>Ga0209829_10001459_pt1 | contig 19106 bp, 27 predicted proteins | sample C_140205_EF_Meta_FD_187311 | JGI IMG/M metagenome (GOLD analysis project Ga0209829, IMG submission 187311) | Freshwater microbial communities from Lake Croche, Canada to study carbon cycling - C_140205_EF_MetaG (SPAdes) (version 2) | ecosystem: Environmental > Aquatic > Freshwater > Lake...
GGATATAGTGCTGTTTTGTCATCCGATACGAAATAAGCATCTTTATTGCCCCGTGAAAGAAGTTCATAGAGAGCCCCTTCACTTGTTACATTGGCTGAGTTCATGTACACTACTTATTTCAAGCAGATTCTCTGCGCAGAAATAAATACGTAAACATTACTTAACTTCACAAATACATTCTTCCTTATTACACTCTTTACAGGTTGTATCGGCGGCAAGGATGCGAAGCGTCGCAGCACGTTCAACTCGCTTAGGAAGATCAATCACTGCCTTTCGACCATATCGGGCAAACCAGAACTCATGACTCGCTTCTTCCCCATCTTTGATCCAGACATCAAGAAATGCCTTTGCTTGTTTATATCCGGGATCCGACACATGAACACCAATCTCTTGAAGTTTTTTTAACAATGTTACAGCTTCTTGAACTCGCTCGGCCTTAGTTTTATAGACCACCATCTACATGACCAACTCATTTGTCTTTAAGACTATGAATCAGTTGTATAGACATTCACAGTACTCATAAAATAACGGCCTTGCGCAATCAAATCCTTTTGTTCATATGTAGAGTAGGTATAGTTGGCTGTATTTAATGTACTTAACGGTGTTGTATTTCCATAAGTAGGCTGCGTGGCCAAAACGGTTGCCTGATAGTTAATCCACTGTGTACCTGATTGGATATTCTTAATGTATTGGCTAAAATCCATCTATGCGCTCTATCCTCAAATCTGAAAATAAGTTTCAAAAAAAGAATGTGTGGCATCTTTGCCTGCTTTGGAAAGGGCTCATGTCCGGATACAGATTCATGTCTTAAATCGCTTGAGAATCGGGGACCCGAAGGATCTAAGCTCGTTACAACGCCCCATGGAGTTCTTGGATTTACACGGCTTGCGATTAATGGACTCAATCCAGCAGGCATGCAACCCTTTTCTCAAAATGGGATCACCTGGATCTGTAATGGAGAAATCTACAATGCGACCGCCCTCGCCAAGGAATATGGAATTTCTACAAAATCAGGATCTGATTGTGAAGTTCTTGGTGAACTCTATCGTATTCACCGTGATTCACCAGCCACCTTTTTCAGATGCCTCGATGGAGTATTTGCGATTATTCTCTATGACTCGGAACGAGATCTTCTTCTTTGGGGTCGTGATCCATATGGAGTTCGTCCCTTATATGCGGCATGGAATGTGACTGGACTTGACTCTGTTGATCTAACAGCTTGTAAAGATTTTTCAGGATTAACTATGAAACTTATTATGGAAGGAGGTACACTCGGTACTCTATGTTTAGCCAGTGAGCAAAAGGCACTTCCAAACACACATCCGTATGGAATGCAGTTTTCACCTGGTTGTTATGGATCCATTTGCGCATCAAGTGGAGGCAACTTTAGCATGTATCCGTATCATACAAGCCAGTGGTTAAAAGATCCATTCTATAGTCCCGCGCATCCGAATGGACTTCAGAATGCGATGGAGGCTGTACGTTTTTCTCTTGAAGAAGCTGTAAAAAAGAGAATGATGACGGAGAGACCTTGCGCGGCACTGCTAAGTGGAGGGATTGACAGTAGTTTAATCGCTGCGCTTGTTCAGAAAAATCTACTAGCACTTGGTCTTCCACCGTTAAAAACATTTAGCATTGGCATGCCAGGAAGCACAGATTTAGCCTATGCGAGAAAAGTCGCAGACTGGATTAAATCCGATCATAGCGAAGTGATTCTTACAGCGAATGATTTCTTTGCTGCGATTCCTGAAGTTATCCGCGATATAGAGACCTATGATATTACTACTGTACGCGCAAGCGTTGGAAACTGGCTTGTTGCCCGCGCCATTCGTGAGACTACAGACTGTAAAGTTGTGTTTAATGGAGACGGAAGTGATGAAGTCTTTGGATCTTATCTCTATTTTTACAAAGCACCAAATGATCAGGCATTTGAAGATGAAGTAGACAGATTGCTACGAGAGATTTATTTGTATGATGTTCTTCGTAGTGATCGATCAATCAGTAGTCATGGTTTAGAACCGCGTACACCCTTTTTAGATAGACAGTTTGTCGCCGCTGCGAGATCTATTGCGACCTGTTGGCGTCGCCCTGAACAGGGAAAACAAGTTGAAAAATATATTTTACGAAAGGCATTTGAATCAACTGGACTTCTGCCTCCTGAAGTTCTATGGCGTCAGAAAGAGGCCTTTAGTGATGGAGTCAGCAGCCAAGAAAAAAGTTGGTTTCAAGAGATTCAGAGTCGTGTAGAAGATTGTATTCCACTGGTTTGGAAAGGACTTACACTGCGCTATGATCATTTAATGCCGATTACACCAGAAGCCTTTTACTATCGAAGCCTTTATGAAAATAACTATGGTTCAGTTCGTGCACAAACGACGATCCCTGCGTTTTGGATGCCACGTTGGTCTCCTGGTGTAACAGATCCCTCGGCTCGTACACTCTCTGTTTATAGTTCCTCTTCCGTATGAGCAGGAGACCGATGAGGACTCACATACTTGTAGACCGGCTCTTCATATACATCCGTAAAACGGTAACATATGATGTTCGTTAGAATTGCCGTGCCAAGTAGAGCAAATCCTGCACCAAGAAGAGGTGGATTATCAAATACACTACCAATCATTAGTAGCAATGTACTTGAGATGTAGAGAAACGTAAGTAGAACATACAGACGCTTTGACTGGAACTCCGTATAGGTAATGAGCGGCATAGTGGTATATGATGATGTATGGATCAGGGGGTTTCAAATTTGATCGCCTTTGTATGACTATATCCATGTACCAAATGGATCAGTGTAAAGGTCGCTACACAAAAGAGAAAAAGTATATCAAACTTCCCGTTCAATATGCGTATTTCAGAGAAAAGCGATGTGAAAATGAAGCTGTGCGCGATGAACTCTGTGAAGTCTGTTTAAAAAAGAAAAAGACACCCTTTTCATCGGCAAATCAACAGAGTTTATATCATGGCAAGGTGGATGAGCCGTATTTTGAAAATAGTTGGATCTTTGGATCACCGCGATATCTGCGAATCAGTCAAATCCCAGGAAATACTCTAACCGCGCAAGAACAAACGCAGGCAGAGATGGCTCAAAGGATTGCTCGTAAGGGAGTAGAGATGAAGGTTGTACCTACTGCTACTGCTGCTGCTGCGCCGAAGAAGGGTCGTCCGAAGAAGACAGCTGTTGCACCAGCGCCTGCGCCTACAGAGGCAGCTCCCGCGCCCCCTGTAGTTCCACAGGGGCCAAAGAAAGTAAAAGCACAAAAGAAAGTGGAGGAAACACCGGTAGTTGTCATTGCTGCGGAATCCGTAGAAGAACCTCTTGAAGCGGTCGAAGTGATTAAGATTCAACTACGGGCACGAGAGATTAATGGAATATCCTATTGGTATGACTCATCGAAAGACAAGGTCTATGAAAAGAAAAAGGATAATACGATTGGTAACTATGTGGGTCGTTATGATTCATCTGCGGATGCTATCTGTACAAGCTTTCCTGATTCTGATGTAGAATGACTGATGCGAAGCAATGTCCATGGTGTGCTCGGTGGTGTTTAAAAGATAATGCATGTGATTATATTTTTGCATGTGGTCTTGATACAAAAGATGGATTTATAAAAAATGCGGGATGTGGGAGGACTTGGTGTTGGCAATGTGGAAAGAAGTATTGTTCTCCATATTACGAACCTATAAGCGGTCAAAAGTTACCTACAGCAAAAGATCATCATGATGCGAACTGTTGTACACGGGAAGAAGGATTTAAGAAGGAGGACTATTGTCCTGGTGGTCATAGCGGACACTGTGGTCAACGATGGTAGAAGATCTCCGAACAAAAACACGAGGCGAAAGCACTAAGAGGGCTTTGTTTCTTCTGCGGTTTTCTTAAGTTTCTCAAGATACAAGATTCCATCCATAAGTTCTTCCTGCGCATGAGTAATCCAGTCCAACATCTTCAGATCTGTCCGATCGAGTGTAACTCCGTATTTCTTTTTTCCGAGCTCCGAACGTTCGATAAACTTCTTAATCACAGCCGCAACAACTGAATCGGTTGTCTCCATACATAGACGATTTCCTCCTAACTTTAGACCAAACGAAAAATAATTTATTTTTTGTTTTGTTTTCACATACTCTCTTTACGGAGCCTCAACCCAGCCATTGATCAGACCAGTCACCGGATCACGCGTTACCTCGAGATTTGTATAGACGGGGCACGGGTAGTTCGGCATCGTCTTCATGCACTCAATGACCTTCTCACTGCCGAAGAAGTCATGCTCAATGACATCGCCGCGCATGCCATGTGCCAGAGTACAGCAGAAGACACCCTCCATGTCAACAATGTGACCACCCTCCGTGCTCGAGCGCGGACGCTTCTCCAGAACCAGATTGTACACAGTACTGATGTCCATCGGCTCATCGCCCACTGTATCCCTGCCCGTGACCCACTTTCCATTCACAGTCATATATGGGTGGAAGGGCGTAAGAAGACAGAGACCATCCTTACCCTGAACCTTGCTCATCATCTGTCGAGGATTCTTGGAGCCACAGGTGACAAACACCTCGACCTTTCGGTTGCCTCCCATCGTCCAGACAATATCACCAGGGCGAATCTCCGAGATCGGCTTGCGGCTACCATCACCCATGCGGATACGGGTGGTACCCGCGAAACAGCCACCATTATAGGCAGCCGAAGCTGCGTAGTTCATGTATGCGGCCGTATTATTCCGAATTGTCGCAACCTGTTGCTGCGAGAGGCCAGCCTTCTGACCCGAGGGCACCGGCGGCACCAGGGAGACAAAGGCATCCTCGCCCTGACCGAGGATTGTCTCAAAGAGTGCACCACCGCGCATAATCAGGCTGCCAGGGTCCTTGAAGTTCAGCGGACGCTCACACTGGAGAACCGTACGGAGGTAGGAGCGAGAATAATGCTCGCCCCACCGCGACCAGAAACCAGCAGCCATGCCAATCTGACCCTCGGAGGAATCTGCGGATGCAACATCAAGCAGAAGCTTCTTCGTCTTCTCGCATGTAGTCGCCGCAAAGCGATCTGTAAGAACAGCAAGAGCATCTCCAGCACGCGCGGCCTTGTTCATGCTTGCGAACTGGATCGCAGTTGACAGAATGTCGGCATAAACCCGCTTTGCCTTTGCGAACTCCGAAGTATCTCCAGTGGGAGCTACGGCGGGACTACCGTTCACACTCACGGTAATCGCAGCAGCACGCGATACAGGGAAGTAGAAGTCGCGCGCGTGGCCAGCCGCGAGAACACCCGTGTCAACTGTAGTGGAGTTTCCATTCATGGTGTAAGTAATCTGCGCATTACGAGTGCCCGTCACTGCCGCAGTTGCGATGAAGTTGATGAAGACTGTACCCACCATCGTGACATCTGGAATAAAACCGAAGATACCGCCACCGAGCTCCGCAAGCTGTGCGAGGAAGGAACTCTTCAGCTGGTACCCAAAGCCGAATGTCGAGAAGTTCCAGGGATTCTTCATCGCGGCGCGGCGGAGAGCAGGAACCGTGCCACTCGGTGGAGTACCTGCCGTCTCCTCTCCATCTGTCAGAAGAGCCGCCACCACATTACGACCGGCCATCTGAGGGCGATTTGCGATACTCATCATCAGAGTGACAGCCTCGTAAATGTTGGTGGAGCCTTCGGGCTTAATCGTTGGAAGAACGCTCGCAAGATAGGACTTGCCTCCCGCATTCATCGTAGTGGTCTCCATCGCAATCTTCGCATTCTGACTGAAACTTACCAGGGTCAGCGTATCCTTCTCGGTCATCATCGCGGCTGCGGTGTTAATCGTGTGATACAGAAGATCCATCCGAGTGAAGAGAGACTCATTTGAGTCAGGATCAATCAGAGTGTCCATGGATCCAGAGTTATCTGCGGCAATGATATAATCGGTTCCCTGACGAGGTGCATGGGGATCCGTCTCCACGCGAACATTCAGAATAGTCTGACCGCTCTCCTCAAAGACAGATGCGATAAATGTAACCGGTGAATCCTTGAAGGGTGCTCGAGAACCTACACTAGGATCTGCGGCCGTGGTCACACCACCGTTTGCAAGATAGAGCTTGATCTCCTCGGCGAGATGGCGATCAGGAATGAAATGGGGCATCAGATTTCCGCGGCACGTAGGACAAGTGTTGTGTCCAGCGGCGCGCCACTGCTGAAGAGGCTTCTCATCAAAGACGTGACCCTGCTCACAGCCGATTACCGGCTTCTCCATGACGATAGCGGTAATCGGGCAGACAAATGCCGGCGGAGGGGTAGAAGTAGAAGTAGAAGTAGCCATTGTAGTTGGTTGCGTATTCATGCGTACAGGTCTAATAACAAAAATATGGAATTCAAATTTTTCCACTTGATAGGTTTACTCAGTGAACTCATTACAGAGTGCAGCCCAGCTTACAGGAAAGACAGGCTTTAGAAGTTCAACGACAGCATTCGCATAGTCTTGAACCTCCTTCTGTGCCCCAGGATCAAGACGAAGCTTACAGAGTCGCGCATATGCGGCAAGACTCGCTGTCTCAATAAACTCAGTATACATGGACTGCGGTAGAATAATTCGCGCCTGCTCAGGACAGACTCCCTGATCAAGAAGTGCCTTGTAGATATGATGTGCCTTTGTGGTCGCCTCCTTAATAGCCTGAATACAGAGAAAGTTATCCTTGACTTCCTCTGACTTTGAGCCCTGTTTGAGTTTTGGATCACGTTCGCGACAGATTTCGGGAATAAAGAACTCAGGCTCATCATCTACATAACGCCGACTGACTTCATTACGGGCAAATCCAACCGTATGACGATACCATTCACGAGCAAGGAAAATCGGCATCTTAATGCGCATACGAATCTGCGGATGAAAGAAGGGACTCACGTGATTATGCTTTGCGAGATACTTAATAAGCCCCTCATCTCGCTGAGTAAACTCAGTTGATTCCTTTGCGAAGGATACGCGTGCCGCATTGACCACCGTAAGATCTGAGCCAAAGGTCTCAAGGAGTTCAACATATCCAGCATTGCCGAGGCTGATACGAGTAGAGGTCATTCTTGTATTTGATGTACTAAACTATAAGTTTAAATCATCAAAATTTACTGTGATAAAAAAGTAAGTGTTTTACTGTGGGACCGTAACATGAGTCACTGTCTTTACTTGTTTCGGCCACGGCTCAAATCCCATAAACATAGGATGCGGAAGAGATTCTTCCGAATAGATGATTTTTGGTTTGGGAAATCCATTGAACTCTGTCGCTGTAACGGAGGTATATGCGCCCATCTTCGGAAACCAGAGCCAATCCCCTACATGAAGTTCCTCCATATGATCCGTCTGCGCAATCATATCTACACTATCGCATGTACGTCCAAATAGAACACCAGGAGACATCTTACGTGTTGACTGGCGAGACTGGATTTCCTTTTCACTCTTAATACGGAGCCATGAAGGTGTTGCGCGATCAAACGGTATACAGGAGAACTGTCCATATAGACTTTCATCAATTGTGTATCTCCATCCTTTTCCATTTACAGCCGCTTTCTTACCAATCACAGGAACGAAGAGATCCTGAAAATCGGCTGCAAAATACCGACCAGGCTCTGCGATCCACTGAATCGGTAGATTTGCCGGAACTGACTGAATCGAATGCTGAATATGCGCAGCTGCCTTATGAAAGGTATCCGCTTCAAATCCGCCGCCAATATCAACAATCTTCGGTTCCTTTGTAATCTGGTTAAGTGATAAGAGAGCAAGTTGAATCGCTTTTGTATACTGTAAAGGTGTTAGACATCCCGATCCTACGTGAAAGGAAATGCCTTTGATTTCCTGGCCAAGTGAACGAGCGATTGTACTAATCGCAGAAACATCCGTAACTGCCGCTCCGAACTTTTTGGAAAAGGGCATTTTAGATCCTTGATCCTCCACTGCGATCCGAATGAGAGATCCGCGAGTCCAACCGCGTTCCGCAAGTTTCTGAACTTCTTCAACTGAATCTACGACAGTAGGACCTGATTCAACCTCAGTTGCAACCCTAAGATCACGTGGTGGTTTACATGGGTTTGCGAAGATACTTGACTTTGCGAAGGTCTTCGAGTCAAAGAGACTAGCTGCCTTTTGAAGTTCCATGCCACTGGCGCAATCAAATCCTGCACCTGCTTCTTTGAGCCATTTCATTAACATAATATCAGGGTTACACTTGACCGCATAAAATGGACGAACTTGGGGGAGAAGCGTAGTCCAGGTAGATACATTTGCTAAGAGACGGGACTTCGACGCGACATAGAATGCCTCATTGGTGCTGCCAAAACGTTGTACGATTTTTAATAACTTCTCCAGTGTTGCGATGTAATAAGTAGAAAGATTATTCAATGCTTAAGCCGATCACGCGTTAAGCCGGTAGAATGAATGCGAAAGGAACGGTATTGGTACTAGAGGTAAATGCGGGACTCTGTAATCGGATTCGCGCTTTTGTATCGGGTCTGTGTTGGGCTGAAAAGCTCAACCGGAGACTCGTAGTTTGCTGGCCTGATGAAAAACCTGAGTGTGCGGCGACATTTTCAAATTTATTTCAAGGAGTATTTCCCGATTGGGTTGAGATTCGAAATGAAATGCTTGTTCGGCCGAAACGATGCTTATCCCCTACGGATGCGAATACTATTTTTTCTCAAGCAGTTGATGGACAACCTATCTTTATTAAGTCACATGGCTGTTTTTGGTCATGCGAGGGAGATGGAAAGACAAGGTGGCTTGAGTTTCTACGATCCCTTCAACCAAGTTTGGTCGTAAAGAATCTTCTTACAGAATGGCAAGGATCAAGAACCACCTGGACAGCCGTTCATATTCGTCGTACCGATAATGATAAAGCGATTCTTTCATCTCCTTTGTCGGCCTTTCAAACACGTCTGGAGAAAGAAAAGGAGTTTTTTCTTTTTTCAGATGATTTTGTTGCGGTTGAGTCAATAAAGGTTATATATCCGCATGCGCAGACAGTAGAACAGATACGTAAACGAAATACACTTGAGGGTATGATTGAAGGAACTGCGGTGTTTTTTATGTTATCGGGTGCGAATCGTATTCTTGGAAGCGCATCTTCTTCTTTTTCAGAAATCGCGGCTCTCCATGGAAACACTACGTTAGAACTTGTAGTTTAAGTTTCAACAACGCAAATCTCAAGGAGAAGTGAGACTGGGCGATTATTTACATTTAAAATGGTGCCAAACTCATCCTGAAGACTAATAAAAATGTTTCTCACGCGTGGAATAATATTACCGTGCTCAATAATGTTATCATAGGTATCTTTATTGAGTGATTTTGTAAAAGAAGCTACAGAATCTTGATCCGCACAATAAAGAATCGCAGAAGGTGTTGATCGTCCACCACCCAAAAAGATTCCCCGAAAATCAATCGTTGTATCGTAGTTCATATAGAGATAGATACGTTGAAGAGGATTTACATTAATTGGATATGGAGAAATGAGTGTTTTTGAAGATGAATCCGCATAATAGTTTGCATTTCCAAAACCTAACATGTAGTTTGGATTCTTTCGCTGTGACAATGACGGATTTAATACATTTTTATAAGCATCCGCTGCACCATCTGCAAATAAAAAGCCAAATATATTGGATCCATTTGTTTCTACACTTAATAACTGTGTAACTGAATCTACACCTACTGTATAGATATTAGTTCCATCCGCTGCTTCTAATACTGTTTTCAACTTCTGTGAAATAGCAGAAGCGGTATAGACACCTGGAGAAAGCGTAGCCGTCACTTTCGCAGAGCCTGTATCAAATGTAAAGGAGTTGTAGGGTGTATCTATTGTATAGATTGGAACAGGTACGGTTCCTCCCACAAGTGTCATTGAGGTAATATTTTGAATCGGAAAAGGTAGTGTCCATTGAAAGTTTGCAGGATTCGGAAATTTGAAAAAATCACGATCATTGCTATTGATTTCGATCCGAATAATCCGTTTAGTCCTTTTTGGAATGGCTTGAAGAGCCGCACCTGAACCACGTGTTGTATCAGACGACCATTCCATTTTTGTTGCATTCTCTCCTTGAAGAGATGGTGCAATCAAATAGTTAGGCTTTGGGTTTATATTCATCCTATGTCCTACTCCTTTTTTGCGGGAGCTTTAGCCTCCGTAGTTTTAGAAGCAAGCCATGCACGAAATCCGTGAGTCTGTTCTACAAAATAGGAAGAACCAAGCATTTTCTGTGCAAGCACCTGTAGAGCGCGGGCTTCACTCGTCAGAGAGTCAAGAAACTTTTGACCTTCTGGCGTAATCGGGTGAAGGGTATGTTTGTGCTCCATTCTACTTATAGAAATGATACACATATCCTTCAAATTTATACTGTTTCCGTTGTCATTTTCTTTTTATGACGTGTCATCTTGCGTTTATGTTCGATTGTAGCAGTTTCTGCTCGCAATGTACTCTTAAAAAGACCAGTTGTTACAAAAGACTGAGGAGCGGCATAAATCGTAAAGAGACCTTGTCTTGCGAGATGATGAAAAATACAGTCAACCGGTTCACTTACGATGTCTACATACGGAAGAAGCTTAGGGATTGATGTTTCTCGGAGAATATATGCATAGCATCCTGTCCAGTTTTTCAGTTTTCCTATGACCGAAGTTTTATGAAACCAGTCGTATAGATTATATCCGATCCAGAGACCATCCCAATCACTCGGTAATGCTTTTAGCGCAGAATCGAGTTTCGCATGAAAATCAGCGGGAAAAATCACATCGTCTTCGCAGATTAAAACACCCGCATTTGATTTGACACCACGTTTTACAATATCTCTCCAAATACCGCGATGAGAAATAAAGCAAGCAATCTCACGCTTCCGTTTCTCATTCAGTGGATTCAGTGCCCAATAACTAACTCCCTCGGGACCATCGGGCTGATATTGTTTTATAAACTCTTTATTGGACATAACGGTCGCATCAAGGCCTTCCCACCGTTTGAAGGGAAGTTCTAACTTCTTCGCTTGTTCCATGAAAGCAGTGTGACGATCCGTTGATGAGGCCAGATTAATAAAATACATTGAGTGAACATAGGGTTTTTGTTTTTTATTCTTTCTGGTTTTACCCATGCCTATCTATAAAAAATCTTTTTTACAGATAAGAATGGACTTGCTCAATACCCTAAAACGAGAAGGCCGATCATTAGCTTCATTTACAAAAGGTGATCAAGTCCATGTTCATAATAAAATGGTTAGGTCCTATACATATACTCTATCTGAGAATCCTGGGGAAGGATTTGCAAACGAGTTTAGACCCTATATGAATCCTGGAGAGATGCTTGCGATGGGTGTATTTGAAGGAAAATATCTTAATGATTGTATCGGGGAGTTTCCATCAGAATGGTATATAGGTGCAATAGCGCTTGATAAACTTCGTCCCGAAGGAGCTGATATTGAGATTAATGCTTTTGGTGTAGGATCACGACAGCCACTTGGTGCCTGGCGCAAAGCAGGGTGGGTTCCTGGTGGTGGTCGTGACAAACGCTTTGGAATGTTGTCCAATCCAGAAAAAAATCCGGATGAGCGTGGATGGTTTCAATGGTATTGTCGGTACTGGATGGGACGTCGTCTCCCCGAGCTTGACGCGATTCAAATCAAGCGCTGGAAGGCATTCACTCGCCACGCGGGCCAGATTAAAGCAAACTGTAAACCTGGAGATCTAAGTTGCCGACCTGTACAACGTCAGGCACTTTTACAGTGGGCGCATAATCCATTTATTTAGAAAGGTTAAAGATATTTTTAGACCAACGGGCATTTCAAACGGGCAGTTCAAATACATAAACTAGTTTATACAGAAGTCTTTGCTACACCTGTAACTATAACACTTTCACTACAATCAGTATTAACTGGATTTGTTCTAAGCACTAGAGTACCAGGCGGCGGTTCGATGTTATACCTAGGTGCTTGGTTACGGAATGTACCAGGATTTGATGGTCTCTTAAAACAGTAGAGAAAGATACATCCAAGAGGAGGAAAGAAGAAGCAACAGGTGAACCACATACAGCGAAGGCATGGATCGTAAATCCAGGCGGCACGACGACGAAATGGGGGGCAGACGAACCAAAGGAAGTTGAAGATGTAAATAGAGAACATGATGACCATAGGAATGATGACCGCAGCTTTGTATTCGTTGCTAAGGTCTGCGAAGATTGAGTCGATAGTCTCTTTGTCGCCGATACCGCCATTTATACAGTCTGTATTAGAGAAGTAGTAATAACGTCGTCCTGGAACTACGCCAATTGAATTGATGTAATTGCGATTGAAACAATAGTCGTAATCTGGTCCGTAGCCGCTTTTGAACCAAACACAGCCATTGCTACTCTTATCCTTTACACAGGATGTACACGAGGAATGTGATGTGGGACATAAATCAGACATTTTTATTTATATAAAATCAATAAAAATAGGATTCAAATTTTAGTTCATAAAGTGTCTGTTTAAAATGTCCATTGGTCTAAATAATCTATAGATGAGTGGACTCAAGTTCCATATTCTCTGTAAAACAAAGAATACAGTCTGGGATCCTGATGAATCACCTTTACCTGCGCAACTTAACTTTGTAGATAATCATAGTGATGCAAATGTAATTGTCTCAAATAATGAATTTACATTAAAACAGGCACTTGAACATAGAATCCAGAATCATCGTCCTATGCCAAAAGCGTGTATTCTCTGGACCATGGAACCGTACTTTTCAACACATACAAGCAAGAAACTTAATCTATACAATATTCCTATGTATATTTTTAATATTTGGAATCAAAATGCTCTTTTTAATAATGGAATCATTCTTTTTCAACAGCATACTAATCTTCCATTAAAACCACTTCACCGTGAGCTCTATCGTTGTAAGGATAGTCTGAAAAAAATGGTAGCTCTCATGACCTATCCTAAAAGTTATACAAAAGATAATCATGCACGAGCTAGTTTTGCGATGGATTGTATAGACTATTGTGATATCTATGGTAAGGGGTGGCCTGGCACAATCTCAAAGGGCAGTCATTCTGATTGGCAATCTAGTAAACCCGGTATTTTAAGTAAATACGATTACAATCTTGCCCTTGAGAACTGTATTCAACCATATTATATAAGTGAAAAACTCTGGGACCCAGTTTTTACAAATACGCTTCCCATTTACCGTGATAATCGCACAGTCTATCAGATATTTCCAAGAAACTCTTTTATTGATCTAGAAGATTATAGTACGGCAGAAAAACTGCGTCAAAAAATCTATTCAATGTCACTCGATGAATATAATGCGCGAATTGAAGCATGTTGGGATTCTATGGCCCAGGCATGGCATATAAATCAAGAGGCAACAGAATCTTTTTGGACGCGATCCGCACAGGAAGTAATGAAAGTAGTTGATACCATATCGTAAAATTTGATGTATTATTATGTGTATACTTTTATATAAGAAATGCACTACCGTCTAGAACTTCTTGTAGAACCTTGGGCAGCAAAGTACTACAAGACGGAGATGAATCGCAGTAACGAAAATGCTGGTTACGATCTATATTGTGAAACTACCGATATTTCTGCTTATTCACACACTGTAGTTTTCTTAAATCAAGGTGTCCGAGCACGTATGCTTCGCATTCTAAGTGCGGAACCTTCTACAACTCATGCGACTACTCATTATACACATGGACTAAATATAGAAGAGGAGGTTCATTACCGCCTTGTACCTCGCTCAAGCATCTGTAAGACAAATCTCTTTATGGCAAACTCGGAAGGCATTATTGATATGTCCTATCGTGGTCCGATTAAAGCTCCTGTAAAGAACTTTATGATACAATCACCTAGTAAAGTTGAGGAGGGAACGCGTCTCTTTCAGATTGTAGCACCTGACCTTGGCTGGATTAAGGAAGTGGTCCTTGTTGACAGTCTACCTGAAACGGTACGGGGAGAAGGTGGATTTGGCTCAACAGGTAAGTAAATTATGTAGATATAGAAGATGAAGAGAGGTCTGATTTGGATCTGTCTTTTACTTCTTCTCCTTTGTCTTTTGATTCCTAGGCAAAGCGCAGAGGGATTTAGTGATGGGGGGCCAACATTTCACATTCTAATTGCGACGGGTGGCCGTCCTTCGTTGAAGAACTTACTCGACAGTTTGAAGGATGAACTCAGTGAAGGAGATGCGATTACTATTGTCTTTGATGGACCGGAAGCAAAAGCGAAATCAACCTATGAGAAGTCTTGGACGGAAGGGCATCGTGCGAAAATAAATAGTATTGAACAGAATCCAAATCTAGGTTTCTGGGGCCATGGAATCCGAAATAAGTATCAGGGAATCCTTGAACCGAAAACAACCTTCTTAATGAATGCGGACGATGACGACATTTATTTAGAAGGTGCGTTTAATAAACTACGTAGACTCTGTACAAAACAGGATACACTTTACATAGGAAAAATGGATTATGAGAATATACCGGGTAAACAAGTGCCTTCGCAAGCAAAAGAAATTGTTCTTGGTGACATTGGAACACCGAATGGTATTATACCAATGAGCATAGCGGCAAAGGGTGAATGGGGTCACAAATATGGAGGAGACTTTATGTATTATGATAGTCTTATTAAGACGGGTGTTCCATATGAGTTTCTTGATCTTACAATGTATCGCGTTTTCTAGGGTGTCCGTGATGCTTTTCGTTCTCGCCGAATCGTAAGTAGTAGAAGAGCATCTCTACGCTTCCGTAACTTTCGTCGGCGGATTAAATATAACTTTCGTTCAACCCAACTAAAGATCAGGCGAACACCGACGACACTTGCTGCGACCCCCCCTACAATCATCGCAACAGAAGTAGGATCCATTATAAACGGCCTAACTAGAGTTTAAGATAAACTCGCGCATAGAAAATCACAGTGAATAAAATACCACCCCATAGAGTATCTGCGATAGCAAATAATGGATCATATTTTTTAAGAATCGCCAGATTTGTAAAATCATAGACCGCATATACACCTACTCCAAGCGCAAAGGCATCCGTGGCCGATGCAGGAATGGTCGCGAGATATCCAAGTGCGAGATACACAATGATCGCAGGCACAGCCTTCATGGAAAGGGCAGATCCTTGAATTGCCCGTACCATCTCTCCAGCCCATGCTGAACTTGTATAAAGCCAGGGGATATCAACAACTAAAATAAGAACGGCCAAGACTAACACAGTTGTAAGTGTTGTGCGTTCAAACATAGTAGGTTGTTTCTTACTTTTACTAGGAAAATGTCTGCGTCTGCTCTTCATGTAGAGGCCTACGATTGGACATCTGAATCAACAGGATCTCGTATGTTTGTATTAGGTGATTTAAATGACGTAGTTCATGTCTTTCAACGAATCCAACAAGAACTTTTATTTAGAGGTCGTAAATGTCTAGTGCTTGTTGGTGATGATACCTTTACAGTAAGTCAAAGACTTTTGATTTTTCAGAAAAAATGGGATTTAATTCTGAGAATCCGGGCGAATCCGGATTATTCAATTCTGGCGGCCTATTTACAAAACTCACCGAAACCGGTTTCTGTTCTTTGGTTGGGTTCAGAGATTCCGCCCGTTCTTTTACAAAAGTTCGAAAGCATTTATTGGATTTGCCAAAATGGATCTCTACCGGCAACCAAGGATGTCTATACTACATTTATTAGCCCGAGCCAAGCGCCGTTTCGCTATAAGGAATGGTTTCTTGCGCAGCATGCGACACAGGCACATGCTGTGCTTGAAAGTATTGAAGAGTTTCGAACAAAAAAGGCAGGGATTGTTCTACGGCCGAGTCGAACTGTAAACTGGTACGACGCGGATGTATCGGAAGGAATATCAGGTGAAATGACAATGCACGAAGTCTGTCAAATACTTAAATGGTGTACGGCGCAACTTGAAGGATCGGAATAGTCTTTACATCTTCTTGAAGAGCTTAAATGTGCCCTTCTTCGCAACATATCCCATCTTACGCAGCTTCTTAATAGCCTTCAGTCCCGCCGCGTGCTTACGGCGACTGACAATCTTGCCCTTGTGGCGCATAAGATCCTTGCGCGTGAGGCCACCGGACGTATGCTTGGCCGTTCCGTGCCAGACTTGAGCCTTGCTGCCGGTCGTCGGCATTTTACGGGTCATAGTACGCTTACCAACAGTAGTCATTTCTATATACTAGCCAAAGAAAAAAGCGCGCTTACTTTTTCTGGGCACGATACATGCTACCTAGCTCCTTCGCAACCTGAATGATTGACCATCCAGGGTGTTTACGCATAACCTCCTTGCGGTGCTTATTCGCAAAGGTCATGTACGGGTTCATCTTGCGCGTTCCCTTCTTCATTGAGCGCTTCTTCATCGTACGTTTGGCCATTGTATATTTATAGTATATATTTTACTAACCGGAGTTACATAGAAATCCTAGGCACCTTTCCTTCATGTATAAGCTGAATCAGTTGATTTATCTGTTTCCCATCATATACACCCGCAAAATGAACTAAAAAATCACCGGGTTCCCAAAGAGGTTCATCAGGCAGACCACGCAGGAACGCATTAAACTTCTTATGCTGCTTGGAAATCTGTATATGTTCACGGTCATTTGCATTATTTTCCATAAGTTTAATCATTGCCGCATTTTCCCACCAAATATGATATAAACAGTCGGTTTGTTCCCATACACGTGTCCAATAATCACGCGCCCATGCTGTATTTTTAAAGAGTATATTTCCAGAGTTTACATGTCCACAACTATCGTATGTCAGTAGTAAGTCACGTTTCGGATCCATTAAGGGAAGAATATGACTTTCAATGCGTAGTGAAGGATTTGTAATCAAGACATCCGCATCTGAAAGCCAGATAAGAGCACCTTCAGGAAGTCGTGAGAGATGATGAAGAATAAAAGGTACTTTTGACCATGCGATCGGTCGAGTTCGATCCCAGAAAGTTTCATCTCCTTGAATGTAGGTATATCCATGCTGCTTCGCATAGGCTACTTTTGACTGTAGAGCAGGCTCAAGTTCGCGCCGATAATCCTCGCCAATCACAAGTGTTAGGATAGTGATCGACATTCTTTAATAGATACATACAGAGATCTTAAATAGTTCGCCGGCAAAAATTTGAACCGCATAGGTACCCTATTTGACTCATACCTGGAATTAATGAATACTACGGCAAAGGAACGGTTTGAGTATGTGCGAGATGCGAACAACATGTATGTCTGTCCGCATTGTGATAAAGTAACTGAGAAGCAGAGTACAATGCATATGCATTATAAGGCTAAGCATTCGGGTGAACTTCCTCATGAATGTGCCACATGTCATCGTAGATTTTCACAGAAGCAGATTCTTGATCTACATATTCGTGCTCGGCACTTGGATACTCTTGAAGACAGGGATACCTTTGAGGTGTATGACTGCCCCCTGTGTCCATTTTCATCAAATAGTGTAGCAAATCGTATTATTCATTTTACGCGAAAGCATTGTAAGGAGTATGTTGATGATTTGAAGGACGGTACAGGAAATGAGATTTCATGTACCGAATGTCAGCGAACATTTAAGAGTTCAACGGCGTTTTACTATCATGTTGCGAAGTGTCTCACTACAATGAATATTACTGTTCCTCATCTTGCCGAGGTCATGTAAACTTATCTACATTATTCATTTGATAGACGAGGCTATAGATATGATAGCCGGTGGCTCCAAATGCGAGCAGAAGTAACATCTCATAAAATGGAGTTGTTGTATTTTTTGCCATATAGCCAATATAGACTAAAAGAGGACCTATGAGAACTACATGGATAAGATTTACCCATAGATAAGGGGATGATGTCATAAATCGTATATATGCTTTGTATCCATGATAAAGTGTTATAATGGATCCTAATACAAGAAATAGCGTAAAGACGGCATCGGGAACTGCCGTTCGTTCAAATCCTACGTAGAAGAAAAGAGGGGCTACTACAAATAAATGAAAGAGTGAAATAATCAGATGTGAGTTCATTTTAAGATTCTAAGTAAGTCACGGGTATTTTCTAAAGCGCCTTCCATCCAGGCTTGTTTTAACGAAAAACTTTCTCCACAGAGATAAAGATTTGGTATTTCCTTATATGGTTGTAAACTCTTTTTACTTTCCTCTACAGGATGATAGAGACCGGGTGTCCAATAGGTAGCACCTGATTCCCATGGATGAGATTTTACAATCACTGGATATGGGATCTCTCGAGTTGGAAAAAGTTTGCGGCATTCATCTGTAAGAATCTTTCCAAGTACCTGTTCTTCAATCGGCTTTGTACCTTTTGCGATATTTGACCATACAATCGAATCACCCGCATCCGTATAGGAAATCATGACAGTACCTAAGTCAGGTCGTACAGGTATGAAATATCGTAGCCGTGTTTTTGTAACAAACTTTGGTAAATCCTCAAACCAAAATCCGCCATTTTTATTCGGAGGAAACACAGCATAGATACGATGGAGTGGTTCCATTTTTAAATACTTTAATACTCGAAGTGGTTTAAAGATTGGGATTTTTCTGAGTGCATTCACGTGTAAAGCACAGATCACATGTTTTGACTGGATTTTTTTTACCTCTTTGTATTTATGTCCATTACCTAGGCCTAACCAGAGAGTTAGATCACCAGTATGTTCAGGTACAATATTCTCAAGTGTATGATGTGTATGTATCTGAACACCAAGTGATTTACATTCTTTTTCCATTGCGTTAATAAGAGTATCAAGTCCTTCTTTACAAATAGAGAATGCTTTATCTGTACCCATTTCGGCCATAAAACTCTGAATAGCTAGATCTGCTCGTAGTGTAAAGAGTTCAGCACGGTAGGGAAAAGGATCCGTAAATGCTCGAGCTTTTTTTACATCAAAAATTTTCTGTAGAACTTCAAAGAGTGTATGGGTTGCGAGAAACTCATCGGGAAGCATTTGAACATAGGGGAGCCAGGTTTGAAGACTATTGTCAAATGGATTTGGTACTAGAGGTGAACCATATGTTTCGACCCAACCTGTTTTGTCTAGAAGAGATATTTCATGGAGACCATATTCTTTAATAAGTCCTCGTATCATCAAATGACTCTTATGAATACGACCCGCTCCGATTTCCCATTGTAGATGATGATCGCGAAATGTTAA
>Ga0209829_10001460_pt1 | contig 19102 bp, 15 predicted proteins | sample C_140205_EF_Meta_FD_187311 | JGI IMG/M metagenome (GOLD analysis project Ga0209829, IMG submission 187311) | Freshwater microbial communities from Lake Croche, Canada to study carbon cycling - C_140205_EF_MetaG (SPAdes) (version 2) | ecosystem: Environmental > Aquatic > Freshwater > Lake...
ACCGCTCTGAGGTTAACTCCGGCATGGACACCGCCCGACGGTGCGCGATGCTCCCGCGAACGCAATGCCCGCCGCGCCGCACCTCAGCGTCATTATCGTCTGCAAAAATCCTGGCCCGCACCTCCCGTTGGCGCTCGCCAGCGTCTGGGAGCAGCGCCACGTCCAGCCCGACATCGTCGTGATCGACGGCGCCTCGACCGACGGCACGCGCGAGTGGCTCGAATCGCAACGCCACCGCCTCGGCACACTCGTTTCCGAGCCAGACAGCGGCGTCTACGATGCCATGAACAAAGGCGTCGCCCACGCGCGCGGCGACTGGGTTTATTTTCTCGGCGCGGACGACCGACTCGTCGGCGACATGGTCCTGAGTGAGGCCACCGATTTGTTGAAGGAGACCGAAGCCGGTGTCGCCTCCGGTGAAGCCGCCTTCAACGACGGCCGCATCTACAAACTCGATTCGCGGGTCAACCCCGTCGCCCGCAACTTCGTCCACCATCAGGGCTCCTTTTACCGCCGCTCGCTGTTCGCGGAAAACGACGGCTTCGATCCGTCGCTCGCGATCATGGCCGATTACGATTTCAACGCCCGCCTCTGGAAAAACCGTGTGCGCTTCAAACCGCTCCCGCTCCGCATCGCCGCCTGCGGGGTCGGCGGTTTGAGCGATGGTGGCGCGTGGAGAGTCTACCGCGAAGAGATCACTGTCCGCCACCGCTACTTCCCCCTCGCGCGCTGCCTCCTCTGGGACTTGGGGTCCGTCGTCCGTTTCGTCCGCAAGCAAATCGTCCGCCGCGCTCACTTACATGGCTGAGCACCGGGCCGCGGCGGCCTGGACCATGCCGTCCGACACAGGCACGCGTAGCTTGACCGTCAGCCGCTGGCTGGCGATCAGCGCTATGGCCGTCGTCGCGCTGGCCACCTGCATTCAAGCGTTCGTCTTCCCGCTCGAGCTGGAGTTGCGCGAAGGCACCGTCTGGCTCCACGTGCTCGCTCAACAGGCAGGAGTGGCGATTTACGACCACCGTCAGGTTGCATTCGTCAACATGAACCACGGTCCACTCGACCCCCTGCTCAAATCCTGGATCGCAGACCTCCTCCCGTTTCTCACGCCCGCGATGGTCACGAGATTTTTTGTCCTGCTCCTACCGGCAGGCTTATTTCTCGCTTTCTGGCAAAGCAATCGCGGCAAACTCACCGGGGCAATCGGCTGTTCCTGCGCGGTCTACCTCTTCCTCCTCGGACTGCAACCTCCCCACTACCTCATCGGTCGTTCCGATCCCACGGCGCTTTTCTTTTTCAGCCTGCTGCTCTGGCGCGCCCACGCGCGGGCTGCGTCCGAAAACCGGAGAGCGTTCCTGCGCTTCGCCGCAACCGGCGCAATCGGCGGCTTGGTGGTGCTCACCAACTGGCGTTATCTCCCCGCCGTCGGCGCGGCGCTCGCGGGCTTCACGCTCGAGGCCGCCGTGGCTGCCCCGGTCGGTCGCCGAGTTCCCGTCGCCGCTTACCTTATGATCGCGGGACTGGTGGGCGCGCTGGCCCCAGCCACGCTGATCTTCATCGGACAATTTCATGGCAACGGCGATCTCTACTACCAGCACTTTTTCGGTTTTTTCACGCCGGAAAGCGGTTGGGGCACGACGGCCGCCCCGACCTTCACCCTTCTCCCTAGTGGGTTGCTCGAGCAAAGAGAGATTATCCACCTCACCGCCGTCATCATCGCCACTTTCGGACTCGTTTTTCCTTCACCTCATCTGAACCGGCGCCTCCAGACCTACGTCTGGTTGCCGCTCCTCGCGTTGCTCTGGTGCGTGTGTTGTGTGGCTTACTTTATCAACTACGGCGGCGGCGGACTTCATTATTTCGGCGTTTTCTACGTCTTGTTGGCGTTTCATCTCATGCGAGCCGTCGACTGGTCTCGCCTTGCAAAGTTTGGAGCACTGCCGGTTGTTCAGGCCACTCTCGTGTTGAGCCTGCCATGGACGACGACGGGGGCCCAATGCCTCGCCCTCGCGCGCTCCTTTGAATCCGCATCCGCGTTTATTCAAGTTAGCCGCCAGACCGCCAACGGAACGCAAATTTACAGCGAAGACTATCACCTCTTCAAAGAGCGCTATACCCGTGAAACGATCGACGTCGGTGACTCCGTTCATGCTATCGCCAAGACCGGCTACTACGGCCCAGACTTTACCGCCACTGCGAACCGCTCGTCCGTTCAGCTGGAGAAATCACCGCCCCTATTTGTGATTAACGGCGGCTTGGGCAGTCCATCTCTCCAAAGTCTCCTCTCCCATTCCTACACGCCGGTCTTACGCGTGCCGTACCTTCCCGCATATCCCGGTCCGGCACAAACACTCTACCGACTGAAATTTCCACGTCCCCCATGGCCGAATCCCTAAAAATCCGAGCGAGACGCGGGCTTAACCGTTTTCTGCACCCGCTGGGCCTCCACCTCGCACGACGGGACCGTGCCTTCGAAATGGAAGGCCTGCTCGCTCGCGCGGCCGGCCGCGGCGTGAAGATCGGCACTTGGATCGACGTCGGCGCGTCCGACGGTTCGTGGTCGATCCTCGCCCAAAAACATTTTCCCACCTCACGCTTTCTCCTGTTTGAACCGCTCGCCGAACGTCAGACCGCACTTGCCGCCCTCCACCGCCAGCGCGGTTTCACGATCGCACCCGCCGCCGCCGGTGCGCTTCCGGGCACGATCAATTTTTCCATCGACCCCGCGCTCGACGGCAGCGGAGTCGCCACGCCCGGCAGCGCCGGAACACGAACGGTGCCTGTCGATACGGTCGACCGCGCCATCGCCGAACACGCACTGCCCGCTCCTTTCGGACTCAAGCTGGACACGCACGGCCACGAAATCGCCGTGTTATCCGGCGCATCCGCCGTTTTGATGCAAGCCAGCCTCCTTGTCATCGAAGCCTATAATTTCCAGCTGACTCCCGACACGCTGCGCTTTCACGAACTTTGCGCCTGGCTTGAATTGCGCGGCTTCCGCTGCTGCGACCTGGCCGACCCCATGCGGCGCCCCGCCGACGGAGCCCTCTGGCAAATGGACCTCGCTTTCGCCCCGGCCACGAGCGCGCTGTTCGCCTCGAATCGCTACGACTAACCCGCACGACCGAGCAATTCGTCAAACGTGACGAATCCGTGGCGCGCCACTCGCTCCGCGTAAATTGGCAGATTCGTCAGCCGAAACACCAGCCGAGCCCAGCGGTGGCGCAGCGTCCGCTGCTTTGCCCGCAACCCCAATTTCAAATCGACCCGGGCGCGCTCATCTTCCATCGCCGCTCGATTTTTCGTCAGCTGTCCCGCCCGCAACCGAAAAGCCGCCACTGCCTGGCCCGCCACCCACATCGTCGGCAACCCATTCACGCATGCCCGCGCAAGCAAGTCCGAGTCCCCACAGAACCGTAGCGTCTCATCAAAACCGCCCAGTTGTTCCCACGCCGCCCGTGTCACCATCGTCCCGTGCTGAAACACCGGCTCAAGCCGTTGCGCGTAGAGCGCTCGGTTCATCGTCGGAAACCGCGAAACCGGAATCGCTCCCAGCCGACGTCCGGCGGCATCGATCAATTTCACTCCGCCATACACCAGCCGGGCCCTACCGCCGGCATCCGAAGCGGACCGCGCCACATCTACAAACCGAGGTAACAAAAGGTCGTCGTCGTTAAGGTAGGTGAGTGCATCCCAATCCCCGACCGCAGCAGCACCCGAATTGATCGCCGCATACATCCCCCGGCCTTCAACCGGCTCCGCCACCACCACAGTCCGCGGGTATTTTTTCTCCAACGCCCCCACGGCCGCCGACGGCGCCACCAGCACATGCATGGCATCCAGCGACAAAGCCGCGACACTTGCCACCGTCTCCGCCAGCCAGGGAGACGCGCCCAAAGTCGGAGTAACCACGATCGTTTTCATGATTTCGTGCCCCTCCGTTGCCAGCGCCGATAGGCTGCCATCCCCCTCCCGACCCATCGCCCCGACCCCATTCTTCCAGCGATCCACAACGGCCCCGACTTCCACCAAAACTGTCCGCACACCGCGCGCAGCAGCCCCATCCGCCAGTCTCCCAGCGAGGCCCGCCAACCCCGGCTGGAAAGCACAAACCTCGGCCGCATCACGCGAACCCTCTTTTCCGCCTCCAGTAACGCGGACCAATACTCCCCATACAACCGCGACCGCAACTTCAGTGGCATGATGCCGTACTCAAGTTGCCCGGAATCAAACCAACTTCCGGTCACCCGGCGAAATTGTGCGAAGTGAAAAACGACCAGCACCTCGCCGCCCACGCGCACTCCCGGAACGTCCGTTTCCCACTTCAGGCCGGCCCAGTTCCACGGTGCCGCGTTAACGCCCTGGTGCCGAGATTCCACGACGCCTGCAAACCGTCGCGGCCATTCATCGAGGTATTTCTGGTCGCCAAAGCGAATGCCATCGCCCGCCAGCGCACACGATTCCAGACACCGCTCGCGCCACCACGCCACGCACGCCCGGGCTTCCGCATCAGCGCGAAACCCCACTACACCCACGTTAAATTTCCCATACCGCGCGGTGTCGTCGTGCCACGCTGGATAGCGGTGCGGCACGACCAATAGCGATCCCTCCTGCAACTCCCGCCAAATCGGGGCCGGGTCCGCGAAAAAAAAGAGATCCGCGTCGAGGTAGACGAGCGCACCAATCTCCGGGCGCGTCCGCAAAAGCCACCCAACCAGGCACGGCGTGAGCGTGAAAATAAATTCGTTCCGGGGACGTGTCGCTTGCACAGCCGCCAGAGCCGGATCAGCCGAGAGCAACTCTCCTAGTTCCAATACCTGTACGCGCGTCTCGCCGATCCCTCGAAGCACCGCGGCGGCCTCTCCGTCGAGCGTCAACACCCAGAGCACCGCGTCCGCATCGTGGCGCGCCAACGAAGTCCCCATCGCAATTCCCTGCGCCAGATAGCCGCGGTCGAAGTAGGTGCAATAGTGATTCACGCCGCGTCACTTTCGGACTCGCTGCGCTCGAAATAGAATCCGCCGAAACTTGAGCCCGGCACCGGAGCGTCAATCTGGGGAAACTCGGACCGCAGTGTGTAACGGCCGGCGAAATGAGCCAGAAACCGCTCGCGACTGAGAAACCAACACGGGTAGCTGGCGCGATAAATCGACGACGGCACACGTTGAACCTTGGCGACGTCACGGTCGAGCGGTGTCAGCGGAGTTCGATCAACCACGATGGCCGGCACGGCCGCTGCCACTGCCCGCTCCAGCATTGCATGAGGGTCTTCGATCCAACCCAACACCCCGGAAAACAACACGACATTGGGCGCCACCACCTTCAGCGCTTCGTCGATCGTCGCGTGAAATGAAAGCTCGTCGCTGGCGAACTCACGGCGTCCCGCCTCCACAAACGCTGTCTGCTCAACGACACCCCAGCGCAGTTCCTTCATACCGTTCAACATCGGGCGATTCTGAAAATAGGTGCTGCCCAGCGAACCGCCAAAGTCGAGCACCCGCAACGAACCCTCGTGCTTAATCGCTTCCCGCAAAAGACAGGCCACCAACGGCCAACGGTAATCGGGCCTTTCAAACGCGACCCCATCACGCTCAAAAGCAGCCTTGCCCTCGCGCACGCTCCGGGCCGACGCGATCACTTGGGCGAGGATGTTGGGCGCATCGTAACCCGTCGACGCCCGCGACGCCGCCGCCCAAGAACCGTAATCGCCGAGGTAGCGCACATCAAGAAACCGGCGTGCCAACGGCCGGGAAATGAGCGGCGGCAACCACGCGCGCAGGATACGACGAAAATTGCCGGACAAGTTCACTGAATTGGACATGGGAGAAAATTCATCACCTCGCACGCCTTCGCAGCACCCGACGCTTTAGCGCGCGCCAATATTGCAGAAAGGCGCCCGGGAACGCCGCCCGCCAAAGCACCGCACATTGCGGATGTTCGTGTGGCTCCGGCCAAGACTGGGGCACCGGGGGCACCGGCCGCAAAGTCGGATTCATCCACTCGCCCGCACCTTCCGCATGCGTCGCCGACGCATCGAAGCCAATGTGCTCCACCATCGACCACGGCGGCCGCACACACAGCCCACCGTTTTGCAGATGATGGAAAAACCAACGCACCGCCCAGATATTCTTCGCCTGTTCGGCCGCCGCCATCGCAGGCAGATCGCAGCCATACTTGTCCGGCGCAATGCCTCTCGCGCGTGTTGCCGCCTGCTTAGTGAGCGCGGGCTCTTCCATGCCCTGCCAACTCCGCGCCCACGTGCCCCAAACCCAACCCTCGCCACGACCGTCGAAATAGGGTGCCGCGCCCACATCAATCGGCGCAACGCGCGGATGGGTCCATCCCGTCACGCTCATCACGCGCTGGTCATCCGCGTAGTGCCGCAACGCCGCGCACAGCCACCCATAAGTCCCCGGCACGCACACCAGATCATCCTCCCACACAATGAACGCTTCATGCCGCCCCGCTACCTCGGCGACGCCCCCGAGCACATTGCGCCCAAGCCCGAGGTTCCCCGTGCGCTCCGTGAGTCGCACCTCACACCAATCCACGGCGCGGAGCAGCGATCTCGTTTCATCCACGCCCGACGCGTCTGCGGTCCCTTTCGCCCCATCCGCAAAGGCGTAGATCAACGGCACGCGATCCGCCCGGAGACAAGCCAGCACCCGTGAGAGATGCACCGGCCGTGCGTAGGCAAAAACCACCACCGGGATGATTTCATCCGAGGTTTTCATTTCACAGCATGCGAAAAAATCGGGTGCCGCGCCGCGCCCGCGAGGCCGCCGTCGATCATCTGGTCAAACGCCATCGTCTGCCCGGCAGACCCCACCGGCCACAGGGGAATTCCGCCATAAAAAGCAGCCGTCGCCGAAAATGTGCTCGGCGGGCTCACGATGAAATCGCACCGCGAAAGCTCGACCCAGCTTGCGAACCAGTGTCCGCCGGCGTTCAACGTTCCCGTGGCAAAATAGCAAGGCCGGCCGGCAAATACCGCAGGGTCCTGTCTCACTTCGGAGGCGATCACCACCGCCACCCGACGACCTCCATGCAGGGCGACCAGCTGATCGATCCATGCGGCATACTGTTCTGACGAAAAACAAAATCGCCCGTCGTTCCATTCACGATAGTCAGATTGGCGGATTAACATTCCCACGACGACGTCGCAACCCCGGCGAACCGCCGCGATGAATTCGGCCGCGCGCTGCTCAAACTCCGGGGCTGGCCGGAAATATTCCTTCAACTCCGCCTGCTGCGCGGCCACGAGCCGCCAGCAGGAAATTTTCCAGCCGCAACAGGTCGTCACCGGCCGTCGAACGACTCGTCTCAAGAATGCAGGACTGTCCAAATCGATGCTTTCTTCCCGCACAATAGCTAGATCGATCGCTTGCCAGCCCGGCCACCAGTGACCGGCCGCCTGCACCACTCGCCCCAAGCGCGTCCGACTCTCACTCCAGTCGCGCAGTCTCTTTGGCCACGCCGCGCGCTGGCGCGCGAGCGTATCGGGAGATCCCGAACGCACGGGAAAAACACAGCCTGGATGTTCGCGCCACGTGGCAAACAAATTGGCATACGGCCAGAAGGCGAGATTCAACACTTCGACCTCACCGGGATGCGCCCTCGCCCACGCGATCCAGTGAACAAAACGAAGCACCTGATTGCCGAGCCGTCCGCCGCCATGGGTGTAGAGCACCTGGGATTGCATGGTCGTCACTGCGGCCGGTTCGAAAACCACCGGGGCGAAATCGCGATGTAATTGGCATAGGAATAGTGCTCCATCCAAACCCGATACTCACGCACTTCGAGGGCGCGGGGGAAAAGTTTTGCCAGCAGAAAACCCCGGCCGCTTAGCAGGCGATAGAGCTCGCGCAATGTCGTGCCGGCATCCAACGCGGCGCCGCCGTATTCAAACTGAATGACATCCACCACCTCAGGCCGAAGCTGCTCACCAAGCCCACGCAGCGCTGGAAGTTCGTGCCCCTCAATATCGAGCTTTAGCAGGTCGATCCGTTTCACGGCATTCACCGCGAAATAGTCCGCCAGCCGGATGAGCGGCACCGTGATCGTCGCCGCCGGGTCTTGGCTATGTTCTAAGCGGTGAACCAATGATGCCTGACTGCTGCCGTCGCGGCCGTCGTAGAGCACCGCTTCGCCGGCAAGATCACTTAGCCCACTCCCCGTCAGGCGAAAGGCAGGTTCATCGGCAAAAACCGTTCGTAGCTCGGTCACACACGCCGGCGCCGGTTCAAATGCATGCACCTCGACCTCCACCCCCAGTTCACGAGCACACCGAAATACTGACCGACTGTAGTCACCGCGGTTGGCGCCGCCATCAATCACCGCGAACGGCCTGCCTCCACCCTCCGCCCGGTGCGCCCTCAGCAGCTCCCGCAGCAACCACCTCTCACCGTTGGCCTCCATCTGCGGATCATCGTTGTTCTCCGCGATCCGAAAAAGTTGCCGCCCGGCATTTCTCACCACTCGGCGCCAAAGCGAAGCATGGCTGATCACTTTCATCGCGGAAAATCCTTGCCGACGATCCGTTGGCGCAGCTTCTTCCACCAGGTCACCGAGCTGCTCGCGGCCCGCTGCAGCGCAATTTCATCCTGCAACCATTCGGTGAGAAAACTGCGCGCTGCCACCGGCACCGCGATGAGCACATCCTCAAACATCACCACATGCCGCCGCCCGCCGGCCCGGAGCGCGTCCAACACCGCACCGAGGTCTGGCCATTTCTCCGCCCGATGCGGCCGCGGAGGGGGCGCGGCAAACAGCCGCGCATCGTCGACCAGTAAACTATGCTCGTGCGGGGCATCGTTGAGGATCGCGAGCTCCGCGATGAGCGGGCATTCGGTGTCGCGTCCGGCCGTGTCGAGCCCGCTCCAATGCGCATCCAGCCAGAAGACCGCCGGCCCCGGCAGCTCCGCTACGAGCTGACGGAGCCTGGTGCCGGAGTCTCCCTGGAGCACGCGCACGTTCGGCTGCGCCCCAAATCGCGCCACCGCTGCTGCATAATATTCCGGCGAGAGCTCGACCGTCGCGACTCGCGCGAAATGCTCCGACGCCCACCCAGCCGTTTCGCCGCGGTAAGTGCCCGTCTCCACAAAGTCGTCGAGTCGCAATTTTTCTTTCAGCGCGAGAATGAGGGCAACCGGCGGGCCCATGCGATAGAGTCCCATAACGTATCAGGCGGCAAACCCCCTCCACGGTCGCGTAATGGCGCGTAACATCAGCCGCAGATTCATGCGGGCGCGTGGCTCGAAATATTCCAATCCGAAGATGGTCAGCGCGAACGACACCATCGATGCTATAATCGCCCCACGCGCACCCCACTGCGGCACCAGCAAGAAGTTGAGCGCGATATTGGCGACTGCTCCGGATAAAGAGGTAAACAACGCCAACCGAAACAGGCCCTCGTTCGTCACAAAAATGCTCCGCGCTACCCCGAAGTTCGTGAAGAACAGCCGGAACGCCAGCCACGGAATCAACCCCGCTGCACCCGCGTACGAGGCGCCATAAAGCAGCCGCGTCGCCATCGGTCCAAGGACGACCAGCAGAAGGGCCGTGACCACAAATATGCCGAACATCGCCCGATAAAGGCTGTGCAGCCTACGTTGGTAAAGCATTTCGTCGTCCTGCTTCGCCCGCGTGATCTCGGGCGCCGCCACGGTTTGCACCACCATCGGCACGAAGGCGCAGACGCTCACCAGTCGGAGCGCCGCGGCATATTGCCCCAACTCCTCGGCTCCGACCATCAGACCGAGCACCAATTGGTCCGCATAGGCCTGCGTCGAAATGGCAAAGCCGGACAGCGTGAGCGGCCAACTCTCCTTCAACAGCGCAACGACGCGGGCGCGCTCGATTTGCCACAGTGCAATCCCTCCGCCTTCACCACGCGCCACCCACCACCAGCCCACCGCCGCCACGGCAAGCTCCACCACCCCGGCTACGGCAAACGCCGCCACGGGCGCCTCAGCCAAAATCAAAACTGCTTTCAACAGGTTCGCGGCCACACACGCCGTCATACGCACCCAGGCCGAAACCTTCGAGATTCCCCTCGCCTGAAACAGGAGATCGATGACGTCCGGGATTTGAAATATCAGCCCCGCCGCCACGATCACGACCAGCGAATTCGCCGGCGCCGATTGCCGCCAGGCCAACCCCACGCAGGCCAGAAACCCCACAGCGCCACCCGCTGCACGGAACAATAGCGCCGTCCCCATCCAGCCGCCCTGCTCCCCCGGAGTTCGCACGAGTTCGCGCACCACGATCGGACCGACGCTCAATGACGTCAGAGAACCGACCACCCCGATCGTCGCGATTGCATAGTTCAGCCAGCCAAAGTCTGCCGGACCGAGGTAGCGCGCCATCCACACCCCCACGAGCAGTCCTGCGATCATCCGCAGGATCTGGTCGCAAAACAACCAGAACGAATTGTCGAACGCCCTCCGCAATGTCTCCCGACCCACCAGCCGCGTGCGCAGAAATTCCGGCAATTGATCGGTCGTGATCATGCGTCGAACTCGCTCGCCGGCGCTGATCCGCATTGCCGTGAGGCCACGCTCGAATTCCAAACTGATCTCCAAGACGTTTTCCCCATGAGTGCTGCCAGCGTGAGTGGCCATCGCGCACAGGTCAACGACCTCGGACAGGACCACCCGACCACCAGGCCACGCATCGGGGCTTCACGTAACGTCGGCTTCCGAGTACGGCGCTGAATCCTAGGTTATCTCTTTGGAAACTCGGTTGCCTTCGCCCCAGCGCGTTTCGATCTTCGCACGCATGGTCGCACTGCAACGAGGATTCATTGAAATTTATTTCCTGGGCGTCGGTCACCCGCCACCCGATCTTGAGCCGGAATTTACCAGCTACGTGACGCTCTGGCGCCACTACAAAGCGCTCCGCGACATCGCCGCCGCACGCGGCGTCCAAATTTTCAACGCCACCTGCGGCGGCCTGCTCGGCGTCTTTCCACGTGTCGAACTCGCGTCGCTGCCGGCTCTCGCCGCAGGCGGCCGAAAACCCTAACCCCGTTCCGCCCTTTCCCCGCCGCGCCCCAACTCCCCGTCGGCGCACGTGCCTCGATGAGTTCCGCCCTCCGCCAACCCTGGCACCTCTACGCGCTCGTCGCCGGACTCGCGCTGCTCTCCAGCGCTGCCATCGGCAACTTGATTCCCGCTCATACGCCCGGCGTCCATGATGAGTTTTCCTATCTGCTCGCCGGGCAAACCTTCGCCCAATTCCGGCTGACCAACCCCACGCCGCCGCTCTGGGAATTTTTTGAAAGCCACCACGTCCTCATGGTCCCGACCATGATGTCAAAATACCCGCCCGGCCAAGGTCTGGCCCTTGCCGTCGGCTACTGGCTCGGCGCTCCGATCTACGGCGTCTGGCTCGCGGGCGCACTCTGGGCGACCAGCTTCACGTGGCTGCTCCGCGGATTTTTCGCCGCGCGGTGGGCGCTCCTTGGCGGCACACTCGCCATCGCTCAGTTTGGGCTCACGCACTACTGGGCGCAGACTTTTTGGGGCGGCGCCCTCGCCGCCGCGGGTGGCGCGCTGGTGTTTGGCGCTGCTCGCCGCCTCTGGACCACGGCTCATGCACGCGATGCCACCCTCTTGGCCGCGGGCCTGGTGCTGCTGGCGCTCACCCGTCCCTTCGAGGGTCTGCTCGCCGGTCTCGTTCCCTTCACCGTCGTCGCATGGCGGTTGGCTCGCACCGACGACCGCGCCGCGTTTCTCCGCACCCTCGCACCCGGCGCCGCCGTGCTCGCCGCCGGCCTGGCGTTTCTGGCCTACTACAACGTTCGCGTTACCGGCTCCCCCTGGCGCCTGCCGTATTTGGACTACGAACACCGCTACGCCGGCACCCCCTACTTCATCTGGCAGTCGCCGCTCCCCGCGCCCACGTTTCGCAACGCCGCCCTCGCCGACTACTATCACGGCTACATGGAGCCGCTCAGCCGCTTCCACGGTCCACCGCTCCGCATCTGGGGCGAACGTCTCCTGCTCACCGCCGGCAATTTCCTCGGCCCCATTCTCGCCTTGTTCGCCTTCATCGGCCTGGCGCTCCGCCCGCGCGGTTGGTCGCTCGTCGCTCTCGCCAGCCTCGGCAGCTGCGCGCTGGCGATGATTCTCTCCTACTGGTTCTCCTCCCACTATCAGGCCGGCGCTGCCGCACTGTATCTCTTTTTGGCGGTCGCCGGAGTCCGCACGATGTTCCTCCGCCTACCCCGGCGCGCCCGTATCTTTGCTCCCTTCAGCCTACTATTGCTCCTGGCGCAAGGCACCATCCTCTGGTTCGACCACGGCATCGAACGCGACCTGCACGTCTACACCGAGCCGAAGCGCCGCCAAAAAATCGTCGACACCTTGGTCGCGAGCGGCGGCCGCCACCTCATCTTCGTGCACCCGGAGAAACCCTACGCCCTCCATCTCAGCTGGGTCTTTAACGGCCCCGATTTTGCCGGGTCGCCCGTCCTCTGGGCCTGGGACCGGGGGCCCGTTGAAAACCTCCGCCTCATGGCGTGCTATCCCGACCGCCGACCGCTACTGATGACGCTCAACGACCAAAAAATTTCCTTCGCGCCGCTCCCGCCGCCCGCCGCCCCGCCACCGTAAAAAGACTTCCTTCGCTCTCCCACTCGCCTACGTTGGCTGCGCCCGCATGAAACTCTCCATTGTCATTCCCTGCTACAACGAGACCAAAACGATCCGCGCGATCGTGGATCGCGTGCGCGCTGCCCCCGTCGCCGACCAGGAGATCATCATCGTCGATGACTGCTCGCAGGACGGCACCCGCGAAATCCTCCGCACCGAAATCGCCCCGCTCGTCGCCAAGATCATTTACCACGAGGTCAATCAGGGCAAGGGCGCCGCCCTCCGCACCGGCATCGCCGCCGCCACCGGCGACGCCGTCATCATCCAGGATGCCGATCTCGAATACGACCCCAACGAATACCCCCGCCTCCTCAAGCCCATCATCGATGGCAAGGCCGACGTCGTCTTCGGCTCGCGCTTCATGGGCGCCGATGCCCACCGTGTGGTCTATTTCTGGCACATGGTCGGCAATAAATTCCTGACCCTGCTCTCCAACATGGCCACAAACCTCAACCTCACCGACATGGAGACCTGCTATAAAGTTTTCCGTCGTGAGGTGATTCAGAAAATAACCATTGAGGAAAATCGCTTCGGCTTCGAACCCGAGATCACCGCCAAAGTCTCCAAGCTCGGCGTCGTCATCTACGAAGTCGGCATCAGCTACTACGGCCGCACCTATGCGGAAGGCAAAAAGATCGGCTGGCGTGACGGCTTCCGCGCCCTGTGGGCCATCGGGAAATACAATTTCTTCCGCTAACCCCTTCGCTGGCCCCGCCGCCAGCTCGGCCGGATGCCCACCGTTGTTTTCTTCGCCGCCATGCTACCCACTCTTGCGCCTGCGTAACTCCCTTTCTGTGCTCCTCCGCACCGTCTAGTTCCGCCATGCCGCCGCCCGCACCGCGCCGTCCGTCGCTCTTTCGGCCACCCGACTTGCGGTCCCTGCTCCTCTTCGCCGCCGTCACCGCCTTGCTAACTCTATTCTGGTGGCTCGCCGTGTCCGCCTCGCGCGCCAAGAGCCAGACGTCCGATGAACTTCCGCACATCGCCGCTGGCTACGCCTACGATCGCTTCGGCGACTTCCGCCTCCAACCGGAAAACGGCAATCTCCCACAACGTCTCTACGGCTTGCCCGGCCTCGCCGCCGACGCCCGCTTCCCCCGCGACCCGGAGAACTGGAGCGTCGCCCGCTATTGGCATCTCGCTTGGGACTATTTCTACGCCCTGGACAACCCCACCGACCGCATCGTCCAACAAGCCCGCTCCCTCAACGCTCTGCTCGGAGCCGCCCTCGGTCTGCTGATCTTCTGGCTCGCCCACCGCCACTTCGGCCCCGCCGGGGGTCTGCTCGCCCTCGCGTTCTACGTTTTCGCACCAAATTTTCTGACGCACTCCGCGCTCGCGACGTCGGACGTGTGCGCCGCTTTTTTCCTCACGCTCGCGCCCTGGCTTTTCTGGCGGCACCTCGCCCGCAGGGATTTCGCGTCCGGCATCCTCGCCGCCCTCGCTTCCGGCCTCACCCTCGTCGCGAAATTCAACGGCCTCCTCATCGTGCCGCTCTACGCTCTGCTCGGCGTCGCCGACGTTTGGTTACGCGCCGACCCCGCCTTCCGGGTCCGCGGGCGCCGCTTCGTCGCCAACTTTGCCCTCGGCCTGCTCCAGGCCGTCGCCGCCGCCATCGTCATTTGGGCATTCTATAACTTTCGTTTCAGCGCTCGCGGGCCCGACCTGCCCGCGCTCGACGCTTCCGACTGGATGCTGGATCACATCCTCCCCGCAGCCGGCGCCACGCGAACCGTCATCGAAACCGCGCTAAGCAGGCAACTCCTGCCCGAAGCGTGGCTATATGGTCTCACCAACGTGCTCGCCGGTGCCTCCGCCCGTCCGTCTTTCCTCGCCGGAGAACACAGCGACCATGGTTGGTGGCAATTTTTCCCGACACTGTTTTTTACCAAGACTCCCCTCGCGATGCTGGGTGCGTGCCTCCTCGCTCTCGTTGCGGGCCTCCTCGCGTGGCGCCGCGCCGAAACCTCTACTCGCCGCGCCTGGCTCATCGCCGGTTGCCCGCTGTTTCTCACCGCCCTTCTCGTTTGGTTCACCGCGCTCCGCAGCAACCTCAACATCGGCGACCGCCATATCCTCGCGGTCTATCCACCGCTGTTTATCGCCCTCGGAATTCTGGCGACCCGCCGCACGTTTGCCGTCGCCGCCCTCGCCTTGCTCATTGGCCAGGCGGTTGCGTCGTTTTCCATTCGCCCGCACTATCAAGCCTACTTCAACCCCATCGCCGGTGGCCCGGCCCAGGCCTATCGACTCGTCGCCGACAGCTCCCTCGATTGGGGTCAAGACCTGCCGACCCTCCGCGTCTGGCTCGAATCCCACCGGCGCCCCTCGGAAAAATTCTACCTCGGTTACTTCGGCAGTGCGTGGCCGCCACATTATGGTGTCCGCCCCGACGCCTTTTTGCCCGCCGCCAACTATATCGTCCGCCCCCCGCATGTCCCCTACGAGCTTGAACCCGGACTCTACTGCCTCAGCGCTACCATTCTAAACGAAGTCTACTCGGTCTATCGCGGCCCATGGACGCCCCAGATGGAAGCCGCGTGGCAACGTAGCCGCGTCGCGCCGCCGACCGCCGCAACCTTCCCGCAGTTCGACTACCTGCGCCTCGCCCGGCTCTGCAAGTTTCTCCAACTCCGCGAACCCGACGCTCACGCCGGCTACTCAATTTTGATCTATCGACTGACCGCCACTGACCTCGCCGCCGCCCTCACCGGCCCCATCACCGGCGCGCATCGCGTGCGCCCGCAGCCATAGAGTCAACCGAGCCCAGACTGCTCTAGTGCGAATTCAGCACTCACACCGTCACTCACCGCCGAGGATTTTTGCCCTACCGTTTAAAAGGTAGACGCCTACCGATACGACGGCAGGCGACGAACGAGACAGCGATCCGGATTTTTGGTTAACTGACCAGATCCCCGCCTAGGATACTTTAGCCCACCCCACCCCGTCCAGTTGGCACAGATCTGCGGGCACACCAGAACGGTCTGCGCGCAGAATCCACCATGGACTACTCGGTAGGCAGAGTCCTGCGTGCGCAAATCATCCCGCCTCTTGCGTCCATACCCAATGCATCACCCTTTGTTCACTCGATGGCTCGCATTTGCGCTGCTTGGCGCGTTTGCCGGAACGCAGACCACCCTTGGGCAAGTCGATACCGCACCACCATCGATCCCGACTGGTCTAGCTGCGGAAGGCGTGACCATCAACCGCTTTACCCTGAAGTGGATCGCGTCGACCGACAATGTCGCCGTCACCGGCTACGAAGTATTCAAGAACGGCGTCTCCTTGGGCGCGACCACGACGACGACTTTTGATATCGTCGGACTCACACCTGCAACCAGCAGTGCAATGCGCGTGCGCGCCCGCGACGCAGCTGGCAAGTGGTCCGCCCAGAGCACCGCCTTAAATGTGACCACTTTGCGCGATACTACGCCGCCCGCCATTCCCAGTGGGCTGACGGCCTCGAACGTAACCGCAACGGGCTTAACGCTAAGCTGGTCTGTGCCGAGCGATGACGTTGGCGTATCGGGCTACGAGGTCTTCAGAAACGGCATTTCGCAGGGATCCTCCACCGTGCCCACGCGTGTGCTTTCGAATCTGACCCCTACTACCACCTATGCGCTTACCGTGCGCGCCCGCGATATTGCCGGTAACTGGTCCCCACAGACCCCGGCAATTACCGTCACCACCCTGGCCGATACCACTCCCCCCGTAGTGCCAACCGGACTCACCGCAACGAGCCTGATCGCAACCGGTTTCGCTCTCAAATGGCTTCCTGCAAAGGACAACGTGCGCACCACGGGATACGAGATTTCTGCAAACGGCGTCTCCCTTGGCACCACCACGTCGACCACCAAGACCTTTGGCGGGCTTCTTCCCTCCACAATATATACCATGACCGTTCGGGCCCGCGACGCTGCCGGAAATTGGTCGAGCCCTAGTTCATTCTTATCCGTTACGACTCCGCCAGACACGACCGCACCCACCGCACCAGTTGGCCTGACTTATAGCTCAGCCACGATCTCGAGTTTCATCCTTCGCTGGAACGCAGGTTCCGACAATGTCGGCGTCACCGGTTACGAAGTTTTCAAAGACGGCGTCTCGCTCGGCACCACCGCCGCGACCTCGCTGAGCGTGACGGGCCTCGCCCTGAGCACTCCCTATGCGATGACGGTGCGCGCCCGCGACGCGGCGGGCAACTGGTCCGCCCAAAGCGCGCCGCGCGTGGCCACCACGCTGGCCGACACGACGCCGCCCTCCGTCCCCACGGGCCTCGCCGCGAGCGCCATCACGATCAACCGCCTCACGCTCACGTGGAGCGCGTCCACCGACAACGTGGGCGTGACGGGCTACGAGGTGTTTCGCGGCGCGGTCTCCGTCGGCACCACCGCCGCGCTGTCCCTCGACCTCACCGGCCTCGCGCCCAACACCGCCTACTCGCTCCGCGTGCGCGCCCGCGACGCCGCCGGCAAGTGGTCCGCCCAGAGCGCCCCGCTCGTCACGCGCACCTTGCCCGACACGACCGCGCCCGCCGCCCCAACCGCGCTCGCCGCGAGCGCCGTCACCGTCACGGGCCTCACGCTCGGCTGGGCCGCCGCGACGGATGACGTGGGCGTGACGGGCTACGAGGTGTTTCGCAACGGCGTCTCCGCCGGCACCGCGGCCACGCTCACCAAGGCCCTCGCCGGCCTCGCACCCGACACGCCCTATACGCTCACCGTGCGCGCCCGCGACGCGGCGGCCAACTGGTCCGACCTCTCCGCCCCGCTCGTCGTGACGACGCTCCCCGACACCACCGCGCCCTCCGCGCCCACCGGCCTCACCGCGACCGCGATCAACGTCAGCAGCTTCACGCTCAAGTGGACCGCCGCGACCGACGACGTGCGCGTGACCGCCTACGAGATCTTCCGCGACGGCGTCTCCGTCGGCACCACCGGCGCCCTCTCGCGCAACCTCGCCGGCCTCGCGCCCGCCACCGCCTACGCCTTCACCGTGCGCGCGCGCGACGCCGCCGGCAACTGGTCCCCCGCGAGCGCGCCGCTCGCCGTCACGACCCTCGCCGACACCACGCCGCCCGCCGTGCCCGCCGGCCTCGTCGCCTCAGCCGTCACCGTCACCGGATTCACGTTACGCTGGTCCGTTCCGGCCGACAACATCCACGTCACCGCCTACGAGGTCTTCCGCGACGGCGTCTCGCTCGGCACGGTGGCGACCGCCGTGAAGGCCGTCACCGGGCTGAGCCCCGCCACCGACTACCTCATGACCGTGCGCGCGAGCGACGCCGCCGGCAACGGGTCCGCCCCGAGCCTCGCGCTCCCTGTGAGCACGCTCGCCGACACCACGCCGCCGACCGCGCCGGCGGCCCTCGTCGCGAGCGCCGTCGCGGCGAGCGGCTTCACGCTCACGTGGACCGCCTCCACCGACGCGATCGGCGTCACCGCCTACGAGGTGTTGCGCGACGGCCTCGCGGTGGGGACGACGCCGACGGCGACCTTCGATGTGACCATTCTCGCGGCCAACACGACCTACGCGTTCACCGTCCGCGCGCGCGACGCCGCCGGCAACTGGTCCGCCGCGAGCGCCGCGAAGTCCGTGAAGACGCTCGTCGACACCATCGCGCCCAGCGTGCCCGCCGGACTCGCCGCGAGCGCCATCACCGGGAGCGCGTTTCTCCTGAGCTGGACCGCCGCGACCGACAACGTGGGCGTGACCGGCTACGAGGTGTTTCGCGGCGGCGTCTCGGTCGGCGTCTCGACGACGACTTCGCTCGACCTCACCGGCCTCGCGCTCAGCGTCACCTACTCGCTGCGGGTCCGCGCGCGCGACGCCGCCGGCAACTGGTCCGCCCAGAGCGCCGCGCTCTCCGTCACGACCTTCGGCGACACCACGCCGCCCACCGTGCCCGACAGCCTCGCCGCGACCGCCGTCACGCTCACCGGCTTCACCCTCACGTGGAACGCCTCCGTCGACGACCTCGCCGTCACACTCTACGAGGTGTTTCGCGACGGCGCATCCCTCGGCACGGCCGCTATCCCGGCCTACGCCGTCACCGGCCTCCCGCTCAACACCACCTCCGTGATGACCGTGCGCGCCCGCGACGCCGCCGGCAACTGGTCCGCTGCCAGCGCGCCCCTCTCCGTGAGCACCGCCGCCGACACGTTGCCGCCCTCCGCGCCCGCCGGCCTCGCCTCGAGCAACCTCACGCCCACCGGCTTCACCGTCACGTGGAACGCCGCCGTCGACGACGTCGCCGTGACCGCCTACGAGGTGTCCCTCAACGGCGTCTCGCAAGGCACGACGACCGCCACCTCGATGAACCTCGCCGCGCTCCCCGCCGGCTCGACCTACGTCGTCACGATCCGCGCGCGCGACGCGGCCGGCAACTGGTCGCCGCTCGGCGCGCCGCTCACCGTCACGATCAACCGCGTGCCCTACGTGACCGGCTTCGA
>Ga0209829_10001462_pt1 | contig 19098 bp, 14 predicted proteins | sample C_140205_EF_Meta_FD_187311 | JGI IMG/M metagenome (GOLD analysis project Ga0209829, IMG submission 187311) | Freshwater microbial communities from Lake Croche, Canada to study carbon cycling - C_140205_EF_MetaG (SPAdes) (version 2) | ecosystem: Environmental > Aquatic > Freshwater > Lake...
CACCTCGATGGACTGCGCACGAACGAGCGTGCGCCAGGGGGCCAAGGAGGTCACCCTCGTCTACCGCCGCGACATGAAGGACATGCCGGCCGCCGACGAAGTGCACGAGATGATCGAGGAGGGGGCACGCGCCATCTTCCAGGCCGGACCAACGCGCGTCGTCACCGACGCGAGCAACAAGGTGATCGGCCTTGAGTTCATCCGCATGCAGCTCGGCGCCCCTGACGCATCGGGTCGCCGGCGACCAGAGCCAGCACCCGGCACCGAATTCATCATCGAGTGCGATCGCATCCTGAAGGCGATCGGCCAGGGTCCGGACATGACGTGGGCGAGCGTTGGCGCAGAGGGCGTCGCCACCACCAAGAACGGCCGCATGAAGGCCGACGCCGTTACCTTCCAGTCTGGCCGCGACGGCGTCTTCGGCTGCGGCGACCTGCGCAACGGCGCAACAACCGTTGTCGCCTCCATCGCTGACGGTCGACGCTGCGCATACGCCGTCGATGCGTACCTGCAGGGGCTCGACCTCTCGGAGATTCGCAACCGACAGACACTCGCCGAGCCGCAGCCAGAGTTCTTGAGCATCGTTCCGTTCACCGCTGAGGTGAAGGAGCCACGCCTGCGCCTGAAGGCACTCCCAGCCGAAGAGCGCAAGAACGATTACATCCAATACGAGATTCCGTACAGCAAGCCCGAGGTGATGGCCGAGAGCACGCGCTGCCTGCAGTGCACCTGCGAAGCGATCGGCTTCTGTGATCTGCGACGCCTCGGCATTGAATACGGCACGACATTGAAGACACTCGAGAAGGATCACCACGGTGGAGCCGGGTTCCGCTCGATTACTGAAAACCGCTGGACTGGTGCAAACCACGACTACCTGCGCGACGACTCGCACGCATTCATCTTGCGCGAACCATCACGCTGCATCGACTGTGGACGCTGCGCCAACGTCTGCGCCGAAGTCGTTGGTGCCGCCTGCTACGACTTCATGCGCACCGGCTTCGACACGCTCGTCACCACGCCGCTCGACATGAGCCTCAATGAATCACCGTGTGTTTCGTGTGGCCGCTGTGCAGAAACCTGCCCAACTGGAGCGCTGATGCCGAAGCCACGAATTCTTACCAAATACGAAGTCGACGAGTCGCGCTGCATCCTTTGCGGCATCTGCGTTGACGCCTGTCCATATGACGCGCTCCGCAGCGGCTTCGACTTTGAACTTGCGCACACCGACCGCAGCGAGCCAATGATCGACCTCATCGCCCTATCAAAGCTGGAGCGCACATCAGAGGCAACATTTATTCGTGGTGAAGCCAACTGGGAGAACACCGTCGCTGGGCGACGCTACGATCCAGCCCGACAGCTTCCTGTGCTGCCACAAAGCCTGCGGAAGTAAGCGATGCCGCTCCCCGACGTCATCCCGTTTATTGGGCTCGGGTGGTCGGACGTTCTCTTCCTACTTCTGAGCGGCGTGGTGCTCGCTGCAGCGTTCGCCGTCGTCTTTGGCCGCGACATCATTAAGAGTGGCCTCTTCTTAATCCTTACCCTCGGCGCACTTGCGGGCATCTACGTGATGTTGGGCGCAGCCATCGTTGCTGGCGCGCAGGTACTGGTGTACATCGGTGCAATTAGCGTGCTGATCCTCTTTGCGATCATGCTCACACAGACAAAGGTGGCGCCGGTGAAACTCGCTTTCCAAACGCAGGTCGCGCCGGCCGCACTTGCCGCTGTGCTGCTCGCCGTGCTCTTTGGCCTCGCCTTCGGTAGCACGAACTGGGGCTCCACCGTTTTCACGGATACGCCTGCTGCAACGGGCACCGCGCCCGTTGCTGCGGCACTCTTTGGTCCATATCTCCTTGCATTTGAGATCGCGAGCGTGCTCATCCTTGCCGCCGTGATCGGGGGCCTCTACCTCGCGATGGAGCCGAAGGCTGATGAAGTAGGCGAGGAGGCGCAGTGAGCCAAATCGCTGGGCACCTCGAGCCGTACCTAGTTCTCGCGGGGATGCTCTTTGCCATCGGATCATTCGGCTTCCTCGCGCGACGAAATGCGATCAGCATGCTGATGAGCATTGAACTGATGTTGAACGCCGTGAACCTTGCCGCATTGGCCTTTGGCGCATTTATCCCGTCGCTCGCGGGGCAGGGGGCAGCCTTCGCGCTGTTGATCATCGCCGTGGCGGCGGCAGAGGCCACCGTTGGCCTGGCGATCGTGATCGCCATCTTCCGCAACCGGAAGACGCCGCTCGTCGACGAGTACGACACGATGAGGCAGTAACCCATGACACCTATTGATCCGGTGATGGAGGTGGCGGCCCTGCCGGGATACGCTCCACTTCTCCTCCTGCTCCCGCTGATCGGCTTCGCCTTTACGGCGGCACTTGGACGCCGACTCGGCAAGATGGCCCACCTGGTGCCGCTCGGCGCGATCGTCGTTACGTGGGCGCTGGCCATGAGCCTGGCGATCCCAGCCCTCACCGGGGGCCTCGGCGAGGGGGGCGCCTCAATGCCGCTCTTCACCTGGATCGCCTCGGGCGACCTGAGCTTCGGGCTCGGCCTGCACGTTGACGCCCTCACCGGCGCCCTCCTGCTGGTGGTGACCACGGTCGGCGCCCTGGTGCACCTCTATAGCGTCGGCTACATGAGCCACGACGACAGCTACTGGCGCTTCTTCGCCTACCTGAACCTCTTCATGTTCTCGATGCTGCTACTCGTTCTCGCCGATAACCTCTTGGTCGTCTTCGCCGCCTGGGAGCTCGTTGGCCTCTCCTCGTATCTGCTGATCGGCTTCTGGTACACCAAGACCGCGCCAGGTCTCGCCGCCAAGAAGGCCTTCATTACGAACCGCGTCGGTGACGTTGGCTTTGCCCTCGGCCTGATGGGCCTCGTGGTGGTCTTCGGCTCACTTGACATTCATACGGTGCTCGCCGGCGTCGAGGCGGGAGCACTCGTTGGCCCCGCGGCAACCGTGATCGCCCTGCTGATCTTCTGTGGCGCCGTTGGTAAGTCTGCTCAGTTCCCACTCCACGTGTGGCTTCCGGACGCCATGGAGGGGCCAACCCCCGTGAGCGCCCTCATCCACGCGGCAACGATGGTGAACGCTGGCGTCTATCTCGTCGCACGCATGAGCCCACTCTTTGCCGCGAGCCATGACGCGATGCTCATCGTTGCAGCGATCGGCATCTTTACCGCGATCTTTGCCGCCTCCGTTGCCTTTACGCAGACTGACATCAAGCGCGTGCTCGCCTTCTCGACGCTCTCACAGCTCGGCTACATGTTTGCCGCGCTCGGTGTCGGTGCGTGGGTTCCGGCGATCTTTCACCTCATCACGCACGGATTCTTCAAGGGCCTCCTCTTCCTCGGCTCAGGCTCAGTAATTCACGCCGTTGATGGAGAACAAGAGATGACGAAGATGGGCGGACTCTGGCGCAAGATTCCGATCACGTACGCCACGATGATGGTCGGCACCGTTGCGATTGCAGGCCTCCCGCCACTGGCTGGCTTCTGGTCAAAGGACGAAATTCTCGGCGAAGCGTTCAAGTTTGGTTTCACGTGGGTCTGGCTCGTCGGGATGGTTGTTGCCGGCATGACCTCCTTCTATATGTTCCGCTTGATGGGGCTCACCTTTTGGGGGAAGAGCCGCGTGCACGATGAGTCGCATGTGCACGAGTCGCCGTGGACAATGACGGTACCGCTCATCATTCTGGCCGTGCCATCTATCGCAATCGGCGCAGCGCTCGGCTTCCCATTCGCCAACGGCATCTTGGTCAGCGGACTTGAGCCGATCTTCCATCCGGCGATTGCCATGCTTGCGCACGAACATGAGGCGTGGACGCTCTTCGGTATCGATGGACTCCTGATGCTTGCAAGCGTCACCGTTGCATCAATCGGCACCGTGATCGGCGTGCGTCTCTTCCGCGACGACAACGGCGCGTTCCTTGGCGGTGTGACCAGGCGCTTGCAGCCGCTCTACGACGGCAGTCGCAACCGCTGGTACTTCGATGACCTGAATGATCTCGTCTTCGTGCGCTTCGGCCGAAAGTTTGCCAATGCGCTCTGGTGGTTCGACCGTCGCGTCGTTGACGGCACGGTCAATGGTGTTGCGACACTGACCTCGAGTGGTGGCCGTGGGCTGCGACAGATCCAAACCGGTCGCGTGCAGAACTACGCCCTCGGCATTGCCTTCGGACTCGTGGCGATTGCCGCCGCGTACCTGGTGCTCGCGGGATGAGTGGCGTGCCGATCCTTTCGTTGATCATCTTCGTGCCCCTCCTCGGTGCGCTCGGCATCGCACTACTGCCGTCATCGCGACCGAGCGTGGTCCGCTTCGCCGCATTGGCTACTTCGCTTGTCACCTTTGTGTTGAGTCTCGGTATGCTGCTGGGAATTCGCGCACAAGGTGGCGAGTTCGCCTTCAGTGAGCAGCTTTCGTGGATTCCGTCGTTCGGCATCACGTATCACCTTGGCGTTGATGGGCTCTCTGGCGCGCTCGTCGTCTTGACGACACTGCTCAGCTGGATCTGCATCCTTGCGAGCTTCGGGCCAATTCAGACGCGCGTGAAGGAGTACTTCATTAGCTTCCTGATCCTCGAAACTGGCATGCTCGGCGTCTTCTTGTCGCTCGACCTCTTCCTCTTCTATATCTTCTGGGAGATCGTTCTCGTTCCGATGTATCTGATCATCGGCATCTGGGGCGGCGCCGACCGCATCTACGCGACGATCAAGTTCGTCCTCTACACGCTTGTCGGTTCACTCCTCATGCTCGTGGCGATCCTGGCTACCGCATTCAGCCACCAGGCCGTCACCGGCTCGTGGGCAGGAGCGTTCGACCTGATCGCGCTGCGGGGCACGATCGTCGACCCAACGCTGCAGATCCTCGGATTCGCGGCATTCGCGCTCGCCTTCGCCATTAAGGTGCCGATGTTCCCGTTCCACACCTGGCTCCCCGACGCCCACGTGCAGGCCCCTACCGCAGGTTCGGTGATCCTCGCCGGCGTGCTGCTGAAGCTTGGCGGCTACGGATTCATTCGCTTCGCGATCCCGCTCTTCCCCGATGGCGCGCACCTCTTTGCGCCACTCATGATCGTTCTCTCGGTGATCGCCATCATCTACGGCGCGCTCGTGGCGATCGTGCAGACCGACCTAAAGAAGCTCATCGCCTACAGCTCGGTAAGCCACATGGGCTTCGTCACACTCGGCATCTTCACCTTCAACCAGCAGGGCGTTGACGGAGCAATCCTGCAGATGCTCAACCATGGATTGATTACGAGCGGACTCTTCTTGCTCGTCGGAATCGGTTATGAGCGCACACACGATCGCGAGATCGCGAAGATGGGCGGCTGGGCGGTGCGCACTCCCGTCTATGCGGCACTCTTCGGCTTCTTCCTCTTCGCCTCCGTTGGACTTCCTGGTCTCTCCGGATTTGCCGGCGAGTTCCTGGTGCTTCTCGGTGCATTCATCGCCAATCCAATGGTGGCTGGCGCCGCTACCTTCGTCATGATCCTTGCCGCTGTTTATCTGCTCTATATGTACCAGCGCGTCTTCACTGGCCCACTCTCGCCGTTCTTGAAGGGGCTCGGTTCACACCTCACCGATGTCACACCAACCGAGATCCTCACCCTTGCGCCACTCGCTGCGATGATCGTTGTCTTTGGCGTCATGCCAACGATCCTGACGAGTTCGTTTGCACAGAGCGTGCAAACGTTCCTCATGTCAGCAATTAGTACGGTGGGACAATGAACAACGACCTCCTCACCCTCGCGCCACTGATCACCGTGATCGTTGGCGCCATGGCGGTGTTGGTGAGCGACATGATCACACCAAATCGTAATCACGCGCCAGTTGCCGTCGCGCTTGCCGCACTCGGCGCAACGGCCGCACTGCTCATTAACCAGGGCGGCAGCAGCGCGAGTGCGCTAGGCGGCAGTTATGTTGCGGGGCCCTTCGTCGCATTCCTCGGTCTCCTCGGAATCTCGATCGTTGCGATCACGTTGTTGATTGCGCCGGCGTATCTGGCGGCGCGCACCTATCCAACTGCCGAACTTGCCGCAACGCTCCTCTTCGCCCTTGCTGGCGCCATTCTGCTTGGCGCCGCGACCGACCTCGTCACGCTTTTTGTGGGCTTGGAACTGATGGTGATCCCGGGTTACGTTCTCGCTGGATACGCAAAGCGTGATCCACTCAGCACCGAAGGTGCGGTGAAATACTTCCTCCTCGGCAGCTTCTCCAGCGCCATCCTCCTTTTCGGCATCGTGGTGCTCTGGGGCGTTGCGGGGACCGCTTCCCTCAGCGGCATTGCAACGACGCTGGCATCGGGCAACGCAAGTGCTGGCCTCGCTGTCGCGCTCGCGCTGATCACCACCGGCTCGGCGTTCAAGATTGCAGCGGTGCCGTTTCACTACTGGACACCAGACGCCTACCAAGGTTCGCCAACGCCTATCACCGGCTACCTCTCGGTTGGACCGAAGGTTGGTGCGTTCGTACTCCTCATTAAACTGTTCGTGATTGCCCTAGCGCCACTCGCCGCACTTTGGATTCCCGTGATGGTGGTGCTGGCTGCGGCAACGATGACGCTCGGTAATCTCGTAGCCCTCACGCAGAGCAACGTGAAGCGCATGCTCGCCTACTCATCGATCGCACACACCGGCTATCTGATGGTGGGCATCGTCGCCGCTGGCGCAGGCCAAGCTGCAGGAATTGCTGGTGTGCTTTTCTACACTGCGGCGTACGCCTTCATGAATCTCGGCGCCTTTGCGTTCCTCACCGCGCTACAGGTTCGACCGGGCGCAACCACGCAGCTCTCGGATCTCGCGGGCCTCGGCCGCAAGCATCCGCGCATGGCGCTCCTGGCAACGATCTTCTTGTTGAGCCTCACCGGCATTCCGCCGACGGCTGGCTTCTTCGCCAAGACCTACGTCATCTTGGCCGCGGTACAGGCGGGCGGGCCGGCCACGATCCTCGCCGTGATCGCAGTCCTCAACGCGGCGATCGCCGCCTTCTACTACCTGCGCGTCATCGTCTATCTCTTCATGCGCGACCCAGCGGAGCCCGCAATCCAGGTGGCCGAGGGGCCAATGCTGCGCGCCGGCCTGCTGCTCGCCGCCGTTGGCACGGTGGCCCTCGGACTCGCTCCAACCCCGATCATCGAGGCGGTCGTTCAGGCCCTCGCCAAGTAGGCCGCGCCCCGCGAGGGGTGTAACAATCTTGGCTCCCCGCCACGCCCCCTCAGCGTCGCATCAGCGGGAATTCATATAAACTTCCGCTCCTATGAGCGCACAGCACGTCTCCGCACTCCCGGCCGCCACGGGCGCCGCCGTCTCCCGCCTTGCGGGGGAGCGCGACGTCATCGAGGCGGCGCGCCGCGTGCATCGCGCCCTCGGCGATACCAACCGCCTCGAGGTGGTGCGCCGCCTAGCCGTTGGCCCAGCCACCGTTTCCGAGCTGATCGAGTTCACCGGACTCTCGCAACCGCTGGTCTCGTGGCACTTGCGCCGCCTTCGCGCCGCCGGCCTCGTCACCACGGAGCGCTCTGGCCGCGAATCGATCTGCACGCTCCGCACCGCCACCATCGCCGAAGGGCACGCCCTGATGCTTTCTGCCCTTGGCATCGCTGACCCCGCCGCCTGGATCGCCCCAGCCCAAGCGCTTCCGAGCGCCACGCCCCTCGTCGACGCCGTGCGTGGCGAGGAGGCGTAACCGTGGCCAAGCGCACGATCACGAAGCGCACCAGCGGTAAGCGCACCAGCGGCAAGCGCGTGACGGAGGGGAGCCTCCTCACCACCACGGAGCGCAGCAAGATCAAGCGCATCGGTGAGCCGATCGCGCTGCTGCTCGGGCGGATCGGCTTCTCGCCCGACGCGCTCACCCTTGTTGGTTTCGGCATCGTGTTGATCGCAACGGCGCAGGTCGCCCTTGGCAACTGGACGATCGCAGCGGGCATCCTCATCGCTGGCACCCTCTTCGATGGCCTTGATGGCACACTCGCTCGCGCAACGAATCGCGTCACTTCATTCGGCGCCTTCTTCGACTCTTCGCTCGACCGCGCCGCAGAGGCGGCGATCTACGCCGGCATCGTCTACAGCGCCGCAGTTCTCGGTGACGTTCAGATCGGGACTGCCGCCGCGCTGGCGCTCGGCATCGGCTCACTCGTGAGCTACGTGCGCGCGCGTGGCGAGGGCCTCGGCGTCTCGGCACATGGTGGCATCGCACAACGCGCCGAGCGCGCGGCGCTCCTCATCCTCGGCCTGCTCTCCGCCGGCCTCACCGGCGAGCGGAGTTACCTGCTCTATGCGCTCCTCATCATCGTCGCACTCTCAGCCGTCACCGTGTTGCAGCGAATTCTGTTTATTCGCGCCGCGTTGGCAACGGCAAGGCGCCGCGCATAGCGCGCCAAATGAATGCTCGCCGCCTGGCGTGAAACGGGCGGTTAGTGAAGGCGGACTCACAGGTGTGAGCTCGCAAAGCGGAAAGGTCGCGAAGGCGACAGAGAAAGGGGTAACAGGAAAAATGGTAGAGATGAACGGGCCTCGCGCCCAATGGAACGCCCGACCGGCGCCTAAGACGCCGATCAAGGCAACGAATCCGATCCGCGTCGCAATCGCGGGCGTCGGCAACTGCGCCAGCAGCTTGGTGCAGGGCCGCTATTTCTACGCCGACGTGGCGAATGATGCAAAGGTCCCAGGACTGATGCACGTCGACATTGGTGGCTATCACGTACGCGATCTTGATTACGTTGCGGCGTTCGACGTCAACGTCACCAAGGTTGGCAAGGATCTCTCGGTTGCGCTTGGCGCAGAGCCAAACAACACCTGGACCTTCCAGGAGATCCCAACCACCGGCGTGATCGTTCAGCGTGGACCAACGCTCGACGGCATTGGCAAATACCTCAAGGACGTGGTGATTGAGTCGCCAGAGAAGCCTGTGGACGTTGCCGCCGTGCTCAAGGAGCGCAAGGTTGACGTGCTCGTTGCCTACCTTCCGGTCGGCAGCGAAGAGGGAATTCGCTACTACGCTGAGCAGGCGATCAAGGCCGGATGCGCGTTTGTGAACGCAATTCCAGTCTTCATTGGTCGTGAGCCAGAGTGGCAGAAGAAGTTTGCCGCAGCGGGCCTGCCAATCGTCGGAGACGACATCAAGAGCCAGGTGGGCGCAACGATTGCGCACCGCGTTCTTGCTCGACTCTTCGCCGATCGTGGCGTGCAGCTCGACCGCACCTATCAGCTGAACTTCGGTGGCAACACCGACTTCCAGAACATGTTGGAGCGCGATCGACTGGAGAGCAAGAAGATCAGCAAGACCAACGCAGTCACCTCGATCCTCGACGAGCAGCTTGGTGACAACCAGGTGCACGTTGGGCCGTCGGACTTCGTGCCGTGGCTCCTTGACCGAAAGTGGGCAAACATTCGCCTCGAAGGAACAACCTTCGGCGGCGTGCCACTTACGGCGGAGCTGAAGCTCGAGGTGTGGGATTCGCCAAACAGCGCCGGCGTCATCACGGACGCTATTCGCTGCGCGAAGCTCGGCCTTGATCGCAAGTTGGCGGGGACGCTCGTTGCGCCGTCGTCGTACTTCATGAAGAGCCCACCAGTGCAGCTGCGCGACGATGTCGCTCACGCCGCAGTCGAGGCCTTCATTCGCGGTGAGGACAATCGCGTCCTCGACGGAACCCAGGTGACCAAGGAGGGGTACCCCACCTCCGAGTCGCTGAACTCCGTTCGCGCCTAAGCGTTTCCGCTGCGAGGCTGGCCTCGGCCGGTCCCGCCTTCACACTGGAGAGAGCCGTCGCACCCCGCAAGGGGGCGGCGGCTCTCCCCTACACTCCCCAAATGAGCGAACCACAGCCGCCCCAGGGGGCAGCCACCCCCTCGCCGCTCCGTCGCCAGGTGCCAAAGCGCACCCCTGGCTATCTCGCCCGCCGCGCCTGGGAGCGCAGCGTCTACGCCGGCTATCGCCTTCTGATGGGAGTCATCGGGCTCCTCCCCCCACGCCCCACGGAGACGCTCTTCTCCGCCGTAGCGCCCCTCGCCTATCTCCTCTGGCCGGCCAAGCGGCGCATCGCCGATGGCAACGCCGCGGTGGTACTCGGGGTAGCCGATGCGGATGGGCAACCACTTCCAGGGAGTGAAAGGCTCGTTCGCGCGCGAGCCCTGGCCAACTACCGCAGCTACGGACGCTATGCCGCAGAGTTACTGCGGCTGCCGAGCCGTTCGCTCGCTGAGATTGCCACCGAGGTAGACCTCACCCAAACAACACTGATGGACGATTTTCGCGCACGCGGACAAGCGGCGATCTTTGTTGGGTTCCACGCTGGGAACAATGAGCTCGGCGCCGCCGCACTCGGAGAGAAACAATACGATGTCAACGTTGTTGCGGATGACAGCGCGTTTCCAGAGATGTATGAGCTCCTGCGTCGCCTCCGTGCATCGTGGGGGATCACGGTAATCGACTGGAAGGCGATTCGCGAAGTATTTGGCGCCATGAAGCGCGGCGGCGTTATCGTGCTACTCAGCGACTGGGGTTATAAGCCCGACGGCATTCCCTGCCAACTCTTCGGTCGCTGGACAACCCTGCCGAGCGGCCCGGCGGTGCTGAGTGCACGCGGTAACGCGCCGATCGTGCCTTTCTTCGTTCGCCGCGACGCTCCGGGATCGTTCCGCATCCTCTTCGGCACGCCAATTGCCGTTGGCGACGGATCTCCAGCCTCTCAGCTTCGGGCAATGCAAGAGACGGCAACCGCGATGGAGGCGCTCATCCGCACCGAACCGCTGCAGTGGAACTGCTTCAAGCCACTCTGGCCCGATGCTGCCAAGCAGCGCGAGCTTGCCGATGTCGCAGCGCAGATGGCGCATGAGACAACACGCCGCGGAATCGAGAACGCAACGTGAGCAGCGCCGTTGGATACCTCATCATCGGCATGCTGTCGCTCATCTCTCGCCTTCCTGAAACGATCTTAGTGTCGATCGCACGTGCCTGGGGGCATATCGGTCCGCGGCTCTTGCGCGAGCGCGCAGCAATCGCACGAAAGAACCTGGCTCGCGTCTATACGTATCGTGACGGCACAGCACCGGCGAAGGGAGCGCTCGATCGCGGCGTGCAGCTGCTCTTTGAACATCACCTACGCTTCTACATTGAAACCGCACGAGCGCCGCGACATGCGCGAACGATCATTGCAACGCGCGTGAGCCTTGAGAGCGAAGAGTCGGTACGCGCCGCGTTTACGCGCGGCAATGGCGGCGCGATCTTTCTCGCCGCACACTTCGGCGCAATCGAGCTTCCTGGCAGCATCCTCGCGGACAGGAGTGGCATGCGGCCGGTCGCACCAATGGAAGAGCTACGCAACCCGGTACTGCAGCGGTGGATGTTGCGCGTTCGTGGCGAGGGCCTCGGACTGCGCATCATTCCGGCCCAGGGAGCCGCTGCAGCAATGGCCGCAGAACTCGCCGCCGGGGGCATCGTCGGCGTTGTCGGAGATCGAAACATCGTTGGGCGTGGAGTGCCTGTATCACTCTTCGGAGCACCCGCTCGCTTGCCGATCGGCCCAGGGCTGCTAGCCGTAGAGAGTAACGCGCGGCTGTTCGTGGCGGCGGTGATTCGTGAATCAGGGGGTCGATACACGGGCTACATTCGACAGGTGAGCATTCCAGAACGCGGCGATCGTATGGAGCGAACGAGGGTGGCGCTTTCGGGCGTTGCCGCAGCATTCGAAGAGCTGATTAGCAAGGCTCCCGAACAGTGGTGGACGCTCTTCTATCCAATCTGGGACGATCCACAACCATGAGCCCAACGAAGCGACAGATTAGTGGTGTGCAAGGGAGAGCCGACCTTCACATCCACACGATGGCATCGGACGGCACCGCCGGTGTTGCACAGGTGCTCGCGCGAGCCGAAGAGGCGCGACTCGATGTGATTGCCATTACCGACCACGACCGCATTGATGCAGCCAAGGCGGCACAGGCAATGGCGATCAAGAGCAAGCTGCGCGTGCAGGTCATCGTGGGAGAGGAGATCTCCACGTTGCAGGGGCATGTGCTTGGGCTCTTCCTCGAGGAGCGCGTGCGCCCGCTTCGTTCCCTTCGCCGCACCATCGCCGAGATCCACGAGCAGGGCGGAATCGCCATCCCTGCCCACCCGCTCTTCCCGCACCCCCTCTGCGCCCAGGCGGGGGCACTTCGGGCCGTGGCAAACGATCGCGATCCAGCCTGCCGCCCCGACGCCCTGGAGACCGTCAACCCCACGATCTTCGGCACCTTTCCGCGTGCCCGGGTACAGCGGCTGGCGAAGGAGCTGGGACTTCCTGGCGTAGGCTCCTCTGACGCCCATGTGCTCGAGGCGATTGGGCGTGTCTACACCACCTTCCCTGGTCGCTCCGCCGCCGCGCTCCGTCGTGCAATCCTCGCCGGCACGGTGGCGCCAGGCGAGGGCGAAGACCACACCATGTTGGAGAGCCCGGCGATCTTCGCCCGCCAGATGATGCGCAACCTCATCGGCCTCGGACAAGACGTCCGCGGCGTCACCCGTCCAATCTGGACACTCGGCGGTGAGCGACACGGACGTGACCTTGGCTACCCACATAGTCACCGACGACCGGTGAAGCACAAGTGAAGATCGGCCTCGTCACTCCGTACGTCTACCCGATGCCGGGCGGCGTGAACGATCACGTTGGTAGCCTCTACCGTGTCCTTCGCGCTCGCGGCCATGACGTACGCATCATCACCAGCAGCCACGGCCTACAGAAGGCGTCTGAGGGGGATGTGATTCGCATCGGCAAGGGATTCAGTGTCCCATTCAATGGCTCAATGGGAACGATCACCCTCAGCCCAACCTATCTGCGTCAGGTGCGTGAGCTACTGGAGCGCGAACAATTCGACGTGCTGCATTTCCACGAGCCGTTCGTGCCGTTCCTGAGCCTCGTTCTGCTCACACTTTCAAAGTCCGTCAACATCGGTACCTTCCATGCGTTCGGCGGACTCTCGCTTAGTTACGAGTTTGGTCGGCGCGTGATGGGCGACTACGCGAACCGACTTCATGGGCGCATCGCCGTGAGCCCCGCAGCGCGACACTTCATCAGCCGCTACTTCCCAAGTGAATACAAGATCGTGCCAAACGGCGTCGAGCCGAGTCGGTATCGCACCGCAGTGCCGATCGCCCGATACCGCGACGGTGTTCCAAACGTGCTCTTTGTCGGGAGAATGGAACCACGCAAGGGTTTGATACACCTCTTGCGAGCCATCCGAAAGATGCAGGTCGGCGGCGAGCGAGTGCGCCTCCTCATCGTTGGCAGTGGACCCGGTGAACGTGAGGCGCGCCGCTACGTGTTGACGCGACAGCTCAACGACGTCGAGTTCCTTGGGCGCGTAAGCGACGATGAGAAGCGACAGCTATTCAAGACTGTAGATGTCTTCGTTTCGCCAGCGACTGGGAGAGAGTCGTTCGGCATCGTGCTGCTCGAGGCAATGTCAGCCGGCGCCCCGGTCATCTGCTCCGACATCCACGGCTATCGCGCTGTCGTTCGTCGAGAGCGCGATGGCATCCTTGTGCCGCCCGCCGATGCCGATGCGCTCGCCGATGCGCTGTGGCGCGTGATCCGCGATCCAGAGCTGCGGGCCCGATTGAGCGCTGCTGGAATCGAGCGCTCGGAGCTCTTCACCTGGGATCGTGTCGGCGCATCGGTCGACGAGTATTACGGCTTTGTCATTCGTCGCCTTGCAGAGCAAGGCGCGTTGCCAAGTGATTTCAGCGCGCCGATCCCTGCACCGCCAGGACCGCGACGTCGTAGCGCGTAGGGGGTTAGACCTGCGCGAGTCGCGAGGCGAGTTCGCAGAGCAGGCGCGCGGTTAGGCCCCACACCCGTCGCTCTCCAGGCACCGGTATGACGCCGTAACGCAAGCGCTGGCCCTGCTCCTCTGCATCAACAACGTGTACCGAATGTCGCGGATCAAACAGGCCGAGCTCAGCGCCGAGCGTTTCAGCCACCTCGCGCGGGTCGGGCGTGATGTGTGGCGTTTGTGGAGCTACTGCAACGAGCACTTGCACCAGGAAGTTGCTGGCCGGAACATATGCGGGATCGAGCGAGCCGACGAATCGAATCTCATGTTCAGGATCGGCGGCGTGAAACCCAAGCTCTTCATGGAGCTCGCGGATGGCCGTCTCTTGCGGGGTTTCGCCGCCTTCGAGCTCACCCCCTGGTAGTGCAATTTGTCCGCCGTGCCGTCCGTGTTCCGCCCGTCGAATGAGCAGCACCTGGCAGTCAAATGGATGCGGGTCAACACCATCGCCACCACCCGTTGGGCTACAGCTTCCCAGCGCCAGCGGCGGCACCAGGAGTGCGGTCACCACGGCGATGCGCGGATTTGCGCTTGGGGGCGGATTGAGGTCGACAGGCTCTAGGCCCGGAAGGCGGAGCGGGGTGAGCGCCTCGGGGAGTGGAAGGGGGAGTGCGGGGAGACGCCCCGTCGCATCGCGACGGAGCGCCTCCTCAATACGATCTGCGAGTCGGTTGATCAACGCGTTCGATCAGCTTGGCCGACTGGTAGCGCCATGTGCTCGCACGGGGATCCGTGGCGGGCGTGGCGTGCCATGGTTTGCTGGGAGCGGCTTCGGCTTGCGGCGCAGGGCGTGCTCCAGCACCTGGCTGATCGTCTCGACCGGAATGATCTTCAGCGACTTGCGGATCTCCTCTGGGATCTCCGGCAGGTCCTTCTCGTTCTTCTTCGGAATGAGCACCACACGAGCACCCGAGGCATGCGCTGCCAGCGCCTTGCTCTTGAGGCCACCGATCGGTAGCACGCGGCCACGTAGGGTGATCTCGCCGGTCATCGCCACCTCTTTGCGCACCGGAATGCCGGTGAGCGCCGACACGATTGCCGTCGCCATCGTCACGCCCGCCGAAGGACCATCCTTCGGAATGGCGCCCGCTGGAACGTGAATGTGCAGGCCCGACTTCTCGAAGCGCTCTGGCGCGATGCCAAGCTCCGCTCCGTGCGCCTTGATCCAGGTGAGGGCGGCTCGCGCCGACTCCTTCATGACATCACCGAGTTGGCCGGTGAGGATCAGCTCCTCACGGCCCTCCATGACGCCAACCTCGACGGTGACCACGTCACCGCCGACTGGCGTTACAACGAGGCCGGTCGCCGAACCGACCTGGTCGTCGTTATCCATCTCGCCGTACTCGTGGCGCTCTGGCCCGAGCCAGGTCGCGAGGCGCTTCACGTCGACCTCGGGCTTGCGCCCCTTCTTTTCCGCAACGGCGCGCGCTAGCTTGCGCATGACGGTCGCAATCTCTCGCTCCGCATTACGCACGCCCGCCTCGCGCGTGTAGTGACGGATCAGGTGCACGAGCGTCTCGTCTGGAACGATCGCCTGCGCCTCAGTCAGCCCGTGATTCTCCCGCTGCTTTGGCAGGATGTACCGCTTCGCAATCTGCACCTTCTCCGCTTCGGTGTACCCAGGAATCTGGATGATCTCCATGCGATCGCGCAGCGGCGCAGGGATCGTATCGAGCTGGTTCGCAGTCGCAACGAAGAGCACCTGCGAGAGGTCGAACTCTACTTCGAGGTAATTGTCCTGGAAGGTTGAGTTCTGCTCCGGGTCGAGCACTTCGAGGAGCGCCGACGACGGGTCGCCGCGGAAGTCCGCGCCGAGCTTGTCGATCTCATCGAGCATGAAGACCGGGTTCTTTGTTCCCGCCTGCTTGATCCCCTGCGCAATGCGGCCGGGGAGTGCGCCGATGTAGGTGCGTCGGTGCCCGCGGATCTCCGCCTCGTCGTGCAAGCCACCAAGGCTCATCCGCACGAACTTGCGGCCCATCGCGCGAGCAATCGACTTTCCGAGCGACGTCTTGCCAACCCCTGGAGGGCCAGCGAAGCAGAGGATTGGGCTCTTCACCTGCGGCGCAAGCTTGCGCACCGCGAGATACTCGATGATGCGCTCCTTCACCTTCTCGAGACCGTAGTGATCATCGGCGAGCACCTTGGCCGCCTCCTTGATTTCGATGCGATCTTCGGTGGCGATATTCCACGGCATCGAGATGAGCCAATCGACGTAGGTGCGAATCACACCAACCTCAGGTGAGGCCGAAGGGATGCGACTCATGCGGTCAAGCTCCTTGAGTGCGCGCGCCTTAATCTCTTCGGGCATGCCCGAGGCTTCCACCTTCTCGCGCAGCTCGTTCGTTTCCGCCTGCTGCGGATCCTCTTCGCCAAGCTCACGCTGGATTGCCTTGAGCTGTTCGCGCAAGAAGTACTCACGCTGGCTCTTGTCCATCTCGGAGCGAACGTCAGACTGGATCTTCCCCTTGATCTCGAGGATCTCAATCTGTCGCGACAAGAACGATGCGACGTACTTCAGTCGCGCAACCACATCGATCGTTTCGAGCAGCTCCTGGCGCTGCTCAGTCGTCATGTCGGGGGTGTACGCGGTCATGTCGGCAAGCAAACCAGGATCGCTGATGTTCTTCGCAGCAACGGCCGCCTCAGGCGGAACTGGTGCGCCGGAGGTGACATACGTCTCTACCTGCGCCTGCACGCTGCGCATCAACGCTTCGACCTCAACGCCGGTGACCTCAGGCGTCTCTACGATGGTGCCTTTCAGCATGAGTGCGGCACCAGTGGTGTCGAGCGACTTCACCCGGAAGCGACGCTGACCCTGCACGACGGCGCGAAGGGTGCCGTCGGGGAGGTTCACCACCTGCGCGATCTTGGCGAGCGTGCCCATGGCATGCAGCTGTTCGACCGAGGTGATCTCCTCTTGCTCTGGCTCGCGCTGGGTGACCAGGGCGATCCAACCGCCAGCAGCAGCCGCGGCACGAATGGCGGCAACGCTCTTGTCGCGGCCAACCTTGAGTGGCGCAACCATCTCGGGGAAGATGACGATCTCGCGCAGGGGGACGAGGGGGAATGCGCCGCGTCCACGGGGCACGACTGTATCGTCGTCGCTTGCGGCAACCGCCTCGTCGATCGCGAGCTGCTCCTCTTCGTTCAACTCGTCATCAAGGTCTGCCTGAATCTCCCGCTCGGTTCGCTCACTCATGCTCGTCCCCTTCCTGCCGCTTCCTGCGGCGCTCGCTTCGCCTCGTTCGCTTGGCCCTCTTCGTACAGTCGCTCCAAGATTCGTTCGCCGAGCCGCTCTTCAAGCTCGAAGAGGAGCTTGATGCCGGCGAGATTGACCCCAAAGTCTTGTGTGAGGTGTCGTATCCAGAGGATCCGCCGAAGGTCGTTTTCAGAGAAGAGGCGAATGTTCGACTCGGTGCGGGAGGGGCAGATCAGGCCCTCCTCCTCGTAGATGCGCAGCGTGCGAGGGTGGACCGAGACGATGTTGGCGGCCACGCTGATCACGTAGACCGGTCGTGCTGGATCGACCCCGGCACCCCTGCTCTTCAACACCCCAACAGGCTACAACCTTATCAATACCATTGTCAAGAGAGTTATCCACAAGGTGGCAGGCACAGGGGCGGGGACGGCGCGCGGCACGGGGGAGTGCCCGAGGGGGTTAGGGGGTGGCGCCTACTCGAGGTCGCGGCGGTACGGAATATCGAGGATCACCGTGTTGCGTCGGCCGAGCAGCGTCTCACGGAGGCGCTTCCCGTTGCCGTTATGCAGGATGCGATCCCACCAGTGTCGGCCGGCGTACTCCGGAATCATCACTACATTGATGCGGCGCTCCTCTGTTGGCAGGTGCTCATCTTCGCTCTCAATCTCATCAAGGTAGTGGCAGATCGGCTCCACGATGGCGCGGAACGGCGAATCAACCGTCACGAGGCGAACGCCAGGGAAGAGCGTCTCAAAGCGCGTGCGCACCTCGCGCTCCTCATCGTCACTAAAGACCACGCGAATCGCGGTGAGCTCACCATTCTCGGCCTCAAGGATTCGACCGAGCGTAATCGCGCGAACTGTCGAACGATTGATTTCACCAAACGGCGCGAGAATGCGGCGTGGACGATGTGGCGCATCAAATACAACACCGGGCTTGATCGAGAGTTCGCGTTCGTGCAGGTTGTAGCGATTGCGCACTAACTTCATGAAGATGGTGAGCAACGGAATCAAGATGAATACCAAGTACCCGCCGTCGGTGAACTTGGCAGCAGTGATCACGATCAGGACCACGGCTGTAACGACAGCGCCCAAGCCATTGAGCAGTGCGCGCCCAGCCCACCCTGTATTTCGCAATCGTCTCCAGTGCAAGACCATGCCGGCCTGGCTAATCGTAAAGCCGACGAAGACACCGATGGCGTATGCCGGAACGAGGGCGGTGACCACTGCATCGGTGCCAATGAGCAGGAGCGCCGCCGCGAGCGCGATGATGATGATGCCTGCGCCGTACGCGAGGCGGTCACTACGCTGGCCAACCTGTCGTGGCAGGTAGCCATCAACCGCCAAGATGCGCGCAAGCTGCGGCCCGCCGTTGAATCCAGTATTCGCCGCAAGGAGCAAGATCCCAGTCGTCGCGACTTGGAATAGTGCATAGAGTGGTCCGCTTCCAAATGAGGTGCGTGCGATCTGCGAGAGCAGTGTCTCGCCGCCAATGCCTTGCGGCACCTTTCCGTAGGCAAAGGCAACGAGGGAGATACCGACAAAGAGGGTTCCGAGCAGCACCGCCATGACGACGAGGGTCGATGCCGCATTCTTCGCCTCTGGCTTCTTGAACGAGGCAACGCCGTTGCTGATCGCTTCGGTGCCAGTCAGCGCAACAGATCCGTGCGCAAACGCCTTGAGCAGCAAGATCGGCAAGAGGATGGTTGCAGTCTCTTGCGCCTGCACCACCACACCTTGGCTCCAGGTCACTGCAGGATCGCCGGTGATGATCTTGATGAGGCCGACGCCGATTACCCCAAATGCGCCGACAACAAAGAGGTACGTCGGCAGGGCAAAGATGCGACCCGATTCGCGCAGCCCGCGGAGGTTTGCCAACACCAGGAGGCCCATCGCGCCGAGAGCAAGCTCGAGACGTACGCCTGCAAGCGATGGGATGGCCGACGTGATGGCGGCGATGCCGGCCGCGGTGCTGACGGCGGCGGTGAGGATGTAGTCCACGATCAGGCTAGATGCGGCGACGAGGGCCGGCCAGGTTCCGAAGGTGCTCTTAGCGACCGCGTATGCGCCGCCACCATTCG
>Ga0209829_10001464_pt1 | contig 19082 bp, 29 predicted proteins | sample C_140205_EF_Meta_FD_187311 | JGI IMG/M metagenome (GOLD analysis project Ga0209829, IMG submission 187311) | Freshwater microbial communities from Lake Croche, Canada to study carbon cycling - C_140205_EF_MetaG (SPAdes) (version 2) | ecosystem: Environmental > Aquatic > Freshwater > Lake...
TGCAAATAATTCAAGTTTAGATACACCAGCTACTGGTACTACTAATCTTTGGAAATTGTCTTGTAATGGCATAACTGGGTATGCTGGTTGTGTAAAAGTGTTCATAGGTTTATTTTGTTAAGTAATCAATATGACATTGTGCAGATGATAAACTAATATGTTCGGACATATCCATCTGTACAATATAAATTTTTGGGTTTAAATGATCAAACAAAGTTTCAAAAATTTTATAACCTAAATACCAATGGGTTTTCATAATTATAAATTTTTAAGATGTAAGGATAAAGTTTGTATGTCTTTTTCAAATTCATCTACTGCATCATCTAGTAGATTTTCAATTTCATTACCTAATTGAAATGGTATCATATCATTAGTTAACCAAATCATCTGTTCAACACCATCGCTATTGGTGCTGCTAAATAAAACCTTTACGTTTCTGAAATTTTTAAAAGATCTAATTGTAATTAATTGATCTTTTTTCTTTGTAAGCCTTTGGATTTCCTCTAGCACAGAACGTGCATTAGAGTAAAATAATGTTTGCATTTTTTGATGGTTTAAATGTCAGTTTAAAATTATATCAGATGCAAACTACTAATTTTTTTCAATCCACCAAATATATTTTATATATATTCTATTTTAAAGGTCAAAAAAGTTACTTTTTTAAGTAGATTTAGGGGTATGTTGAATGTTATTTTTTTTCACCTAGTGAAACAAAAATAACATTTTGTATTCACAACATTGCACATTTACCCGAATTTTTATCCACAAGTGGAAAATTTAACAATTTTAATGTAAAATTGGTGGTTTTGTGAAATTGTCGTAATTTTATAGCAATTCAGTAATATGCAAAAAAATTGGTGGTTAATCCCTTCGGCTATTGTTGTTTACATACTTTACAAAAAATACGTTCTTAGTCAAACGTTTTCTGTATTTTTTAAATCATTAGATTTTACTAGCTTAACATTATTTAATCCAACATTAAATTTAATAGTTCAAGTAAATAATCCTACTAACGTAACAGCAGATATTCAACAAATAAAAGGTAATTTATTTTTAAATGGTGATCAAGTAGGATCTGTAATAGGTATAACACCTACTACATTAACTACTGGATCAAGTTTATTAACAATACCAGTAACATTAAATTATAGTGGATTAAGTCAATATATTAAAACATTTAATACTGGTGGTTTTAAATTAGAATTTAACGGAACAATAATGGTAGATTATATTACTTTACCATTAGTATTTAGTTATTCAATTTAATATGGTAAGTGTAAACACATTAATTAATAAATTAGAACCATTTTTAGGCAAAAAAGATGTAATAGTTTATAATCAAGACACGACAGATATAATTGATGGTATTTTAAGTAATCATCAAAAATATTCAAGTGAATACGATAAAATATATAGATATTTTATTGAGGATGACAATACAGATCAAACTGCTTATAATGTTTGGTGTTTTCTAAAGGATAATTTCAGTTATGTAATTGAACCAGAGAAAATGCAAATATTAAGAAGTCCAGCAGCCATTCTAGGATCTAACAGAAATGGTATTGATTGTAAGGGTTACGCAACATTCGCAGCTGGGATAATGTCAGCTTGGAAACGTAACGCTGGGAAAAAATTTGATGTGGTGTATAGATTTGCTAGTTATGATGCTTTTGATAAAACACCACAGCACGTTTTTGTAGTAATAAAAGAAGATGGAAACGAATACTGGATAGATCCAGTACTAGATGAATACGATCAAAAAAAACAACCTTATTTTTATAAAGATAAAAAGATAAATGATATGGCATTAATAGCATTAAGCGGTGTACGTAAAATTGGTGATCTATCAATGGATCAATATGGTAATTATATTGATAGTTCTACTGGTTTAGTCGTAGATCAATCTGGTGCTTTACCTACGACTGTATCAGCACCTAGTACTGGGTTTAATTGGAGTAGTATTTTTAGTAATTTATTACAAGCTGCACCTAGTTTAATAAAAGCTACACAACCTACACCTACTTATGCTTATGGTACACCAGTAACAACTGTAAAACCAACAACAAGCAGTACTGGTATAAGCACCAATACTTTGTTATTAGTAGCAGCAGCTGGTTTAGGGGTTTATTTTTTTACTAGAAAAAAACGTAGATAATTGCAAGATATAGGTTACATAGGATATAAAGAAGCCAAAGTAGGTACTACATTTGTCCCTATTGTTACTAGCGAACCAATTACATCGGTAGTAGCTACAATATTAGCAACTACTGCTGCATCTTGGTCTCAATGGTTTAGTCATCCAGCACAAGATGCACTAAATGTAATTAGTCAGATGAAACCACATTTATCTGGTGCAGATCCTAGAACAAGATTAGGTTTAGTTTTAGCAGCTAGTAAATCAATTAGTACAGATGCTAAAGATGTAGATGCAGAAAAAAATCTATTATGGTATAGACAAGCATATGCTAATGATTTTACTGCATTAACACCAGATGATATGAATTATTGGAATACTTACTTAAATAGTATTAGATCCAGTCATAGAGATGGTAACAATATGTATTTTAATTTACAATCTGCTATGTTTACACCAGATCAAGTTAATTATAACGCAACACCTACAACTGCTGTAAGTTCATTATTAAGTAGTACTGGATTAAGTACTAATACTTTAATTTACATAGCAATAGGATTAGGTTTATATTTATTAATAAAAAAATAACTAAATGACAGCTTTACAATGGATCATTAAGGAAGCAAAAATATTGAGAAAGAAAAGTCCTAAAATGGAATGGAAAAAAGCAGTAGCACAAGCTAGTGCCATTTATGCAAGTAAGCATAAAGGAAAAAGTCCAGTAGGAAAAAAACACGCTAAAAAAGTAGTACGTAAAAAAGCTGCTAAGAAAGTAGCACATAAAAAAATAGGTGTAGTTAAACATAAAAAAGTAGCTAAAAAGAAAAAAATTAGTGAAAATAGTATATTAAATAGAATACATAAAGTAAAACACGATGTTGAAAGATTAGATGAAGCACAACATAAACATATGTCTGGAATTGGTAGTAATACTATTAAACAAATACAAAATAATTTAGATCAATTAGTACATTTAGAAAGAAAAAAATTAATATACGAAGATTGGAAAAAAGAAGTAAAAAATGTAGCAGATAAAAAAAGATTAAATCAAATGATAAAATCTGTAAAAGATTTAATAAAAGAACATAAAACACATATTATACAATTAAAAAAACATATTAAATAAAAATTTTCCTTTAAACAAAAATTAAAAATCAAAAAAATGGCAAGAAGAAAAAAATCTCACGCAAAACGCCACCATACACGTCGCAGACACTCTAGAATGTCTGGAATTGGTGGAAATATCGCATCTGCTGCTTACATAGCTGGTGGTGCTGTATTAGCTCAAGTATTAATGCAAAAGTTTATTAGTCCAATGTTTACATCGGCTACTACATCTGCAACTACTAAAGGCATTATTGATGGTGCTGCACCAATTGTATTGGGTATCTTAACACCTAAGTTTATCAAAGGTGATGTAGGTGCTAAATTAGGTGCTGGTATGATCGCAGTAGGTGGTTTAAACTTAGTTAAATCAACTGGTTTAATCGCTGGTATTGGTGCTGGAATGTACAGCAATAAGCCAGTACGTAACATAGCTGGTTATCAAGGTGCTGCACAAGGTACTTACATAGCTGGTATTCGTAACGCAGCAATTATGGAATCTTGTTAATTAACTTTTTTCACCTTTATTAATAAAATAAAAATATAGACAATGGCAACACAAATGGGCAATAGATTAGTGTTTGAAAACGCAAAAACACTTATTCAACAATTAGGTTATGATGCTTCTCACGCAGTATTAACACCTTCTTTTTTACGTAGTGAAGTACTTTTAACTACATCAGCTGCATCTTATCACGTACCAGTATTGGTAAATGATAACACAAACGGTACACCAACAGTACGTGAACAACGTCTTGCATTACAAGATTTGTTTATTGTATCAAGTATTCAGTTTTTGTTAACATCTGGATCTAGTACAACTGGATCAGCTAAAAATTATACTTATCCTAACTTGACAGCATTTTCAACTGGTGCTGCTCAATTATATACTTTGTATAATGGTTATTTTTCTATTCAAGTAAATAATCAAAACGTGTTACCTAAATGGAGTATGTTACAACATTTAGATGTACCGCAACAACAACAAAATACAAACTTTAATGCTGCAACTGCAACAAGTCCAGCACAGTATGCTATTGATCAAACAAGTTTTGATACTTATGCATTACAAGTTTGCGAACCTAACATTGTGTTAAATGGTGCTAGTAATATTCAAGCTAGTATTATTTTACCAGCTGCACCAAGTACATTAGATTCAAATACTTATGTAGCTACTATGTGGTATGGTATTTTAGCACAAAACTGTACATCAGTTAAATAATATCTTTTGCGAAGTATAAACGCTACCGCCGACGGTCGGACAATACCGTCTATTTTTAAATTTATTTAATTAACAAATATGATACGCATTGAAAGGTTTGAAGCTGTGGAGATTTCCGTACCTACAAGTAGCACGTTAACCCGCTTCTATTTTCCAGATTTGCCAAATTTAAGAAATGCAAAAATTACTGGAATCCAAGTGTACACAGCTGGAACAATTACAGCTACACCACTAACTGGATCTACACCAGTAACTACTGCTGATCTTAAAAAATCGTTTTTGACATTATATGAAGGTGATCTACAATTAGTATATAACGTTCCTATGTTGAATTTTAACAACATTGTTAATAGTGCAGCAGATCCTTATACTTTTGAATTACCTAACGTTAATGGCATCACGATTAGCTGGGTAAAATCTTACGTAAACTTACCAACTGCATTAGCTACTACAAACGTGGCTTATTCTTTTGGTGTTTATTACCATTTTTAATAAAATACTATGTCAGCGAAAGCACAAATAGTAGGCATTGATGGCATTATGGATTGGTATGATCAACATTGTACCAGTCCATATTATGCTGTCTATACTTATTTAGCACCTACGAAATTAGAAAAGCATTTTCAATACACTAAACCAGATCAAGAGGAAGGCAGAATGTTATTAGAAAATACTTTACAAGCAATGTATATGCAGAACGATGAAACGTTGTACTGCATTAAATTGTACGATACTTTGAACAAAAAAAATAGTATAGATAGTAATTTAGACAATTACGCATCTGTACGTATTCGTGCTGTTGATTTACCTCACGCACAACCTATTGCTGGTGTGGAACGATCCAACTATAAATTAGAAAATGCACTAGCTAGAATGATGGAAACACAAAATCTAATATTAAGTAGATTAAGTGATGAAAATATTGAAGAAGAACAACCGCAAACTGGTTTAGCTGGAATACTTAACAATCCACAAATGCAGACATTATTGATGGCTGGTGTGAGTAAATTATTAGGTATTGGTGGGACACAACCAGCTGGAATGGCTGGTGTAGATGAAACGTACGAAAATGAAGCAATACTTATTTTAAATAATTTGATGCAAAAAGGGGTTACTGTTGACCATCTAAGAAAATTAGATCAAATGAGTAACGCTAAATTGCAATCTTTATTGTTAATGTTATAACTTTTTTAACCTTTAATAATGGCTACTAAAAAAATTAGTGCAGATACACAAAAATTATTGATTTACGCAGCTGTTATTGGCGGTGGATATTTTTTGGTATTAAAACCTTTGTTAATTAAGCTGGGTATTATGCAAGATCCAGCTTTAGCGTTGCAAGATGCAGCACAATCACAAAATATTACTGATTATGTAAGTAGTGCTGTTGCTAGTCAAAAACCTACTAAAAGTAGGGGTGAATGGCAATTAATAGCAGATAGTCTTTATACTGATCTATCACAAATAGTAAGGAATAATAGATCAGATGCTGTTTATCAATTAGCAAGACCACAAAACGATGCAGATGTAGCATTATTAATTGATACTTTTGGACAAAGGCAGCAGAATTGGTTTGGATTTAGTGCTGGTGGAACACAAACTTTACCAGCCTTTGTAGCACAAAATTTGACCAGTAGTGATTTAGATGTGGTTAACAACAATTATCAAAGAAAAGGCATAAAATTTAGATTTTAATATGAAAAAGAATACATTAGTAACTATTGGTTTATTAGGTGCAGCTTATTTGCTGTTCGTATCATTTAAGAAAAAAACTACATTATCTGGTACAGTATATGTAGGACAAACAAACGCACCTACTAGTACAGATCAAGTGTACAGCAAAGTAGGTACTAAAGTTTACGATAAAAACAATAATTTAATTTATACCTACGATACAGCTAATTTAGGAATGACAGTAACTGGTACAAGTGGATCAAAATTAAATGTAATAATTGGAAGTGATTTTGCAGCTGGTGAAGTAGGTTTTGTTGATTCAGCTGATGTACAAACAATATAATGAAGAAAAAAACAGACAATACTAAATTAATAGGTGTCGCTGCAATAGGATTAGGTTTATGGTTTTTATTAAAACCAAAAACAGCAGCAGCCACAACAGCAGTAGTTCCCCCAACTACGGCTGGTGGTGGATCTATTGCACCTATCCAAGCTACACCAGTATTGCCAGAATTACCAGATACACCAGTATATGTAGCACCATTAGTACCAATAGCTTTATTGCCTTTGTTACCATCACCAGTAGCAGCTACACCAGTAGCAGCTACACCAGTAGCAGCTACACCAGTAGTGGCTACACCAGTAAAATCTTTACCAGTAGTAGCAGTACCAATAATAGCTGTACCAGTAACAGAAACACCAATAGTAGCTGTACCAGATGAAGTAGTATATAAAAAAGTGATAAAAACACCAGTAGTAGCTATACCAGAAGAAACTACAATAGTCGTGGCTACACCAGAAGTGGCTACACCAGAAGTGGCTACACCAGTAAAAGCTATACCAATAGTAGCTGTACCAGTAGTAGCTTATCCAGTAGAATCTACACCAGAACCAGCACCAATACAAGCTGCACCTACACCTATTTATACACCCCCAACATATTATCCACCAGTTGAGGTAGCACCTACACCAGTAGTATCTACACCAGTAGTAGCTTATCCAGTTGAAGTAGCACCTTTACCATTTATTCTTCCTAACCCACCAGCAATACCAGTATATATAGATCCAGTTTACCGTGATTATAATTACTATCTTACATCTGGATTATTGCCAAAACCAAAAGCAGATGTAAATTATGATACAATTACAGATCCTTATGGTGGTTCAATGCAAAATTTTTTAACAACAATTACACCACCGTCATTATCATCTAGTAGTTCAAGTGGTGGTGGTGGAATAACAACAAATGTACCTTTTGCTGGATCATCTAGTTACGCAGCTGGTAGTTTATCTGATTTATTAAACTTAACTTTTTTGCCACCTTTATCTACAACAAAAGCTGGAAAACCAATAATAATACCATTAAGTCAAGGATTTGAATAAAAAAATATATATATGAAAAATAACACTCTTATAATTTTGGGATTAATTGGTATTGGTTTGTATTTGTACTTAAAAAAACAAGCACCAGTAGTAATTGATTTAACAACTAATTTGCCACCAGAAACACCAAGTAGCAGATTAATTAATACAGATCCATTAGCACCAGAAAATAGAAAACAAGCACTAGATGATTTTAATTTTAAATTTGCATTAAATGGTGTTAATCGTAAATTAGGAAAAATACCAAATACAATATAATATGAGTAACGTAACATTAAATTTATTAAAGTACGAAATTGATTTTTTTCAACTTAGTGTATCACAATATGTAGGTGGTGAACCTTGTAACGGTTATACTTTTATTAATTATGGTACTACAAATGTAAAAATAGAAGCAGTTACTTTAGCACCATCTCAACAATTAGAGGTAGGCGGTAATGTAGGTGAAATTACTAACCAAAGGTTTTTTGTAAACTTTGGTGGTACATCAACTGGAAATAATTGTGTAGTTATTAAGAAACGATATTTAAACGTATAAAATGGGTATAAGATTAATAAATTATGTAAATAATCAGCTACAATCACCAGCATTATACACAGATGCTTTTGCTAAAAGACCAGCATATGGTATTTATGGTAGATTGTTTATGTCATCAGATACAAAAGAAATTTATCAAGATTTAGCTACTAGCTGGTCATTATTAGCGGATGCTGGTGCTGGATCTGGTACTTTACAAAGTGTTACCACTAATGGTAGTTCTACTACTACTGGTATAACAATATTATCTAATAATCTAGCTTTAACAAATGCTACTAGTAATTTTTATATAAAAGCATTAACTATTGGTAGTATATTATTTTCTGGGGATTCAAGTGGTTTAGTTACTCAAGATAATGCTAACTTTTTTTGGGACAATACAAATAAAAGATTAGGTATAGGAACTGCAGCACCTAGTTCTAAATTAGATATACATTCTACTGGTATTAATGCAACATTTAATGGTACAAGTACAAATAATGCTTATTTAGTGTTTCAAAGTGCTGGTACTAGCAAATGGTATGCTGGTAATCTTGTTGCTGGTGCTGTTGCCAATGATTTTGTTATTTATGATTATTTAAATAGTGCATATAGATTATATGTTCATAATACTGGTGTAATTAATATTCCTACTAGTTTAATTATAGGAACTGCTACACCAACAAGCATTTATGCTTTTGATGTTACTGGTACATCTAGGTTTACAGCAGCAATAACTGGTTTAAGTGCTACATTTTCTAGTAGTGTAACATCAACAAATTTAATATTAACTGCTGGTACATTATTTGGTGCTGGTAATACTGGATTTAGTAATCGTTTATCAGATACTACTTTATATCTTCAAATGCCTCTTTCTGGTTTTAATATTACAGATAGTGCATTAAATACTAAATTTATTTTATCTTCAACTGGAGCTGCTACATTCTATAGTAGTGTTCAAAATACTGGATTATTAAAAAGCATTAATACTTATGTTTCAGATACAACTGTATATCAAAAATTTAATGATAATACAGGATATGATTTGAATTTTGGTGGTACTGCAAGTGGGTTTAAATGGTTACAAGTACAAGATGCTAGCGGTTCAGCTTCATATACAAGTTTATTATTAAATCCATTAGGAGGCAATGTAGGTATTGGAACTGCTGCACCTAGTTATAAATTACAATTATCAACAGATAGTGCAGCTAAACCTACAACTGCTTTATGGACTATTGCGTCTGATGAAAGAATAAAAGAAAATATAAATACATATAAAAAAGGCTTACAAGAATTGCTTAAAATAAACCCAATTACTTACGATTATAACGGATTAGGTGGATTTATAAAAGGTAAAGGTGGTGTAGGTATTATAGCACAACAAATTATAGATATATTACCTGATAGTGTTAGTTCAATTAAAGCTAAATTAAATGAAACAGATGAGGAAGAAACTGATATACTAAATTTTAATGGACACGAATTAATATATGTTTTAATAAATTCAATTCAAGAACTTAACGAAAAATTAGTAAGAAATAATATAAATTAATATGAAACAAATACAACCAGTATCAATATGGTACAATGGATCAATAATAGCAGCAACAATATATAATATGGTAAGCATTAGTGATAACTTAACAGATAGTGCTACTTTTTACTATCAATTATATTCATCTGACAATTTACAATTAGCAGCTGGAAATTTAACTATGTCTGGTACAGACTATAATACATATAGTTCTAGTCCTAATAGTAACGACTATGCATACAGCTGGGGTGCTACACAAATAAATATTACCTTAATTTAACTTTTTTAACCTTTAAATACAAACAAATGAACCAAAAACAAGCCTTAGAAATTATTAAACAATTATTAGATCAATCAATTAAACGTGGTGTATTTGAAAACGCAGAAAGCGTAATTGCAGTAACGAACGCTTATAATTTAATTGCTAAAGAATTTTTAAAAGATGAACTTGAATCATAACGTAGATCAAAACAGTATTGGTGGTGCTATTATAAGCCTAACAGCTTACATACTTACATTTATAGATCTAACAGATGCTACCAAATTAAGTTTAGCATTTATTAGTGCTGGTGTAGGTGTTAGTACTATCTGGTACAATATTAAAAAAATCAAAAAATTAGATAAATGAAGAATCCAAAAACAACAATTTTCGGTTTATTAGCTGCTATTGGTGGCTATTTTGCAGTATCTGGTACTGGTAAATTACAAGTAATAGGTCAAGCAGTAGCTGGAATAGCTACATTTTTATTGGGTGGTGCTAGTCAAGACGCTAAATAATGTATGAACAAAAAACAAAAAGTAATAACTGGATTAGCAGTTACTGCTATAATTTTAATTATGCTTAGAAAAAGAATAGCAACAGCATTAAATAATACATCATTTGCAGCTGTAAGTGATAGTTTATTTAATGTTATAAGTAGTTTTGAAGGGTTTTATGCTGTACCTTATTGGGATCGTACTGGTTATTCCGTAGGATATGGAAGCCAATACAACTGGGATCAAAAAAGACCAGTAGCTAAAATAGATGTAATTGATAAAGCAACAGCCAAAAATTGGCTATTGCAAGAGGCACAGCAAGATTTTGCCTATGTACAAAGCAAAGTAAATGTGCCAATATCGGACAATCAGTTATTGGCATTATCTAGTTTTGCTTATAATGTTGGAAAAGAAGCATTTAACAGTAGTACTTTATTAGAATTATTAAATAGTGGTGCAGATATTAACACAGTAGCTGCACAATTTGATCGCTGGACTTATAGTGGCGGAGTAGTCAATAAAGGACTGGTAGCACGTAGAAAGGCAGAAAAATCACTATTTTTAAGTTAGTTTGGGTGTAATTTAAGAAAGACAAAAGGTAAGCGAGGGGTGTTTCTACACCCCTTTTTTTATGTAGATCCTTTCTACAAAGTTTTTACTAGCTTTATCATATAAGTTAACATATTCACTATCAAAGGATTGGCAAAATTTCACAAAACTAGGTACATTGTTAATATTACGGTATTTTCTAGGTGGTACACCAGCTGCCATAAAAACTATGGCTGTAAATAGCTTTTTAGACATTTATAGGGGTTTATTTTTAATAGCAAAGTACCTAACAGAATCTTGAGTAAGTGCCTTTATTTTGCGTCTAATGACCAAATGTGATACTGCGGTAAGTAATTGCATACGATCCATATTTGTTATGTCGTATAGATCAGTTAAACTAACCAGCCTACGCTGCTGGATAATAAGGTAGATTTTTTGTTTGTTTGTCATTTAATGGTATATTTGGGGTGAAAAAAGTTAACCTTTCGGGGTTTATTTGTCAGTAAGCAGTCTAGCCTTAAATAAGCTAGGCTGCTTTTTTTTACTGACATTACTAACCATTAGTATTTTCTAATATTTTGTAATAGATATATTTAAGGATTTGAAATAATCCTATTATTGCTAATATATTTTTTAACATTTTTTATAATTGATATTTTTACAATCCATTCTAAGAAAGCCCAAAACATTACTATTGATGCACCTATAATAGCAATAGGTAATAGTATAAAGGTTAAATAAAAAAAGTAAAATACTTTAAATACAAAGGTTAAAAAGTTAACGAGTCGCATATTTATTATCTTTATTTTTTACAATCCATCCCTTAGTAATCCAAATTTTTATTAAATTTTTAGCATATCCTTTACTGGTGGCAGTTCTTTCTATAATTTCATCGGATATATCATTGTAATTACCAGGTGTACTTATTATCTGAAAGCATAATGATCTGCTTTCGGTATCTGGTAGATCACTAGCTTTTTTACCAGTAGTAGTTTTATGTTCAGTTTCAACTTGTTGAAATATACCATTAAAATTAATTAATGTAATAGGCTCAAAATCAGAATCACTACGCATAAAACGGCTGGTAAGTACATAACAATTTTTTTCTTTTTCCTTTACTATGTCAAGTGTAGATTGTGCAAAACGATCACTAGCAGATCCAATATGGCCAGTAGTAGATAAATTAGATTTAGATTGATGCAATACAGTTACCAGTAGCACGTTGTATATTTTAGTAATTTTTTTTAACCATTTAGTAAGTAGGCTACTTTCTTTTTCATCATTGTAATTAACCAGTAGATCTAATAAACCATCAATAATAATTACAGCACAGTCTGTATTAGCTTCCAGATACGTTTCTATCATTCGCCTAATTAGTCCAGATCCATCTTCACGTACTTGGTAAGCATTAAACCAATCTGGAAGTACAGACATTTCACAAAATCCCTTTATTTTACCTATTTGCCTAAAAAAATCGTAGTCGCTACTTTCGGTATCAAAATAGCAGATCTTTCTACGTTCAGTAGGCAGATGTATTTTCATTGAAAAAACATCGTATGGTACAAAAGCAGATGCTATTGCACCAGCAATAAACGTAGATTTACCAGCCTTTGGAAGTCCAGAAAATGTTATATAATTTTGTAAGCTGCCTACGTGCTTACCACCAATAGTAAATACTATATTTTCTTTATTTGGTATGTAGTCTGGGTTATATTTACGTTTTGCTAGAAGTTCGGTAATCGTGATTTGTTTGTCAGTAATTTCGTTCATATCCTTTCTAGCAGTCCAGCAATTAATAAAGCCAATAATACAATTAAAAGTCCTTGACCATTAACGGTCAAAAATAGCCATTTCAGTATCTTTGTCATTGTTTAATTTTTTAATTTTTACATCTAATTTTTTTAAGAAATCAACAGCTTGATCTATACTGGTGTGCATTAATTCTGTAACGTCATCTGTGCCATCAGAATTATTAACCATATAGCATTTAAAAATTTCAAGTGCAAATAATTCAAGTTTAGATACACCAGCTACTGGTACTACTAATCTTTGGAAATTGTCTTGTAATGGCATAACTGGGTATGCTGGTTGTGTAAAAGTGTTCATAGGTTTATTTTGTTAAGTAATCAATATGACATTGTGCAGATGATAAACTAATATGTTCGGACATATCCATCTGTACAATATAAATTTTTGGGTTTAAATGATCAAACAAAGTTTCAAAAATTTTATAACCTAAATACCAATGGGTTTTCATAATTATAAATTTTTAAGATGTAAGGATAAAGTTTGTATGTCTTTTTCAAATTCATCTACTGCATCATCTAGTAGATTTTCAATTTCATTACCTAATTGAAATGGTATCATATCATTAGTTAACCAAATCATCTGTTCAACACCATCGCTATTGGTGCTGCTAAATAAAACCTTTACGTTTCTGAAATTTTTAAAAGATCTAATTGTAATTAATTGATCTTTTTTCTTTGTAAGCCTTTGGATTTCCTCTAGCACAGAACGTGCATTAGAGTAAAATAATGTTTGCATTTTTTGATGGTTTAAATGTCAGTTTAAAATTATATCAGATGCAAACTACTAATTTTTTTCAATCCACCAAATATATTTTATATATATTCTATTTTAAAGGTCAAAAAAGTTACTTTTTTAAGTAGATTTAGGGGTATGTTGAATGTTATTTTTTTTCACCTAGTGAAACAAAAATAACATTTTGTATTCACAACATTGCACATTTACCCGAATTTTTATCCACAAGTGGAAAATTTAACAATTTTAATGTAAAATTGGTGGTTTTGTGAAATTGTCGTAATTTTATAGCAATTCAGTAATATGCAAAAAAATTGGTGGTTAATCCCTTCGGCTATTGTTGTTTACATACTTTACAAAAAATACGTTCTTAGTCAAACGTTTTCTGTATTTTTTAAATCATTAGATTTTACTAGCTTAACATTATTTAATCCAACATTAAATTTAATAGTTCAAGTAAATAATCCTACTAACGTAACAGCAGATATTCAACAAATAAAAGGTAATTTATTTTTAAATGGTGATCAAGTAGGATCTGTAATAGGTATAACACCTACTACATTAACTACTGGATCAAGTTTATTAACAATACCAGTAACATTAAATTATAGTGGATTAAGTCAATATATTAAAACATTTAATACTGGTGGTTTTAAATTAGAATTTAACGGAACAATAATGGTAGATTATATTACTTTACCATTAGTATTTAGTTATTCAATTTAATATGGTAAGTGTAAACACATTAATTAATAAATTAGAACCATTTTTAGGCAAAAAAGATGTAATAGTTTATAATCAAGACACGACAGATATAATTGATGGTATTTTAAGTAATCATCAAAAATATTCAAGTGAATACGATAAAATATATAGATATTTTATTGAGGATGACAATACAGATCAAACTGCTTATAATGTTTGGTGTTTTCTAAAGGATAATTTCAGTTATGTAATTGAACCAGAGAAAATGCAAATATTAAGAAGTCCAGCAGCCATTCTAGGATCTAACAGAAATGGTATTGATTGTAAGGGTTACGCAACATTCGCAGCTGGGATAATGTCAGCTTGGAAACGTAACGCTGGGAAAAAATTTGATGTGGTGTATAGATTTGCTAGTTATGATGCTTTTGATAAAACACCACAGCACGTTTTTGTAGTAATAAAAGAAGATGGAAACGAATACTGGATAGATCCAGTACTAGATGAATACGATCAAAAAAAACAACCTTATTTTTATAAAGATAAAAAGATAAATGATATGGCATTAATAGCATTAAGCGGTGTACGTAAAATTGGTGATCTATCAATGGATCAATATGGTAATTATATTGATAGTTCTACTGGTTTAGTCGTAGATCAATCTGGTGCTTTACCTACGACTGTATCAGCACCTAGTACTGGGTTTAATTGGAGTAGTATTTTTAGTAATTTATTACAAGCTGCACCTAGTTTAATAAAAGCTACACAACCTACACCTACTTATGCTTATGGTACACCAGTAACAACTGTAAAACCAACAACAAGCAGTACTGGTATAAGCACCAATACTTTGTTATTAGTAGCAGCAGCTGGTTTAGGGGTTTATTTTTTTACTAGAAAAAAACGTAGATAATTGCAAGATATAGGTTACATAGGATATAAAGAAGCCAAAGTAGGTACTACATTTGTCCCTATTGTTACTAGCGAACCAATTACATCGGTAGTAGCTACAATATTAGCAACTACTGCTGCATCTTGGTCTCAATGGTTTAGTCATCCAGCACAAGATGCACTAAATGTAATTAGTCAGATGAAACCACATTTATCTGGTGCAGATCCTAGAACAAGATTAGGTTTAGTTTTAGCAGCTAGTAAATCAATTAGTACAGATGCTAAAGATGTAGATGCAGAAAAAAATCTATTATGGTATAGACAAGCATATGCTAATGATTTTACTGCATTAACACCAGATGATATGAATTATTGGAATACTTACTTAAATAGTATTAGATCCAGTCATAGAGATGGTAACAATATGTATTTTAATTTACAATCTGCTATGTTTACACCAGATCAAGTTAATTATAACGCAACACCTACAACTGCTGTAAGTTCATTATTAAGTAGTACTGGATTAAGTACTAATACTTTAATTTACATAGCAATAGGATTAGGTTTATATTTATTAATAAAAAAATAACTAAATGACAGCTTTACAATGGATCATTAAGGAAGCAAAAATATTGAGAAAGAAAAGTCCTAAAATGGAATGGAAAAAAGCAGTAGCACAAGCTAGTGCCATTTATGCAAGTAAGCATAAAGGAAAAAGTCCAGTAGGAAAAAAACACGCTAAAAAAGTAGTACGTAAAAAAGCTGCTAAGAAAGTAGCACATAAAAAAATAGGTGTAGTTAAACATAAAAAAGTAGCTAAAAAGAAAAAAATTAGTGAAAATAGTATATTAAATAGAATACATAAAGTAAAACACGATGTTGAAAGATTAGATGAAGCACAACATAAACATATGTCTGGAATTGGTAGTAATACTATTAAACAAATACAAAATAATTTAGATCAATTAGTACATTTAGAAAGAAAAAAATTAATATACGAAGATTGGAAAAAAGAAGTAAAAAATGTAGCAGATAAAAAAAGATTAAATCAAATGATAAAATCTGTAAAAGATTTAATAAAAGAACATAAAACACATATTATACAATTAAAAAAACATATTAAATAAAAATTTTCCTTTAAACAAAAATTAAAAATCAAAAAAATGGCAAGAAGAAAAAAATCTCACGCAAAACGCCACCATACACGTCGCAGACACTCTAGAATGTCTGGAATTGGTGGAAATATCGCATCTGCTGCTTACATAGCTGGTGGTGCTGTATTAGCTCAAGTATTAATGCAAAAGTTTATTAGTCCAATGTTTACATCGGCTACTACATCTGCAACTACTAAAGGCATTATTGATGGTGCTGCACCAATTGTATTGGGTATCTTAACACCTAAGTTTATCAAAGGTGATGTAGGTGCTAAATTAGGTGCTGGTATGATCGCAGTAGGTGGTTTAAACTTAGTTAAATCAACTGGTTTAATCGCTGGTATTGGTGCTGGAATGTACAGCAATAAGCCAGTACGTAACATAGCTGGTTATCAAGGTGCTGCACAAGGTACTTACATAGCTGGTATTCGTAACGCAGCAATTATGGAATCTTGTTAATTAACTTTTTTCACCTTTATTAATAAAATAAAAATATAGACAATGGCAACACAAATGGGCAATAGATTAGTGTTTGAAAACGCAAAAACACTTATTCAACAATTAGGTTATGATGCTTCTCACGCAGTATTAACACCTTCTTTTTTACGTAGTGAAGTACTTTTAACTACATCAGCTGCATCTTATCACGTACCAGTATTGGTAAATGATAACACAAACGGTACACCAACAGTACGTGAACAACGTCTTGCATTACAAGATTTGTTTATTGTATCAAGTATTCAGTTTTTGTTAACATCTGGATCTAGTACAACTGGATCAGCTAAAAATTATACTTATCCTAACTTGACAGCATTTTCAACTGGTGCTGCTCAATTATATACTTTGTATAATGGTTATTTTTCTATTCAAGTAAATAATCAAAACGTGTTACCTAAATGGAGTATGTTACAACATTTAGATGTACCGCAACAACAACAAAATACAAACTTTAATGCTGCAACTGCAACAAGTCCAGCACAGTATGCTATTGATCAAACAAGTTTTGATACTTATGCATTACAAGTTTGCGAACCTAACATTGTGTTAAATGGTGCTAGTAATATTCAAGCTAGTATTATTTTACCAGCTGCACCAAGTACATTAGATTCAAATACTTATGTAGCTACTATGTGGTATGGTATTTTAGCACAAAACTGTACATCAGTTAAATAATATCTTTTGCGAAGTATAAACGCTACCGCCGACGGTCGGACAATACCGTCTATTTTTAAATTTATTTAATTAACAAATATGATACGCATTGAAAGGTTTGAAGCTGTGGAGATTTCCGTACCTACAAGTAGCACGTTAACCCGCTTCTATTTTCCAGATTTGCCAAATTTAAGAAATGCAAAAATTACTGGAATCCAAGTGTACACAGCTGGAACAATTACAGCTACACCACTAACTGGATCTACACCAGTAACTACTGCTGATCTTAAAAAATCGTTTTTGACATTATATGAAGGTGATCTACAATTAGTATATAACGTTCCTATGTTGAATTTTAACAACATTGTTAATAGTGCAGCAGATCCTTATACTTTTGAATTACCTAACGTTAATGGCATCACGATTAGCTGGGTAAAATCTTACGTAAACTTACCAACTGCATTAGCTACTACAAACGTGGCTTATTCTTTTGGTGTTTATTACCATTTTTAATAAAATACTATGTCAGCGAAAGCACAAATAGTAGGCATTGATGGCATTATGGATTGGTACGATCAACATTGTACCAGTCCATATTATGCTGTCTATACTTATCTAGCACCAACAAAATTAGAAAAGCATTTTCAATACACTAAGCCAGATCAAGACGAGGGTAGAATGTTATTAGAGAATACTTTACAAGCTATGTATATGCAGAATGATGAAACTTTATATTGCATAAAATTGTATGATACCTTAAATAAAAAAGGTAGTATAGATAGTAATTTAGACAATTATGCATCTGTTCGTATTCGTGCTGTGGATTTGCCACACGCACAACCAATAGCTGGTGTAGAACGATCTAACTATAAATTAGAAAATGCACTAGCTAGAATGATGGAAACACAAAATTTAATATTGAGTAGATTAAGTGAAGAAAATATTGAGGAAGAAAAAGAACCAGAAAGCGGTATTGCTGGAATACTTAACAATCCACATATGCAGACATTATTAATGGCTGGTGTATCTAAATTGCTAGGTATTAGTGGCACACAAGCTGCTGGAATAGCTGGTGTAGATGAAACGTACGAAAATGAAGCAATACTTATTTTAAATAATTTGATGCAAAAAGGGGTTACTATTGAACATCTAAAAAAACTAGATCAAATGAGTAATGCCAAATTGCAATCTTTATTATTAATGTTATAACTTTTTTAACCTTTAATAATGGCTAAGAAAAAAATTGGTGCAGCAGACACACAAAAATTATTAATATACGCAGCTGTTATTGGCGGTGGTTATTTTTTTGTATTAAAACCTTTGTTAATAAAACTAGGTATAATGCAAGATCCAGCATTAGCTGCACAAGCAGCAGCACAATCACAAAATGTAAGTGATTATGTTAGTAGTGCTGTTGCTAGTCAAACACCTACCAAAAGTAGGGGTGAATGGCAATTAATAGCAGATAGCATTTATACTGATCTATCACAAGTAGTAATTAATAATAGATCAGATGCTGTTTATCAATTAGCAAGACCACAAAACGATGCAGATGTGGCATTATTAATTGACACTTTTGGTCAAAGGCAACAAAACTGGTTTGGTATTAATGCTGGATCTACACAAACTTTACCAGCTTTTGTAGCACAAAATTTAACCAGTAGTGATATAGATGTAGTTAATAACAATTATCAAAGAAAAGGCATAAAATTTAGATTTTAATATGAAAAAGAATACATTAGTAACTATTGGTTTATTGGGTGCAGCTT
>Ga0209829_10001466_pt1 | contig 19077 bp, 15 predicted proteins | sample C_140205_EF_Meta_FD_187311 | JGI IMG/M metagenome (GOLD analysis project Ga0209829, IMG submission 187311) | Freshwater microbial communities from Lake Croche, Canada to study carbon cycling - C_140205_EF_MetaG (SPAdes) (version 2) | ecosystem: Environmental > Aquatic > Freshwater > Lake...
CCGCTCCGGCCGGAACCGGGATCGCTGAAAATGTGCGTGCCGCCGCCGCGGCTGCGGCGAACATGCCGCGCGAGACCGCCATGTCGAGCACGTCGGCCACGGCCTCGTGATCGAAGCCCGCCTTTCCCGTGAGGGACGTCAGCACCTGCGCCGGATCGATCCGATCCAGTGCCGTGAGCGCATCGCCCGCGGTCGCCAGCAGCGACTCGAGCCTCGCAAGCATCACCAGCCGCACGGTGTGGGGATCGGTGCCGTCGAGCGCCGCGAGATCGCGAGCCAGATGGATCGCCACCTCCGCCCGCGCCGCCCGCAGCGGGAGGTTCAGCCGCTCGAGCCGGCGGGCCGCTGGATTCCAGACGAATCGCTCGACCGTGCTGCTGTCCCCGAAGGCTGCGGAGGCCGCATCGGCCACCGGTTCGATGAGCAGGTGATCGGCGGCGGGCAGGCCGTCGATCGAGAGCACCCGATCGAGTTGCCGCGTCAGGATCGCGACGGCCGTGCCGAGGCTCGGCGGCACGCTGTCGGCGGTGCCGCGATCCGCCACCTGCCGCAGCAGTCGCACTGCGCGGTCGCGGGCCTTCGGCGGCGAGTCGACCGCGAGTGCCGGCGCCAGCAGAAAGTGGGTGAAATCCGCGGAGTCCTCGGCCGAAATACTGGCCGCGAGTGCCTCGATCACACCAGGCCAGTTTTCCACGTCGTCAGATCCGAGCCACGCCAGTAGCGGCTGCCGGGCCTCGTGGCCGAGATTCTGCACGAGCGCGCGTGCCAGCGATCGAGTCGGCTCCAGTGCATCGACAGACTGCAGCAGCCCGACGAGCACGGGCAGCGCATCGATCCCCACTCGCGACAGGCGGTCGACGGCGGCACGGCGCGTGGCGGAGGAGTCGCTGGCAAGGTCGGCTGCGTCGCGGGCGAGGCGGTCGGGCTCGCGCCGCCGCAGACTCGACGCCTCCCGGATCGCCCGCACGATCGGCTTCACGCTCTCATCGCGGTCGGCGAGCAGTCGCTCCAGCCGGCGGAGGCTAGCGGCGTCGGTGGTGTCGCCCAGATTTGCCAACAGATCGTTGCGCTTGTCGGCCGCCTTCTCCAGTTGATCGACGAGTCGGGAGAAATACCCGCTGGCCACATCAAACGCCTCGACGTCGACGGCGCGGATCGCAGCATCGAGCAGCGCGGCCGGTGTTGTCCGCGGCGGATAGGCGAGCGAGTCGATCACCGCCTGTGCCAGCGGGTCAGGCGCCGGAGCGGGCAACTCCGCGCCGTGGACGGCGTGCGCCGCGATCGCCGCCACCGCGCAGGCGATGGCCAGCCGAGAAAAAGAACTGTATTTTCTTGTTGACGACACCGGCCTGCCCCCACGTCATGCGTGGGCAGCGGCTCCAAGACGGCGCTGCCACGCTGCAATCTGGTCGGCAACCTGCGAGGGGGCTGTCGAGCCAAAACTCACCATCCGTTCAACCGCCCTGGATGCCCCAAGTGCGCTGCGGAGCGAGGCATTCCAGCCGGCATAGTCGTGCAAAAACTCCTGATCGGAAAGTTCTGCCAGCGACACGCCGCGAGTCATCGCCTGTCGGACAAACTTGCCGACGAGTTCGTGGGCCGTACGCTGCGGCACGCCCGCCGCGATCAGCGCCTCCATCAGGCTCGTGGCATCGAGATGCCCGAGGTCGATCGTAGCTGCCAGTCGGCTCTTGTCGAACGAGGTGCCCGCCACCAGCGGCGCGGCCACGCCGAGCACGGCTTCGAGCGTGTCGATCGAGTCGAAGATCGCCTCCTTATCCTCCTGGAGATCGCGGTTGTAGGCGGTCGGCAGTCCCTTGAGCAGCACGAGCAACGCCTGCACATTTCCAATCGTCCGCGCCGATTTGCCGCGAACGAGCTCGAGCACATCGGGGTTGATCTTCTGCGGCATGATCGAGCTGCCGGTGCAGAAGCCCTCGGGCAGACACAGAAACCCGAATTCTTGGGTGCTGTAGAGGATCCACTCCTCGGCCCATTGCGAGAGGTGCACGGCTGAGAGCGCCAGCACGAAGGCCAGTTCGCAGACGAAGTCGCGGTCGCTCGCGCCGTCGAGGCTGTTGGCGGCCACACCCGCGAAGCCGAGCGATTCCTTCACGTGGTCGCGGTCGATCGGCAGGGTTGTGCCGGCCAGCGCTCCTGAGCCGAGCGGCAGTATGTTGGTGCGTTCGCGGCAGTCGGCGAGCCGCCCGCGGTCGCGCTGCAGCTTCTCGCACCACGCGAGCAACTGGTGCGCCGCGAGCACCGGCTGTGCCCGCCGCAGGTGGGTGTACCCAGGGATGACGAGCCCCTGCTCGCGGACGGCGAATCCGAGGAATGCCCGCTGGAGCTGCTCGAGCCCGGCGTCGATGCGGTCGATCGCGCGACGGCAGTAGAGCCGCAGGTCGGTGGCCACCTGGTCGTTGCGGCTCCTCGCGGTGTGGAGCTTGCGGCCGGTGTCGCCCAGGCGGGCGATGAGCGCCGCCTCGATGTGCAGGTGAATATCTTCCTTGGAAGCCGTAAACTCGAAGTGGCCGTCGGCGATCTGCCGGCGGATCTCCTCCAGGGTCTGCGAGATCGCGTCGGCTTCCGGCACGGTCATCAAGCTGCAGGCTGCGAGCATCCGCGCGTGGGCGATCGAGCCGTCGATGTCATCGTTGGCGAGCCGCTGGTCGAAGGAGACGCTCTCGGAGAACGCCTCGACCCGCCTGTCGGTCGGCTCGCGAAACACACCGCCCCACGCCTTCTGCTGCCCCTGCGATTCTGCCACGGAAGATCCTCTGGAAAGAAACGGGAAAGATCTGCCTATTTGTACTTCCGATCCAGCAGAAATCCATCTGCGGCCGTGTGCAGACGCGATTCGTGAGCGCGGTGTCGCGGCGATCCCCGGCTCATCGTGTCTCCCGTGGCGGTAAGTTTTCAAGTTGTCCGTGTCCCCCGGGCGTATTCCACACGTTAAAAACTCGTGGCCACGGGTTGAAGAAACTCGCTGAGGATGGGCATCCGCCCGTCAGGGCGACACGATGTCGTGTTTCGCGTGAAGACAGTCCCGGGCTCACTTGGTCGTTTTGCGGTGGCAGATTTCTGATGGCCCGAACGGGTACATTGCCCCTATGACGACTCCCGATGAACTGCTGTCTCCCACCGGCCGGCTGGCCGCCCGGCTTGCTGGCTGGGAATCACGGCCGCAGCAGATGGCGATGGCCAACCTCATCGCCGCGGCCATCGCCAATCGGCAGCACGCCATTGTGGAGGCCGGCACCGGCACCGGAAAAAGCCTGGCCTATCTTGTGCCAGCGGTGCTGGCCGCCACCGCCGATCAGGTCGAGGAGAGCTCCGATGCGTCAGACGGCGAACCGCGGACGGAGGACGAGCCCGATGCCGAGGACAAGGTTTTAGATCGAGGGAGTGGCACGGCGGCCCGTCCCCGGCGGATTGTGATCTCCACACACACGATCGCGCTGCAGGAGCAGCTCGTCACGAAGGACATCCCGCTCGTGGCGGCGGTGATGCCGCGGGAGTTTTCCGCCGTGCTCGTAAAGGGCCGCCGCAACTATGTCAGCCTGCGACGGCTGGCGCTGGCCCGCGAGCGGTCGGGCAGCCTGTTTCCCGAGGCGGGCGAGGTATCCCAGCTCGGCGAGCTCGTCTCCTGGGCAAAACAGACGGCCGATGGCTCGCTGGCCGACCTTCCCTTCGTGCCGCTGGATGCGGTCTGGGACGAGGTCGCCAGCGATGCCGGCAACTGCATGGGCCGGGCCTGCCCTACCCACGCGCAGTGCCACTACTACGCCGCCCGCCGCCGCATGGCGCATGCGCAGGTGCTGATCGTGAACCACGCGCTGTTCTTCTCCGATCTGGCGCTGCGACGTGGCGGAGCGAGCCTGCTGCCCAACTACGACGTCGTGATCTTCGACGAAGCCCACATGGTGGAGAGCGTGGCGAGCGACCATCTGGGTGTCGGTCTGTCGAGCGTCACCGTCGATCGCGTGCTCTCGAAGCTCTACAACGAGCGGACCCATCGCGGGCTGGTTGTGCACTATGGACTCGAGGAGCTGGAGCTGGCCGTGCTGCGGTGCCGCCGGGCGGCCGAGGATTTTTTCGGTGCGGTCCGCGGCAAGCTGGCGCCGAGGGGAACTTCTCCGTGGCGGGTCACCGCACCGCACCTCGTGCCCGACACGCTCAGCGACAGCCTGCAGGGCCTTGGCCGGCAGTTGCGGACCGCCGGTGAGGGGATCACGAACCAGGCTGAACGGCACGACTTCATCTCTCTGGCCGACCGGCTTACGGGCCTGGCGGGCAGTCTCGACATGTGGCTGGGCCAGAACGAACCCGGCTGCGTCTGGTGGGTTGAGGCGCATCGCAGTCGCCGCGGCTACGAGCGGCTCCTGCTTTCGAGCGCCCCGGTGGACGTGGGCGACATGCTCAAGCGCGAGCTGTTTGCCCGTGTGGGCACAGTGGTGCTGACGAGCGCCACGCTGGCGGTGGGTGGAAGAGACCGGCCCGAGTCCGAGGCGTCGGCGGGTGGTGACTCCGCGTCGTCGGCCGAAGACTACGAATATCTCAAGCGTCGGCTCGGAGTGACGAAGGCCCGCACGCAGCGACTCGGTAGCCCGTTTGACTATGCCCGGCAGGCGGAGCTGATCCTGGTGGATAAGCTGCCCGACCCCAGTCAGCGAGAGGCCTACGATCAGGCGGTGGTGAAGATGATCCGCCGGTACGTCGAGCGGAGCGGCGGCCGGGCGATGGTGCTCTTCACGAGCATTGCATCGCTGACAAAGGCGGCGGGGGCATTGTCCGGCTGGTGTGCGGGGAAAAACCTTCGGCTCGTCAGTCAGTCGGACGGCTTCAACCGTTCGCGAATGCTCGCCGATTTTCGGGAAGGGCCGGGGAGTGTGCTGCTGGGCACCGACGGCTTCTGGCAGGGGATCGATCTGCCGGGCGACCAGCTCGTCAACGTGATCATCACAAAGCTGCCGTTTGCCGTGCCCGACCGGCCGCTGACGGCCGCGCGGATCGAGGCGATCCAGGCCGCGGGTGGGAATTCGTTCGCGGAATACCAGTTGCCGGAGGCGGTCTTGAAGCTCAAGCAGGGCTTTGGCCGGCTGATCCGCACCGGCCAGGATCGTGGATCGGTGGTGATTCTCGACCCGCGGATGCTGACAAAGCCCTACGGCAGGATATTCCTCGACAGCCTGCCGCCAGCCCGGGTCGTGGTGGAACGATACGCATAGGCCGCATCCGGCTCCGCGAGTGTGGCAACGTGACCGTGGCGTTCGTCATATCGTGGCGGCAAGTTTTTAACTTGTCCGTGGAATTCGAGAGGAATCCGCAAGTTAAAAACTCACGGCCACAAGCCACAATCCCACCCTGACAGCCACGTCAATCCTGCCGGGGCTTCCTGCACCCAAGCGTGCTTCGAATGGCTCCGAATGGGGTCTAGGCGTCGAGCAGGCTGCCATCGACCCAGACCCGAACGCCCTCCTGCCGAGCGTAGGCTGTAATCTGCGGCGGGATTTTTTCGCAGGCCACGAGCGGGATCGCGGGCAGTCCCGCCTTGACGAGGCATGCCGCCCGTCGGGCAGCCCGCATCACGTCGTCGGCATCGACCGTGTACGACACTTCGCCGACAAGGTAGGTGGGCTTGCCGTCGACCATGCCGGTGGCGACGACGTCGGCACGCAGGAAGTCATCGACTGCGGCCTCTGCGAGCTTCGGCTCGATCTGGTCGAGCAGATCGGAGGCCTGAATGACCTTTCCCTTCCGTAGAAACCGGCCGAGGTATGAAGGAAGCCGATCGCGAAACCTGAGTTCCAGGAGCCGGCCCTCGTGCCGATCGGAGCGTATGACAAGTTGGTTTAGGATCGTCGCGAACGAGTTCATGTTGGTCGCCAGTTCCTCGATACGCACTTCGGTGCGAGCCTGGGCTTCGGCGAGGTTCGCAATTGCTACTTCGAGTCGGGAGACGTTGGCGTTGAGCGACTCGCGAAGGATTCGTAGATCCTCTTTCGTTGCGGCATTCCTCGCTTCTTCAAGCATCGTGCCGAGCGTCTGTGCGAATCCCTTCGCGGCGTCCTCGCCGAGGACCGTGCGGAACTGCTCGTAGATGGCGAACGTGTTCATCAGGGCAACCATGGCTCATGTCTCTCAAAAGTGTAGCAGCGCCACGGCGTCATCGCGGCATGCCGTACTTATAGATACAGGCGTACACCATGTCAACAGAGGGGGTGGTTGGCCTCCGGTTTCGTTGCTCTGGTTCCGTCGCTCGGGTTTTGTCGCTCTGTGAGGTGCAACCGCAGGCGCAGGGGCGACTGACGGTAGGCGTCGAATCGACATCACTTTGTCGGAATGCCGATGTCAAACACGGTGCCGCTCCGCGGCACGGCCCCGACGTCGCTTCCGAACCTCCGCCAACCGAAGTGGTTGCCGGTTGCATGGTCCGTCAGTCGGTGGTGATGTCGATATCGAATGGAGTCGCTGTACGCCCAACTTTGCACTCGAGCGTCGAACTGCCGGGGAGTGTGCTTCTGGGCACCGATGGGTTTTGGCAGGGAATCGACCTGCCGGGCGATCAGGTGGTGACCGTAATCATCACGAAGCTGCCTTTCGCCGTTCCGGACCGGCCGCTCGTGGCCGCGCGGATCGAAGCCATTCAGGCGGCGGGGGGCAATGCTTTTGCTGAGTACCAGCTGCCGGAAGCCGTGCTCAAGCTCAAGCAGGGGTTCGGGCGGTTGATTCGCACCCGTGAGGACCGGGGCACCGGTGGTGATCCTCGATCCACGGATGATTACCAAGCCCTACGGCCGGGTGTTTCTCGACAGCCTGCCGCCGGCCCGAGTCGAGATCGAGCCGTTCGAGTAGGCCTTGATTGCTGGCGTGGAGCGGCGACGTGCGGCCCAGCACGCTGTGCATCCAACTGCGTGCTAATCGTAGATGGGGAAAAACATACCGAAGGCACGTTCGCAAAAAACGCCTGGGTCGTTGAACCGGCGGCCCCGGTCGAGCGATGAGATCGCCTGCATCTGATCGGCTGACAGCGAGAAGTCGAACACGGCGAAGTTTTCCCGGAGCCGCTCCGGCCGGGATGTTTTTGGAATCACGGCCGTGCCCCGCTGCACGCCCCACCGCAGCACCACCTGGGCCGGCGTGCGTCCGGTCGCCGCGGCGATGCCCGTCACCACCGGATGATCGAGAACCGATTCGGATGCGGCCGCCATACCCAGCGGCACGTACGAAGGAGCCCCGAGCGGCGAATATGCAGTCACCGCGATCCCGGATTCACGGCAGAATCGCAGCAGCTTTTCCTGGGCGAGCAACGGGTGGAGCTCTACCTGCAGCACTGCCGGCCGAATCCGGGCCCCGGCGAGCACTTCCCGCAAGAGGGCGATGCTGCAGTTGCACAGGCCGATCCGCTGGACGAGGCCGTCCGACACCAGTTCCTCCATCGCTCGCCAGGTCTCGGCGAGTGGCACGGGGATCGGCTCCATGCGGGGCTCAGTGGCTTCGGGATCGTGGATCCAGTCGGGCGGGTAGCGCGTCTCGAAGGGCACAAACTGGAGCGCGATCGGAAAGTGGACGAGATAGAGATCGAGAGAGTCGAGGCGGAGATCACGCAGCGAACGTTCGGCCGCCGCGCGGACATGCTGCGGCTCGTGGTAGGTGTTCCAGAGCTTCGACGTGATCCAGAGGTCCTCCCGACGGCACACGCCCTTGGTCACGGCGGCCCGGATGCCAGCCCCAGCCTCCATCTCGTTGCCGTAGTCGCACGCCGAGTCGATGTGCCGATAGCCGGTGCGGATCGCCTCCTCCACGATCGCGGGGGCTTCGGAGCGGGCGATCTTCCACAGGCCTAGGCCGATGGCCGGGGGCGAGTTGTCGACGGGATGGCGTGCGGCAGCGGGCGTGGCGGTCATATGGCTGGAGGCTCCTAGCAGGCTGTGGATAAACAGGCTGTTCGACCGCATCGTGCGGTCCAGAAAAACAGTTTATCCAACTGCCTGCGAGCCGAGCACGTCGGTGAACCGATCGAGCCCGGAGGGAAGACCACTACGAACCGCCACCGCGAGGTGGCCGGGGCCGATGTGTCGGCCGTCAGCCGGTGGCAGAAGTGCCGTTGACTGTGCAATCCTTTATCGTTGGTCGCGCAGGTCAATCCGGCGGACACAGCGCGAGCTCGGCCCAGGTGGTCGGGTCGCTCTCCCACGGGAACTCCGGCGGTGCGAATGCAGGCACCCGCCCGAGCCGGCGGTCGATGAGCGCGGCGCAGAAGCCCAGCCTCGGAATCTCCAGCGGATCCCAGCCCGGCAACGCCGCTGCAGTGATGTTGGCGTCGATCTGCCAGCCGTCGGCCGAAAGCCGGCTTTCGATGGGCACGGAGTCGGCCGGCAGATCCGCCGGAAGCTCGGTCGTTCGCGCGATCACGGCGGAGACCGCCACCGGGCGGTCGGCGTTGCGGCCGCCCCCCGTGGGCAACAGCGCCAGCCGCCGACAGGATCGGCCAGCCCGGTGGCTTTCGCCCGTGGGCCGCGTGGCGATCCAGAGATGCAATCCGTCGCTGTCCTCGGGCTTGTTCGGCTGGCACCACCGCGATGCGCCAACGCCACGGGCAACGGCCCGCACCGCCAGTCCCTCCTCATTCCAGGCCAGCCAGAGTTCCAGCACGTCGGGGACATTGGCCACCTGGGCCAGTGCTGGCAGACGGCAGGCCTCGTCGAGATCCCAGGCCGCAGGCGGCCAGAGCCGCTTCCGCCGCCGACAGGGGAGGCGAAACCGAAACAACGCGGCGGGATTGACGATGGGACACATGGCGCAGTTGAAGACACTATATAGTAGAGACGATGCCCCAGTCGCCCTGTCTGGATGTGCGGCCTAAATACGGGAAACCCGAGCCGATGCGTGTGCTGCAGGTGGCCAGTGAGGCGACCCCCTTCGCCAAGACAGGCGGACTGGCCGACGTGGCTGGCAGCCTGTCGGAGGCGGTCGCACAGCTGGGCTGCGACGTCACGCTCGTGATGCCGGCCTACAGGGAAGTGTTTACCCGTGGGCTCTCCATCGAGCCCACCGGCCTCACCTTTGACGTGCCGATCGGCACGCGGCAACTGCCCGCTCGGATCTTCCGCTGCCAGCCGCCGGGCTCGCGGGTCGAGGTGCTGCTCGTGGGCAACGACGAGTGTTTCGACCGTCCCACGCTCTACGGCGGTGCCGACGACTACACCGACAACTCGGAACGCTTCATCTTCTTTGCGCGGGCCGTTCTGGAGATCGCCGCTCGGCAGGATCGGCCCTTCGACATCATTCACTGCCACGACTGGCAGGCCGGGCTCGTGCCCGCCTACCAGAAGCTGCTGTGTGAGTCGGCCGCCGCGGTCCAACATGCCCGCACCGTGATGACGATCCACAACATGTCCTATCAGGGCCTCTTCTGGCACTGGGATATGCTGCTCACGGGCCTCGACTGGAAATACTTCAACTGGCAGCAGATGGAGTTTTACGGTCAGCTCAATCTGCTGAAGACCGGGATTGTGTTCGCCGACTGGTTGACGACCGTGAGCCCGACCTATTCGCGGGAAATCCAGCACCATCCGGGGGGCTGCGGGCTGGAGGGCGTGCTCGCTTCTCGCAGCGACACGCTCACGGGCATCGTCAACGGCATCGACACGGTGGCGTGGGATCCGCGAACCGACCGACATATCCCTCGAAACTATTCCGAGCAGGACTTCGCTGACGGCAAGTACGCGGCCCGCGTGGCGCTGGCGGCCCGCCTTGGGCACGCGGCCCCCGATCCACGTCCGCTGGTCGCCTTCGTGGGTCGGCTCGTCGGCCAGAAGGGGATCGATCTGGTTATCGAACTGCTGGGCCGCATGGGCGGTGGCGGCCGGGCGCACTTCATGGTGCTGGGTACAGGCGACAGCGGCATGGAGGAAGCCCTGCGCCGCATGGCCGCATCGTTTCCCGGCACGATCGACGTCGTCATCGGCTTCGACGAGGGGCTCGCACACCTCGTGCAGGCCGCCGCCGATATCATGCTCGTGCCCAGCCGGTTCGAGCCGTGCGGGCTTACGCAGCTCTACGCCCTGCGTTACGGCACGCTGCCGCTGGTGCGGGCCACGGGCGGCTTGATCGACACGGTCGTCGACACAACGCCCGACACCACGCGGGATGGCACGGCCAGCGGGTTTGTGTTTGAGGCGTATGACTCGCTGGCTTTGGAACGCGCGGTGTCGCGTGCGCTCGACGCCTATGCGGATCGCGAGCTATGGAACGGACTGGTGCGGCGGGCGATGCTCCAGGATTGGTCGTGGGATGCGAGTGGCCGCGAGTATCTGGCCGTTTACGAGCGGCTCTGCGAGAAGCCCTGATCAGTCAGTCGTCAGACGATCACACCAGCCCCCACGGGTCGATGGTCGGTGGAGTGAGCGTCGCGCGGGCCACCTCGACGCTCGGATCGTCGAGGCGGTGCACCATCACCTGTCCGGCGGAGACCGAATAGAGGAAGTCGCCGATCCTGAGACTGCGTTGGACAGGGGAATCGTGGACGATCTCCCCGAGGTTGGTGAAGCCATCGGTCGAGGCGGTGTCGACCTTGAAGACGACCAGCCCATTGCTGCCGTCCCACCAGCTTCCCTGCTGCACGGGGAGCGCGAGGATGCCCTGCTCGCCGAACCAGGAGAGGGCATGGTGGTCCCAGAGAGCGGTCGACCACGACTCCCAGCCCTCGCCCTGGAAGGTGTAGGTCGAGGTTTGCCGCGGACGAGTGGCATCGCTGACATCGAAGATCGAAAGCTGCAGGCCCCGCACGCGGCCGGTGGTGGGGTCAACATCGCGGCCGATGCCGAGCAGGTGTGTGGCGTCGAGCGGGTGGAGGTAGGAGGAAAAGCCGGGCACCTTCAGCTCGCCGACGACCCGCGGCTTCGTAGGATTGGCGAGATCGATGACGAAGAGCGGATCGACCTGCCGAAACGTGCTCACATAGCCGCGGTCGCCCACAAATCGCACGGAATAGATCCGCTCGCCGGGGGCGAGGCCGGTGACGCTGCCGATCGTCTGCAGATTTCCCGCCGACGCGGCCAGCACAAACACGCCACTGGAGGCCTGATCGCCAAACCCGCTGGTCGTCGCCACCCGCAGCAGTCCGTCGGTTGTTTCATCAAACGAAAACTGGTCGAGCGTGACGCCCGGCACGGCGCCCATCGCCGTGAGCGGCACGTCGGCATTCTGGAGGTCGAACTGATAGATGTTTGTGGTTGGGCCGGTGTCGGTCGGATCCCACCAGCTGCCCCAGTGGGTGGCTGAGACAGAGAGGCTGGAGGCGGAGGCGTAGACGCTGCCCGAGATGCCGGCGACCGTGGTCGTTGCCTCGGGGCCGGCGGTGTCGTCATCGACCTCGAACGAAACCACCGACAGCAGTTGGTTGTCAGTGGTCGTGACCGGCAGGTAGGTGTGGCCTGCGGTCAGGAGTTCGCTGGTCGTGGTGCCGCCCCCCGTCGCAGTGACGGTGAAGTGAGGGAAGGCGACGGTATTCCAGTCTTGTTCCAGGTGGGCGCGGTAGCTGGCTAAGTCTTCGTAGACATAGCGCGTGCCATCGTCACGATAGCCACAGAAACTGATCCTGATCGGCGATGCAACGATCGAGCCATCGACCGGCAGCGGATCGACCGGCAGCGGATTGGGCGGCAGTGGATCGACCGGCGGGATCGTGATGACCGCTGGGGTGGGAATGTCAAACGTGTTCTGCGTGACGACCAACACCCGCCCGTCGATCGCCCGGGCGTCGACAAGCCAGCCATCGAGCCGGGTTGTCTCCAGGATTGTCGGCGCTGCCGTGTTGGAGACGTCGATCACGGTGACGTCGACGCGGGGCTGCCAGAATCCGGGCATGCCAACGACGAGGCTGCCAGCAGCCGGCAAGTCTGCCTGCGGGAGCCATGCATCCTCCTGCGAGATCACTGTGAGACGCGTGCCGTGCAGGAAGAGCGAGCGTTCGTGGCCCGGGGTCGTGACGTGACTCACAACGCTCAACCCATCGGCGGGCCAGGCATTGACGATGTCGATTCCGTCGCCCGCGAGCACGAAGAGATGCTGGCCATCGGTCTTGACGAGATCGCCCTCGTCGACGCCGGCGGCCTGGTTATTGGTGCCGGAGAAATCACCCGTCTCGGCCGCTGCCCCTCCCGACGACGGGCCTGGCGACGTACCCGCGTCGAGCATGACGGGCCCACCCCAATATCGCCATCCCCAGACATCCTTCCCGAGTTGACCGCCCCATTGCGCGATGGCCGTGTCGATGTACCACGACTTGAGCTGGTCAAGATCGTCTGTCAGCCGCAGTGGATTGGTGCTCTCGTTGCCGATGACCTGCTCGCCGGCGACAAGCTTGACCCTGTCGACCCCCTTCGTGCCGAAGAACGAGTCGATGCCCGCACCGCCGTCGAGCGAGTTTCTGCCTGCGCCGCCCCGGAGCGAGTCGACGCCTGCCTCCCCCTGGAGGTTGTCGTTGCCGGCGCCGCCGATGAGCGAATCGTCGCCAGCCCCGCCCCACATCGTGTCGTTGCCCTTGCCGCCGTTGAGCGTGTCGTTGCCGGGTCCACCATTGATCGAGTCGCTGCCATCGCCGCCATGGATCGTGTCGTTGCCAGCATTGCCGTAGAGTTGGGTCTTGATGCGGGTATTGCCGGGAATGTTGATGGTGATCGTGTCGTCGCCCGCGCCCCCGACGATCCGGATGGTTTTGACCTTCGACTCCAAGATCGTGCCGACGACGACGCCGTTGATGGTGGCCCGCAGGTGCGCGGCATTGGTCGGATTGCGATCGACCAGGATTGTGTCGTTGGGATGGGCTGGATCAGCGTCGCCAGTGATGCTCCAGGTGCCATAGGATTGGCTGACGGCCAGGGCGAGCCGTGGTTCGAGCTGCTCGAGATGCGGCTGGAACCCAGGCGACTTGCGGCTCACAGGCCGACGGGTAGTTCGCGCAGCTGGCTTGCGCATAGGGGAGGCATCTCAAGGATTTGGCGAGAATGGCGGTGGCCGCAGGCCGTGACTCTATGGAACGGTACAAGACACTGCCGGTCCGGTCAAACCGGGCCGCGGTGCGCTTTCTGGCCCACGCTGGCCCATGCTGGCGCACGCTGGCGCACGCTGGCGCACGCTGGCGCACGCTGGCGCACGCTGGCGCATGCTGGCGCATGCTGGCGCACGCACTCTTCCGACGTTACCTAGGTTTTCCTCGCGGCCGGGCAATCCGGGCAGTCTGCATGCGATGCGCCGCCGCGCGGCAGCGAGGCGGAAGCCGGACCGCTTTCCGAACCGAAACAACCAGCATGAAAAGCATCTTCAATCTCGGCGTGGCGGTGGTGTTGGTGGGCACCTGGTCTCTGGTGTCCGGCCTCCCTACCGGAGCGGGCGAATGGCTGCCGGGCTGCCGTAGCTGTGGGCCGTGTGGGGCCGGAGCCGGCCGGGCCACGCCCTATGGCGACACCGGCTGCGGCCCCCGGTATCACGGCGCCGTGCACGATGATCCCTGCGGCGTTGATCCCTGCGATTCCTGCAACCGCTGGGCCGGGTGCAACGGCGCCCGGCAGATGACCGACATGCTCGCGCCGTGGCAGTTGCCCCCTGGCTGCGGATTCCGCACGGCGGCCGAAGTGGGCTATGACGGTAGCGGCGGTGGCGGCATCTGCACGGACTGCAGCAAGCCGTGGTATCGGCTCTGGTGATGCTCGGCCGCCAAGGTGGCGGCAAACGTGATCTCGTCGCCGCGACTGCGGCAGGCATCACGCAGCGGCCCCCACGCTTTGGAGGTGGCCGCCAGTTCCACCAGCGACGGCAGCATGCCGCTGGCCTGCATCACGCTGGGCATGGGGCCGTCGGCCGGTCGTTCGAGGGCAGCGTGCAGAGCCTCCTCTGGCCGCCCCAGCCGCGTGAGCAGGAGCACGAGTGCGTCGGCGGGAAGCGTGCCCGATTCCTCGATGCGGGCCCTCGCGGCCTCGCCGCGGAAGTAGCCGACTGCGCGGTCCACATCCTGGCCGAGCTGTGCGGCATAGAACAGCCGGGAGGCCGCGCCCACGTCTGCAAACGGAGGCTCCCCAGGATAGACGACATCGCGGGGCAGCCGGCAGGCATAGCAGGCCAGTTCCCAGGCCGCGTGGACCACCGCTGAAGCGGTGCAGACCCGAGCGATGCGGAGCACGGACTGCAGGTGTGAGACGTCCACGTGGATCGACGGATCATCGACGAGCCCGCCGCCGGCTGCCAACAGTGCCGGGATGGAGGCTGCTGCGGCCGCCGTGTCTGGGAGTGCGATGCCGCGGCCAGCGAGATCGGCGGCCAGTGCCCGGGCCACTTCGCTGTGGAGATGGTTCACGAGCACGCCGGCGGCGGGCTCCTGCTGCCGCGCGGGCAGCCGCGACACGGCCTGTTCGTAGGCCGTGATCGCGTTGCACGTGCCCTGCGTGCCCAGCACGAGCTGGAGGCCGAGTGCGGGGTCGACGCCCTCCCAGAGCGACACGTGCACGATCTCCTGGAGCCGTGCGGCGCAAGCCTCGTCGTCCGCAGGGGCATCCATGCCGCCGGCGACGACTCCCTTGGCCGGTGCGAGCGGCGCCGCCAGTGCAGCGAGCTTGTTCGCCACCTCGGCCGGCGTGGCAGCGGCCCGCAGGTACATCCAGCCGGCGGCCACCTGTCCCTCGTCGAGCAGCGGCCAGCCCACCTCGCGACAGGCCGTGAGCGACAGTTCGTCAAGCTGATCGCGGATCGCTGTCGGCACGTCGCCCATGTCGCCCGTGGCCGGCAGGCCAAGCGCAACGCGCGCCTGCAGGAGTCGCAAGTCGAAGAGCGCGTGCCATCGGCGGCGGTCTTTGAGCGACGCGGCCAGCGTGTCAAACATGGCGGCGGTGCCCTGCGTGGCGGCCACGGCGGCGAGGTCGGTGAAGATGTCCATGGAATCTTGTGACGCATCGGTCATGGCGTGGTTCCTTGTTGTCGAAGAGCCTCGTAGGCGAGCACGGCGGCCGTGGCCGAGACGTTGAGGCTGTCGGCGCTGCCGAGCATCGGCAGATGAATGGACTGCAGTTGGATCGTGCCGGAGGCGGCCGCAGACTGCCACTCGGGCGACAGGCCGTGCGCCTCGCTGCCGAGCAGGATTGCGGCGGGGCCGGCCAGGCGGGCTTCGTGCCAGGGCAGGCTGCCCTCCGGGCACGCCGCGATCACGCGGCGCGAGTGGGTTTGGCACCACTCGATCGCCTCCCGGGCTTTGGCCACGGCCAACGGCACAGTGAACACGGTGCCCAGGCTCGCGCGGATGACGGCGGGGTTGGCCGGGTCGGTCCGTCCGTCGCAGACGATCACGCCGGCCAGACCCGCGGCGTCGGCGGTCCGCAGGATGGCCCCCAGGTTTCCAGGCTTCTCGACGCCCTCAATCAGGAACACGGGCCGCCGCGCACGGTCGTCGACCGGCAGTGTGAAACGCTCGAGCGGCTGGCCGGCAAACCGCACGACACCCACGCAGCCTTCGTTGCGGCTGCCGAACGCGATCTTTGCGAAGGCCTGCGGCGAGAGCGACACGATCCGGGTGCCTTGGTCGGCGAGTTCCTCAAGCCAGCGGCCTCCGTCGCCTTCCGTCGAAGCGGTAACACCGCGCAGCGCCTCGGCCGTGACGAATACCTCTTCGACCGCAACGCCGGCATGGGCCGCGCTGGAAAGCTCTCGTCGGCCGTCGACGAGTGTCAGGCCCGTCTCTCGCCGTGCGTGCGCATCGCGCAGCAGTGCCGCCTGTCGCACCCGTGGATTGGCGGTGCTGGTGATGGTCTCGTGCGGAATCATGTGGCGGGGGCAGTCAGAGGGGGGGCAGCCGCGCGAAGTCGCCAAGCGAAAGCGTGCGGCCGGCGGAGTCGGTGCAGGTGAGCGGCCCGGATTCGGTCCGGCGACCGGGAAACGCCGCCGCCAGTGTGTCGCGCAGGTGGCGTTGATGCCAGCGGGGCGAGTGGCAGGTGAGCAAGACGGGCCCCGATCGACCCTCGGATCGCGTCGGGCCCAGCAGGGTGGCGATGTCGGCCAGCAGGGGCACGAGGTCGCGGTCGATGGCAAAAGCCTGGCCTTTGGGGCCGTGGCCCCACGAGGGCGGATCGAGCACGACGCCGTCGTAGCGGGCGCCGCGGCGGACTTCCCTCGCGACGAACGTGCGGGCGTCTTCGCAGACCCAGCGGACGGGAGCCTTCGCGAGCGCGGACGCATCTGCATTGCGGCGTGCCATGGCGATCGCTTGCTTCGACGCATCGACGTGTACGACGTGGCCGCCGGCTGCGGCCATCGCCAGCGTGGCCGCACCCGAATGGGCGAACAGCGACAGTATGGCGGAGCCGACGGGAGTCTCGCGGGCAAGCCAGGCCCACTGGTCGGCCTGTTCGAGGAACACGCCGACCTGACCGGAAGGTGCGGGGCGGACCTCCAGCGAGAGTGTCGCGGCAGGCAGCGGCACCGATACCCGCCATGGGTCGGGCAGGGGGGAGGTGAACTCCCAGCCCGCGTCGCGGCCGCCAGTGGCAGGGCCGGCGTGGTAAATGGCCGCGGCGAGGGGCCACGGGGCAGCGTGGCGACGGGGCAGGCCTGTCTGCATCAGCGGCCGGTCGACCAGCACGCCCCCAAGGATTTCCAGCCGCCGGCCGTTGCCGTTGTCATCGGCTCCAAAATCGACGAGTGCAGGGTCGCGAAACTTATCAGTGGCTGGGGCGTTCATAGCCGTGGCAGCATACGATGCCGCATCTCCAGCCGCGAAAGTGGGGAGTTGGAATCACTTGATAAACAGGGCAATGACGGCCTGCAAATGACCGCATGCCAAGAACCGCATACCAGGGAGATCCTCCGATGAATCGTGGCGTGAAATGGCTGGCTGTGGCCGCCTGTGCCGGCGTGCTGGCTTTCGTGGCAGGCAGAACGCATTTCGTGACGGCTGCCGAGGGAGAGCCGGCGAACGAGCGTGGCGCGGATCGTCGCCCAGAACGGGGCCCAGATCGTCGACCAGAAGATCGGCCAGAAGGCCGTCCAGAGCGTCGCTCGGAAGACAGGCCGGCAGGCGACGACACAACGCAGCGGCTCGATCGGATCGTGGAGAAGCTCGACCGCATCGTCGATCGGATGAATATGGATCGGAGGGGGCCGGGCGGTCCGCCGCCGGGTGGTCCTGGCGATCGCGGCGGCCCTCGCCATCGCGGTGGCCCAGGCGAGCCCCGCAGCCCAGGCGAGCACGCCGGCCCGCCAGAGCATGGCGGACCTGGCGATCATGGAATGGCTGGCCCTGGAATGGCTGGTCGGCCGCGGCCATGGGCAGATATGCCGCCCGAGATGCGTGAATTGATCGAGGGTCGGATGCAGGAAGGCCGTCAGCGGATGGAGCAGGCCCGCAAGAAGTTCCAAGAGATGGAAGAGCGGATCAAGAAGCTTGAGGCCGAGGTCGAGCGGCTGAAGGCCGCGTGAGGCTTCTGTGTGTTGGCCCCTCAGCCCCGAGGTTTCGGGAGGCATGGCATAGGAGGGTTTTTTTGAATTGTGGCAGCAAGTTTTCAACTTGCTGATTCGACAAGAGACAAGATGAAATCTTGTCGCCACAAGAGATGCCGGCATCTGATCCTCGACTGGTTCCGAGCTGGAGGCAATGATCTCATCGGGCGTCGTCGAGGGATTCAGCGGCAAGGCGAAACTGACCGGCAGAAAAGCCTATGGCTTGAGAACGCCGCAAGGCATCGAAATCGCGATGTTTCGCCCGATGGGGTAAACCTGCCCGAGCCGGAAATATCCAGCAGATTCTGCCGAGGAGGTTTTCAAGTACTTTGTGCGCCGAACAGCCAGGACCGGGCCTCCAGCGATGAATCATGAGCCGAAGGCCGGTCGTTACCTACACGGCTATTCGCGGGACGAGCAGCGGCGGCTGGTCGATCAGGCCGAATACTGGCGAGACCGGCTGATCCTGCCCGACCTACCCTACGGCCCCGGCCAGCGGCTGCTCGATGTGGGCTGCGGGGCAGGGGCGGTGCTTGGCGTGATCGGCCGAGCGCACCCGGAACTGACGCTCGCAGGCATCGACCGGGAGCCGGCCCAGATCGAGGCGGCGCAGCGGCATCTGGCGGGCTTGGGTCTCACGGCGACCGATCTCCGCGTGGGGGACGCGGCACGGCTGCCCTGGCCGGACGCCTCGTTCGACCATGCCTTCATGATGTGGTTCGTTGAGCACGTCCGTGGCATCGAGCCGATCCTCCGGGACGTGCGAAGAGTCCTCGCACCAGGCGGCACGATCACCGTCATCGAGACCGAATACGATTCATTCCACGTCTGGCCGCAGAACGCAGACTGGAATTATCTGATGGCAGCGATGTATCGACATTTCGAACTGCACGGTGAGCCGCTCGCCGGCAAGCGGCTCGGCCCGCTGCTTGTCGCGGCCGGCTTCACGCGAGTGTGCAACGAACTCGCTGGCGTGCACTTCTTCGCCGCCCCCGGCTGCGATGCTCTGCGGAGGCATGTGGACTACACGGTCGGGTACGTCGCGCCCGCGATCCCTGAATTCGTCGCCCTGGGCTTTGAAGAGGCCCGGCTGCAACGCGGGCTCGAGCATCTCCTGTCGTTGCCCGAGCACCCGCAGGCCGCGTTCACGCACCACGTCTACCGGGCCCGTGGATTCGCCTGATCGGAGGCTCTTGCCGCAAGGGATGCCACCGAACGGATGCCTGGTGCAGGGCGGTGCCGGATTGCTCGCATCGGCTTTTGCAGTTCTGGTGCCCTTTTTCCGGTGGCTGAAACTGCCCTCTGAAAAAGCCTCCTCAGCAGAATCGGTGGGATATTTTCGGCTCGGGCAGGGTGTGAACATCGCGATTGCGATGCCTCGCGGCTGAATCCCTCGACGACGCCCGATGAGATCATTGCCTCCAGTTCGGAACCAGTTGAGGATCAGATGCCGGTATCTCTTGTGGCGACACGATCTCCATCGTGTCGAAGGCAAGTGCAAGTTGAAAACTCGCACCCACATGGGAAAACTTGCACCCACGTCTCTTGTGGCGACAAGATTTCATCTTGTCGAAGGCATGTGCAAGTTGAAAA
>Ga0209829_10001470_pt1 | contig 19060 bp, 16 predicted proteins | sample C_140205_EF_Meta_FD_187311 | JGI IMG/M metagenome (GOLD analysis project Ga0209829, IMG submission 187311) | Freshwater microbial communities from Lake Croche, Canada to study carbon cycling - C_140205_EF_MetaG (SPAdes) (version 2) | ecosystem: Environmental > Aquatic > Freshwater > Lake...
GGCGCGCCCAATGCGCGCGCAGGGCTCAAAAGCGTCTTCTCGCCGCCGGGCACCTATATCCCCGCCAAGGGCATCACTCTGGGCAAGGGCGTCATTCGCGGCGTCGAATCCAATGGCATGCTCTGCTCGGCCTTCGAGCTGGAGCTCTCCAACGATCACGAGGGCATCATCGAATTGCCCGCCGACGCGCCGGTGGGCCAGACCTATGTGTCCTATGCGGGCCTCGACGAACCGCTGATCGAAATCAACCTCACCCCCAACCGCCCGGATGCGGCGGGCGTGCATGGGGTGGCGCGGGATCTGGCCGCCGCTGGGCTTGGCCGGCTGAAGGACCGCGAGATCAAGCCCGTTGCGGGCGCCTTCCCCTGCCCGGTGGGCGTGACGCTGGATTTCGCGCCCGCCGACAGGCATCTGGCGCCCCTCTTCGCCCTGCGCCTGGTGCGCGGCGTCAGGAACGGGCCTTCGCCCGACTGGATGCAGAAGCGCCTCAAGGAGATCGGCCTGCGGCCCATCAACGCGTTGGTCGACATCACCAATTACCTGACATTCGACCGCGCCCGCCCGCTGCATGTCTTCGACGCGAAAAAGGTCGCGGGCGATCTTGTCGTGCGCCGCGCCAAGGCGGGCGAGGAGATGCTGGCCCTCGATGGCAAGACCTACAGGCTCGATGAGAGCCATGTGGTCATCTGCGACGACAAGGGCGTGGAATCCATCGCGGGCGTCATGGGCGGGGAATTGTCGGGCTGCGACGAGACCACGACCGATGTGCTGATCGAGAGCGCCCTTTGGGATCCGCTCAACATCGCCCGTACTGGTCGGGGTCTGGGCATCGTCACCGACGCCCGCTACCGCTTCGAGCGCGGCATCGACCCCGCCTTGACGGTCCCCGGCGCGGAGCTGGCGACGGCGCTGATCATGGAGATCTGCGGCGGCGAGGCCTCTACTCTGGTGGTGGCGGGCGCGGCGCCTGCGGCCCGGCCCGTCATCGAATTTCCCTGGAGCGAGGTCAAGCGTCTCACCGGGCTTGATCTGACCACGTCCGAAATGGCGGCGATCCTCGAAACCCTTGGCTTCGGGATCATGGGGCAGGCGGGCAATGCGGATCGCGTCCATGTGCAGATCCCCAGCTGGCGCCCGGATGTGGAGGGCAAGGCCGATCTGGTGGAGGAGGTGCTGCGCATCGCAGGCCTCGACCGCGTGGTCTCGACGCCCCTGCTGCGCGAGGAGCAGACCATCGCCAAGCCGATCCTCACCCTGCTGCAAAAGCGCACCCGCGCCGCCCGCCGGGCTCTGGCGACGCGCGGGCTGGTGGAGGCGGTGACCTGGTCCTTCGTGTCCAAGGCGCGCGCCACACTCTTCGGCGGCGGCGCGCCTGCGCTGGCTTTGGCCAACCCGATCGCGGCGGACCTGTCGGACATGCGTCCCTCCCTGCTGCCGGGCCTCATCGCCGCCGTGCAGCGCAATGCGGACAAGGGGCTGGGCGCCGCGGCCCTGTTTGAAGTCGGCCAGATATTCAAGGGCGATGGCCCGCAGGACCAGCGCATGAGCGCCGCCGCCGTGCGGCCGGGCAACGCAAAGCCCGCTGGCGCCGGACGCCACTGGTCGGCCCGCACGGCCCCCGTGGACGCCTTCGACGCAAAAGCGGACGTCATGGCTCTGCTGACCACGCTGGGCGTGCCTGTGGGCGGGTTGCAGCTCGTCAGCGGCGGCCCGGCCTGGTTCCACCCCGGCCGCAGCGGCACGCTGCAATTCGGGCCGAAGAACATTCTGGGCTATTTCGGCGAGCTGCATCCGCGCGTGCTGGAAGAACTCGATGTGCAAGGCCCCATCGTGGCCTTCGAGATCCTGCTCGACGACATCCCGGCGCCCAAGGCCAGGCCCACCAAGACCAAGGGCAAGCTGGAATTGTCGGAATTCATGCCGCTGGAGCGCGATTTCGCCTTTGTGGTGGATAGCGCTGTCAAGGCGGGCGACATCCTGCGGGCCGTCCAGGGCGCCGACAAGGCGCTGATCACCGGCGCCGATGTGTTCGACGTCTATGAAGGCGTGGGGATTCCCGAAGGCAAGAAATCGGTGGGCGTCTCCGTGACCCTGCAACCCCGCGAAAAGACCCTGACCGACGTGGAGATCGAGGCTGTGGCGGCCAAGGTCGTGGCGGAAGTGACGAAGAAGACGGGCGCCGCCCTGCGGGGCTAGGCGGCGCGAGATGTCCTCTCCCCAGGGTGGGGAGAGGAGCTGCTGGCGCTCCGCCCCGTCAGTCAGACCCTCACATGGTCACCACCACATGCCCGGTCCCGCTGGTGGTCTCGGCTGCATGATGCGCCTGCGCCATCTGCTCCAGCGGAAAGACGCCGCCGATGCGGTGCTTCAAGGCGCCCGCTTCCGCCGCCTCGATGATGCCTGCGCAAGTCGCCTCGAAGGTCGCCTCGTCCAGCATGTAGACGAAGATGAAATGCAGGCTCATGTTGCGGGCGCGGCGGCCGATCTGGGTGACCGGCATGGTGGGCGCGCTGGCGGCGCCGAAGGAGACCATGGAGCCTCGCTCGGCGATGATGCTCTCGTCAAAGCCGATGGAGCCGGGCAGATCGACCTCCACGATATGATCGACGCCGCGCCCGCCGGTCTCCGCCAGAATGCGCGCGCCCAGATCCACCGCCTTGCGGTCGAGCACCACATCGGCGCCCAGCGCCTCGATGGCCTTGACGCTGGCCGCGCCGCCACCGGTCGAGGCGATGACCCGCGCGCCGCGCCATTTGGCGAATTGCACGGCATAGGCGCCCACGCGCCCCGTGGCGCCGGGCACATAGACCGTCTTGCCCTCGAGGGAGCCCGCCAGATGCACCGCATGATAGGCGGTCATGCAGGGAATGCCGAAACAGGCGCCTTCCACAAAGCTCGTATTGGCGGGCAGGCGCTTCACATAGCGCTGGGCGAGCGAAATATACTCCGCCGCCGTGCCCATGGGCCGCGCCCACTGGCCGTTGTAGCACCAGACCCGGTCGCCGACCGCAAGACCGATAACGCCAGCGCCGAGCGCCTCAACCACGCCTGCCCCATCGGAATGGGGCACCACACGCGGGAATTCCGGCGAAGCCTTCACATTGGCGCGGCGCTTGTAATCGCTGGGGTTGATGCCCGAAGCGTGCAGACGGATCAGCACTTCGCCCGGCCCCGCCACGGGCTTGTCCATGTCGCCGACCACAATGACGTCAGCCGCCGGACCCGTCTTCTCGAACCAACCTGCGCGCATGCTCAACTCCTCCTGATGATGGCGCGCAGATTTAACGAGCGGGGGTTGAATGGCAAGGGCGCGGATTCAGCCCTTGCCTGACCCGTTCTCCAGATTTTCGAAATTCGGATAGGGATTGCTCTCGCCCTGATCGGTCAGGTCGGGAAATTCGCCCAGATTTCCGGCGGTCAGGGGCGATTCCACCGGCTCGCCGAAGGGCCGCTCCTCCTGATCTTTCAGGGGATTGGGCTTGAGCGTGCCGCGCTGGCTGTCCTCGATGGCCACCAGTTCCCCCGCTTCATCAAGGAAATCCTCAACCTTGCGGTTGGCAGGCTTGCCAGCCGCCTCCCACAAATGCCGCGCCTTGGCGCGTGTGCGCGCAATTCGATCATCCATCGCCGCCTCCATCATGCAGGGCAATGCGGGCGGTGGCGGTGGCGTTCCCTTTGTCGCGCGGCGCCGCTACACTGCCCCCCAATCGCCAAGGGAGAAAACCATGAACTTCGCACGTCGCTCATTTCTGGCGCTTGCGCTGGCCGCCAGCGTGAGCCCCGCCGCCGCAGATCCCGTCGCGGATTTCTTCAAGGGCCGCACCGTCACCGTCTATATCGGGGTCAGCGCGGGGGGCGAATATGATTTGCAGGCGCGGCTCATCGCCCGCTACATCGGCCGCCACATTCCCGGCAATCCAACGGTGGTCCCCCAGAACATGACGGGCGCGGGCGGGCTCACCGAGGCCAACTGGCTCTACAATATCGGCCCCAAGGATGGCACAGCCATCGGCATGATCCAGAACGCCCTGCCTGTCATGCAGGCGGTGGGCCTGCCGGGGCCGCAGTTCGATTCGGCGAAATTCCAGTGGATCGGCTCCATTGCGGCGACAGTCGAGACCCTCGCGGTCTGGCACACCAGCGGCGTCACCACCATCGAGCAGGCCCGCCAGACCGAAGTGGTGATCGGCGCGGTGGGCAAGGGCGGCATCACCGACACATTCCCGCGCATGATCAATGAATTCGCAGGCACGAAATTCAAGATCGTGGTCGGCTATCCCGGCGGCAACGACGTCAATCTCGCCATGGAGCGCGGCGAGGCGGCGGGGCGCAACAACACCTGGTCGAGCTGGAAGGTGACCAAGAAGAGCTGGCTGGACGAGAAGAAGATTTCCATTCTGGCCTATGAAGGCCCCAAGCCTGCGGATCTCGGCGATGTGCCCTCCGTGCAGGATCTCGCGAAGTCTGACGAGGACAAGGCAGCCATTCGCCTCATCACCGCAGGCACCCTGTTCGGACGCCCGCTCGCCGCCCCTCCCGGCACGCCCGCCGACCGGGTCGCCGCCCTGCGCGCCGCCTTCCTCGCCACGATGAAGGATCCCGATTTCGTGAAGGAGGCGGAAGCCGGCAATTTCGAGGTTGATCCGGTGGATGGCTTGCGGATGCAGAAAATCGCCGAAGAGCTGATCGCCCTGCCTGCGGCGGTGAAGGCGCGGGCGCGGCCTTTGATCGAGTAGGGGGGATTGGGCAGTCGGCAGTCGTGGGAACACGACCGAGCCGCCGCTCCCCGACTGCCGCCCCTCGGCTCAATCCATCCTGTTGCGCAGATCGCTCACCCGGTCCACCACCGCCTTGGGGGTGGCGTAGAGCTGGCGGATCAGCGCCTCCACCGCCGCGCCATCGGTGGGGCCATCCACGTCGATGCGCGACGTTTTCACATCGTCCATGAAGGCGGGATCCCTGAGCGTGTCCTGAAAGGCCTTGCGCAGGGCCGCCACCCGCTCCGCCGGAACGCCGGGCGGGGCGGCGATGGGACGGCCCATGGCGCCGGCGCCAAAGACCAGCAAAAAGGCCTGTTTCGACCCCTCGTCCTTCATCAGATCCAGCGGATTCGGCACGTCCTTGAGATCGGGATGGCTCACCGGCGCCATCTGCATGATGATCGAGACGAGATTCTTCTCCAGCCACATGGGCCGGGCCGAGCGCACCGAGCCCAGGGTGAAGCCGCAATAGCCCTCCACCTCGCCCTGCTCCATAGCCATGCCCACCGCCGCGCTGTCGGGATAGCCGTTGAAGGTTCTGAATTTCGTGCCGATGAGCGCATTCAGCACGCGCGGCATGATGGCCGAATCGGTCTGCGGCCCGTTGCCGCCAAGCTTGATCTCGCGCGTCATCGCGTCCTGCAAGGTATTGGCGCCGGAGGCGCGCCAGCCAAGGCAGGTGGAGACGTCGCTCGACACCGAGCCGATCCAGTTGAATTTCAGCGCGTCGAATTTCGCCGCCTCATTGCCATGCAGCGGATCGGTGACGAGGTTGCGCGAGGGCAGTCCTATGACCGTGCCATCCCGCGCGGCCACATTGTAGAGATAATTGGTCATCACCAGCCCGCCCGCGCCGGGCATGTTCTCGGGCACCACCGTCGGCTTGCCGGGAATATGCTTGCCGATATGGCGTTGCACCACGCGCATATAGACGTCGTAGCCCGTGCCTGCGCCATACCCGACAAGGAAGCGGATCGCTTTGCCCTTGTAGAAATCATCGACCGATTGGGCGGCGGCGGGCGCGCTGAGCGCGAAACAGGCGGCGGCGGCGAGCGCGGCCCTGACGATGGGGTTTCTCATGATGACCTCCCTTGGCCGCTCTGTCGGCGGCTCATCGGGAAATCATAGCACCACAGGGAAACTTCGCCAGCGCTTCAGAGCGCGGGCGTGTCGTGGTGGTGATGGTGGCCGTCGTCGCCATGGCTGTGGTGGCTGGAATCGGCGCGTATCGGCACCAGATTGATCTGGCCGAAGCGCACGCCCTTTTCCGCGATCATGTTCTCGGCGATCTGGCGGACCCGCTCCGTGCGGCCGCGAAAAAGGGTCACTTCCATGCAGTGGCGGTGATCGAGCCGGGTGCGCATGGAGCTGATGGTGATGTCGTGATGCTCATGCTGGGCGCGCTCCAGCCGCAGGGCCAGATCCCGGCCATCATAGTCATAGACATAGGAGACGGCGGCCACGCAGTTCTGCGGGGCCACCCCTTTGGAGCTGGTGCGCACCAGCGCGTCGCGCACGAGGTCGCGGATGGCTTCCGAGCGATTCGAATAGCCATTCTTGATCATGAAGGCGTCGATCTCGTCCGCCATGGCGTCGTCGAGGCTGATGGTGAGACGTTGCACGGGCTTGCCCTCGGAAAGTTGCGAGAGGCAGTGTAGCAGGCTGGCGGCCAGGCGCAAAAAAGCGCGGCCCTTTCGAGCCGCGCTTCCAATTCGTCAAGACAGCTTCAAGCCATCAATCGGTCTTGCGATCCTCGATGGTGGAGCGCGCGCTGCGCTCCTCGCCCGGGTTCACATGCACGTCGATGACCACCACATGGCCCTCGTTGAAGGCGGCGACGCCCTTGGCGATGGCCGCTTCCAGAGCCGCGACGCCCTTCACCGGGCCGATGCCGACCGCGCCGTAGGAGGTGCAGAGCCCCGCGATGTCCACTTCCGGGTCCGCGATGCGCTGGCCGATCCAGCGATTGCCCACGGGACGGTTGCGGCGACGCGCCACCGTTTCCTGATGCAGCTCATCGTTGAAATAGGAGCGGTTGTTGTTGATGACGATCAACAGCGGGATCTTGGCGTGGACCGCGCTCCAGACGGCGCTGACGCCCATCAGGAAGTCGCCGTCGCCCAGAACAGCAACGGTCTGGCGTCCGCGCGTGTGCATGCCCAGGGCCACGCCCACCGCAATGCCAGCGCCCGAACCGATGCCGCCGCCGCCGTCCTTGCCGGTGTAGGACTGCGGATCGTGGAAGGGCCACAGATCGCAGTTCCAGCCGCGGCAAAGACCGCCCAGAGTCACCTTGTCGGGATCGGGGAAGGCGGCGCGCAGGGTGGCGCCGATCTTGTCCATGGTGATCCGCTCGGGATCTCCGGCGGGCTTGGCCTTTTTCTCGAGCTTGCCGCGCCAGGGGGCCTTGTGGCCCGCAGGCAGGGCTTCGAGCAGATCATCGACCACGGATTCGGTGGTCGCGGCCATGAACACGTCCATCTGGGCCAGCGACATGTGGTTGGCGTGGGCGCCATTGTGCAGCGTCTGGTCGAGACTGTTGGCGATGACACGGGCGGGTGCTGCGGGCGAGCCCTTGAGCGCGCCGACGGCGCCGCCGAGATCGACCCAGTCGAGCGCCAGAATCACATCCGCTTCCGCGACGATGGCGCGGGTTGCGGGGTTGAACTGGTTGAAGGGCTCGGTCACGTGGGCCGGATGGTCGGTCGGGAAGGAGGCGCGCAGCTTCAGGTCCGACATGACGATGGCGCCGAGACGCTCGACCAGCTCCACGCGCTTTTTCCAGGCTTCTACCGAGACGCCGCAGCGGCCCACCAGCACCAGCGGGCGCTGGGCGCCCTTGAGCAGGGCCACAGCCTTGGCGATGGCTTCCTTGGCCGGACGCGGGGGCGCGGGCGGCTGGAAGCGGGCGAGATCGGGGAAGACGACCTCGTGATCAAGCGAGGCTTCCTGCAGGCCTGCGTCGAGGGTGATGAACACCGGGGCCGGGGGATCGGCGCGGGTGAGCAGATTGGCGCGGCACATGGCCTCGATCAGCGCGTCGGGGGAGCTGGGCTGGGCGTCCCATTTCACGATGTCGCGGACCATGCCGCCCTGATCGGTGGTGGAGTGGATCCAGTCGATCCAGGGACGGCGCTGGGAGGAATCCACCGGGCCGGTCGCGCCGAGCACGAACATGGGAACGCGGTCGCAATAGGCGTTGTAAAGCGACATCATGCCATGCATGAGACCGACGTTGGAGTGCAGCACGCAGGCCATGGGCTCGCCGGTCGCCTTGGCGTAGCCATGAGCGATGGCGACCGAGTGATCCTCATGCTGGCAAAGCACCATGCCGGGATCTTCATTGCCGAGATGGTTGACGATGGAATCATGCAGCCCGCGATAGCTCGCGCCGGGGTTGAGGCTGATATAGGGAAAGCCGAACCGACGCAGCATCTGCGCGGCCACATCGCTGCCCCAACCGACGGTCGGATCTGGTTTGCCTTCGGGCTTGTCGAATTCCATGGGTGTTCCTCTCCTGAGATGGTTTCGTGTGATTGCGTGTCAGGGACGCCGATCATGGTCGGGTGAAGACGCGGAATGCATGGTCATGGGGCGAGCCGAGCCTCGACGCGCCCAGTGGGCCGCCGCCGACATGTCCTGGCTGAGAATCGGGTCGGCCATTCCTGCGTCGTTCTCCCCTGCGTCCGGCGCGCCGGTCCCGCGAGGGACTTCCAGCGCCGGGTTGACCCGGCGAGCGCGCCTGAACGTCGATCATGATCTGCCCTGAGGCCGCGCGCACTATGGCGAGCGCGCGTCCCGAAAGCAAGGTCTGGGCTTTTCAACGGGTTTGCTTGACCCCGCCCAGCGCTCTGGCCCATAAATCGGGTCACAAGACGCGCAAGATCATCAAGGGAGACCGTTCATGGACCAGACGGCCGCAATCGCGAAATCCTCGCAGCATCTGCACGACACGATCGACGCCCAGGCGCAGGATGGCGTCCCCAGTTTCTTCAAGCTTGACGCCCAGCTCCCCATTCAGGGCCGCACGAACATTCCCATGGCGGCGTCGCAATCCATGTGGGTCGTGTTGAAGACCTACGCCTCGGGCGGCGAAAACGAGCTGCACGCCCATCCGCACGAGGATCACACCTTCGTCATCCTGCAGGGCGCGGCGAAATTCTTTGGACCCGGCAAGGAGGAGCGAACCATCCGTGTGGGCGAGGGCGTGCTTTTGCCGCGCGGCACTTTCTACTGGTTTCATGCGACGGGCGACGAGCCGCTGGTCATGTTGCGCATTGGCGCGGCCTCGGGGGAAGGTGACCGTTTTGGACGCATCGACATTCATGGCGGCGTGATGCAGGGCGATGATCCCGCCAACAAGCAGGTTCCCCTCGTGCTCTCTGACCAATGGTACGGCCGAACCTGACCGATGCGCCGTCCCTCTGTTGCGGCCTGCGCAGGGGATGGTGTATCACTCAACATGACATTTGGCGCAATGACGCCTGTGCATCAAACATTCCCTTGGGAGGATAGTATGACTGACGATGTGATTCAGCTGGAAAATGTGAAGATCGAGCGCGACGGGCGCACCACATTCGTGATCCTGAACCGCCCCGAAAAGCGCAACGCCATGAGCCCGCAGCTGCACATGGACATGTGCGAGGCGCTGGACTGGGCCGAAGAGGATGAGCAGACCCAGGTGGTCGTCATCACCGGCGCGGGCGGCAATTTCTGCGCCGGTCAGGATCTCAAGCTCTATTTCCGCGGCACCGAAGGCAATCCGCGCCTGCGCGCTCGCGCCCGCCGCGCCGCCCATTCCTGGCGCTGGGACAAGCTGTCGCGTTTCCCCAAGGCCACCATCGCCATGGTGCATGGCTATTGCTTCGGCGGCGGCTTCACGCCCGTCATCGCTTGCGATTTCGCCATCGCCGCTGAAGACGCGACCTTCGGCCTCTCGGAAGTCAACTGGGGCATCATTCCCGGCGGTCTCGTCGCCTGGGCGGTGACACAGGTGATGAACTACCGCGACGCGATCTATTATTCGGTCACCGGCGACAAGTTCAGCGGCAAGGAAGCGGCGGCGATGAAATTCGTCAACAAGTCCGTTCCGCTGGCGGATCTGCGCGCGGCCACCATGGAGTTGGCGCGCAAGCTCGAGGCCAAGAGCCCGGCCGCGGTGCGCTACACCAAGGAAGCGGTGCGTTCCGTGCGCGGCATGTCGCAGGATCAGGCGATGGATTTCCTGAATTGCAAGAGCGATGCGCTCAAGCACATGGATCCCGAGGGCGGTCGTGAAAAGGCGATGAAGATGTTCCTTGACGACAAGGTCTTCAAGCCCGGTCTCGGCGAGTTCAAGCGCGACTGATCTGAACTGATGACGAAAGACGCGGCGGGCTTCACCGCCGCGCATTCGTGGAGGACTCCCATGCGGGTTTGTGCGCGCGGCTTCGTCGCAGCATTGACGCTTTCCATGTTGATGGCTTTTTCTCCCGCGCAAGCGCTCGATCAATCCCTGATCGACGCCGCGAAGAAAGAAGGGCGCGTTATCTGGTACACGACCCAGATCGTGAACCAGTTCGCCCGGCCTGCGGCGGAGGCCTTTGAAAAGAAATACGGAATTCGCGTGGATTATATCCGCGCGGATTCCAACGAGGTCGCTCTGCGCATCCTCAACGAGGGACGCGCTGGCAAGGTGCAGGCCGACGTCTTCGACGGCACGGCGGCGGTCGCCAGCCTCAAGAAGGAAAATCTCGTCCTGCAATGGGTTCCCGAGGGCGCCAGACGCCTGCCCGCCAATGCGGTGGACGAGGCGGGCTACTGGGTCGCCACCAATCTCTATGTGCTGACGCCCGGCTACAACACGGATCTGGTGCCCAAGGCGCTCGCGCCCAAGTCCTATGAGGATCTGCTTGACCCCCGCTGGAAGGGCAAGATCGCCTGGAACACCGCCTCCTCGCCCTCGGCGGCGGGCGGCTTCGTGGGCGTGGTGCTCACCTCCATGGGCGAGGAGAAGGGCCGCGCCTATCTTCAGGCGCTGGCGAAGCAGAATGTGACAGGCATCCAGGTCGCCGCGCGTCAGGTGCTCGATCAGGTGATTGCGGGCGAATACGCCATCGCCCTGAACATCTTCAATAATCATGCGGTCATCAGCGCCGCCAAGGGCGCGCCTTCGGCATGGATCCCCATGAACCCGGCGATGGCCGTCCTGTCCGTCATTTCGGTGACGAAGGATGCGCCCCATACCAATGCGGGCAAGCTGTTCCTCGAATTCCTCGTCTCCGAGGAGGGGCAGAAGCTCTACCGCGACGCCGATTACATGCCCATCGATCCCTCCGTGCAGGCGCGCGATCCCTCGCTGCGGCCTGATGGCGAGCGCTTCAAGGCGATCACCTTCACGCCGGAACAGATCGAGACGAACATGCCCAAATGGGCGGGCGTCTTCCGGGAAACTTTCAGGTGAGGACGACCAAATGCCCGCCGACGTGGTTTTGAAGTCCGACCCGCGCACCCCGGGCGCAGGCCGCCTGCGCGGGTTGGTCGCGTTTGGAGACAAGCGCTGGTTTTCGGCCGCGATTGGTCTGGTTCTCGCGGTGCTGGTGTTGCCGCCCCTGATCTTTCTCGTCCATGGCGCCGTCACGGTCAGCGAGCCGGGCGGGGCGACGCATTTCAGCCTGCACCGCTTCAGCGCCATCGTGGCCCAGCGCGGCTTTTTGCAGAGCATGGCCAATTCCTTCATCTTCTCGCTGGGCAGCGCGGTCTTCGCGCTGGTTCTGGGCGGCGTCATGGCCTGGCTGGTGGAGCGCACCAACACGCCCTTCAAGCCGTTGGCCTATCTGACCACCATCATCTCCATGGGCACGCCCTATGTGCTCTATGTCAGCGCCTGGCTGCTGCTGCTGGCGAAATCCGGGCCCATCAACAACTGGTATCGGCAAGTCACCGGCACGACGGATCTGCTCATCAATGTCTACGGCCTTGGCGGCATGATCCTGATCGAGGGGCTGCTGTGGTCGCCGCTGGTCTTCCTGCTGTTGGGCGCGACCCTGCGCAATTTCAATCCCGAGCTGGAGGAGGCGGCGCGCATGGCGGGCGCCGGACCCTTCGCCACCATCAGGCGCATCACCCTGCGCCTGTCGCTACCCTCCATTCTGGCGCTGGCCATGCTGGTCTTCATCCGCGCGCTGGAGGCTTTCGAAGTGCCTGCGCTGGTGGGCCTGCCGGGCCGGGTGCATGTGCTGACCACCGACATCTACGACACCATGCATCTGAGCATGCCGCCGGATCTTGGCTCCGCCAGCGCGCTGTCCTGCATGTTGCTGGTGCTGGTTTCGGCGCTGCTCTATTTCTACGGTCGCCTGACCCGCAACGCCGAGCGCTTCGCCACGATCACCGGCAAGAATTTCAAGCCCTCGCAGATGGATCTGGGCATATGGCGCTATCCCGCCGCCGCCCTGCTGGTGCTGAATTTCATTCTGCTGCTGGTGTTGCCGCTGATCATCCTGATCTGGGCCTCCATGCTGCCTTTCTATCAAAGCTTCAGCTGGGCCGCCTTCGCGCGCATCACGCCGGACAATTACAAGAATGTGCTCAGCTCCTCGCGCTATATCGCGCTGCTGACCAACACATTCGTCATCGCGTTGGTGACGGCGACGGCGGTCATGCTGATCGCCAGTTTCACCGCCTGGCTCAGCGTTCGCAAGGCGCCGGGCGCCGGCGTGCTCGACCAGCTCGCGACGACGCCGCTCGTCTTCCCAGGCATCGTGCTTGGGGTGGGCGTGATGCAGCTCTTCCTCACCGTGCCCGTCGGCGTCTACGGCACCATCTGGATCATCGTCTGGGCCTTCGTGATCAATTACATGCCCTATGGCGTGCGCTATTCCTTCGCGGGCATGTTGCAGGTGCATCGCGAGCTGGAGGAGGCCGCCGCCGTCTCCGGCGCCTCGTCGGTGACGGGTTTCCGGCGCGTGGTGGTGCCGCTGCTCTCCCCTTCGCTGATCGCGGGCTGGCTTTTCATCTTCCTGTTGGCGACGCGGGTGCTGTCCTTGCCGGTGCTGCTCTCGGGGCCAAGCTCCCAGACCATGGCTGTGGCCATGTTCGATCTGTGGGGCAACGGGCAGGGGCCGGAGCTGGCGGCGCTTGGCCTGCTGTGGAGTCTGGCCATGACCTGCATCGCGCTGATCTTCTACTTTATCGCCCGCCGTTCGGGCGCTGGGCTGCAAGGGCAGGGCTGAGCGCTGGACCTTTGCTGCGGTCACCGTTAGGAGTTGCTTCAGGATTTTCTCTGGCCCCCGGGAGGTTGCTGCATTGGCAGTCGAGCGCCGCGTCATCGTTCCCCTGATCGTCGCCTGCGCCCTCTTCATGCAGAATCTGGACTCTACGGCGCTCGCCACGGCCCTGCCGGCCATCGCGCAATCCTTGCACGAAACGCCTTTGCGGCTGCATCTGGTCATCACCTCCTTCATGCTGTCCCTGGCCGCCTTCCTGCCGGTGAGCGGCTGGGTGGCGGATCGGTTCGGGGCGCGCACCATCTTTCGCCTCGCCATCGTCATTTTCACCCTGGCCTCCGTCGCCTGCGGCCTGACCGACAGTTTCGAGATGCTGCTGCTGGCGCGTGTGGTGCAGGGCGCGGGCGGGGCGCTGATGGTGCCGGTGGGCCGCCTGATCCTCGTGCGCTCGGTGGCCAAGTCCGAACTCATCTCGGCCATGGCGCTGATGGGCATGCCCGCCCTCATCGGGCCGATCATCGGCCCCCTGCTGGCGGGGGTGCTGATCACCTACGCCTCCTGGCGCTGGATTTTCTGGGTCAATGTGCCCATCGGCGTCCTGGGCATCATTCTGGTCACCATCTTCATCGAGGATGTGCGCGAGCCCGATGTGAAGCCCTTCGACTGGCGCGGCTTCGCCCTCTCGAGCCTTGGCCTGTGCGGCACCCTCTTTGGCCTCGACGCGCTGACCACCCATCACAAGGCGGACCCCATCGCCATCGCCGCTCTGGTCTCGGGTCTGATCGCCATGGTGCTCTATGTCTTCCACGCAAGGCGGGTCGATAATCCGATCCTCGACCTCAAGTTACTGAAATTTCAAACTTTTCGTGTCAGCGTCACCGGCGGCTCCCTGTTCCGCATCGGGGTCGGGGCGGTGCCTTTCCTGCTGCCGCTGATGATGCAGCAGGGGTTCGGCTATTCGCCCATCGAGTCCGGCGCCATCACCTTCGTTTCGGCGGCGGGCTCATTCGGCATGCGCACCATGTCGAAACAGGTGCTGCGCCGCTTCGGATTCCGCAAGGTGATGATCTGGAACACGCTGATCGCCAGCTTTTTCATGCTGGCCTGCGGACTGTTCACCCCCGAATCCAGCCGCACATTCATGATGACGATCATTTTCATGGGCGGGGTTTTCCGGTCCCTCCAATTCACCGCTCTTAACACGATCGCCTTCGCGGAGATCGAGGGGCCGCTCATGAGTCAGGCGACCAGTTTTTCGCAAATGGTGCAGCGCCTGTCGCTCAGCCTTGGCGTGGCGGTCTCCGCCTTCGTGCTCTTCCTGGTGGGCGGCGAGGGATCGCAAATGCCGGTGGAGGCCTTCGCCACGGCCTTTGTGGTCGTGGGGGCGCTGTCCGCAGTTTCGCTGTTCAGTTTCGTCAGACTGAGCGAGGGCGCCGGCGATGAAATCGCAGGCCGCCAGATGGTGCGCAGCCGTCGCTTTGATCGGTAGGGCGGCCAATTCCCGCAATGGCCTTGGCGTGGCCTTGCTTGCGCGCTAGAAGACACCCCAAGTTTCCTGCCCGGTCAGATTGGCGTAACAATTCATGCGGACGTCCGAATTATTGGCGAAACTCGCTGGCGAGCCCAACGAGCGACTGACCATCGCCGATATTCTGGCGGCGCTTGGCGACCGTTCCTTCGCCTTGCTTGTCGTGATTCTGGGCTTGCCCAATTGTATTCCCATGCCCCCGCCGATCCCGATTTTCTGCGCTTTGCTGCTGATCGGCGTCGCCGTGCAGATCGGGATGGGGCGGAAGGCGCCCTGGGCGCCCGCCTTTGTGCTCAAACGCTCCGTCGCCCGCAAGGATCTGGCGCGGGCCGCTGGCAAGGCCATTCCCCTGCTGGAGAAGCTCGAGCGTTTCAGCCAGCCCCGGTTCGACTGGCTTGGCCATCCGCGCGCCACCCTGGCGGTGGGCGCCCTGCTCATGGCGCTGGCGCTGGGCGTGCTGACGGCTGCGCCCTTCATCGGCCAGATCCCCTGGGGCTGGGCGGTGTGCCTGCTGGGGCTTGGCCTTGTGGAGCGCGACGGGCTGCTGATCCTGGGCGCGCTTGTGTTGGGAGCGATCGGCGCCCTGCTGAGCGCAGGCTTCGTCTATGCGGTCTTCGTGGCGATCAGGAATCTCTTCTGACGCTGGATGAACCCCATGGGCGCGCGCGCCTGTAACCATCAGGCGAGGCCCCGATCCTGGGCCTCCTGCCGCAGCAGGCCCACGATGGCGGGGCTATCCACCAGATAGCGCCGGGCCAATCCCTTGGGATCCTGCGCAAGGCGCCAGGCCCATTCGAGGCCGAGTTGCTGGATGGCGCCGGGCGCGCGGCGCTCCTGCCCGGCCAGGGGCAGCAGACCCTCCCCGATGCAAATTCCCACGCCGGTGGCCCGCTGGCGCTGGCGCAGGCCGTGGGCGATCAGACATTGCTGCGGCGCGCCCAGAGCCAGAAACGTGAACCGCGCGGGATGGGCCTCGATGTAGCGCAGGGCCTGTTCGAAAGCGGCGGGGTCATTTTCAAAACCCTTGGGGGGATTGTGATGGTCGATGCGGCGCAAGCCCGTGCGCGCCTTGAGTCGCCCCAGAGCTTGCGGCGTCAGGCCCACCAGGGTCACGGGCTCCTGCGGGTCGATCTCCCGCGCCATCAGCCGCGCGGCCAGATCGCAGCCGGGGATCACCGCAGGGGCGGGCAGGCTCATCATGCGGCAGAGCTTGAACACCACCCGGGAGCCCAGCAGGCGCAGCAAGGCCCCCTCGTAGTGTGGGCGCAGATCGGGTTCGCCCGCCAGGCGCGCCAGATCGGCGGAGCCGGAGAGCGTCACATAGGCGAAGGGCGCCTCCGCCGACCGCGCCGCCAGACTTGTGGCGATTTGCGGCAGGGGCGCAGCGGCGAAATCCAGCCCGAGCAGGCGGATGGTGGGGAGCGGGAGCAGCGATGCCCCCTGCGATGGCGAAAGGCCGAAGGTCGCAAGGGCAGCCTGTTCAAATCCATCAAGCATGAGCGGTCCGCAGCTGGAGATAGCCGGGATCAATGCGCGGGGTGCGCAGTGGTTGCGGCTGAGGCGCTACTTCATTCAGCCGCCCGTTCGAACAGCGGCCCGATCACCGGCCCGGCGGGGGCCGCCGCCTTCACCGCCTGCGGCTCGCTGAATTCCAGTTGGTCGATGCGTTCGCCCCTTCTGGCGATCTTGTCGGAGGAGGTGGCGATCTGGGTCACGTCCTCCTGCGCCTGACGGAAATGGCCGTCGAGCTTGCCAACGCGCTCGCGCAGGCGCCCGACGTCGGCGAGCAGATGGCGCACCTCGGTCTGGATCAGATGGGCCTGCTCGCGCATGCGCTGGTCGCGCACGATGGCTTGCATGACCTGAATCGCCATCATCAAGAGCGAGGGCGAGACCACCATGACCCTGGCGCGGTGGGCCTTCTGCACGAGATCGTCGAAATGCTCCTGCAAATCCGCATAGATGGATTCGGCGGGCACGAAGAGCAGGGCCAGATCCTGCGTTTCGCCGGGCACGAAATAGCGTTCGGCGATGTCGCGGATATGTTTGCCCACATCATTGCGCAGACGGGCCGAAGCCTCCTTGCGCGCGGCGTCGGACTCGGCGGCGCGGAAGGCGGTGAAGGCCTCCAGCGGGAATTTCGCATCCACCACCATGAGCCGTTCGTCGCCGGGCAGGCGGATGACGCAATCGGGTCGGTTGCGGTTGGAGAGCACATGCTGGAAGGCGAAGGAGTCGGCGGCGAGATTGTCGCGCACGATGGCCTCCATGCGGCCCTGGCCGAAGGCGCCGCGCGACTGCTTGTTGGCGAGAATCTCCTTGAGGCCGAGCATCTCCTTGGTGAGGCCGGTGAGCCCCTCCTGGGCCCGGTCGATCACCGCGAGACGCTCGCCCAGTTTGGCCAGATGGTCGGCGGTGGAGCGGGCTCCCTGCTCCAGCCCCTGCCCAACCCGCGCCCCCACGGCGTCGAGCCGGTCGGCCATGATGCGGGCGAGATCGGTCTGGCGGGAGGTCATCACCTCCGCCATGGAGCGCAGGCGCCCGGTCAGTTCTGCGTTCAGGCGGGTCAGCTCCGCCATCTTGTCGTCAGCCTCGTTCTGGCGCTCGGCGTTGAGCGCCGCCTCCAGCGCGCGGGCGCTCCCGGCCCGAAGCACGGAAAAGGCGATGAAGATCAGCAGGGCGAGCGCCAGCCCGCAGGCTGCGAGCAGCAGCCCGAGGCCGGTGAGCGGAACGCCCAGAAGGGTGAAGAGGGTCTTGTCCATGGGCTAGACAATAACCCATTTTGTTGGAAAAGGGAACAGAGGAAGAACAAAATTTTTCCGACCCTAGCCCAGCCGTTCCGGCTGCGCCCGCACGCCGCGCAAAAAATCCTGCGGCTTCATGGGCGCCTTGCCTGCGCGCTGGATCTCGACCAGCTTCAGGGCGCCCGCGCCGCAGGCCACCGTCAGCTCATCGCCCAGCAGGGCGCCGGCGTGGCCTTCCCCCGCGCAGACCTGTGCGCGCAAGACCTTGATGCGCTCCGCACCCCGGCCGAAGTCGCCCTCGAAGAAGGCGCCGGGGAAGGGCGAGAGGCCGCGGATATGGTCGTGGACGGCTTGTGCTGGGAGCCTCCAGTCGATCCGCGCCTCCGCTTTCTCGATCTTGTGAGCATAGGTGAGGCCCGCCTCCGCCTGGGGCTGAAACGTCAGCCCTCCCCGCGACAGCGCCGCCAGCGCCCGCCCCATGAGGTCGGCGCCCAGAGGGGAGAGCCTGTCGTGCAATTCGCCAGCGGTCATGTCGGAGCCGATCGCGACCCGCTCGGCCATGGCGACGGGGCCGGTGTCGAGGCCCACATCCATCTTCATCACCATGACGCCCGTCTCCGCATCCCCCGCCATGATGGCGCGCTGGATGGGGGCCGCCCCGCGCCAGCGCGGCAGCAGCGAGGCATGCAGATTGAGGCAGCACTCGCGCGGCGCATCCAGAATGGCTTGCGGCAGTATCAGCCCATAGGCGACCACGACAGCCACATCCGCGTCATGGGAGGCGAAGAGTTCGGCGGCCTCCGGCGTGCGCAGGCTTTTGGGAGTGTGGACGGGAATGCCGAAACGCTCCGCCATGGCGTGGACGGGGGAGAGCTTCATCTCCATGCCGCGCCCGGCGGGCTTGGGCGCGCGGGTATAGACCGCGACGACCTCGTGACCCCCGCCGATGATTTCGGCGAGCACGGGGACCGAGAAATCGGGCGTGCCCATGAAGACGATGCGCATGGTTCAGATCTGCTCGGTCTCGCGCAAACGCGCAGCCTTCTGGAATTTCTTCATCACCCGCTCGCGCTTGAGGCGCGACAGGTAATCCACGAAGAGCACGCCATTGGTATGGTCGATCTCGTGTTGCAGGCAGGTGGCCAGCAGGCCCTCGGCCTCGATCTCCTGCTGCGCGCCCATCCGGTCGAGATAGCGCACCTTGACGCGGGTTGGCCGCTCGACAATCTCGTAATATTCGGGGATCGACAGGCAACCCTCTTCATAGGGCGCCGTCTCCTCGCAGGCCCAGACCAGCTCGGGATTGACGAAGAACATGGGAGCTGGCGGATCATCCTTTTTCGCGACGTCGATCACCACGACACGCAAGGGCTCGGCGATCTGGATCGCGGCGAGGCCAATGCCGGGCGCCTCGTACATGGTCTCCAGCATGTCATCCATGAGGGCGCGGATGGAATCATCCACCACCTCCACCCGTTCGGAAACAAGGCGCAGGCGGGGATCGGGAATGCAGATGATGGATCGCAGGGCCATGGGTCGCTCGGGGGTCGCAGACTGTTTCGGTTGTCCCTGAGATAAGCATGCGCAGGGCGCTGGTCAATTTCCATGAGGCAGCGCTGTTGGCGACGCCGTCTGGTCAGTGTAGGACGCAGGCGCGTCACGATCCGGATCCCCATGCCCCGCTACAAGCTCACCATCGAATATGACGGCCGCCCCTTCTCAGGCTGGCAGCGGCAGGCCAACGCCCCCTCGGTCCAGCAGGCGCTGGAGGAAGCCTTCCTGCGCTTTTGTGGCGAGGCGCTGGCCGTGAACGGGGCGGGG
>Ga0209829_10001471_pt1 | contig 19057 bp, 15 predicted proteins | sample C_140205_EF_Meta_FD_187311 | JGI IMG/M metagenome (GOLD analysis project Ga0209829, IMG submission 187311) | Freshwater microbial communities from Lake Croche, Canada to study carbon cycling - C_140205_EF_MetaG (SPAdes) (version 2) | ecosystem: Environmental > Aquatic > Freshwater > Lake...
GGCCGGGGCAAAGACCCCCCAGCAGCAGACCATCGCAGCGATGGAGAAGGCGATCCGGGAGGCGGGGAGGGAACCGATGCAGAGGAATACATTCTACGAGCGGATTGAGTCGACCGGTTCCAGGAAGCCACTTTCGGAGGCGTCCGAAGAGACTCGGGCAGCAGTTACGGCGTGAGTGGGGAGCGGATCATGGAGGAGACGCCTCCCCGGATCGGCTGCGTTCCGTACCTCAATGCTCGTCCCCTTTTGGAGGGACTGACATACCCTGTTCGAGAGCGGGTACCCTCCGAACTCATTGAGGAGTTTCAGGCCGGTGAGTTAGACGCCGCGCTCCTCTCATCCATCGATGTTATTTCCATGACTGATCCCGAGGTCGTGGATGGCGTGGCGATCGGTTCACGAGGTGATGTCCATAGCGTGATCCTGGCTTACGAGGGGGCCCTGCAAGGGATTCAGCGGGTCACCTTGGACCCCGCCTCGCACACCTCCAACGCCCTCCTTCAGATCATCCTGAGTGAGTTCCACGGGATACAACCCGAATATGTCCATTTAACAGATATGGAAGTTAAGGATCAGGGGGCTTCTCTTCCCCGACTCCTCATTGGAGATCCTGCTATCTTCTTTAGAAAACGGACATCTGGATCGGAAGTCCAGTTTCTTGATCTGGGCGGAGTGTGGTATCGCCATACTGGACTACCTTTTGTCTTTGCTGTGTGGTCACTTAGAAAAGAATATACCAATAAAAAGGAGTTATCTCAGACGCTCCGGGAGGCCAAGGCATCGGGTCTTTCCAACCTTTCCAAGATTGCCGATCGGGACGCTGACTCGGCCTTCGCATTCCGCTATCTGAGCGAGTCGATCCGGTTTGATTTGGGTGCGGAAGAGAAGCAGGGATTAAGGCTTTTTAGTAAGTATTTAGAAGAATATAATATTAATCTATCGCCATCTAAAGAGATTACTTATTTCTAAATAACAGTTGATTAAATGATCGGTAAAAATTCTATTTCCAAATCTTTCTTCCGAGCCCTCGGAGTTAGGGAGGCCATCGGTGTGAGCCTTGCGGGCATGGGGCCGACCCTGGCCATGAACCTGAATCCCCAGGAGCCTTCCCAGCATGTCGGGCGGTTGATCCCTCTGGTCTTTCTCCTTAGCACAGTCCTGGTCGTTATGGTAGCATGGTGCTTCGCCCGCCTCTCCCGCCTCCATCCCAATGCCGGCTCAGCCTTCGGGTTCGTCTCCGCTGTCATGGGCCCAAAGTCTGGACTAATCGCTGGATGGTCCATGCTGGGGGCTTATCTCTGCTTCGGGATGGTGGGCATTTCCGGATTTGGTCTCTTCCGGAGTGATCTAGCTGATAAATTTCACCCGGCGCACCATCCCTCCGTCTTTTACTTCACCGCGATGGGGGCTCTGGTTGTCTGTATACTCAGTGTCACGGCGGCGCGCCGAGCTGCGATCGTCCTCATTATGATGGAGGGAGTTGCCGTGACGGTGATGCTGGCACTTGCAGTTGCCGTGATCTGGAAGGTGCTTCACGGACATGGAGCTCAAGGGGACCCACCGATCCAGGCCCTCTTTATTCCTTCCGCAGCTATAGCTCCGTCGGCGATTGCTCTGGCCCTCTCGTTCGGCTTCCTATCGTTTGCCGGATTCGAAGAGGTCTCCACGATGAGCGAGGAGGTAAAGAACCCGACCTCCACTATTCCGAGGGTGCTGCTAGGCACGGTGATCGGGGGAGGGATTGTCTACACGATCGTAGCGACGGCCGAGGTGCTTGGGTTTGGCACCGATCCTGTTGGGATGGCGCGCTTCGCAGCCTCTCACTCCCTACTTGGTGACATGGGAGCGATCTATTTCGGCAAATGGTGCGGTGACCTCCTTGATATTCTAGCCACCTTTTCAGCTCTGGGTTGCGGTCTGGCGGGGGTGATGGGGGCCTCTCGGGTCCTCTTTGCCATGATGCGTGAATTGCTCCCCTCAAGTCGCTTGGCGCAGCTCTCACTGGGAGGATCCTCTCCGGTGCTCGCTTCGCTCTTCGTCATCGGATTCTCTTTTTCAGGTTATGCCGTGATGCGTTTTTGCTTTCACGGCATTGGATCAGATCCCTTTTTCTGGTCCTCCACGCTGGCGGTGCTCGGATTACTCGTTGCCTACCTTTTTGTAGCACTGAGTGCTGGAATCTCGGTGCTGCGTGCGCACCTGACGGAAAGCCGTTGGAAAATCCTGATTCCCTCAATCGCGGCCCTCTCCATCGGCTACACCCTGTGGGTGAATCTCTACCCCGTCCAACAGGGGGCCTACGGAGTGATTCCTTGGATCGTCCTGGGGTGGTGCCTGCTACCGGTCTTCCTGATGGGGGTGGGCATGATCCGACGTTGATGTTTGTCGCGGGATTTGGAGCTCTTTCCCTAGCCACGCGGTCGGGGCATCTGTTAAACCAACATCCTGTGAATATCCACTACCGCCGCATTCTAGTCCCGATGATCGCGGGGCTTACCTTTCTACCGCTCTCCGCCTGCAAGAAGGCGGCGGCTCCAGCAGCAGCCAGACCTCCGGTGCCGGTGACGCTGGGTGTGGTGACCCAGAAAGACATGCCCAACCGCAAGGAGTGGATCGGTAATCTCCAAGGTACGGTCACCTCACTGGTGAAGCCAAACGTCGCAGGCAACATCATCCAGCGCTACTACACGGAGGGAAGCGTCGTGAAGCAGGGGGAGCCTCTTTTCCAGATCGATCCTGCTCCCTTCCAGGCTACGCTCGACAAGGCCAAGGCCGACTTGGCAACGGCGGTGGCCACCCAGACCAAGGTCCAGCAGGACTTCGTCCGGGCCCAGAACCTTCTGGCTGGAAAGGTGATTAGCATCCAGGAGTTCCAGAATCAGCAGCAGAACTATCAGGCCACGGTGGGGCAGGTGGCCGCGATGCAGGCTGCCGTCCAGTCCGCCCAGGTGAATCTCGACTTTACCAAGGTGGTCTCTCCGATTGACGGCATGGCGGGACTCGCCAACTACGAGGTGGGTACGTACGTCAGCTCCCAGTCCCAGCAACCTCTCACGACGGTCGTCGCAATCGATCCCATCAAGGTGGTTTTTCAAGTCGGCCAGGACGACTACCTCAGCATCATCTCCGACAGCTTAAGCAATCCCTCAAATGCAGCAGAAAACAAGGCCGAGGATCAACGTGCCGGAATGCAGATGATCCTCTCCGACGGAACCATTTACCCGCAGAAGGGGACCTTTCGTGCAGCAAATAATCAGATCAGCACCCAGACCGGATCGATCACGGTGGAGGGGAATTTCCCCAACCCCGGAATGCTCCTGCGTCCCGGACTTTTCGCGCGTGTGAAGGCTACCCTCGGAGTTCAGAAAAATGCGCTGGTCGTTCCGATTGATTCGCTGATCACCGTTCAGAATCTCCACCAACTCGCTGTCGTCGGTCCCGACAACAAGGTCTCGATCAGGAATGTCAATGTGATCCTCTCGACACGTGACGAAGCGGTTGTGGACTCCGGAGTCTCCGCCGGGGAAAAGATCGTCGTCCAAGGGATCCAGAAGGTGATCGACGGATGCACGGTGATGCCTCTTCCGGCGACACCAAACAAGGCACCGTCAATGAACTCCCCAAGCGAGGGAACCGATAACGCAAAGAAGGTCATCCCTGCCGCCCCGACGAATCCTCAGCCCTCGGGGGTTTCCGCAGCCAAGTCCTGAACGGCTCTGCCTGATTTCCCAGATACCCGTCATGGCTAAATTTTTCATCAACCGGCCCATCGTGGCCATGGTCATCGCGATCATCACGGTGATCATCGGGCTGGTCTGCCTGGTCGGGCTGCCCGTCTCCCAGTTCCCGAACATCGTCCCGCCGCAGATCCAAGTCGCCGCCACCTATCCCGGCGCAGACGCCATGACGGTGCAGCAGTCGGTCGCCACGCCGATCGAGCAGCAGGTCAACGGCGTCGACAACATGCAGTACATGTACTCCCTGAACTCCAGTTCAGGGCAGTCGCAGCTCAATGTCATTTTCGCCAATAACACGGTCCCCGTCACTGACCAGATCCTGACCCAGATGCGCCAGACGCAGGCGCAGTCCCAGCTCCCCCAGCAGGTGGTGAAGCAGGGTATCAACGTGGTGAAGACCGCCCCGTCCCCCCTGATCTGTTTCTCCCTCTACACGGACGATGACCGCTACGACCCCGTCTTCTTGGCGAACTACGCCTACGTGAACATCGTCAACCCGCTGACGCGTCTCACCGGTATCGCCAGTGTCACGATCTTCGGTGCGGGCCAGTACGCGATGCGCCTCTGGCTGGATCCAGCCAAGCTCGCGAATTTCAACATCACGACTCAGGAGGTCTACGATGCCGTGAATAACCAGAACACGGTCAATCCCGCCGGACAGACCGGAGCAGAGCCGGTCCCTCCCGGTCAGCAGATGACCTTCACCGTGCGCGCCCCCGGCCGTCTGGTGACCGAGAAGCAGTTTGAGGAGATCATCATCCGTGCTGATCAGAACGGATCCGTCGTCCGGGTCAAGGATGTGGCCCGCGTCGAGCTCGGTGCCCAGACGTACAACATCCAGGGGCGATTCAACGGTCACCCCGCCGCCGTCATCGCCGTCTACCAGCTCCCCGGCAGCAATGCGCTGACGGTGGCCGAGGATGCCCGCAAGCTCATCGCCCAGTATGCTGCGATGTTCCCGGCCGGGCTGAAATACAAGATCGCCCTCGACACCACGCAGGCCGTCACGGCGAGCATGCACGACATCGAGAAGACACTCGTCGAGGCGATGATCCTCGTCCTCATCGTTGTCTTCCTCTTCCTTCAGAACTGGAGGGCCACGCTGATCCCGGCGATTGCCGTTCCGGTGTCGTTGATCGGAACCTTCGCCCTCTTCCCTCTCTTCGGATTCTCTCTCAATACCCTTTCGCTCTTCGGCCTCGTGCTGGCGATCGGTCTCGTCGTCGATGACGCCATCGTCGTGGTCGAGGCGATCGAGCACCATATCGAGGAGGGGCTCTCTCCCAAGGATGCCGCCGTGAAGGCCATGGAGCAGGTGACCGGTCCGCTGATTGCCACCGCGTTGATCCTTTCCTCCGTCTTCGTTCCCACGGTCTTCCTGCCGGGTATCACGGGTGGACTCTATCAGCAGTTCGCCCTCACGATCTCGATCTCCGTCATCATCTCGACCTTCAATGCGATGAGCCTCAGCCCCGCGCTCGGCGCGATGCTGCTCCGTCCCCGCACCGAGGTGAAGGGGCCGCTCGGTGCCTTCTACAAGGCTTTCAACAAGACCTTCGATGCCGGTCGCAGCGGCTACCTCGGCGTCTGCGGCTTCCTGCTGCGCAAGAGTTTCGTCGCGGCCTTCCTCCTGCTTGGCATGGTTGCTCTCTCCGGGCTCTTCGGTTCCAAGCTGCCCACCTCCTTCGTGCCGGAAGAGGACAACGGCTACCTCTACGCCTTCTCCCAGTTGCCGAATGCCTCCTCCCAGCAGCGCACTGACCAAGTTTCCAAGCAGGTCTCCGACATCATTACCAAGTTGCCCGGAGTCGAGCATGTCACGACCATCGTCGGCTTCAACCTCCTGAGCGGTGTCCAGACGACCTACAGCGCCTTCTATTTCATTACCCTCAAGCCATGGGATGAGCGCACGGCCCCGGGTGAGGATGCCTTCAGCCTCCTCCAGACGATCAACAAGAAGATCGCCCCGGTACCCGGAGCCATCAACTTCTGCTTCCCGCCACCCGCCATTCCCGGCATCGGCACCTCCGGAGGGACCACCTTCATTCTGGAGGATCGGCAGGGCATTGATCCGAAGTTCCTTGAGAACAACTTCGCTACCTTCATGGCCGCCATCAAAAAGCGACCCGAGATTGGATCGGTCACTTCGACCTACCTCCCGTCCGTTCCCCAGGTCTCCATGGTCATCGATCCGGCTCTCTGCATGATGCTGGGAGTCGATCTGAACGAGGCCTACCGGACGCTCCAGTGCTTCCTGGGAGGAGTGCCGGTGAACTACTTCAACAGGTTCAACCTCCAGTACTACGCCTACATTCAGGCGGAGGGAGCCAGCCGCACCGATCCCCAGAATGCCTCGCTCTTCTATGTCCGCAACAGCAAGGGAGACGCGGTGCCGCTATCCAGTCTGCTGATGGTGAAGCCGATGCAGGGGCCGGAGTTCACGATGCGCTTTAACATGTTCAACTGTGCCCAGATCAACATCAACGGGGCTCCCGGCGTGAGCACCGGTCAGGTGATGAAAGCTCTCGAAGAGACATTCAAGGCCACCATGCCTCCCGGCATGGGCTACGATTACTTCGGCATGTCGTATCAGGAAAAGCTGGCCGCCGAGGGGATCTCTCCGCTGGCCATCTTTGCCCTCTCGCTGCTCTTTGTTTTCCTCATTCTGGCCGCCCAGTACGAAAGCTGGTCGCTGCCCTTCAGTGTCCTCCTAAGCACGCCGATCGCAGTCTTCGGAGCCATCATTGCTCTCTGGGGACGGAGCATGGACAACGATGTCTACGCCCAGATCGGACTCATCATGCTGATCGGTCTGGCGGCCAAGAACGCCATTCTGATCGTCGAGTTTGCCAAGGAGGAGGTGGAGAGGGGGCAGCCGGTGATCCAGGCGGCACTCGATGCCGCCAAGCTCCGATTGCGCCCGATTTTGATGACCGCCTTTGCCTTCATCCTGGGCTGCGTGCCGCTCTGCATTGCAACCGGCTCCGGTGCCGTCTCCCGCCGTGTGCTCGGTTCCACCGTTGTCGGTGGCATGCTGGCCTCCACGCTCGTCGCCATCTTTATCATCCCCGTCTGCTTCTCCTGGTTCGAGAGAGCCAAGAAGGGGACGAAGGAGGGTGAAAAGTTAGAAGGTTAAACGTGGGAAGGCTGCTGGCTAAAACAGGTGAATGGTTGAAATGTTGGGAGGTGTTCCCCATGCCTCCACTTTGTAACCTTGTAACCTTGTAACGGCGGGTTTGTTTCCCCTTGTCATTAGGTGAGGGGAGGCCCATAAAAGCCTGCTATGGATAATACGACATCCCCCATCCCTCAGATCCCCCTGCCACCGGTCTCCCGTGGTTGGGCCATTGCCGGCGGCATCGCCATGATCCTCCTCGGGTTCTTTGCCCTGGGTAACCAACTCGTCTCCACCGCCACGGTGGCCACCTTTATTGGCTTCATCCTGATGTTTGCCTGCGCTTTTCAGCTCATCAAGGTCTTCACGATCGGCGGATGGAAGAGCCATCTTTGGTATGTCCTTGTGGCCATCGCCTATGGCGTCGCCGGGTATGTCTTCATTGCCCACCCCTTCAAGGCAGCCATTGCCTTCACCCTCTTCCTCGGCTGGGCGATCCTGATTGGCGGCATCTTCCGTGCTTTCCTTGCCTTTAAGATGCGCCACCACAAGGGTGCCGGATGGGTGCTTTTCAGCGCTGCCATCTCGATCATACTAGGAGGATTGATTATCTCCCAGTGGCCCGCCACGGGGCTTTACATGCTCGGTCTCTTCCTCGGCATCGAGCTCATCTTCGCTGGCGTTGGGTGGCTGGGTCTAGGCCTCTCCGCCGAGAAGCAGTAAGGCGATACCCCTTTCAGGCGCGGGACTCTCACGTCCCGCGCTTTTTTATTGGTTGAGCCACTCGGGCAGGGAAACCGTCACCCTTGACCTGAGCCTGCCGAGCAAGCTGTAGAGGCCGAAGAAGGCGCGGTTCACGTAGATGGTGTCGGGTGATCCACGCTGGCCCTTCATAGCGCGGAGGCTGTCGGCCTTCCTGTTCTCCTCGCCGAGGTCGTAGATCGATTTAAGGAAGTCAGGATCTCCGAAGTCGAAGCTACCCGAGCGAAAGGGAAGGGCGAGTAGGTCAAGCCAGGTTCGGCAGAGAGTCGTGATGAAGAGGATCTCTTCTTTCGTGTCGCTCGGAATGAGCACGTCGAGATCGCGCAGTGCCTCTTCCAGGATGGCGGGATTGCCAGGAATTGCCGGATCAAGGAAGCGGAACTGCTTTCTATAAAACTCACGCGTGATCTGCTTGGTGCAGCCAAAGTCTAGGACGTAGAGTTTTCCTCCGTTCACGAGGAAGTTTCCGGGATGAGGATCGGCATGAAAGAGGTTCAGCTCGTGTACTTGATGGGCGTAGAAATCCCAGAGGGCCTGTCCGATGCTGTCGCGTTGGGTTTGACCGGCATCGCCGTCGGCGAACTGATCCAGCGGAGTGCCGTCGATCCACTTCATCGTCAGGATATGCCGCGAGGAGAGTTCGGGATGATACTCGGGGAACTTCAGATTCGGTAAATGCGAGGAGGCCTTGGAGAGATGCATCGAGCGCTCCAGTTCCAGTTCGTAATTGGTCTCCTCAAGGAGGCGTGTCTCGACCTCGCGAAAGTACTGGTCCACATCGCTCTCCCTGAGTCCAAGGATCCGGAGGGCGATCGGCTTCACGACGCGCAGATCGCTCGTGAGACTTTCCGCTACGCCAGGGTACTGGACTTTGACGGCGTACTCCCTGCCCTTGAGGGAAGCTTTGTGGACCTGACCGATGGACGCTCCGTGGGCGGCCTCGCGTCCGAAGGTCTCGAAGAGATCGAGCGGATCCTTGCCGAGATCCCGCTGGAAGGTACGCACCACCAGCGGGTAGGAGAGGGGAGGGACGGAGTACTGGGCTTGGACAAATTGCTGAGCGTAGGCAGGAGGGAGCAGGTTCTTGTCGATGCTGAGCATCTGAGCCAGCTTCAGTGGACCCCCTTTGAGCTTGCTGAAGGTGTCGTAGATCGCGCTGGCATTCTTTTCGTCGCGCTCGAGAGCATGAGTTTCCCTTGAGGAAGCAGCCCCCCCGGCCATGGCTCGCTTGCCGTAATACTTGAGGTAGTTGATGCCAACCTTGGCCCCGGCCCCCCCGAGTGCGGCCATGCGGCTGATGGGGGTGCTTTTAATCGAATCCTGAGATGTTATTTGGTTCTCTTTTTTCGGAGTTCGTTTCGCTCTATCGCCACTGGAGCCGGTCTGCTTTTTTTTCAATGTCAGCGTTTCCCAAGGTTGGCGATCTGGGGAAGGAGGAATCGAACGAGGTCGGCTGCCGAATCAATCGCCTGAGTGCGCAGGAGGTCAAAGGCCAGCTCCACTGTCTTCTCAATAAAGGCGTCTGTCCGCTGGAATCCCGTACTCTCATCCTTGAGGAAATACTCCAGAACAAGACGCCAGTGGATGTAGAGCACCTCTGGGTAGGCATTCCCAAGCGGACCGCGATGGGCAATCTCCCCAGTCTCCATGCCGTGGGCAATGATTCCGCCTGCAAAGTCCCTGAACAAGTCTTTGAGTCCCTCCAGAGCTCTAGGACTGCAGAGGAGGGTAAGTTTTGAGAAACGCTGTTCCAGTAGAGAACGGCGCTCCAGAGCCTCGCCTGCAAAAGCAAAGAGGAAGGCAAGGTATTGTTCCTTGGCGCTGAAAGCATCCCATTCCTTACCTCCGGTGACTGCGGAGATGATGCGATCAATCCATTGCCTCCAAAAAGCCTTCTCGACGGAACTCAGCGAGGGGAATTCACCGTAGAACTCCTTTTCGGAGATCTTCAAGTCGAGGCAAAGGCTATGGACCGAGACGTGAGCCTGGCCGGTCTTTTGAAGGCGAGCGATGTAGGCATCGAGGATCGACTGGCGCACCTTGCTGCCTCCGGGGGAGGGCTTTGGCTTCGCGCCTACGGTTCTGGCTTTTTTGGAAGTTTTCATGCGATTTGTCCTGAAATGATAGCGCAATTCCTCCTGCGGGAAAGATACGCTTTTTACCGCACACATCCTTGTGTTCAAAACATTCTTGCATTAAAGATAAACGTCTACCCCTGATGAGGTCACTAGCGCTAAAACTTTCCACCTTGGTGAATCTGCAAAAGTTCTCTGCGGTTTTTATTGCTGCGCTACTCTGTGCGTATTGTCCCATCGGTGTGTCCACATCGGCGCTTGCGGAACCTGCACCCGAGGCAGGCCCGGAGGAGCTCTTCAAGGCTGGTGCTGCTGCCTTCCAAGCAGGGAAATTCGACGAGGCTGCCAAGAACTTCGATGCGGTTCTTGGCGCAGGCCCGACGGGTGAAGCGTTGGAAACTGTCCTATTCACCCTTGCCTCCACCTATTTCAACCAGAAGAACCTTACCAAGGCGGAGGAATTCTACAACCGCGTCGCCACGGAATTCCCGGAGGGAAAGAACAAGACCAAGGCGCTCATCGCGATTTCCCAGATCCAGACCCAGACCGGCCGGAAGGCAGAGGCCGTAAAGACCCTCAAGCAAGCGGCCGAGGGAACCGGCGACATGGCGGCTCAGGCACGTTTTGCACAGGCCACGATGCTTGCCGAGAGCGGGCAGCCTGCCGAGGCCGTGGAAGTCCTCCGCCCCATGATTGCGGGTGGGATCAAGGATGATAATTCCGTGCAGGCCGCCATGGCGCTGACCGAAATCCAGTCCAAGCAGGGGAATCTCGACGAGGCGCTCCATCTCCTCGATCAACTTCAGGCGGCAAGCAATCTCGTCGATAACCCTCTCCAACTCGATATTCTGGCTGTCAGGATCGGCGATGGTCTCCTGAACAAGCACGAGCTGAGCAAGGCTTTGCGTATGTACGCGATCGTCCGTCCCAAAGCCTTGGTGATGAGTCTCCAGAAGCAGCGGATCGAGTTGCTGGAGAAGCAGGCGGCCGCGACCAAAGCCACCCTCCAGACCAATCCCAAGGCCTTCATGGAGATCAATGCCGCCACCGCCCGGTTGCAGAATCAGGCCAACGATCTCAGGAAGGTTCTCGAGCAGTTCGAGAAACAGTCCGACATCGTGACTCCTGTCCGAATCCGTCAGGCCAAGGCCTATGACGAGCTCGATCTGAAATGGGAGACGATCCTCATCTGGGAGAGTCTCCTTGAATCCACCGATCCCAAGATCCGCGAGGACGCGCTCTTTAGCATCGGTGCCGCTTATTGCGCGCTGGGTCGTCCCGACGATGCGGTTCCCGCTCTGGACAAGTACCTCGCGGAATTTCCCTCCGGCAAATATGCGTCGCAGGCTGGATACCTGAAAGGGGCGCTTGCCCTTGAGGCCGGCGATTATCCCAAGGCCGAAACCATCTTCGGCACGCTGATGGTCAAGGGAGATACCTCGGCCCTTGCCGCCGACATGCAGTTCCTGCTGGCCAACGCGCAGTTCGCCCAGGGCGCTGATCCGATGAAGCCTGCTCCCCAGAAATACAAGGAGGCGATCGAGAATTACAAAAAATACATCTCGAAGTATCCCGACGGGAAGTTCGTGGAGGAGTGCTTCTACCGCGTGCCTCTTGGCTACTTCCAGATCGGCGATTACGCCAATGCGCTGGATGGCTTCCAAGCCTACGAGAAAAAGTACCCGACCGGCTCGTTCGTCGGGGATGCAGGATACCGCATCGCTCTCTGCTATCAGGCCGCGAACAAGTACGACGAGGTGCTTAAGCGCTGCGATGAGTGGATCTCCAAGCACTCCGGCGAAGTCATGTATGCCGAAATCCTGGCACTCAAGGGGGACGCCTACTCCGCCAAGGAGATGCCGAAAGAATCAGCTGACGCCTACCGGAGTTCCCTGAAGCAAGCCGATTCCCCGGACGTCCTCAAGTACTCGCTCTTTGAAGCCAACAAGCAGTATCAGAAGGTCGATCGGTGGGATGATATCGTGGACATGTTCACTTGCTTCGCCAAAGACCATCCGGATCATCCCGACGTTGTGGCGGCGGTATACTGGGTCTCCAAGGCAAAGATCAAGCAGGGCAAGAGCGAGGAAGCCAAAAAATATCTGGCTGAGAATATCCTGCTCAACATCAAGGATCGCAGGAAGGATGCCGTCGAGCAGCTCCTGACCCAACTAGCCCAGACGTGCTCCAAGCGCCCCCGAGCCCTGCTTGTCCAGAAGGACACTTCCGCCACGCCCGAAGCCACTCCCTCGGCAACTCCTTCCCTGGGTACGAATGCTCCTGCAATCGATCAGCCTGAGGCACCCCGTCCTTCCGCCACACCTCTTCCCCCCTACGACGCTGAGGGTGATTTCGCCAAATATCTCAACAAGGAGAATGCCGGCACCGAGCTGTTGGCCCAAGCCCGCCTTCGCTATGCGCTCGCAAAGCTTGCTGGTTTCACCAAGAGACCCGAACAGCAAAAAGAGTTGATGGCATCGATCTATCAGGATTTCACCGCTGATCAGCTTAGCGCGCTGCTACTTGCCGAATGCGGTGATATCGCCCTTTTGAAGGGGCAAACCGACAAGGCGGAGGCGTTCTACCAAGAACTCCTGACCTCTTTCCCCAAGAGTGATCTCCTGGAGTACGCTTACTACGGTATGGGTGCTGTCGCTTTGGCCCGCAACCAGCCCGATGCGGCGCTCCGTTGGTTCAACGATGCCGTGGATAAGGCTGCCGCAGAGGCAAAGCTCAGTGATATCACCTATGGCAAGGCCCTGGCTCTCCTGATGCAAGGCAAGCTGGACGCCGCAAAGAAGACACTCGAGGAGGTCGCTGGGAACAAGGAATGGCGTGGAGAGATCACGTCTAGGGCCATGCTCTCACTTGGTGACTTGGAGGAGAAGAGGGGGAACACCGCCGGGGCCATCCAGTACTACCAGCGCGTTTTTGTCGCCTATCAGCGCTACCCGAACGTGGTCATCCCCGCCTACATGAAAGCTGCTGACGGATTCATCAAGCTGGGAGAACCGGCAAAGGCTGCAGCTCATCTCCGTGAGATGCTTTCCAAACCCCGCCTTGCCGCGTCTCCCTTGGCCGAGGAAGCCCGCAAGAAGCTTAAGACTCTTCCTGCGGCACCCCCTCAGCCGGCGGAATCCCCTGGCTCAGACTCCCCTCCTTCTTCAGTACCATCGGCCGCTTCGGTCACCAACGCACCGAAACAATGAAAGCCTACGGAAACACGTCACTCTTCCCGGTTCTCTGTGGTCTTTTTGTTTTGGTATCCGGGGGGCTCCACGCGGTGGATGTCACGACGACGGATGGGCTGGTCTACCCCAACGCCTCCATGAGACGCGCGGGAGCCATGGTCATGATCAAGGTGACGATTCCTGGTGGCACCAGCACGGTGGAGGTCGGACTGCAGCCGGCTCGCATCGCGAAGATCAACTTCCCAGAGCCCCCCGAATTGGCGAAGGCAGTGGCGGCGGCTGCAAAAGGAAACGCCAACGTGGTTCTGAACTTGACGTCAGCCTATGTCCTCAAAGAGGGAGATTATAAAGACCTACCGGGCTCTTGGTGGCCTGAAATGGCCCGTCTTCGTCTTCTGGCGCTTGCCTCAGTCTCCAAAGATACCGAGTGTGCGGAACTAGCCCGGCAGATCGGAGCGCTTCAGATCCCTTGGGCTGAGTCGCTGGCCAGGGGAGGGGCCCTGTTTGCCCCTCTCTCCACTTCGGATACCGAGGCTGTTGTCGTAGGTGCCAAGTCCCTGCCGCGTCTTGGAGGTGATCAGGGATCAGCTCTTGCCCAGCTTGCCCTGGCGCGCGCCCTGCTGATCAAGAAGGATCATGCTGGAGCCATCAGGGCCTTTCTCACGGTCAAGGTCTTCTATCCTTCCGTCGCCCTGCTGCAACCGGCAGCTCTGATGGGAGCCGCCTCCACCTATTTGGCTCTCAAGGATGAGTCGCGAGCCGTTCAGTCATTCAACGAGATTGTCTCCGCCTGGCCTGATTCTCCCCAGGCGGCCGAGGAAAAAAAGAAATCAGAAGGCCAACGGAAGCCTTGAAACTTCACTGACTAGCAGTAACTTCACAGCATACATACACAGACTCAAGGATATGAAAACACGCCACCCCCACCTTCTTCTGCTTCTTGCCGGCTTCCTTTTTCTTGGCGCAGCCATAGCTTCCGCCGAAGAGGCTCCCAAGAAGGATGCCAAAGCCGCCCATACCAAGACGATGCTGGAGACCCTTGTCGAGGGTGGTTGGGTCATGGTCCCCATCGGCATCATGTCCGTGCTCACGGTCTATCTTTCAACGGATAGCATTAAGAACACTTCCATCAAAAAAACATCACCACCTGCCTATGAAGCCGAGGTAAAGAGGCTCTTTCAGCATGGCGACTATGTGGGTGCCTACACCTTTTGCCGTGATAACAAATCGCCTCTGACCAATGTGCTGCGTGTCGGCATTTCACTTCTGGGCGATGGAAAGACAATGGTCGAGGAGGGAATGATTTCCGAAATGCACAAGGAGAGCGCCTCCATGGGAACACAGATCAACTACCTTTCCGTCATCGGTGTCGTCACGCCCATGATCGGTCTGCTTGGAACGGTCACCGGAATGATCAAGGCGTTCGGAACGCTGGGAGCCTCCGGTATCGGCGATCCATCCAGTCTCTCGGGAGCCATCGGTGAAGTGCTTGTGGCAACTGCGAGCGGTCTTGTGATCGCCATTCCCGCCTTCGGCATGTTCTACTTCCTGCGGAGCCGTTCGACTTCTGCACTCCATCATATTCAGGACATCATCAACCAGCTCTTCCGAAAGATGCCCTATGAGTCACTTGAGGGTGTCCATATCAGCGGCGAGGAGATCTACGCCAACATCCCCAATTGGATGGCTCCGGAAGCTGGCTACGAAGAGGCTCCCGTTGCCGAAGAGGAGCTTCCAGCGTCAGGCGAGCCCGCCTAACCATCCAACCTGTACTGAACCATGGCAGGTGGAGGTGGAGGTCTAGAGAAAGGGGAGCCTGATTTTCAAATCGCCCCGATGGTCGATGTCCTTCTGGTCATCCTGATTTTCTTCATGGTGATCACCTCGGCTCAGGTCCTTAACGTTGACAAGACCATTAAGCTTCCCATCGCTGTAGAGGCCGCAAAGAAGGACGATACCCGTCAGGAAGCCATCATCAATGTTCGTTGGGATCCGGCTTCCAACCGAAGTGTCTTCAATTTTCAAGATCGCCTCTACACAAAGGGATCTGAGTTAATTGAACCCCTGAAGGCCGCAAAAATTCATGGTGATCAAATGGCGGCCTCCAAGCCTGGTCAAAACCCTGAGTTTCGTGTCGTGATCCGCGGTGATCGTGACGTTCCCGCCATTTTTGTATCCCAAGCCATGAATGCCGCGGCGGAAGCCGGCATTTCCGACATTTCCTTTTCCGCCGTTAATCACGACTAAGTTTCAAGAGTATTTCTATGAAGGCATTTGAGCAGGACGATGACGGGACGATGGGGTTCCAGATCGCCCCGATGGTCGACGTGGTCTTTGTGATCATGCTCTTCTTCATGGTCATGGCCGGAGCGGTGAAGGTGGAGAATGAACTTTCGACGAAACTTCCCGGAAGTGCCGAGTCCTCCCCTGCCACGGAGTTCAATGATGAAACGATTATTTCGATCTCCGATGAAGGGGAGGTCTCGCTCAACGACGAGCCCCTTGACTCAGTACAAAGTGTCGAGTTACCCCAACTCCGTGGCACCCTGATGCGAATCAAGCAGAATGCCGACAATGCCAAGCAGCCTGCCATCGTGACCATCGTCAGCGATGCCCATGCCAAGTACAGCCGCACCATTGATGTGCTCAATGCCCTGGCCTTCGCGAAGATCACCAATGTCACGTTCAATGTGAACGATGAATGATCCCATGACACCCCGAGAACCGATGGAACACCAGCATGCCGATCCTCCCTCCGATCACGCGGCCCATACCGCACCGTCGGAGCCGCACCCGATCAGGATGAACCTCTGGCAGCGATGGATGGCCTGGAGCGGCAGTTTCTTCGTTCTCAGCCTGATCCTCCACATCGTGATCATCGGCGGAGCCGCTATGCTGGTTGTGCAGGTGGTCCATGGACGCAAGGAGAAGCTGAAATTCACTGCTCCTCCGCCGAGCGCCGCCGCATCCTCCGAGCACAAGGTGAAGCCTTCCAAGAAAACGGCTGCCGCCGCGCCCGCCATCACCAAGAGGATCACCTCCTCCGCGGCCAATGCCAGCATCGCGCTTCCCGTGATGGACATGAGTTCCTCAACGGGCCCCGACGTGATGGCCTCGGTGATGAGCGGGATGGGTTCCTCGGGCCTTGGTGCCGGTGCTGCGGGTGGTGCCGGAATGGCCTCGATGCCCTTGTCAGGACTCACCGCCTTCGGCTTCAAGGGGAAGGCTAAGGGGCTCGTGGGCAGGCTTTACGATCTCAAGCAAACTCCCGACCACCACCCCACTGCGATCACGGATAGACCAAAACACAATGAGGTCATGATTGAGTTCCTGAAGGGGTGGGATGAGAAGGTGCTGGAGCGCTACTACAAGGCGACCAATACGGTGACGGCTTTGCAGGTCTTCATTCCCCTCATGGATGCCGACAAGGCCCCCGCGGCCTTCGGCGCGGAAAAGGAAATTGCCCCTAGTCACTGGATCATCCACTACAAAGGGACTGTCAGAGCTCCCAAGTCGGGAACCTTCCGTTTTACCGGATATGCCGATGATGCGATGGCCGTGAGGTTTGACAGAAAGAATGCTTTTATCGGTGGCCTTTTGAGGGAAGATGAGACATCGTTTTATGGAGGGACCTACCCGAAGCAGACTTATGATAGACCGGTGGGGCCTTGGTTTACCGTCCAGTCGGGTGATAAATATCCGATCGAGATCATGATCAGCGAAGTGCCCGGGGGTAAATTCGAGGCCTTCTTGCAGATCGAGGAGCAAAATCCTGTCCACCCCTATCCCAAGAAGACTTATGGTGAAGGATCCGGAAACCCGGCCCTTCCGGTCTTTGCCCTTATGAAGGGGCTCCCACTTCCTCCTTATGAGCCTCCCTCCACGACTCCCCCTCCTAACGCCCGTCCCGATTGGAAGCCCCGCGAGAAGTTGCCCGAGTATGCGCCGGAGCCGATCATTTTTCCCGGGTTGTGATTGAGGGGAGATGGGAGAGTTTTTGCGTGAAAGAGAGGGTGTTTAGGCGTATGTTTCTTCCACTCCAATGATCTCCCTTGAACCCATGGAGCCCCAAGACGATGCCCCTCATACCGAAACGGAGGAGAGCATGGTCGGTCAAAACCCTGAGTTTCGTGTCGTGATCCGCGGTGATCGTGACGTTCCCGCCATTTTTGTATCCCAAGCCATGAATGCCGCGGCGGAAGCCGGCATTTCCGACATTTCCTTTTCCGCCGTTAATCACGACTAAGTTTCAAGAGTATTTCTATGAAGGCATTTGAGCAGGACGATGACGGGACGATGGGGTTCCAGATCGCCCCGATGGTCGACGTGGTCTTTGTGATCATGCTCTTCTTCATGGTCATGGCCGGAGCGGTGAAGGTGGAGAATGAACTTTCGACGAAACTTCCCGGAAGTGCCGAGTCCTCCCCTGCCACGGAGTTCAATGATGAAACGATTATTTCGATCTCCGATGAAGGGGAGGTCTCGCTCAACGACGAGCCCCTTGACTCAGTACAAAGTGTCGAGTTACCCCAACTCCGTGGCACCCTGATGCGAATCAAGCAGAATGCCGACAATGCCAAGCAGCCTGCCATCGTGACCATCGTCAGCGATGCCCATGCCAAGTACAGCCGCACCATTGATGTGCTCAATGCCCTGGCCTTCGCGAAGATCACCAATGTCACGTTCAATGTGAACGATGAATGATCCCATGACACCCCGAGAACCGATGGAACACCAGCATGCCGATCCTCCCTCCGATCACGCGGCCCATACCGCACCGTCGGAGCCGCACCCGATCAGGATGAACCTCTGGCAGCGATGGATGGCCTGGAGCGGCAGTTTCTTCGTTCTCAGCCTGATCCTCCACATCGTGATCATCGGCGGAGCCGCTATGCTGGTTGTGCAGGTGGTCCATGGACGCAAGGAGAAGCTGAAATTCACTGCTCCTCCGCCGAGCGCCGCCGCATCCTCCGAGCACAAGGTGAAGCCTTCCAAGAAAACGGCTGCCGCCGCGCCCGCCATCACCAAGAGGATCACCTCCTCCGCGGCCAATGCCAGCATCGCGCTTCCCGTGATGGACATGAGTTCCTCAACGGGCCCCGACGTGATGGCCTCGGTGATGAGCGGGATGGGTGCCTCGGGCCTTGGTGCCGGTGCTGCGGGTGGTGCCGGAATGGCCTCGATGCCCTTGTCAGGACTCACCGCCTTCGGCTTCAAGGGGAAGGGCGGGGGGCTCGTGGGCAGGTTTTACGATCTCAAGCAGACTCACGACCGCCAGCCCTCGGCGATCATTACGGGTGCTGGGGATAGTAACCAAAAACACATTGAGGTCATGGCTGAGTTCATCCTGAAGGATTGGGATGAGAAGGTGCTGGAGCGCTACTACAAGGCAACCAATCCGGTGACGGCTTATCAGGTCTTCATTCCCTTCATGGACGCCAGTGGGGCCCCCGTGGCCTTTGGTGCCGAAAAAGAGATCCAACCCAGTCACTGGATCATCCACTACAAAGGGACTGTCAGAGCACCCAAGTCGGGAACCTTCCGTTTTGCCGGAAATGCCGATGATGCGATCGCGGTGCGGTTCAATGGGAAGACTGCTTTTGCCCAAGGCTGGTTCCCGAAGCCGTTTCTCAGCAGATTTTATGGCGGCCCCCCAAAAAAGCAAGAGGATGACATCTCGACGGGTGATTGGTTTACCGTCCAGTCGGGTGATAAATATCCGATCGAGGTCATGATCAGCGAAGTGCCCGGGGGTGGATTCCATGCCTTCTTGATGATCGAGGAGCAAAATCCTGACCACCCCTATCCCAAGAGGACTTCTCCTGAAGGATCCCGAGACCTGGCCCTTCCGGTCTTTGCCCTCAAGAAGGGGATGCCCCTCCCTCCGTACAAGCCGAGAGAGTCGTTTCCGAACCCGAAGATTCCCTTGGGGTATTGTCCCGAGTACGCTCCGGAGCCGATCATTTTTCCCGGGTTGTGATTGAGGGGAGATGGGAGAGTTTTTGCGTTAAAGAGGGCGTGGGTCAGGACATAGGTAACACTTGTGGTTCAAGACATAGGTAACACATGCCGTGAGTGTTTGATCATGGTGTTGGTGTTTTGGGTGTTGGTCAATGGCAGGGAGATTGGGGTAGCAGGCAACGGAGCGAAGGGGGCGAGAGCCCCCTGAAGCGTAGT
>Ga0209829_10001472_pt1 | contig 19045 bp, 12 predicted proteins | sample C_140205_EF_Meta_FD_187311 | JGI IMG/M metagenome (GOLD analysis project Ga0209829, IMG submission 187311) | Freshwater microbial communities from Lake Croche, Canada to study carbon cycling - C_140205_EF_MetaG (SPAdes) (version 2) | ecosystem: Environmental > Aquatic > Freshwater > Lake...
CCCAACCGAAGCATCTCGCCATCGTCGGCGCTACCGGTGCGGTCGGATTCGAAATGCTGAGTGTTCTCGAGAGGCGCAACTTCCCTGTCGCCTCACTCCGACTCCTTGCCTCCCCTCGTTCAGCTGGGAATAAGCTGACCTTTCGCGGTCAGGAGCTCACTGTGCAGTCCCTCACGGAAAACAGTTTTGAAGGCATCGATATCGCTCTCTTCAGTGCGGGTGGGGGGATCTCCAAGGAATTTGCACCCCATGCGGTGAAGGCCGGTGCCATCGTTGTGGACAACTCCTCCGCATTTCGTATGGATCCCAAGGTTCCCCTGGTTGTGCCCGAGATCAATGCGGCAGACGCCGCCACGCACTCCGGCATCTTGGCTAACCCGAACTGCACCACCGCGATCACGCTGATGGCCATTCATCCCCTGCATCAAGCTTTTGGTCTCAAGCGGATCATCGCATCAAGCTACCAGGCGGTTTCGGGGACAGGCGCCATGGCCATCGAGGAGCTGCGTCTTCAGGTCGAGGCGATCACCGCCGGCAAGCCGGTGGTGAAGGAGGTCTACCCCCATCAGATCGCCTTCAATGTCCTCCCTCATGTCGATTCCTTCCTTGAGGATGGGTACACACGCGAGGAGATGAAGATGCAGAACGAGGGACGCAGGATCATGAATCTCCCCGACCTGACTGCCTCGGTCACCTGCGTCCGCGTTCCGGTCTACCGCGCCCACTCGGTCGCCGTGACGGCGGAATTCGACCGCCCTGTCTCGCTGGAGAAGGCTCGCGAAGTGATCAATGCCGCACCCGGCATCCAGCTTCATGACGATCCTTCGCAGGCTGTCTATCCCATGCCGATCGATTGCAGTGGTGAGGATGATTGCCGTGTGGGTCGTCTCCGTCTTGATTGTGCGCTTCCGAATGCGCTGACCTTTTGGGTTGCTGGCGACCAGCTTCTCAAGGGTGCGGCACTGAATGCCGTTCAGATTGCGGAACTCCTGTAACCAGATTACTTTTTAACCATCATGCCGACCTACGAATACGAGTGCGCGAAGTGCAAGAAGCACTTCGATGCTTTCCAGTCGATGAAGGATGACGCCTACACAACCTGCCCGAAGGACAAGTGCTGCATGAAGACCTGGGGTAAGGGGAAGGTGAAGCGTCTCATCGGCACCGGTGCCGGCCTGATCTTCAAGGGCTCGGGTTTCTACATCACCGACTACCGAAGCGAGGGGTACAAGAGTGCGGCCAAGAACGACTCTGCCGCTTCAAGTTCCGCCGCAGTGCCAAGCACTCCCTCCTCTTCATCCACTAAGGGCGAGGGGAGCAAGCCTTCTTCTGAATCGAGTTCCAAAGATTCCTCCAAATCAAAAAAGTCCCCACCCAAGCAATAGTACAATAATCCTGATGAACGAGCGCCCCTGCCCCTCCTGCGGTCATCAAAACTCCGACACCGTGGTCTATTGCGTCCACTGCGGGGGGATTCTCGGAAGTATTCCTTTACCCGTTGATGGAAAAACTCTTCCAACAGCGGTCGCGGTCGCGGCCCGTAGGATGGAGAAGGTGCCGGTGCAATCTGGAGAGGGGCGTTCCATGGGGAGCAGACTGCTCGGTTTCTTTGTGTATTGTGTCAATGTGGTTCTTGGAGTGGCTGCCGTCCTAGCGCTCATGAGCCCCAAGGCAGGGCAGGATTCCTTCATTCCGGAGGGACGCCGCGTCCAGAATCCAGGCGCTGTCATCGAGCAGCAGATCCAATCCTCACGCTTTACTCCCGCCTCCATCTCCCAGCAACTGGTCAACGACCTTCTGAAATCCTCTGGCTCCATCGATTGGAAGTCTCCCTCATTCATTCCTAGTAGCGCATGGCCACGCTGGGAGAGTTCGCATGTGCTGTTGGGAGTTGGTGTGGTCACCGCAACAGTCGACGCCAGCCTCTTTGGTTATCCGCTTAGTTTTTCAGAGACCTTCCGATTGGCTGGTTCCGCCCGCCAGTGGAGTTTGAATCCTGAGAGCGGTTCGATTGGGCTACTTCCAATTTCCAAGCCATTTCTCCCTCTGATCACTCCTTTCGTCATTGCATGTTCCCTTCCAGTTTCCCGCGAGATGAAGGTGCTGGAGGCGGCGGATTTGCTTCAGATCCGTTCTGGATTCATCGACTTCACCACACGGTGATTTCAGTCATGACGGCGTGCTTACCGCTCTCCTTTCGGGGAGTGGTTTTGTATCTGCTCCTTCCCATTTTGTTGGTTTTGCTTCTGCCAATATTGCAGGCCAAGAGCCCCGTCCTCTCGAGTGAGGGTCTCTTCTCTGTTTCTGATTTAGGTTTCGCCTCCACGAGCAGCAAATCCTTCTCACGCCTTCTTGCCACCTATGAGAGGCAGTTTTTGGAGGTGACTGGCTTTCCCCGAGGGGATGCTCCACCCGTGGTGGTGATGCTGCATGCATCTACGGAGCACTCGGCTTCTCTACCCTCACTACGAGTCGATGTGATGGAGGGAGGGGCGCCAAGGGTGCGCCTTGATCTGGTTCAAGGGAGTGAGGGGGATCCTCAAGTCCGTCAACTGATCGCAACCTCACTCTTGCTTCGCGAATACTATGGGACAAGTTCCCCTGTGTTCGGAACGCGCATTCCACGATTTCCATCGTGGGTCACATGCGGCTTGGCTCGCCTTTGCACTCCTGATTCCAAAGCGGTGGACATTCCCACCAGTTATCTGCGGGGTGCTGCTCCACCCGAGATTGAGGCCTTCCTGACCCAGCGGGCACCAGAGGGAGGGGCTCAGACCATCTCTGATCTCTACGAGGCAATGGCGGCCTGCCTCCTCAAGGCGGGCCTTCAGGGCAATGGCGATGAGAGGTTCCGTGACTGGATTTCACACCATGTTCTCAGCTCTAAAAGCTCCAACTCCCTTTCCCCATGGCCTCCAGGCTGGCAGATGCGTCCTGTTGAAAGGAGATGGCTTTTACTGATGGCTGGGAATCAAGAGAAGGAATCTAAAAGCACGACACTCATGACCACAGCCGACACCTTGGCTGCCTACGACGCCCTGATCTCATCCCTGCCAACGCCTGGCCATTCCCTTGGTCAACTCCGCAAAGAAAAAGGTGCTGACTACCTGATTGAGCAGTTCAGTGCGAGTGTTGCCTCTTTGCGTTTTCGGGCCAATCCCATGGCGCTCCCGATCATTGATGGCACGATCCTCTTTCTCTCAAAGCTGAAGCGGATGCCTGAGAAGAAAGTAGCTCCCGCAGAGGCGGAACTGGTTGCACTTCGCAAAGAAATCCTGAAACGCTCCAGGGAGATCGAGCATTATATTGATTGGTATGAGGTTGCAAAGATCCCGGTTCGTAGCGGTCTCTTTGACAAGTATCTGAATAGCCCTGAGACAACCGTCAAAAAGGGGCCCGTCGGGCGCTACCTCGATGCCATCGAGGCGAGGGGATGGTAGGTGAGGGGGCGGAGTCGAGAGCCAAGCATCCAGGTGGATGCGCGGCAGACTACGCCGCAGGCGTAGGCCTGAAAGGGCAGCACTGCTTCGCGGGAGCAAAGTGCCGTCAAATGTTAAAGGATCAAAGCTAAAACAGCTGTTGAACTCCTCGCGGACACTTGCGTGATGAGCATCTCGGACTATCATAGACAGAATGTTTTCCCTGACCCGCAACGAGCAGATTGTCGTGATCTTTGTACTGCTCGCCTTGGGATCGGGGGCTGCAATCAGGCATTTCCGACTTTGTTCCATGGTTCCCTCTCAATCATCAACATCCTCCACACTGAAGTAACCTCATGAAAGTTTCTGGATTCAACGAAGCTGTGGCCATAGCCGTTGCCAAGGAGGAGAGGTATCGCCCCGAGGGATATCAGTTCCTGCGCGAGTCACTTGAGGCGACGCTGAAGAAGCGCTCCAAGTCGAAGCAACCACCGACATCCCCTCATGTCACCGCCTCAGAGTTACTCGAAGGATTCCGTCTTCAAGCGGTCAAGGAATTCGGCCCGATGAGCACGACAGTGCTTGAGTATTGGGGGATCAGATCGTGTGGAGATATCGGCAAGATGGTCTTTCACCTCGTGGAGGCAGGTGCTTTTGGAAGGACCGAGAACGACTCACTGAGCGACTTTGAAAAGGGGTTTGATTTTCACCAGGCCTTTGTCGTCCCATTTCTTCCCCCGGCTTCACCAGCAGCCAACTCTCTCGACTCGCCTGTCCAGTCACCCCTCTTTACTCCATGAACCGCTTTATAATCCTGATGACCACGCTGACTACCTTGCTGACCCAGAATCTGACAGCCGCCAAGCCAAAGCCCGGAGCACACGATGCTGCTAAGTCAGTATTACCTTCGCCCTCAGCCACTCCAGATGCGCAGCCGGATCCTTCGCTTGCCGTGAAGCCGCAGGTCTTCACGTTCCCCAACGGACTGACCCTCATCGTGGAGGAGAATCGCGGCGCCCCTGTCGCCAGCGTCCAGGCTTGGTGCAACACTGGATCCATCCATGAGGGAAAGCTCCTTGGTGCCGGTCTCTCCCATATCCTTGAGCACATGCTCTTCAAGGGGACCACGTCGCGTGCACCCGGTGTCATCGCCAGCCAGGTCCAGGATCAGGGCGGTTACATTAACGCCTACACCTCGTACGACCGCACCGTCTACTGGATCGACGTCCCGGCCAAAGGTGCTTCCAAGGCCGTCGACATCCTGGCCGATGCGATGATGAACGCCACGCTCCCCAAGGAGGAGTACGACAGGGAGCAGGAGGTGATCCGCCGCGAGTTTGCCATGGGGTATGACAACCCCGACCGCACCGCATCGCTCCTCCTGTTCCGCACCGCCTACCACCGCAGCCCCTTCAAGGAGCCGGTCATCGGTCACCTCGATATCTACAACAAACTCACCCGTGAGGATGTCCTCGACTACTACAAGAGCCGCTACGTTCCCAATAATCTCTGCTTCGTCGTGGTCGGTGATGTGAATGCCAAGGAGATCCGTGATCAGCTGGCCACCTTCTTCGAGAAATATCCCCGTGTCGCCCTCGAGCCCGTGTCTGTTGCCGATGAGCCTCCCCAGCTTGGGAAGCAGGAAGGTCGCGACACCTTCCCGACCGATCTGAGCAGGATGAACCTTGCCTGGCGCGCTCCCGGTGCCACGAGTCCCGATGCACCGGCCGTCGAAGTGCTCTCAGCCGTGTTGGCATCTGGTACCAGTTCCATCCTGAACACGGAAATTCGCGAGAAGAGGGAGCTTGTTCACCAGATTGGAGGTGGTCTTTACACACTGACACCTCAGGAAGGACTGGTGTACATCGGTGCCGTCGCCGATCCCGAGAAGCGTGACGCTGCGGAAAAGGAGATTCTCGCCCAAGTCGACAAGGTTGCCCGTGATGGAATTTCTGATGCTGAGCTTGCCAAGGCCAAGAAGGGCCTCCTTGCCGATCACTACCACGGTCTGACCACCATGCGCGGACGTGCTTCCGACTATGGCAACGGATGGCTCATGACCGGCAATGCCGAGTTCGGCAAACGCTACCTCGAGTCGATCGAAAAGGTCACAGCCGCCGATGTCCGTCGCGTGGCTGCACTCTATCTCAAGCCCGAGGGACTCACCATCACCTCCCTTGATCCTGCGAACGAATCCAAGGGGAATGCTGAAGCATCCGGTGAGAAGAAGGTGGCTCTCGCCGACATCACCAAGAGCGAGCTGCCAAACGGACTGAGCGTTCTCGTGCATGAAGATTCCCGCCTGCCGCTCGTTTCGATCGTGGCCGCATTCCGCGGCGGCCTGCTGGCCGAGTCTCCCGAAAAGAACGGCCTCTCTCAGTTGGCTGCCAGCAGCATCGTCAAGGGAACCACGTCACGTACTGCTCAGCAGATTGCGGAAACCCTCGAGCATGTGGGTGGAACCATCAATGCAGGTGCCGGGAATAATAGTTTCTCGGTATCTGTTGATGTGATGAAAGAGGACTTCGCTCTTGGCATGCAGATTCTTTCCGATGTGGTTGCGAATGCGACCTTCCCTGATTCGGAAGTTGCCCGCGAGAAGAGCTCCCAACTTGCCGCCATCAAGGCCGAGGATGATCAGATCACGACCACGGCAAGGAATATTCTGAAACCGCTGCTCTACGGATCCCATCCCTATGCCCTCCGCGGCAACGGGACGCCCGAGTCGGTGCAGAAGCTTACCTCCTCCGATCTCAAGGAATACCGTGATCGTCTCGTGGTCGGCCGCAACGGAGTCCTCTCCATCTTCGGTGCCGTGAAGCCAGCAGAGGCGCTTGTCTTGGCACAGAAAGACTTCGGCTCCCTCCCTGCAGGGGAGAAGGCCCTGGTCAATCCTCCCGCCGCCATGCCACTTGCCGCTTCGGTCGAGAAGTCGGCCGAGCGTCAGAAGCAGCAGTCCGTGATCATGAAAGGGTACCTGGGCACCACGGTCAGTGGAGCCGATCGCCCCGCTCTGGAGCTCATCGAGGAAGCCTCCAGTGATCTCGGTTCGCGCTTTTTTGTCCGCATCCGTGAAAAGCTCGGCCTTGCCTACTTCGTCGGTGCCTCCAACTCGACAGGCCTTGCTCCCGGTGCCTTTGTCTTCTATCTGGGCACCGATCCCAAGAAGGTCGATCTCGCCAAGCACGAGTTCAACGACGAGATTGCCAAACTGGCCACAGACGGACTCTCTCAGGAGGAACTCGACCGCGCCAAGGCTAAGATTCTCGGGGCCGATGCAATCCGTAACCAGTCCAATGCAGCTCTCGGTGCCCTCTGCGCCACCAACGAGTTGATGGGTCTCGGCTTTGACTACGACAAGAAGCACACCGAGGCGATCCAGAAGGTCACCCTCGAGGATATCCGTCACGTAGCTCAGAAGTACTTCAGGGATGGCAAGAGCGTCGAAGTCGTCGTCGGCCCGCCTCCCGCAAAGACAGCCGAGCCGTTGCACCAGCCCTGAAGCGGCAAAGAGTGAAAGCTGAAACCAGAAAGCTGAAACCTGAAAGAATCCTATCCCATAATCCCCATAACCGAATCTTCATCCCCGCTCTCAGCGCTTCCCCACTTTCTAACGTTTCCACCTTTTAACTTTTTAACCTCTCCCCATTCCCTATAACCCCTAAACACCTCGATTATTATGGCCGAAATCCAACAAGCAACCAACTCCGCCGATCTCACCCAGCGCTTCATCGAACTCGTGATGATGAACGCCCAGCAGGCAGCTCTCTGCCTGGGCCAGATGGCTCATCCGTCGACCGGCAAGGCCGAGGTCAACCTCGAGGCCGCCAAGATGTTCATCGACCACTTGGAGATCATCAAGGAGAAGACCCGCGGTAACCTGAGTAAGGATGAGGAGAAGATCCTCACTAGCGTCCTTTCCGAACTTCAGTTGGCCTTCGTCCAGGTCTCCGGCGGTGCTGGCGCGCCCCATGTCCATGACGAGAACTGCAGCCATGGCGATCATGCCCACGCTCCAGCTTCTGAGCCATCCGCAGCTTCTGATGCAGCCCCGGCAGCTCACTCAGTTGAGACGAAGACCGTTTCCTCCGACGAGGAGGAGGGCAAGAAAAGGTTCACTAAATCCTACGGATCCTAATCGGCAGGCTTCTTGATCACCTCGTTCAAGAATTCCGAGACTGAGGCTCTGTACGATACCGGGAAAAGCTCCCGGTATTCCGGTATCTCCAGAGTGGCCCTCAGGAAGCTTATCCAGCTGAATGAGGCGTACGTCTTGCAGGATATGGCTGTCCCTCCGGTTAACCGACTCGAGACATTGAAAGGTAACCGAAAGGGACAGTACTCCATCAGAATCAATGATCAGTGGCGGATCTGTTTCCGTTGGGCAGGATCGGATGCATCTGAGGTTGAGATCTGCGACTATCATTGACATATCCTCATAACGCTACACGCTATAGATATGACTCCGATCACTCCCGGTGAAATTCTTCTCGAAGAATATCTGATTCCCCTCGGGCTTTCCCAGAATGCTCTTGGTCGTGCTCTTGGCGTATCGCCACGAGCCGTGAATGAAATCGTTTTGGGGAAACGATCCGTTTCAGCCGAGATGTCGATTCGACTTGGGAAGTTCTTTGGACAATCTCCTCAATTTTGGTTCGGTATCCAGACTAACTGTGATTTTCGGGCGCTCAGAAAAAAGGAGCGGGCACTGACAGCAAAGGTTCGTCCTCTCGCTCAACTCATGGCATCCTGAGAGGCATATTACTTCATGCTGTTATGGAATCTAGAATCTGTGACTTCCTCCAAATGAGAAGGTTTAACATCTTCCTTTTCACTCTCCTATTCACACTCTGCTCCTCTTGGTCCTTGGAGATTCAGGGGGTCACCCCCGCGCAGCAGGTTCAGGTTTCGGGACAGACGCTGCAGCTCAATGGTGCTGGGTTACGGTCCTTCACCCTCTTGATGATCCCCATCAAGATCTACGTCGCCGCCTTTTACGCTCCAGTGCCTCTCCATTCTGATGCAGCCGTGATGGCTTCGCCTGGACCATTGCAGTTCGACTTCACCTTCCTCCGAGCAGTGGGGCAGGGTGATGTCACCAAGGCCTGGACTTCCCAGTTCTCCCAGAGCGTTTCCTATTCCTATCCCGGATATGAGAAGGATCGGGATGCCTTCATCTCCTTCTTTGGACCCCTTCAGAGCATGGGAGTGGAGCGGGTCCAGTTTGTCGGAACGAATACACTGGTCTACGACTCAGGCAAACTGAAGGGAACCATTGCAGGCAGGGACTTCCAGAAAGCATTTCTATCCCTCTGGTTTGGCAGCAAGGCCGTCTCGCCTGATTTGAAAAGCGCCCTGCTCGGGAACTGATTTCGGTTCCTTAGAGCGGTTTTACTTCTTCTCTAGAGAGTCTTAACACTGGCATGAGGCGCTGGACCGTGTCGCATCGCTCGGGCAGTAGCACAATAACTTCAGCCGTTTCGTTTGCTCCTTGCCTATCACCCCATGGCATCCGCAAATCCTTTGTCTACATCTCAATCAAAAACGCTCTAAAGCTCGATGGCCTGACCTAGGGGAGACTTCATCGCCCTGCGGATGCCAATGCGGACGATGTCTGTGCCCCGCGGTAAAGTACACATTTATATATTGTTAAGCACCCCATTTACCACGCCTTTTCTTCGGAGGGGTATCTTTTCCCCTTTTTTCCGGAGTTAGAAATCTCTATTATGCAACTTGTATTTTTTACAATCCATCGCCGCAATTACCTCCGTCATACACCTCCGCCCGATGAAACCTTACAAGACTGTGCAGTTAACGACCTCCCTCCCGAGACTACTGACGTCTCTCCCGCTACTCGCCACCCTCCTCACCATTGCCTTGGGTGTGATGGCTCATGCCCAGGACTTGTATGTGGGCTCGAATTCCTCCGGTGACTCAACCAATTTTTCCTCGGGGACCAACTCATACGGCAATACCTTTATCGGGTATGATTCCTCAGCTTCCAATAATCTCCTGACTGTCGATAGCCCCGGCACCCTGCTGACCAACTCTGGCAACCTCTATGTCGGCTACGATGGTAGCAGCAACAGCCTGGTGATCTCCAACGGGGCCCAAGTCGTAAACAACGAGTGCTTTATCGGAAGCAACACATCCTCCTCGAACAACTCAGTCCTGGTGAGTGATGGGGGCACGCTCTGGTCGAATGGTCTCAGTCTCTCAATCGGCAACGATGGATCTTTTAACTCTCTGGTGATTTCCAATGGGGGCCAGACCTTTGTCGGTGCGTTTGCGACAATCGGAAATAATGCGGCCTCCTCGAATAATTCGGTTGTGGTGACGAGCAATGCGCTCTGGACCACTTATTATGATCTCTATATCGGCCATGCCGGTTCCTTCAATTCACTCGAGGTCTCCGGCGGAGGGACGGTAACTGTCCTAGGAGATCCTTGGCCCGATCATTACAATGGAAGTGTCATTGGGAGTGCCTCGAACTCCTCGAATAACAGCGTGGTGATATCTGGGATTGGGTCGACTTTGAACAGTCCCAATCTCTACGTCGGCGACTTTGGCTCAAGCAACAGCCTTACTATTTCCAATAATGCTCAGGTTTTGGTTGATGGCACTACCGTGATCGGTAATAACACCAACTCCTCGAATAATTCGGTCGTAGTGAGTGACGCAGGGACGCTCTGGTCGAATGGTGGGAATCTCTACCTAGGCAACGACGGTAGTTCGAGCAACAGCTTGGTAATTTCCAACGGGGCTCAAGTGTTGGTCGCTGCCACTACGGTTCTGGGAAACAACGCATCCTCCTCCAATAACTCGGTTGTCGTTAGTGATACGAGCACGCTTTTAACCAATGCGGGTGATTTTTTTGTTGGCCTCGCCGGGTCCTCGAACTCTCTGGTTGTCTCCAATGGGGCTCAGGTGATTGTTGGAAATAATACGGTGATAAGTCATATCGATACCTCCTCCAACAACTCGGTGGTGGTGACGGGAGGAGGATCGACTCTGACCACCCTCGGAGGTCTCTACGTTGGCAACTTGGGTTCCGACAATAGTCTGACCATCTCCAACGGGGCTCAGGTGGCGAACGTAAACGGCTTCATCGGAAACAACGTAAGCGCCTCGAACAACTCGGTAGTGGTGACCGATTCGGGCACGCTCTGGACCAACGCGGGCGATCTTTATGTGGGCAACTTGGGCTCCTCCAACAGCCTGACCATCTCCAACGGGGCTCAGGTGGCGAACGTTACCGGCTTCATCGGAAACGACGTAAGCGCCTCGAACAACTCGGTGGTGGTGACCGATGCGGGCACGCTCTGGACCAATGCGGGCGATCTTTATGTCGGCAACTTGGGTTCCGGCAACAGCCTGACCATCTCCAACGGGGCTCAGGTGGTGAACATAAACGGCTGGATCGGCAATCAATCCTCCTCCTCGAACAATTCGGTAGTGGTCAGTGATTCGGGCACGATCTGGACAAATCAGGGGGGTGTTATTGTGGGCCATGATGGATCCTCTAATAGCTTGGTCATCTCCAATGGGGCCCAGGTGATTGCGGCAACTGGCGCAGCTATCGGCAACAATCCTTCTTCATCGAACAACATGGTGGTGGTGACGGGAGCAGGCTCAGTTCTAAGCACCCCTGGGGATCTCTACGTCGGTAGTGGCGGGTCTTTCAACAGCCTCGTGATCTCGGACGGGGGTAAGGTGTTCAATTCCAACAGCGCAATCGGAAATTGGGGCTCCGGCTCGAACAACTCGGTGCTGGTCACGGGAATCGGCTCTCTCTGGAGCAACAGTGGCACGGTGGACATCGGTGAGAATTACGTAGGTGGCGCCTCTCTCGCCTTGGACCAAGGGGGATCGGTGACGGCATCGAATATCTTCATTCGCCCCAGGGCTTCCCTCTCCGGCAACGGCACCATCACGATGACCGATCCGATTGGTCTTAATGTCTTCGGAGGAGGAACGCTCTCCCCCACGGGCCCCAATTCCTTGGTGATCAATGGAAATCTGAACTTCAATAATCAGTACCCCTATGTCGATTATCGGCAGCCGGCGACCCTGCTCTGGAATCTGGATGGCAATACCAACGGTCCGGCCGGGAGCACCAACTTCAGCCCGCCGATCACCCTCAATGGCGCGCTCGAGGTCGGGTATGCCACCTTCGACATCAATCTGGGTTCTAACGTCTCGCCCTCTGATTCCTTCTGGTCGAACAGCGCGACTTGGACGGTGATCAACGGCACCAACCCGCTCACGCAGGGAGCGAATTTCAACATGGCGCTCAGTGGGAATACCAATGGCTTCGCCATTGGTGCGAAGTTCTGGGAGTACAGCACCAATGTGAATTCCTTTTACCTAGTGACCTCCGGAAACAGCCTCCAGCTCCTCTACAGTGTGGGCGATTTCTGGACCAGCGCCACCAACTACTGGACCAACGGAGGCAATTGGAGCAGGGGATTGGAGCCTGGAGTCACCTCGCAGCCCATCATCGACAATGGGGGCACCGCCATCCTGGAGACCGCAGGCCAAGCCTTTAACCTCTATGTCGGCTTCACCAACTCCGGAAGCACCCTGCTCATCACCAATGGTGGACAGCTCTCAGTCACCAATCTGGCCTACATCGGCTACGGGGAGAATTCATCGAATAACTCTGTAATAGTGACGGGAGCAGGCGCCCTCTGGAGCAATTCCGGCTCGGGTCTTGCTGTCGGCTATCTGGGCTCAGGCAACTCCTTGGTGATCTCCGATGGAGCCCAGGTGATTGCAGACAACAACAACTATATCCAAACTAGCATCGGCTACGGCACGAACTCCTCGAATAACAGTGTGCTGGTGACCGGGGCGGGTTCTACTTGGACCAACGTTAACTACGGTGGGTTCTACGTTGGCCAGAGCGGCAGCGGCAACAGTCTGGTGATCTCCAACGGTGGTACGGTGGATTTAGCTGCTAGTCACAGTGACGTCTACATAGGCTCTGGTGCTACCTCCTCAAACAACCGCATCCTGGTGACCGGTCCTAACTCAGCCTTGAAGTGCGAAGATTATCTGTACGTCGGCTCTTATGGCAGCGGCAACAGCCTCGTGATATCGAACGGTGGTTTTGTGGGAGGAGGTGATCTTTACGCCTCCATAGCCGGCTATAACTCCTCGAACAACAGTGTGCTAGTGACCGGAGCAGGATCAACTTTCAAGGCATCATACCTCGCAGTTGGTGATTGGGGAGGCAGCAGTAGCAGCCTCACAGTGGTCGATGGCGGCACGGTGGCGAGTGGTACTGGCTACATTGGCTATTACGCCTCCAACAACAGCGTGCTGGTGTCCGGAACCAATTCGTCTCTGGCCTTCACGAATGGATTCTTTGTCGGCTACGGAGGCGACGGCAACAGCCTTACCATCACCGATGGTGCGAGCGTGACGGTCGTCTGCACTTCCGACAGCGACTATTTCTCGCTGGGAGAGGCCGACGCAGCCTCCGGCAACACGCTCACCGTGAGCGGAGCATCAACACTCAGCGTCAATGTGGCGACCAACAGCGCTTACGGCATCTGGATTGGGGACACGGCGAACAGTTCCAACAATGCGATGGTCGTCTCCGGAGGCGGCAAGGTCTATTCAGGCGGGGAGAGCGCCATTGGCTATAACAGGGGTGCGCTCAGTAACTCCGCACTCATCACGGGGGCGGGCTCTCTCTGGACCAACAACGGGGTGCTTGAGGTGGGAGGCAGCTCTGGCCAAGGGATCCTGACGGTGGCCAACGGTGGAACCGTTGCAGCCACCACCATCACCGTCGCGACTAATGCCGGATCCACCGGCGTGCTGAATATCGGCCGCTTCGGCACGAACGATGCGGCGGGCATCATCGACACGCCAACCATCGCTTTCGGTGCAGGCACGGGCTCGATCAACTTCAACCAGAGCGACAGCACCACGGTATCGGCGGCGATTTCCGGTAACGGGTCGGTCAACCAACTCGGCACAGGCACGACCACCCTCTCCGGCGATAACATCTACACGGGGACGACGCTGATAAGTGCGGGGACCCTCCTTGCCAACAACACGGCTGGATCAGCACTGGGATCATCCAGTGTCACCGTCCAGAGCGGCGGCACGCTCGGGGGTAACGGTATGATCAGCGGTCCCGTCACCATCGCAAGCGGGGGCACCCTGACTCCGGGATCAGGCGGCATCGGAGCCCTCTCCCTGAGCAATGGACTGACGCTGAATGACGGGGCGATTACATCTTTCCTGATCAATGACACCAACAACTATACATCACTCAACATTCAAGGTGGCATCGTGAGTTACGGGGGGACGATGCGCCTGGATCTTACTTCCTATGCCGCCTCAGCCGCACCTGGGGACACCTTTGCTCTCTTCAGCACTTGGGGAGGAGGGGCCACCAACACAAACAACTTCTCATCACTTATCGCTATCGGTGCCAGCATGACTTTTACAGATGTGGGAGGCCTCTGGAGTGCCACCGACATGCTCACCGGCCTGAACTACCAGTTCAGCGATGCTACGGGGAATCTCACGGTGACAGCCGCCGTCCCTGAACCGTCCACTTATGCCCTCTTCGGACTTGGAGCTATCATGGTAATCGCGGTGTATCGCAGGAACAAAGGCGGCTTAACGATTTAGACTGACACATAAGACCCATCCTCAACCAGCAATTGGGGGGGGATGGGTTTTTTGTAGGTGTGAATTTAGGAAACAGTCTAAAACGCCAACCATCTCTTGCCGCTCTTCGTTTATAGCTCGATGGCCTGTCCCGGTGGAGGAGCGATCACCTTGGTGTCGGGAAGCGCCGCGTAGAGTTCCCGCTTGAACCATTCGATCGCGGGGTCGTCTCCATGGACGAGCAAGATCGTCTTGGGGCGGACTTTGATCGCGTAGGAGAGGAGATCATCACGACGAGCGTGGGCGCTGAAGGTGAAGACCTCCCGGTGGCAGTTGAACTTCACAGGTGCACCCCCAGAGGTCAGATGAACCTCCGATCCTTGTTCAGCCTTACGGACTTGTCCCGCTGGAGAGTTCGGATCGGCATAGCCGACGAAGTACATGTATTGGGAGGCATCAGGGAGAACCTTCCTTGCGAAGATGTTGGAGAGGGTGTGCTCGGTCATCATGCCGCTGCTCAATGCATAGATGGCCCGCTTGCGAGGATTGAGTGATTCGATATCCCTTCCTCCAGCCACGTAGGGGGTCACATCTCTCATAAGGCTGAGCTTGGGGAGGTTTCGAGGAACTTGGGCAGCCATGCTGTCATAGACGGCTGTGATTTTGCTGCTCAGTCCACCGACATAGAGAGGGGTGGGGGGAATGATCCGTTCTCGCTGCATCTTCCAGAGCATCGCCATTACCTCCTGCGTCTTGCCGAGGGCGAAGACAGGAATCGTGATGCTTGCTCCCTCTTCCAGCGCAGCAGCCACAGCCTTGGCGAATCGCTCCTCTTCCTTGAGTCTCGTAAAACCCTCGGGAAGCGGCGCATCACCTCTAGTGGTCTCCATGAGGAGGACGTCGACTGGTTCCTCTGGGAATCGTGCTCCGGTCTGAATGGTCTGGTCCTCGAAGTTCACGTCGCCAGTGTAGAAAAAGCTTTTCCCCTCGGAGCGGATCATGACTCCTGCCGATCCAAGGATGTGTCCTGCGTCATGGAAGCTGACCGTGGTGGCACTGTTACCTGAAGCACATCGCTGGCCATCCAGATCAAGGTCTCGTTCCAGCGGACAGTGGCGCCAGTAGCGCTGGGCATGCTCGATGGTCTTGTGTCCGAAGAGGGGATTCTCCTGAAGCTTCAGCTCCTCCTGTTGACGGGACATGACATTCACAGAGTTGTGAAGCATCACCTCTGCAATCCTGGCTGTCCCAAGAGTCATGAGGACAGGCATTCCATGATGCTGCATCTGAAGGAGGGGGAGGCAGCCAACATGATCCTGATGGGCATGGGTCAGGATCGTGGAACGGATGTTAGCAGACTCCAGTTCCTCAAACATCGGGGTGGCATCATGACCAACACGTTCGGGATGCATCCCAGCGTCGAGAATCACCGATCCCTCAGGAAGGTCGAGGCGGTAGCAGTTGGAACCGATGCCCGCTCCCCGGGTCAGATTAGTGAAACGCATGAAGGTCATTCTAATGAGGCTAACCGCCTGCCCGCTAGGGCTATTTCTGTCTTGTCGAGCCTCGTCGCTATTAACAGTGGGGAACCATTGACGGAAGATGAAGGCACCGAAACTTTACCACAAAGGACCGGCAAAGGACCGGCAAAGACTATCGAAAAGGCGCCGGGAATGTGGGCTGCGGGCTGATTTGTGCTGACACGCAGGCATCAGACCGGTTGTCACCGGCCACAGGTTGAAGGAATGGTGAGCCTTCTCAAGCTAGCTTGAAGAGGCATGCCCACCCTGCAACCTGCCCAAGAGACTTACACTCTTGGGCCAATGCCTGTTGATGGCCTCACCCCTTCGATCCTACCTTGGATGGCTCTTGGATCCCCCTCTGTGGTGCATTCCATCTTTCCCCCGTGGTCAAAAACAGCCTGCAACTTTCCTGCGGATGAGGTGTTCTAGTAGCAGATGTTCTCCACGTTTCCGGAAAAGCTTTGGGACCGCACGATGGCAGCCCACCTGCTCAATCGTGCTGGCTTTGGTGGCACGCCCAAAGAGATCGAGACGCTGTATTCACTCGGTCTGAGCGGGGCCGCCCACTCCCTCATCAACTCCGACGAAGATGGTGACTTATTTCCAGTGCCCGAGCTAGTGGAGCCACCCAAGCGTTTTGAGTATAAGAAAAGGGAGAAGGCAGCAGCTACTGATGAGGATCGAAGGATGGTTAGGAAAGAACTCAACGATGCCGATCGACTCTCCATGCTTAATCTCAGGATCTGGTGGCTGAACAGGATGCGCTACACCTCAGCCCCCTTGATTGAGAAGGCGACGCTTTTCTGGCATGGGCACTTCGCCACCAGCAATCAGAAGGTGAACGACCCCTACATGATGTGGCAGCAGAACGAGACCCTACGTGCCTATGCACTTGGCAAGTTTCCTGATCTGCTCAAAGCCATGTCGCGAGATCCTGCGATGATCAGATGGCTCGATCTAGGGCAGAGTCGGAAGGACCACCCTAATGAGAACTTCGCGCGTGAGGTGATGGAGCTCTTTTCGCTGGGTGAGGGGCATTACAGTGAAGCTGACATCCAAGTAGCAGCTCGCGCCTTCACGGGGTATCGAGTCAATCTCGAGACGGGGCAATTCGTCTTTCGGGTAAGGGATTTTGATTCTTCTACAAAGACCTTCTTTGGAAAGACAGGGCCTTTTGATGGAGACGATATCATTGACGCAATCGTGGCCCAGCCGCAGTGCGCCCGCTTCATTGGCAGAAAGCTCTGGACCTTCTTTGTCGCAGTGAATCCAAGCGAAGAGATCGTCTCTAAGATCGCAGACCTCCTTCTTTCCAACGGCTACGACATCGGTGCGACACTCCAGGCAGTCTTCACGAGTGCTGATTTCTATTCGCCCCAGGTCGTCCACCACCAGATCAAGGGGCCTGTTCAGTGGATTGTCCAGACCACCAAGATGCTGGAGATTCCCTTGCCAGATGACCGGGTCCTTGAGAACTCCCTCGCTTCACTTGGACAGGTACTCTTCGCTCCGCCCAATGTGAAAGGGTGGGACGGAGGACGTGCATGGATCAGCGCCTCGAGCCTCCTCTACCGCTACAATCTCGCAACCTATCTCCTGAGCGGCAAGGCAAGGATTCTCGGCGGTGGGAATACCAAGACTGCCGTGATTCCACTTGAGAAGATCGTCTCGGCAGAGAGTCGTACTAACGCCGCGCACCTGCTGGATCATCTTGCCTTCAGGATCTTTAACTTTCCGGTCACGCCCAAGGACCGCGCGAATTACCTGAGCTATTTGACAAAATACCCGGCACCCTACGCTGACTCCACGGTCCGCGATCTGATGCAGCTCATGATGGGGACTCCAGAGTTTCAGTTGAACTAACACGTGAATGAGTTGAAGAGTTAGAATGTTAAAACGTGAAAAGTGTTCTGATCCACAACCACCTCTACAATCATCTAACGAGATTTAAGAATTTCCCTTCGATTCCTTTTTAACATTTCAACTCTTCAACGTTTTTAACTTCATTTTATGAAAACCCCAAAAGAGCAGCCCCTGCATACACGCCGACAGTTCCTCCGAACATCAGTTCTCGGAGGGGCACTGGCCTCGACGGTTCCTCTTTTTCTTGAGAAGACCTTCCTCTGCATGGACACAATGGCAGCGGCTACTCCCGGTCAGGTCACCACGGGCAAGGATGGCACCATTCTCGTTGTTCTTCAGCTTGCGGGAGGAAATGACGGACTCAATACGCTTGTTCCATTCGGCGATGATGCCTATTTCAAAGCCCGTCCTCACATCGCGCTTCCCAAGAACGATATCCTACGGATCAACGACTACGCCGGTCTCCACCCCAAGCTTACTGGACTGCACTCCCTTTATGGAGAGGGTCACCTTGGTGTGATTCAGGGAGTTGGGTATCCCAATCCCAATCGTTCCCACTTTCGCTCCACTGAAATCTGGCAGACTGCTTGCGATAGCAACAGGAACCTTGCCGAAGGCTGGCTTGGGCGATACTTCGACAACTGCTGCGAGGGCGCCGATCCCTCCACATTGGGGGTGGCGATTGCCGGACAGACACCTCAGGCCTTTTCCTCGGCAAAACCGAAGGGTATTGCCTTCAGTAATCCCGAGCAGTTCCGATACATGAGTGAAGCGGCAAACGATCCTGCATCGGCAGATCTCTTCATGAGGCAGATGAATGCAGCTTCCGAGAGCGGGCACAGTTCCCTGAGCGAGAACTCGGGGGGATCGATCGGGATGATCGACGGTCCCGGAGACACCGACGGGAGCACGGCGGAGTTTCTCCAGCGTACGGCGCTTGGGGCCCAGATGAGCAGCGACAAGATTCTGCAGATCACGCGCAAAACCAAGAGCACCGTCAACTATCCCACCTCACAATTGGGAAACAGCCTGAACCTCGTGGCTCGCCTCATCGCAGGGTCTCTTCCCACACGTGTCTATTATGTCTCCCAGGGAGGGTTCGACACGCACGCCAACCAACTCCCCTCACATGATCGCCTGATGACCGACTTGAATGCGGCAACCGCCTCCTTTGTGGCAGATCTGAAAGCTCAGGGGAACTTTGACAGGGTCCTGATGATCTCCTTCAGTGAATTTGGTCGCCGTGTCAGTGAGAATGCGAGTGGAGGAACAGACCATGGAGCTGCGGCTCCACTCTTTGTTCTCGGAGGAGGTGTGAAGCCAGGACTCTACGGCACCTACCCGAGCCTCACGGATCTTCATGATGGGGATCTCAAGTTCAACACCGACTTTCGATCCGTCTATGCCACGGCCTTGGAGAAGTGGCTCGGTGCCCCGAGCGAAATGGTGCTCGGAAAGAAATTCCCGTTACTTCCGTTTATTTAGGGATGAGAGGGATGAGAGACTGAATTCTCGCGCAGCCGTAACAAATCAGCGACTGGCGGGAGCTGATAGGACTGCGAAGCAGCCCCGGTAGGGGCGAGTGGCTTGGGAAAGCCCGAGTTCAAA
>Ga0209829_10001473_pt1 | contig 19041 bp, 10 predicted proteins | sample C_140205_EF_Meta_FD_187311 | JGI IMG/M metagenome (GOLD analysis project Ga0209829, IMG submission 187311) | Freshwater microbial communities from Lake Croche, Canada to study carbon cycling - C_140205_EF_MetaG (SPAdes) (version 2) | ecosystem: Environmental > Aquatic > Freshwater > Lake...
GAGCCTGAATATCGAGACGTATTATTTATGCCTACAGTTGGTGAGGTTCATCTCCTATCTGGAATTGAGAACGGAGCTAAATCAGGGTATAAATCCACATTCGATCATAAGCAAGAAACGGCTTCACCTGGCTACTATTCTGTCTTTCTAAAAGACTATGGTGTGCAGGCTGAGCTTACGGTAACGCCACGTTGCGGATTTCATAAATATACGTTTCCTCAGAGCGACAAAGCTCATGTGATCATTGATCTAGCTCATCCAGGAGGGGCCGATGAATTGTATATTAAAAAAGTTGGCAACAATGAAATAGAAGGACTTAGGCGTTCTCATGGTTGGGCCTGGGATCAATATGTCTATTTCGTAGCACGATTTTCAAAACCGTTTTCATCAGTCGACATTGCCTTAAATGATATAATCGTTAAAGGTGCCTCTGAAACTCGCGGCCAAAATGTAAAAGCTTCTGTTAACTTCACCACCTCCAGCGGCGAAGAAATTTTAGTAAAAGTGGGTACATCAGCCGTAAGCATCGACGGTGCACGAAAAAATTTAACCGCTGAGATCAAAGCTTGGGACTTCACTAAAACTGTCGCAGATGCCAAAGCTGCTTGGAATAAGGAGTTGTCTAAAATCGATGTGGAAGGGGGGCGGCCTGAAGATCAAAAGAATTTCTATACCTCGATGTACCACGCTTTTTTAAATCCAAATCTGTTTATGGATGTTGATGGCAACTACCGAGGTGTCGATCATAAGGTCCATCATGCCAATGGATTTACAAATTATTCGGTGTTCTCATTGTGGGATACTTTTCGCGCGCTGCACCCCTTGTTTACCATTATCGATCACAAGCGAACCAACGATTTTGTGAAAACACTCTTGCAGATTTACGATGATGGAGGCCGGTTGCCGATGTGGCCCTTGGCGGGCAATTATACCGACGATATGTTAGGTTATCACGCCGTGCCTGTGATCGCAGATGCCTATGTGAAAGGGATTCGGAATTACGATGTGCAAAAGGCCTATAAAGCGGTTAAGCATAGTGCCGAACTGGATAAACTTGGGCTTAAATATTACAAGCAGATCGGTTATCTTCCCTGTGATCGCCAAGGTGAATCGGTATCTAAAACACTCGAGTATTGCTACGATGATTGGTGTATTTCTCAGATGGCCAAAGAGATGGGATCGAAAACTGATTATCTAAATTATCACCAACGTGCACATAACTACGAAAATGTCTATGATGCTTCCACCGGTTTTATGCGAGGCAAGAAAATCGATCGATCACTGCTTACTCCGTTTGATCCACTTGTCAATTCAGCTTATTCAGAAGGCAATGCCTATCAATATATGTTCGTCCCACATGATGCAGCTGGATTAATTGCACTGGAGGGTGGCGATGCGAAATTTTCGAAATGGCTTGACGTCCTTTTTACTTTGAAAAAGGTGAGTGATGAACGAGGTTCAATTGGTCAGTATTGGCATGGCAATGAGCCAGGCCATCACCTTGCTTACCTCTACGATTATGTTGGAGAACCTTGGAAAACGCAGGCTTTAACTCGTCGTATATTAACCGAACTTTATCGAGATACCCCTGACGGTTTGGCTGGGAATGAAGATTGCGGCCAGATGTCAGGATGGTACATCTTAAGCTCGCTGGGCTTCTACTCCGTTGCCCCTGGACAAAAGATCTATGCCATAACCTCACCTCTGTTTTCAAAAGCTACCATCAATCTAGAGTCTGGAAAGAAATTTGTGATAAGTGCAATTAACAATTCACCCGAAAATTGCTACATCCAATCAACAAAATTAAATGGTGTTGCTTATCCTAATTCGTATCTCCGTCATGACGATGTGATGAGCGGCTCGGAGCTCGTATTTGAGATGGGACCAAAGCCCAATAAATCATGGGGTGCTAGTCCAAATCAAAGACCTTACTCCGAAAATGGCGACCCGGTAGCAAAGGTCCCTTATGTAAAGTCTGGCGATCTTCTTTTTGATGAGTCAACACAGATTGCTTTGGCTTGCGATACTCCAGATGCTGAAATCAGATATACCACAGATGGCACTGAGCCAACATCTAAGTCAACGCTTTATGCAAATCCTATTGGTTTTCAAAAATCGGCCACGCTAAAAATGTCTGCTTTCAGCAAAGGAATTATGGCAAGCTTCCCGGTGACGATACAACTTAAAAAAGCCAATTATGCTCCATCAGCAGGTACGCTAAATGTCAAACAAGGATTAGGGTATGATTATTTTGAACGATTTTTTGTCACGACTGCTGATTTAGATGTTACCAAGCCACTGAGTTCTGGTGTTACCGATTTATTTAGTATTAAGAAAGCGCCAAAGGAAAATTATTATGGATACCGTTTCGAGGGTTATATCAACATTCCAAAAGATGGTATTTACACTTTTTATTTAATCTCTAACGATGGGAGTCGTTTGTATATTGACAACAAGGAGTTGATTGAAAATGATGCCAATCATGGTGCCGTTGAGGAGCCAGGGAGTGTCGGATTGAAAGCTGGATTGCATAAGATAAAGGTTAAATACTTCCAATGCGGTGGCGGCAAGGCGCTGAAAGTTAGCTGGTCGGGACCGCAGCTTCCGAAGCATGAAGTTGAGGCTAAAGAGCTTTTTATAGTATTCTAAATTTCAAAATTAATCTGTACGCCATGAGACTTGTTCCTTCAAAGAAGCTTCTTCTGTTCGGTTTATTGATGTTTGCTTCTGCGGTGTTAGTTCAGGCGAAGAAGATTAAAGTTCCGGGCGTGGTGGTGAGTTATGTGCCGGCATCATCGAAGACTTATGTTGGTTCCCCAAGTCTTTGCAGCTTAGTCAATGGAACATTAGTTGCTTCGCATGATTATTTTGGTCCTGCTTCAAACGAACATGAGCAAGCCACCACAGCAATTTATCAATCCAGTGATAAAGGGAAATCGTGGTCTAAAATAGCGGTTATCCACGGTCAGTTTTGGTCTAATCTTTTTGTCCATCAAGGGTTATTATATCTGATGGGAACATGGAAGCATCATGGAAACCTAATCATTCGTCGCTCTGCCGATGGTGGTAAGACTTGGACGGAACCGACCACGAGCAAGACGGGACTGTTGCGGGAGGGAGAATATCATACTGCTCCAATGCCGATGCTGATACATAACAACCGTATCTGGCGAGCCATTGAAAATGCAAAATCAGAAAGTAAAAAGTGGGGCCTTCGTTACAGTGCCATGGTGATTTCTGCTCCTTTAGAGGCCGATCTTTTGGATGGGTCGAGTTGGACTTCTACGAACTTTCTTCCGCACAATCCGGCCTATTTAGACGGTCGATTTGGAGGTTGGATTGAAGGGAATGCTGTTCTTACTCCAGAGGGTAAGCTAGTCGATTATCTGCGTGTTGCGACGTCCGAAAAAGGGAGAGAGCTTGCTGCTATTGTAAACATTAGCGACGATGGATTGAAGGCCTCTTTTGATCCGGCAACTGGATTCCTTGATTTTGTGGGTGGGGCAAAGAAATTCTCTATTCGTTATGATTCAAATTCAAAACGTTATTGGACCATCTGCAATAGCACCAGTTCTGAATTTAAAAAGATGGATGCCGGTTCAGTGCGGAATACGCTTGTGATTAAAAGTTCAGCTGACTTGAAAAATTGGACAATTCATAAAGTGCTCCTTTCTCATCCTGATGTATTGAAGCATGGTTTTCAGTATGTTGATTGGCAGTTTGATGGGAGAGATGTAATCTATTTGTGCAGAACAGCCTGGGATGATGATCAAGGTGGAGCTGATAATTTTCACAATGCGAACTACCTAACTTTCCACCGAATTTCGCATTTTAGAAGGCTAACACATAAATCTATATCTAATCGTTAAATCATGATCTCAACTCCCTTTCGGAAAGTTTTAAAGATTATCAAGTGGGCTGTTCTGGCAGTTCTGCTCCTGTTATTTGGTTTCTTTACCTGGTTTTATTGTCGGTATCAAATTACCGTTGGTGCCCATCAAGGGACCATGCCAGTAACACCAAAGCCAGGCGCAATTGGACAATGGGTTAATCCGTTTATTGGAACTGGTGGTTTCCCTACCTATACCAGTGCTGACGATGTTCCTGGTGTAACGGTTCCTTTTGGAATGGTACGACTAAGTCCTGACACCGAATTTTTTATGGACCCGTTGTTTGCAGAGGGCAAAAGCATAAGCACGGCTGGCTACTACTATGGCGACAATAAGATCATGGGCTTTAGTCATACTCGTTTGGTGGGAACTGGTGCGTATGAAGGGGGGCATTTTAGAGTTTTTCCATCTGTAGGTGAGAACAGTCAGCAGAACTATCGAGCCGGTCGATTTAATTCTTTTACACATCAAGATGAGGTTGCATTCCCCGGTTATTATGCAGTTAAATTTCCAAAGCAAGGGGTTCTAGCAGAGCTTACTGCATCCGAGCATACCGGCTATCATCGGTATACATTTTCGGGTAGCGAAACACCTCATCTCATCATTGATGTGGCCAGTGCACTTGGGCATGCAAAGACTCAAGAGGGTGAAGTTCATATCTCTCCAGAGAAACAGGAGGTGAATGGAACAATTCGAACTTTTGGCTCTTTTGGAGGTCGTTATGGCGGTGCAAAAATCTATTTTGTGGCTCAGTTTAATCAGCCATTTAAGGGTTATTCAATCTGGAAAAATAAGCAATCATACCTCAATAAATCAGAAGGCAAAGGGGATAAGCTAGGTGCCGACCTCTCCTTTGCTAAGTCTGGAACTGATCAAGTGATTGAGTTGCGATTGGGAATCTCTTATGTGAGTATTGACAATGCACGATTAAATTTAAAAACCGAGACTGACCAGTTCAGCTTTTCGGATATCGTTGAGAAAGGGAAGCAAGCTTGGGAGGAACGGTTGTCAACGATCCATATTGAAGGTGGAACCGATGACCAGAAACATATTTTTTATACGGCCTTATATCACTCATTGCAAATGCCAACAATTTTCAATGATGTCAATGGCGACTACATGGGATTCGATAAAAAGGTTCATCAGACGACAGACTTCAGCTATTTTACCGACTTATCACTCTGGGATACGTTCAGGACTATTCATCCGCTATATACACTCATTGCCCCAAAAGATCAGCGTGATATGATGGTCTCGCTAGTGAAAATGTGTGAGCAGGGGGGTGTGCTTCCGCGATGGCCTTCGGGATATGGTTATACCGGGTCGATGCTTGGTGCGTCGGCTGACATTGTCCTGGCGGAATCTTATCTGAAAGGGATTAAGGATTTTGATGCCGAAACAGTTTATAAAGCGATGCGCAAGGCTGCTTTGGGGGAGGAAGAGAAAAGAGAGGGTTTTAAACCCAGAGGTGGCATGGCTGAATGCTTAAAATATGGCTATTGTCCAGATGAGCTAATGGATAAATCCGTTAGTAAAACGTTGGAGTATGCCTATGCCGACGATGCCGTTTCTAAATTGGCGCATGCGTTAGGTCATGAAGAGGATGCTGCCTTATTTGAGGCACATTCGAAATTCTATCGGAATATTTTCAATCCTAAAACGCAATATTTTCATCCTCGAACGAGCAATGGCGATTTTGTGACAGATTTTAAACCCTTGAAATTAACCTATCTTGATTTTGATCATAAATATACCAATGCCTATGTGGAAGGTTCTGCATTGCAATGGCGATATGCGCTATTCTTTGACCCGCTGGGTTTGATCTCGCTTTTTAAAAGCAAAGAATATTTCGTCCATGAGCTAAACGATTTCTTTGAACTCTCGGATCCCAAGCGAGGGACCTTGAGTCCAGGTTCTTACTATTGGCATGGTAATGAGCCAGATTTGCATGCGGCCTATCTATTTAATTCTGCAGGTCGACCTGATCTAACACAGAAATGGGTGCGCTGGATTTTAGATAATAAATATGGAGCTGGCTATGAGGGAATCGATGGTGACGACGACGCTGGAACACTCTCATCATGGTATATTTGGAGCTCCTTGGGGATATATCCTGTTGCTGGTTCTGATGTGTACCAGATCGGAAGTCCGATATTTAAAAATGCCTCTGTTAAAATAGGCGATAAAATTCTTACTATTGTAGTTGACAATTATGCTCCAGAGCATAAATATGTGAGCAAAGTTTGGCTTAATAATGTGCTTCTAGATCGTTACTGGTTTAAACATTCAGAGATTATTCAAGGAGGTACCCTGCGTTTCGAGATGAGCGATAAACCACAAATTAATTAATAATTAACCAGTTCTATTTTTGATGAAAAAATTTCTCTTATTTCCCTTGATCCTAGTTCTTATTTCGCTTTTAACAACATTCGGAAAAGACACAAATTCTAAACCAAATTATCGCTTGTTGCGCAATTGGGCAGCATCGCCATTTAAGGAAGATGCCAGTGATAGCATCCCTGATTTTTTGCGAAATGAGGCTCGAGATGCTCGCGCTGATGTATTTTTTATCCATCCAACCTCATTCTTTACCGAAGGTGACAAAGGAGCTTGGAATGCCGACTTGCAAGATACGGTGGTTAATAATAATACAGATTCTCGATCTATACTTTTTCAAACTACGGTCTTTAATGGGAATTGTCGTGTTTTTGCACCTCGTTATCGACAGGGTAATATGCGAGCATTTTATGTCTTCGGAACACCAGTTGCCAATCAGGCTTTTGACTTGGCCTACCAAGATGTTAAAGTTGCGTTTTTGTATTTCTTAAAACATTACAATAAAAATCGTCCAATTATCATTGCCTCACATAGTCAAGGGACTTTACATGCCATTCGTCTTTTGCAAGAATTTTTTGATGGAACACCATTGCAAGATCGTCTTGTCTGTGCGTATATCATCGGTTTTCAGATTAAAAAAGATGCTTTTAAACATCTCCCAGTAGGCGATCATGCTGATCAGACTGGTTGCTTTGTTGGATGGCGTAGTTATGCCAAAGGGGTGATCCCTAAAGAGGCCGCAGCCGAGAAAGGTAACTCTATTTGCGTCAACCCATTAACGTGGAATACGTCAGAGAGTGAGGCTTCCGCAAAGTTGCATCAAGGAATTATGAATGGATTTAGAACGATCACTGCTCATTCAGTTGCTACTGTTATTGAGCCATCTACAAAAATACTTTGGGTTGAGGCTCCTGGACTTAAAAATGAAAAGGGCGAAGCGATGAAAAATCTTCATGTCTACGATTACAATCTTTTCTGGCTTAATATTCGTGAAAATATCAAGTTGCGTATCGATGCTTTCTTAACGACCCATCGGAAATAGATTAAATCAGAAATCAAGATTCAAATCAGATGAAACGAATACTATTTGCGCTTATACTCTTCCTTTTCTTAGGCTCGCTGGGCTATGCGCAAATACTCGTCGATAAAGGGATCTATAAAGCAAACTTTAGCAATACCTATCGCGAATCATTGTATGTGAGCTATTTCCTCTACAAAGGAGGCGGTAGTTGCAGTCGGACTGGTTTGCGGTTTAAAAATGATGAGCCTAATCTGCTCTGCGCCACCGACGAAGATTATAAGGGAAGTCATTACGATAAAGGTCATCTGGCAAATGCTGAAGATTTTGCTTTCGACTGCGAAAAAGATGAGTTGACTTTCCGGTATTATAATTGCCTGCCTCAGACTCCGAATCTGAATCGAGGAGTTTGGAAGACGAATGAGACACAAGTGCGAAAATGGTCGCAAATGGAGAAACTTTACATCATCTGTGGTGGCTTTTTTGGGAATAAAAAGATTGGCAAGATTGCAGTCCCTTCGTATTGCTGGAAAGTTGTGCAGTCGGTTGCTACGAAGAAAATACTTTTCTGCGGTTGGTTTAGCAATACGGAACAAGCTACTCTAGAAGAGTTAACTGTAAAGGAATTGGAAAATAAAATTCACTCGAAGATCGGGATTCTAAATTGAATCTCGATTTAAATTCAGTATTAAAAACCTTGTAAATAGGATAAAACATGATTTATTCATCTAGAAACTTGTTGGTTGCTGCAGTGTTTGCTATCTGTTCAATGGTAAGCCATTCGACTGTAGAAGCTCAGGATAGCTTTAATTACCTCCCTTCGAAAATTGGATGGCACGATGCGATCTATGATGAGAATAAAAAGGAGCCCAAGCTAACTCCTTGGACGACTTGGGATAATGCTTTGGAGCGTGAGATGAACTGGTTTCTAAAAGCTCCGCTCAATGATCATGGTTACCCATCGTGGGTCTGTTTTACCTTTATGAATGAACAGTATAAGCCATACAGGAACGATTTTATCCCTGCCACTCAAGATGGAATGGGTATCATTTCGTATTTGAAATATTGGGAGTATAAAGGTAAAACGAATGAAAAAGTACTTGATGTGGCTAAGAAAATGGGTGATTATCTTATCGTGGAGGCTAATACCCCAAACGAAGGTGCCTATCCAAGTTTTACCCGTTCGACAGGTATTATCAATGAATGGCCATTAAAGCAAAGTGCACAAAACGATGCCGATTATGGAAAGAATACCATCGAACCCGACAAAGGTGGGATTGCCGGATTTGCCCTTTTGGAACTTTACAAAACAACCAAAGACAAACGGTATTTGGATCAAGCGATTCACAATGCTCGTGTTTTAGCAAAAAATATGCGTACGGGCGATGCTCTTCATTCACCTTGGCCCTTTCGGGTAGATGCCATATCTGGTAAGTATTGGGGCGATCGTAGTGGTAACATGGTTTATATCTTGCGACTTTTTGATAGTCTGCTGGTGATGGGTTATTCGGAGTTAAAGAAGCCTCGCGAGGCGCTATGGTCATGGATTGTTGATTATCAATTTAAGGCTCCCGAAGATCAGGACCATACGCTGTGGGTTCAATTTTTTGAAGATCATCCGATCGAACATAATCGTAATGCTTGGTCGCCATTAAACATGGCGAGATACCTTATCGAGAAGAAAGAAAAACTGGATCCAAAGTGGAAAGAGCATGCTGAATTATGCATTCAGTTTGCCATAACGAATTTTGGGATGGATCGTCCAGGTGGTGTTAAATGTGTTGGTGAGCAGGATACCGACAGACGAGCTTGGGGTGGTATTAATTCAACCTTTGGTGCTGTAACTGCCATGTTTTATGCGGCAGGCGGAGGGGAGAAATATCGTGATATGGCCTTCCGAACTCTTTCGTGGATTACTTATTTTATCCGCGAGGATGGGGTAGTCTGTGATCAGACTGGCGAATGGCATTGGCTTAGAGAAGGTGGTTGGGTTGAAGATTGTCATACCGATGTGATCCATAACTTTATGGATGCACTTAAGGCTGTTCCGGAATGGAGTACTTCGAAAAACTCAAGCGGACCGGAACAAGCACAAGTTCAAGATTATTTCCGCAAACCTAAACATGGGAATACCTATGTCATTGCGCACCGTGGAGCCCATGTTGGCATCCCTGAAAATTCAATAGAGGCTATTCAGAAAGCTATTGATTTGGGATGCGACTTTGTAGAGATCGACACTCGAGCAACAAAAGATGGTCGTATTGTTAGTGTGCACAATGCCGATGTCGATCGTTATGTGGTTGGAACAAAGGGAAAGGTGAAAGATTTTACTCTTGATGAGATCAAGAAATTAGACATTGGTGAACGGTTAGGTCCGGAATGGAAAAACACAAGAATCCCGGGTATTGAAGATATCTTGCAATTATGTCGTGGCCAGATAGGTATCTACCTCGATCTTAAAGAGCCCTTGGTGCCTGAGCTACTTCGGATCATCCATAAATACGATATGGAACGCGATATCATTTGGTATATTCCAGCCTCTCGCGTTGAGATCATTAAAGAGCTTCAAGATTTATGTTATAAATGTGTCGCAACGCCGGATCCAGGTCCTGAAAAAAACATTGCAGAGGTTGAGCAGCAGTTTCGACCACGAATTTTAGCGAGTGACATGGGACAACTGAGCGAGAGCTTTGTAAAATCAGCTCATGCAATAAAGGCGAAGGTTTTTGTGGATGAAAAACAAGGAACACCTGCCGAATGGGAGAAAATTATCCAGTGGGGCACCGATGGAATACAAACAGATGATCCAGCTGCATTAATTGATTTCTTGAATAAACGAAACTAAACTAGGATGAGCCTAAAAATCAGATTGCTTTTTATTGGTATTGCACTTTCGCTGAATAGTCTTGCTCAAAAACCAACTTCGTTAACCAATAAGCCAGATATGACTTGGTGGCAGGAGGCTCGTTTTGGAATGTTTATCCATTGGGGTGTCTATTCAATTCCTGGTCGTGGCGAATGGCTGATGTACCAAGAGCATGTGCCATTCAAAGAATACGCCTTGCTCGCTGATCAGTTTAATCCGAAGAATTTCAATCCTAAGGCATGGGTGGCCAAAGCGAAGGAGGCCGGCATGAAATATGTGGTTCTTACCACGCGTCATCACGATGGATTTTGCCTCTTCGACAGTAAAGTATCCGATTTTACGGCACCTAAGACGGGCGCTAAACGTGACTTAATTCGTGAATTTGCCGATGCTTGTCATGAAACTGGCATGCGAATGGGATTTTACTATTCGCTTACCGACTGGCATTTCCCAGGTGTGCTGCCTCAAGGTTATCCAGTTTCAAAGCCAACGATGAAGCTTCTTGTCGATCAAGCACATGCTCAAGTTCGCGAACTCTTGTCCAATTATGGGAAGGTCGATATCCTTTGGTTTGATGGTTTGGCTCCCAATGATCCTGTGGGATGGCGCTCGAAAGAGCTGTTGACGATGGCGCGACAGCTTCAGCCTGAAATCATAATCAATGATCGCTCTGGAATCCCCGGTGATTTCGGCACCCCTGAAAATTCGGTAACCGCGCAGGATAGACCCTGGGAGTCGTGTTTTTGCATGAACCGTACTTGGGGCTATGCTCCCTATGATCGGAATTATAAACCAGTGGATGAGCTATTACGACTTCTTGTCTCCTGTACCTCGCAAAAGGGAAATTTTCTCTTAAATGTGAGTCCAGATGGAGAGGGCACTTTGCCTAAAGAGCAACTCGAAAATCTCGAAAATATTGGCAAATGGATGAAGCGCAATGGTAAAGGGATTTATGGTGCTGGTCCTTCGCCAATTGCGGCCTCTAATCTCGGAATGGCAAGTCGCGTAAAAGATAAAGTTTATCTGTTTATTCAACGTTGGCCAGGTTCAACAGTTCCGATAGCTTGGGTTGGAAGTAAGGTGAAATCAGCTTGTGTATTAGCAACCGGTCAGATGGCTCGAATTGAGCAGAAAGGCGATCGTGTTTGGCTACATGACTTACCTGCATTGCCTCCAGACGAATACCTAAACGTGATTGAGCTTACCTTCGAAGGTGAGCCTAAACCTTCAACTCCAGCTTATCGTTAATTCAAAAACAAGTAAAATAGTCGTTGAAATGAATAAAATAATTACCCTAAGTTTGATATGGATTCTCTTCACTGGATTTTCCACTTCCGCAAAACAAACGGTTTATAATATCGTTGATTTCGGTGCCAAAGGGGATGGTAAGACCAACAATACCAAGGCCATTAATGCCGCTATAGAGAGTGCCTCCAAGCATGGCGGAGGGACAATCTATTTTCCTGCCGGAGACTTCTTGTCCTACACCATTCGGATGAAAAGTAAGATTACCCTCAACCTGGAACAAGGCTGTCGATTGATTGGTGATCAGGAGGTTAATGGCGTGGGCTACGATCTTCCAGAAGAGGATGCTTGGTATAAAAAGTTTCAAGATTACGGTCATGGCTACTGGAAGAATAGTCTGATTTATGGCGATAGTTTACATGATATTGGAATCACCGGTAATGGAATGATCTGGGGAAAGGGATTATACACCTATGATAAACCTAACATTAAGGGCTCAGGAAATAAGGCTATTGGTCTAAAGAATTGCTACAATGTTACCATTAAGGATATCTCTATTTTACATGGTGGACACTTCTGTATTTTAGCCACTGGAGTAGATAATCTAACTATCGATAATGTGCGTGCCGATGCCGATCGGGATGCTTTCGATATCGACTGTTGTAAAAATGTACGTGTTTCTAATTGCAATATTAACTCCCCAACAGATGATGGGCTTTGTTTGAAGTCCTCTTTTGGACTTGGTTATGCGCGTCCAACGGAGAATGTCACTATCACAAATTGCCAGGTCTATGGATATGATTTTGGCACGTTAATGGATGGGACATTTAAAAAAGAGTTTAAAGATGAAACCCCTGGAGCAAAACATTGCATTACAGGTCGACTTAAGCTGGGTACCGAATCGAATGGTGGGTTTAAGAATATCACCGTCTCTAACTGCGTCTTCGAACACTCTCGTGGATTTTGTATTGAGACCACCGATGGTGGATTTGTTGAAGATGTGGTGATTAATGGCATAACCATGAGAGATGTTACGGATACCCCATTCTTCATTCGACTGAATGCGCGAATGCGCGGTCCAGCGGGAACGCCAATCGGCGTGTGTAAACGAATTACCATCAGTAATATTATCATTAATGATGTGGGTGGTCGACCAATTTTCCCAGAGATGGGAGCTGCCATGATCATGGGAATTCCCGGTCATTATATCGAAGATCTCACCTTGAGTAATATTCGCATTGTTTATCGAGGTGGTGCTTCTAAAGAGGCCATTGAGAAGCCGGTTGCGGAAAATATTGATTCGTATCCGGATCCTTATCGCTGGCATTCACTTCCAGTTTATGGGATGTATTTCCGCTTTGTAAAAGGGTTAAATGTGAGTAATGTCGTTTTGCGTTATATGAATCGAGATGAGCGTCCAGCCTTTATTTTGGATGAGGTGCATGATGCTAATTTTGATAACATCGATGCTCAGAAGGAAAATGGAACACCTCAGTTTATACTCAAGAATGTAACTAATTTCTCCTCGCATCAAGTGCGCGGAATGGATGATAAACAGGTGCTAAAAACAGAGAAGCAAATCTTTTGACGATTTGCTTCTCTGTTTATTTTTTCTCTTTTAAAGCTTTCGTATCTCGGTATTCGCCCGTATAATATTTAACTCCGATTGCATCATATCGTTTGTGCATCTCTGTGATCCGTTTAACGAAACTATCGAAATTCTTTAGATTTACTGGTGTCCAACCTGTCTCGGCAATTGCAAATGTTCGGGGATAAGCCATGTATTCGAGAAGTTCAGGAGTCTGAATCTGTTCAGTCCATAAACATCCTTCCAGTCCCAAGATATGTTTCTGCTCTAAGGCTGAAAGCTCTTTTGGCAATGGATCGTAGCTGTAAGTTAGTTCTAATGGAACGTAGCCGCCAAGTGCGATCGGCTGATTGGTTCGATCTTCGCATTGGTAATAGCAGAAATAAGTGTATTTCCCTGGAGTCATAATTACATCATGACCTGATTTTGCCGCAGCGATGCCACCCTCTTCGCCTCTCCAAGACATGACCGTTGCACCAGGTGCAAGACCTCCTTCTAAAATCTCGTCCCATCCGATGATATTACGACCTTTTGAACTGACAAACTTTTCGATGCGTCGAATAAAATAACTCTGTAACTCTAACTCATCTTTCAGTCCTTGCTCTTTGATCCGCTTTTGACATTTAGCACACTCTTTCCAGCGTTTCTTCGGACATTCGTCACCGCCAATATGAATGTATTGTGATGGAAAGAGATCCATAACCTCGGTTAGTACATCTTCAACAAAACCAAAAACCCGATCGTTTCCGGCACAGAATACATCCTCTTCGACGCCCCAAAGTTTACGCACTTCAAATGGACCTCCGGTGCATGATAGCTCAGGATAAGCCGTTAACGCAGCAATCGAATGACCTGGCATCTCAATTTCAGGAATTATAGTGATGAATTTTGCTTTTGCATAAGCCACCACTTCTCGGATCTCAATCTGACTGTAAAAACCACCATAAGGTATTCCGTCAAAGGTGTTGCCGGTTTTCTTTTGCATTCCTGCCACAGTCTCTTTTCGGTAAGCTCCAATCTCGGTTAGCTTAGGGTATTTTTTAATCTCAATTCTCCACCCTTGATCTTCGGTCAAGTGCCAATGAAAATTATTCAGCTTATGCATGGCAAGCATATCGATGTATCGCTTGATATTTTTAACCGGAAACAGATGGCGCCCTACATCAAGATGCATCCCCCGATAGGCAAAGCGAGGCTCATCTGTAATGGAACAAGCCGGTATCGAAAGATTTAGGTTTGCCACTAATTCGGCTTTCTCAACATCTTCGGGCAATAATTGACGTATCGTTTGCACGGCATAAAATAGACCCACTGCACTCTTTGCACGAATGGTAACTCCTTTCGTGTTGACCTCTAAAACATACCCTTCATTATTATTTATTGAACCATCGAGGGTCATAAATACCGAGCCCTTTGCCGGTTTATCTCCCTGCGTAATGGCTAAGCTTTTGCCCGTCGGATTTTTCACCAATCCTGCAAGTAGTTCTGCGGATAACCGAGTCTGATCATTCAAAGGAGAGACAAGGATCTTGGTATGTCCGGAAAAGGCAAATGTTCCAGTACCCCAAACTGCAGATACAGGGGTAGGAATCAGTGCTTTTTTAGCCTCTAAGCTCATCGCGGTTGATGGAGTTGCAAAAAATATGAATAGTATTGTAGTGAATAAAATAGAAGTTTTCATCGCCTAAGTTTGTTTAAGTTTGGGGTAAAATTAAACGTTTTTTGCAATAATATTTTTAGGGTTAATATTTAATGTGCTTTATGCAAAATAGCATAAGTATTTAGCCTTCACTGATTATATTTTTAGCTATTTCCAATCTAAGTTTTTTAGGTAATTGAACGAATAAATTTAAGTGAGAACGAACTGACTAAATTTGGTTATTATGAAAATTTCAAATGAATTTAAATATGCATTAATTGCCATTTTTATTGGCTTAAATGCGAATGCTATTGCGCAAGAAAATTTCTTGTGTCAGGGTGCATTTTGGACTGAAGATCAAGGAAATAAAATGCTAAAAGAATTTGCTTCCACTTGGCATGATAAGGCTTCTTGGGAAAAGCGTGCTGCGATCATTCGGACTGGTATTATTGAGGGGATGAAACTGAACCAGATGCCTCAAGGTGGAAATGATTTTAAGTTATTAGTTACACATACATTTAAGGGAGACGGATATGTTGTTGAAAATGTTGCGATTGAGAGTTTTCCTGGGTTTTATATCACTGGAAATATCTATCGTCCTGATCAAGCTACCAATAAGTGCGCTGCCATTCTAAGTCCTCATGGTCATTGGAAAAACAGACGATTGATGGCTGAGGTGCAGGCACGTTGTGCAGTACTCGCTCGCATGGGAGCAATAGTTTTTGCTTATGATATGGTTGGTTATGCCGATGCAAAACAGGTGACGCATGATATTCCGATCGCGTTATTGTTGCAAACGTACAATAGCCGTCGAGTACTTGATTATCTAATCTCGCGTCCTGATGTTGATGCTGAACGGATTGGTATCACCGGGGAGTCTGGAGGTGGAACGCAGACATTTGTGCTAACCGCAATCGATAATCGAATTAAAGTTTCAGTCCCTGCGGTGATGGTCTCTGCGCATTTCTTTGGTGGTTGCACCTGCGAGAGTGGAATGCCAATTCATAAAAGCAAATCGCATCAAACTAGCAATGTTGAGATTGCCGCCCTGTGTGCTCCGCGTCCTATGTTGATCATCTCGGATGGTAACGATTGGACCAGAAATACCCCGCGTGTTGAATATCCTTATCTTCAAAAAGTTTATGCATTATACGATGGGGAAAATCGAATCGAGAATGTTCATTTTCCTGCAGAGGTGCATGATTACGGCTATAACAAACGTGGTGCGGCCTATAATTTCTTATCACATCATTTGAAATTACATGCCAGTAAAGTGCCCAATGTCTTAGGCTTTGATGAGAGTTTTATAACCTATCTTCCAGAGGACGAACTTCGGGTATTTAATGATGGGCATCCGATGCCTGCCAATGCCTTACAAGGAAACCAGGCTGTACTAGATTATTTGAAAATAAAATGATCTAAATTTCATTTTTCTTCTTCAACAATACATCGCAGGCAATAAATGACAAGACTAAAAGGCGTCTCTTTACTAATTCTATTTCTGAGTGTTTTTTGTGAATCGGTATTTTCACAGAAAAAGGTTGACCTATTAACGGTGCCAGCCGGAGATGAATTTACGCAAATTAATCAATCAGGCATTTCTATTCTTCCTAGTGGCAGACTCGTTAAACCTGCCGGCTCTTCACTTTTAATCACAGATGGGCCTTATGGCTTGGCTCTCTCGCCTGATGGAACAAAGGCTGTCACCCTGCATAATGGTGTTTTTACGATTATTGATGTCAAGTCGATGGCTGCCACCCGAGTTCCAAGCTATGATAAGAAACTTAAATCTCCTTTGTCAAAGGGGTCATTTCTAGGTGTTGCCTTTGCAAAAGATTCCAAAACTATTTACCTCAGCGGTGGTGATAATGGAGCGGTCATAAGTTATGATATTCAAAAGCTAACGCGACTTGATTCAATCTCATTAAATGGAGTTGTATCAGGCAAGGAGTACGTCGATAGTTTTACTTCTGACCTGATTTTAAATGAATCCAATAATGAACTTCTTGTTTTGGATAAGGGTAATTTTAGGATGGTTCGCATCGACTTAACGACCAAAAAAATCACAGCCTCTATACCCGTTGGTCGTCAGCCATTCGGTCTTGCTTTAAGTCCAGATCATCAAACTGCCTTTGTGGCTAATGTCGGGATGTATTCTTATCCGCTAATCACTGGCACCACGCCTGCAAATTTTGACTCGATTATGATTTCCCAATATCCGTATGGTGATAATACCAAAGAGTCGATAAATGGCACGGTCGTTGAAGGACGCAAAATTCCCGGCGTGGGCAGTCCACTGCACCCTGATGCGATGAGCGTATTTACTATCGACCTGAAGAAAAACTTGGTGATCGATAAGTTTAAGACTGGTCATCAAATTGGGCATATGGTTGAGGGGGCTGAAGTGATTGGTGGGGCAAGTCCGAATTCGATCGCCGTTGGCTCAAACTTGGCTTATGTCTCAAATGCGACCAACGATAATATTTCAATCCTTGATTATAAAAATCATAAGATCATCGGTCATATACCGATTAAAGTTGATCCCCGAATTGATCATTATCGTGGATTATTGCCCTTTGGATTAACACTTAGCAGAGATGAAAAGACTTTATATGTTGCACTTCTAGGTTTTAATGCAGTGGCTGTTATTGATGTTCAAAGTCAAATAACTAAAGGGCTGATTCCGTCTGGATGGGGTCCAACACGTGTGCTATTGTCTAAAGACGAAAGCGAATTATACATCACCACTTGTCGTGGATTAGGTGCTGGTCCTAATGGGGGAAAGGGTTTTATTACACCACCTCAAGGGAGCTTTATTAGCGACATTCAACTTGGCAGTTTTCATAAAGTGATCACTCCTGATGGCGCTCAGTTGGCATCTTATACCAAGCAGTCTATTGACAATACGTTCGTTCAAAAGTCTGTTGTAGATGATAAAAATCCATTGCCTCCATTGCCAGGGATTCGAAAATCACCCATTAAATATGTGGTCTATATCACCAAAGAAAATCGCACGTACGATGAAGTATTTGGACAATTGAAAAATGCGGCAGGCGATAGTACCTTGTCTCGATTTGGCATTAACTGTGAATATATGTTCCCCGATTCGACACGGAAACGCCTTGCCAACTTGCGAATTAGTCCTAACCACATTAAGGCTGCCAAACAGTTTGCCTTTTCAGATAATTATTACTGCGACAGTGATGCTTCTATTCATGGTCATCATTGGATGGTGGGTGTGCTGCCCAATGAGTGGGTTGAAGCGAATGCGGCTACGACAAAGACCGCTAAACTATTCTCTTCGGCTCCGGGACGTCGCTGGCCAGGAACTGGTGGAGCAGTTGATCCGGAGGATTTTGGTGAGATTGGTGGTTTATGGGAAGCGTTGGAGCGATCGAAAGTCTCGTTTTATAATTTTGGGGAAGCGAATGAAACAGCTCATGTTCGCGATGAGTGGTATGACACCAAGACCGGAGCTTCTCATGTCGTTATGGTGCCGATGCAAAAAGCACTTTTCAAACGAACTAGCCTTAACTACGCTGGCTTCAATATGAATATTCCAGATCAATATCGGATGGATCAGTTTGAGAAAGAATTTACCGACAGATGGATTAAAGGGAAAGAAAAACTCCCTTCATTCTTGGCCATGCAAGTGCCCAACGATCACTGCGCTGGGAAGAGGCCTGCAGATGGCTATTTCTATCCGCACTCCTTTATGGTGGACAACGATCTTGCTGTTGGTCGGATCTTACACTTCCTCTCTCGGACTAAGTACTGGAAACAGATGCTCGTAATCATTACGGAGGATGATCCACAAGGTGGCAGTGATCATATCGATGCGCATCGTTCCATCTTAATGATGGAAGGCCCTTATGTCAAAAAAGGGTATGTGTCACACAATCATGCGAACTTTGGTTCTATCCTAAAGACGATATACAACATCTTAAACGTTAAGTATGTGAATCAGTTTGATGTGACCGCCTCCTTGCTTCAAGATTTTTTCACCGACAAACCGGATTATACCCCTTTTACGTTAGAGAAGCATGATTCTCGTATGTTCGATGCTGATTTGGCGATGAAGAAATACAATAAAACCATCGACTGGCAAAAGATTGAAAAAGGACCAGATATGGATGATGAGGAAAATGAACGATTAGAGCATGATAAAAAATAAACGAACTAAATTAAACCCGATGAACTATAAACTTTTGCTTGGATTTTTGGTGCTTGCTGCCTGTGCCAAACCTGTAGCTCTTAAAACAGAAATTCAGCTTACCAAAGACTCTTCAAAGAATCATGACCTTGATAACAATGACAATTTTTCGCCTGACGGAAAGTGGCTTGTTTTTGATACGCGCACAGGTATTGGCGGTATCGGAGGGAGTCCATCGGTGGAGCGCATAAACATTGAAACTGGCGAGAACCAAGTATTGTTTGGCGTTAAAGATAACCACGACT
>Ga0209829_10001475_pt1 | contig 19013 bp, 35 predicted proteins | sample C_140205_EF_Meta_FD_187311 | JGI IMG/M metagenome (GOLD analysis project Ga0209829, IMG submission 187311) | Freshwater microbial communities from Lake Croche, Canada to study carbon cycling - C_140205_EF_MetaG (SPAdes) (version 2) | ecosystem: Environmental > Aquatic > Freshwater > Lake...
GTTTGCAGGATTTGTTATCCTGTTTGGGTATTGGCACTCCGAGTGGTCAAATGCTTTTACAGATTCTTTATGTTCGTGTAGGTTATTTAGGCCATACACTATTATTATGAGCGTCAGTATTATCGGTGTTAGGTATATTACTGCTCTGATTGCTGCTCTAGTTGTTGTTGTCATGATTAGTATCCTCTTAAAGCTACGTACATAAATGCAACAAAGTAAAATGTTACTACTATTCCACCTACAATTAAACCTGCTATTACTAAGAACCAGAGTATTACTTGTCTTAAGTCTTTATCTATTGTAAATAACCATGTCATAAACAATATAAATACTATTAGCCAGATCATATTGTCACCTTGCGGCGTCGGCTTATTTTACCGCCTTTACGTCCTGCAATTCTAGCCAGTTCTCGGTTAGCGTAGAAGCCACCTGTAGTGCTGTTCTTACCACCTTTACTGCCGATAGACATCATGTATTCTTTAAGGTCTGTTTCGTTACCGTTAAACTTCTTCAACATTGTTTCTCGCCATTTTGTATTTGGTTTTCCTGCCATATTATTCCTTTGCCGTTGGGCTTTTATTTTCTAAAATGTAGTTGATACCTCTATATAATTCTTTAAGCTTTCTTACTTCTGTTGTAATGTCGTTTCTTAGATCCATTAGTTCTTCAAAGCTTAATTGTTCTAATTGGTCGTGAGTCAGTCGTTCTGATTTTGGTTGTTTTTCCATGTTGTCCTATCTAAACCAGTTAAAGGTTTGTTTACTGTATGTTGTTTGTGCCTGTTTGAAGGCTTCGGTGCGTCGGCTGTGTGCTGTCTTTGAGTATGTTATATGTCCGTCTTCGTGTAGTTTTCTCCTTGCCCTTGTTATTGTTTCTGGGCGTGTTACTCGTGCTATGTTGTCTTCCAGCGTTTTACTGTCTGACCAGCCCTCTTTACGCCACACGGCTGCAATAAGGTCGTCGTCATTGTTTTGCACGCCTGGGTTAGCTTTGATTACGTCGTATACCATTTTCTCTTTACCTACCATATAGTCTCCTTTATACATAAGTTATTTTATAAGGTGTACCATTGAACCATTCAACTACTAGAACCCTACCTGATACTGATAACTCTAGCATATCTTCTACTTTTAATTCGTCGTAACATTTCACTGTGATTTTCATATATCTCCTTACCAATATCTATTCTTTATCCAGAAAGCTTTTGCATTTACCCATGAGCCGTACCTAGCCATACAGTATTGCGTGAACCAGTTGTCCTGACATTTATAATCGTCTAACGAACAAGGCAGTTTACTACATGGCAAAGCTTGACCTAGGCCACACGATCCAGAACTTTTATTTACTGAGTTTGTGTGGTTGCCGCTTTCGTGTATGTAAATGTACATTTTTGCTTCTGCAGCTTCTGCTTCGTCAGTCGGTATTGCTGCGGGTACGACTGGTATTATTTTGACGCTTTAGTGTTTTGTGCTGTTTCTATTAGTGAGTTGAGCATTACTCGTGCTTCACTATTAACTCGCTCTGTGTCAGCCTGTTTCATTGTCCAGCCTGCATAAAGTGAGCCTAGTAGTGATATCACCCATGCCACTACTAACACTAATGTTTTGATTTTAATTGTTTTTGGTTGTTTTGGAGCTTTTGGCTCGATTGTTTTATTGTTTTTCATATAATCCTTTCTTTGATTATGCATCCATTGTAGCACAGATGCTTATGTTTGTCAATACTAACCTCGACTGATGTGTCTTGATAGTAATTCTTCTTTAGCTTCTTCTAGTTCGTATTCTAGATGTTCGTTAGCTATATCATAGAGTACATCTTCTACTTCTAGATCAGCTAGGTTCATCAAGTCATAAAACCATGATCCTAAATCGTATCTATCACAAAATAGCCCGTTCCCGTCGTTATCTTCAAAAGTTTCAATTAACTCATGAATCTCGCCTGAGTGCATCTCGTCTACTATGTTATTGACGACTGCTCTTACTATTTCTTCTTTGTTCATACAATCCTTTCTTTTAATTGTACTTATACTATAAAGGGTGGTTATGCTCGTGTCAATATGCTTTTGCTATGATTTTATGAGATTTTTGTATTTTTCTATCATCTCCAGTAGTAAAACTGTGGATAACTTTTGTGTAGATAGTGATTTTTGTTCTAATTCATCTACTGCAGCACGACCGTAGCGATCTACCATGTATAAAGTGTATTGAATGTAATTACCCTTTAGGAATATGTTGCAGCGTACGCATTGTGGGTGACAGTTCATCTCGTCCCAGCGAGTTGGGTATCGGCCACGCGTAAAGAAATGTCCATTTTGGTGGTTTTTCCAATCATCTCGGTTGCCGCAGGTAACACAGGTAGTTTTACCGTCCTTAGCGTTACTTAGGCGTATGTACTCGCTAAATACTTTGTCAAACTTGGCCACTAGTTGCTTACGTGTCGGCTTTTTCTTTGTCTTAAGTTTAGTTGTGGGCTTTTTGGCTTTGATCGCCTTAGAACGGCTCTTAATGGGCTTTTTTGGCTTTTTAGGGCAGAAGGTTTGATAGTGCTTACCTGAGCAGATAGTACACTTTGGTTCTTTCATAGCTTTTTCTTGATGTTTTTTATTATATCTTCATCTCGTTCTATACGTATAATCTTCATTGCGTTTTTCAGGTCTTCTACGTCTGGGTTGTACAGCACCAGGTCGCAGTTCTGCAAGTCGCATACCATCATACTAAACTGTACTTGGGCTATTACTTCAAACGGTATATTGTCTTTGTTGATGTCCAGGTGCTTGTTGTTGCCGAAACATTTGACTTCTATCAGGGTATCATCGACGATGCCGTCTGGGCTTGCTCCTGCAATTGGGTAATCGGTATTTGTTATGAATCCTGGTCGGTCTACCTTGACACCTTTTATCACTTCGTATAGTTCTATGGCTTCAGGTTCTAGTGTCAGTCCACGCTCGGCTGCTCGGCCAGTACCGCTACTACGTGGTTCAAGTGCCTTATCTTTCCCAGAACTAAGCAACCGCCCTGCGTTTGAGGCGGTCACTAAGTTAGCTCTGATTTTGTACCAGTCTTCGCTGCGTTGTTCAATTGGCCAGATTTTCAGCATATGCTTCCACTATAGCACTTTTTTTTTCTGCGTCCGATCGTACGTCCATTTCTTCTGCTGGTGTTGCTTCGTAACCAGCTAGTTTCATCAGCCAGCCAAATGCGTTTCTGTAGGCTTTGGATACTGCTCTTGTCTGAGCCATCGATGCTACTGCGTATTCGTCAAAGAACTGTTTACCTTTTTCCTTGTTTGAGCAGATTGCAATTCCGCCGCCGATAAGCTCACCTGTTACTCTGCGTAGTTCTACTTGCGCTCGGTACTTGACTACCTTGTCATCGCTTAGGTCAACTAGTTCGGTCACTACTGGGAAGACTTTTAGGACTCCACCGCAGAACTGCCACGCTTCTACGTGTACGTAGTTCTTGCCTTGTATATTCGTATATAGCTTTTGGTCTATAATTACTTGCTTTAATGTTTGGGCGAAGTCGACTAGCTTATTAGGTTCATCTAGACTTGCACTTACGTTGATTAGTTTGTCGTTCATTCTATTCCTCCGTTAGTATTTTCACTGATGACTTAATTGCTTCTTCTAAAATTTCAACATCGTGTTTTAAGTTTTCGATTAAGATTAGTGTGTTGACATAGTCTTGCTTATTCATATGTTCTCTATTTCCTCTTTAATGTTATTGATATATTCTTCATCACTCATTACTTAACCCTCCATGTTAGGTATTCAGTGTTTTTTACTTCTACGCCTCTAGGTGTTTTACCATAGAGTTTAACTAGCTTACCAACTTTAGTTGTATCAAGTACGGTCTTGGTTAGCTCTGGATCTACTTGTGCTAAGTCTTCAGCTGAGTATGTTGAGCGGTTAGCTCGTGTGATAGTAATCTTATCGTTCTTAATAAAGCTAAGGTCAAGGTCTTGCATAACTTTAAGCATTTCTTCCTTGATTTCTGCTTCGTATCGTTCTAGTTCTTTTTTTAGTTCTACAGCAGTTATGATTTTCTGTTGTACTTCTGCTGGTATATTGGTCGTTGTTAGTTCGTTCATTGATAATCCTTTCATTGATTATGTCTCTATTATATAGGGTGGTTATGTTTTTGTCAATAGGTTTCATAGACTTTTTTTAGGGATTTTGGTATAATGTAAGAAATAGTCTGCGGTTTTATCTAGATTTTTCATGATAATCCTTTCTCCGCAGGCTATTTTTGTTTGTATAATTTTTTACCGTTTATGGTATAATGAAATTATTACTGGTAGCTAGTATTACTAGTATGAACCTTCTGACATAAAGTTGTTATACCTCCAACAATAACAATTACATAGTCCCACTCTATTCATCACACCGCTGGCGCAAAATCGGCGGTGTTTTGTTTATCCACAGATCCATGCACTTATACACAAGTTATCCACTAAATTAGCAATCACATAAAAAAATATATTTGCAAATATGCTGTTCATGGTTTATAGTTGAAACAAGCTTAGGTTTCCACAAAAATCTAACGCTAGTAAAAGATACTAGTCATTTTGCGAAAAAATCAAATAAAAAAGGGTAGAATAAACCCCCGTACTAGACGAGGGCAGGTTTCCACATACCCTAATTATATAGTATAGGGGAGCAAAATGCAACACATCTCGCAAATCCGAACAACAATTGACAATTGTACTAAGGAAGAAACAACAATTGACAATTGGAATAAAGAGATTAAAACAATTGACAATTGTATAGACAACAAGAGAATTGATTACTTACTAGAACATTACAAGCATTTAAGAGAATCAAAAGACTCTGCTTGGCACGCTACAGTTATTCGCCGACTTGGCCTTGAGAAATATGAAGTCCTGGCCAAAACTGCTATAAGAGAAGGTAAAATACCAGCACGCTACATGACATGGCTTATAAACAGGGATCTAAAGACTCTTAGCCACTAATAGTGTGGAGAAGAAGTATTCCTTTCAGTTTAATTCTATCTATTAGCAGCTAGGAATCTTCTCAACCATTATAGCTTATATGTTATAATGTCTACATTCAATGAAAGGATTATTATGAAGCTTACAGGACAGCAACGTTTACAAATTACTTTGGTTTGGATTAAACAAGGTAAACCAATGCCATTACAGGATTTTATCAAGAAAGTCTGTGAGGCTAAAGGACTAGAGTACACAGAACCACCAAAGATTGAGCGTCCTGTTTATAAATAAGGAAGACTATGACAAAAGTTACTAAGATAAAATGGGTTCACGATGCTTCTAAGGGTTATGGCAAAATTAAGTTAGCCAAAAAAAAGAAATCTAAAAACTTATATAATTGGCGTCCAACACCTCAACAAGCACAAGATTACAAAGACAAACAAATACTCAAAGAAATACTACAACACATAGATTAAAATTGTTATAATTTAATTGCCTGTTATGGGCCGAGAGCTATTTAGTACGGTAGCTCTCTTTTTATTCGTTCCAATGGTCTTCTATATCTTCTAGTTTCATTTCTGTATATGTGTTTATGACAGATTCATCAGGTACTTGTATAAATAAGTGAAATGGAAACTCAAGTGTAATCATTGCTTCTATAATAGCGTCAAAAGCTTCACAATCATGAAATAGGTATATTGATTCCTGCCTGTCTTCATCCTGATGATAGATATGGTCATAGATAGCATACTTACCCAGATACTTTGTTAGCTCGGTATTATGGGGTTTGAACTCCCAAACATCATCACCAATCTCAATGTTTATTACTGGTTCTGGTTCGTCTTTATTGTAAGGATAACGTTCCATTAGTCTTTCTGGTCTGGTGGTAATTCAACTTGTGTGAAGTATACTGCATCTTTCATATGCTCCCAGTATTTCTCCATAGCCATTTTAGCCATAAGTTCACGTACTTTATTACGACGCTCTCTCTCGGCTTCTATTTCTTCTGTTGTTAGTCTGTATGGTTCTCTTTGTTCCATTAGTAGCTGTCTCCCATTTGCCCTAATTCTATATAGGGTATTTGTATTTTCATTGCTCTTATAGCTAGTCTTGCTAGGTCTTGTTCGATTTTATGCGCTCTGGGGTGTTCTGAAGCCTTTAGAATAGCTTTTTCCATGTTTAGTATAGCTTCTACCCCATCTGGACTTGGTATGTATAGATCTAAGGCTTTTTTTGCCAGGTAATATGACAGTAGTGGTACGGCTGGTGAATTAGCGTGTAGTTCAGGTCTATGTATTTTATGGTGTAGTGGAACAATCATGCCTTTAGCATTTCTTAACGCTTGCTGGGGTTCTTGCGACTTCCATTGGCGTTTCTCATGTAGGATATGATGTCGTTCTATACTCATAGCCTAATTATAGTTCACAAACTCAGGATTATCGTATTCTTCGTGTGCAATTCTTTCTGCTGCCCAGCCTCCACAACTATGACATATATAGCGTCTATATACTTTGGTATTGGTTCTGCGTATTCCCTTACTTTCCATGTGCGAACTGCCACACTTTGGGCATACAGACACTTGATCTGTATAGTTTGCCATATTTGGGTGGTTTGTTATGTATGGTAGCAGTCGGTCGTAGAGCTTGACTAGTAGTTTCACGTCCTGGTTGCAGTAGGCTATCATTTTCTTCCAAGCTTTCTCATCGCCCGATAGGCAAGCTTTCCAAAGTCCACCGTGTGTTTCATTGGCTTTTCTTCCTATATGTAGCTGTTGGCCTAGTACGTCTAGCTTGTTTGAGCTAAAGCGTGCTTTTTGCCTTGCTACCGATAACGTGTCCACTGTTTTATAAGGACTTGGTGGTGTCATGTCGTGGGCTATGAAACGCCCTGTGCTCACCTTATTGTCGAATCCGTTGGCATTGTGCGCTATTACTATGTCTGCTTCGTCTAGGAGCTTGTAGAGCGCGTTAACGACGTCATAATCGTCTGTTGGGTCTGCTTTGTAGCGTGCTGGGAAATCTATCAGCGATACATTGTGTACTTTGCTCTGTCCGAGCCACTGGTATGAGAAGCACATTATGTAGCTGTGCTGTTCTATCTCTAGCACGTTAGTTTTGTATGTTCCATATACCCAGCCTAGTATTGGGGTTACTTCAAGGTCATAGGCTAGTATCTTAGCTTTTCTTTTTGACCGTTGATTGTATTCCAAATTGCCTCCCTATTAAAACAGGCACTTCCGTGCCTATCTTATTATTGTTGTTTCACTTGTGGTGCTTCAAATAACGCTAGTATGAATTTGTACAAGGCAAATCCTCCAGCATATAGTGCGCCTTTCAATGTTGCTAGTAAGAAATCAAAGCTTAGCAGTAGTGTTGGTTCTGTTATTGATGCTCCTACTTGTAGTAGTTGTAGTGAGAATCCTGTTAGAAACGCTATGCCTGCGTTGATTGCTATTCTCTTCCATTGTTCTTTTGTTGGTAAGCCAAAGTTTGTAAACATTATTTTACTCCTATTAGTTTCTTTAATACGTTCCACAATGCTTCGATTAGTTTTACTACGATGTTTGTGGCTGGTTTAACTGGTGTAACTGGGTCTATCGGTGGCACTACTGGTGTTATTGGCTCAGGGGTAATAGGCTCAGGCTTTGGTGGTTCTGGTACTACTGGTACAACAGGTGTGATAGGTTCTGGAGTTACTGGCGGTGTAATTGGTACTGGATCTGCTTTCTTTGCGTATAAGCTCCATGCGTATGAACTGCCGTAGAATAGGTCGCAGTCTAGGTTGCCGTTCCAGCCGTCTAGTCGTCCACTTGATGTCCACTGCCACATTGCAAAGCCTTTCCACCATTTGACGTTAGGTACTGAACCTGCGTATGTCATGTTGTAGTTGTAGTCTGGCGTGTAATCTGCGTACTTAGCTACCCATAGGCCGTAGTCTGCATTTGCTACGCTTGACCAGTCATAGCTGTTTGCTACGCTCTCTGACATATAGATAAGTGGTTTTACAGTTGTACGTTTCTGTACTTGGTCTAGCCACTGCTTCGCCCAGTTTACATTGTTCTTAGGGTTTGTTTCCCAGTCTAGTATTAGGATTGCTTCGCCTATGTAGTTCTTGATGTTGTCTACAAAGAAGTTCGCCTCAGATATTGGGTCATTGCCGTCAGGTCTAGCAAAATGGTAAACACCCAACAGTTTACCCGCACTTTTAGCTTGCTGATAGAATATGTCGCATTGTGGGTCTACGTAGCCCACGCCCTCGGTAGCTTTCATGATTACGAAATCTGCTTTAATTGTGCCAGCATTTAATCCTGCTTGCCATTTACTTATATCGATTCCGTTCAAACTCATGATTCCTCCTAGTTCTTGCTCATTATGATGTTGAATACTACTGATATGAAGCCAACTATTAGTGCTGATGTTATGCTGTAGACAAACTTCTCAAAGCGTGTCTTGCGTATTACTGCGTCTAATTTGTTTTCTAGCTCTATCATTGTTACTCGGTCTTTTTCTCGTGCTGCTTCAAACTCGTCTTTGGTAACGTATTGTTTGCTCATAATGTCTAGTTTTTTGTCAATCAAATCTAGACGGTAGAGTACCAGTTCCCAGTTTTCGGCTTTTTTAGCAGCAGGTGCCATTTTACTTACTCGCCTTCATATCTGCGACAAAGTCTTGTGCTTTTTTAAGTGAGTCTTGTAAAGTCTTGATTACTCGCTGTGCTTGTTTTCCAGCTTCTTTGCTATCTACAGTATAAAGTTTGCGTAATGATTCAATAACACCGTCGCCGTGATCTACGAAGTGTCGTATGTTATGGTCTACTGAACCTATCGTGTGCTTCTTGCGCATTTGAGCGTCAGCATTCGTAGGTGGTAGGTCTTGTTTTAGTAGGTCTCTTACTGTGAGCTTCATTTTTGCGCCTTTCTAGCTTCTGATAAGCCTATTGCTATTGCTTGTTGTCTTGATTTTACTTGTGAGCCTTTTTTTGAACCGCTACGGAGTTTTCCTTCTTTGTACTCTCCCATAACCTTTCCGACTTTCTTAGCAAATACATCTCTTACTTTCATATTTGTCTCCTAGTCGCACTTTGGGCAACCGCAGTTGCATTTCTTTCTTTTAGTTGTAAGCACGTTCTTTGCTTTCATCTCATGTACCCCTTTAATTCTTTATTTTGTTCTTTTGCTTGACGTAATCTATCGGTTCTACTTCCTGTTTTAAGGGTTTTAACCAATTCTCTATGCTCTTTAACCAATCCTTTTTTAGACATAACAACTTTGCCTTTAGCTGGTTTAACTTTATTCTTGAATACATCTAATACTTTCATGATATACCTCCGTTGTAGCCACCTGCTCCATTAGAAACAGAGCCGCCTACTTGCTTTTTTCGTTTTTTACGGAATATATCTCTTACTTTCATTTTAGTATTTCCAGTTACTTGTTTTCTTAACAGCTTTTTTCTTTGGCTTGTCGTCTTTGTCGGAGTTTTTGCCAAACTTCATTTTAATTTTTAGCGACTTTAGATCGCCGTTGTTTGCTTTACTTAGAGCACTTTTAATAATTGCTCCTGGTTTAGCGTCATCTCGTCCGAACACTTGTTTTACTGTTTTAGCCATAAAACTCCTAATAAAAAATAACCCCTTAGGTAAGGGGCTTGTTAATGATTGCCTAAAAACATTGTACCATAATTGTGGTATAATACGAAATATATGAAAGCCCTAATCCCATTAACAGGCAATATACTCGTAGAGATTCGTGAAGCGTTTGACAACGTAGTATATGTCGACGAGAAATACGATACTAAAACACAAGGCATCTGTATTGATGTAGCAGATAAAGACCTCCAACATATTGTTGGTAAGCGTGTCTTTTGGCGTAAATACGAAGACGGTGAGCATATCACTCAAGGTGATAAACTTTACGCATTTATAGAAACTAAAGCATTACAGGGGTATGAGAATGTCGAAGCTTAGCAAAAACATTATTTATGAAGAAGAATTACAATCTAAAATAGCATCTGGCATTGAGAAGGTGTATCAGGTTGCTAAGGCTGCTTATGGGCCTTTGGCTGGTAATGCGTTCCTTGAAGAAAACTACGGTGATCCTACAATCTCTCGTGACGGTGTTACTAACGTGGAGAAGGTATATCTTGAAGATCCAGCTGAAAATATGGCGGCTCGTACGCTTATTCAAGCTTCACGCAAGTCCGACAAGAAAGTCGGTGACGGTACTACTGCTGTTACTATTCTTGCTTATCACCTTTACAAGGAAGCTCGCAAAATGATTGGTGCTGGCCAGAACCGCATGGTTGTATCTCGACGCTTACAGGAAGTCGCTAGTGAAGTTCTATCTAAGCTAGACGGTTACAGCAAGCCTGTTGATAATTCTCTCCTTAAAAGTGTGGCTGTTGTATCTGCTGGTGATGAAGCTATCGGCGAGATGATATCTGACATTATTACTGAAGTTGGTGAAGACGCTGGTATTACAGTTGAAGACTTCCCAGGTGTCGGCATTTACAACGAGATTGTGGACGGTTTCTACTGGCGCAAGGGTTTCACTAACATCAACCTTATAAATGACGCTTCTAACCTTGAATCTAACCTATCTAACGTCAATATCTTTATTACTGATCGCTCGTTCAAGGCTGCTAATGAAATCTACCCTGTACTTGAAAAGATTGTGGCTGGACTTGGCAAGGGCAAGGAAGTTTTGTTTGTCGGTGATTTCTCTGAAGAAGTTCTGGCTGCACTTATCTTAAATAAGATTAACGGTGTGGTTATTCCTACCGTAGTTGACGTGCCTACTTTTGGCCCACTTCGCACTATGTTCCTAGATGACCTAGCTATCGTTACTGGTTCTAAGGTTCTTCCTACTGGTGCTAATCCTAAGGACTTTGTTGTAGATATGCTTGGTGGTGCTGATAAAGTCATCGTCAATGAGTTCTCTACTACTGTTATGGGTGGCGACGGCAAGGGTGACGGTGTTGATGCACGTGTCGCTGAACTTAAGGCTGAACTGGCTGACGCTGAGAGTCCTGTAACCCAGAACGCTTTACGTGATCGTATTTCACGCTTAACAGGTAAGGTTGCTATCATCCGTGTTGGTGGTGCTACCGAAACAGAGCAGGGCGAAACCAAATTGCGAGTGAGAGACGCAGTTTGTGCCGTGCAAGCTGCCGTTAAGAGTGGTATTGTGCCTGGTGGTGGCGTTACACTAGCTAGAATAGGCAAAGAGCTATCCGAGTTTGGAAATGCATTTCAAGAGCCTTTCAAGACGCTTGTAGACAATGCTGGACAGAACCCACAGGCTTACATCGCTAAATTACTTGAAACCGATGACATCTGGCTAGGCTATAACCTGCGTGATGATAAAGGTATTCAGAACTTGATTGAAGCTGGTGTCGTTGACCCTACTGATGTTATCCGTGAAGTTGTTACTAACAGTGCCTCGGTTGTATCTAAGCTTATTACTACTACCGTAGGCGTAACTTATGTAGACCGAGAGCAAAAACATGATTGATGTACTCGTAGCTTTACTTGGCCTTGGTCTTGGTTACTTCATAGGATATAACCAGGCTAAAATCAAATCTCAGCTTGATAGACTTAAAGTTGATGAGCCAGCACCTGCTGTTACTCGTGATGACCCTAGACTTATCAATGAGAACTATCAAGGCAAAAGTGAAGTCGGTGTAGCTTCTCCTAAAAGTCCACAGCTTCTAGAGTTTGAAGCTGAACAGGAACTTCGCAACCGTGTAGATAGCTACAGTGTGAGGCCACAGTGAAGAGTACTGGCTACATAATCAATGGTAAGTACGTTAGAGGTACAGTTGACCCTAGCCAGCTAGTTGACCACGAACAAGTTACTTGGAAAGAAGCAGACCACGACCGACAACGCCGAGAGCACCGTGTAGAGCTATTACAGCCTTACAAGGACGGCAAGCCTAATTCTGAGTTCATTCAGCAATACCCCGAAGAAGCCAAAAAATATGGATTTATAAAATAAGGAGAGAAATATGGCACGTATAGATAAAAAAGCACCTAAGGTACACGAACTAACTGAAGAGGAAGCGAACTATTTACAAATGTTGAACCGAGCTCGCATTGAAGCTACGGTTATTCAGCATACTAATATGTCAGGCTTTATGAGCTACATCGCTAAGACTCGTTTGGGTTACGATGATGTCAGTACTCTACAGTTTGAGTACGATCCTGAAGCTGAGAAGCAAGAAATCAAGATTAGTCAGATAGAGAACTAGAGACCTAAGTTTCCAGCCGCTATGCCTGCAGTTGTAGGAGACTGCGTAAATTGTGGTGTCAATCCTACTCCGACTCCTGGTTGAATGCCGTATAGTGATTGTAGTAAGCTTGCTACACCTTGTTGCTGCCTATTGTATAGGTTTGCTGGTGTTCCAGGTATGAATCCTGTTGCTAATGCACCTAGACCGCCTAGAAGTCCTTGTGGACCACCTGCGCCTAAGTAAGCTGCTCCTAAGCCGCCAGTTAATCTGTCTAGTTCTCCTGAGACTTGTGCTTTTGGTGCTAGTCCAGCTAATGTTGATTGTAATGAACCATAGTTAGATAGTAGCGGGCCACCAGCTAGTAACTGTCCTTTCAATAAATTGTATACGTCTGTTATTGGCTGACCGCTATCTTGCCCAAGTCCACCTTGTCCTTGTCCTTGCATTTTATTTGCCCCTCCTACGGGCGATAAATTACCTTGTCCTGCCCAGCCTGGTATCGTGCCTGCTGCACCACCACCGACTGCTCCAATTCGTCCTAATGTACTTGCTACGTTTGGACTTACACCAGCTATTTTAGCTAGTATACCAGTTGCGGCTTTTGCACCTGCTGGTGATTCTGCTACCTTAGATAGTCCGTAACCTGCTGCTGCTCCTACTGGACCGCCTACACCAAATCCTGTAACTGCTCCAAGTAAGTCAGTTCCTGTTGTACCAAACTTCTTCTCAGCTGCCTGGAAAGCTTTTTGTGCAGCTTGGCTGGTTTCTATAAATGGTGCTTCAAGTTGTCGTACGTGCGCCCATGTGTTTATTTCTGGGTTAGATAGTAGTTGTTGAGCAAATTGGTCTGCACCTTTGATACCTGTTTTGCTGATTTGTTCAGCAAGTGCTTTTTTCTCTGCTACAGATATAGGTATTGCGTTAGCTAAGTTATTTACGTTTATTCCTAGTCTGTTTTTTAATTCATTACTTAAATCTGAGTAAAATCTGCTTATATTGCTTGCTGTGTAATCACCACTTCGTGCTGCTGCTTGACCATATTGTGAAGCTAGTCCAGCAAACTCTCTTTGAGCTTGTAGTGCTTGTAATGGTTCAATCTTACCACCGATACTTGCGTCTGCACCGTAGTTTTTAAATATGCTTGCTACTTGTTGTCTAATACCATCTGCTTTTGATAGTTCTGATAAGTTGTTAGCTTGTAATCTATTGCCCACAAAGCTATTGCCGTCATTTATTAGGCGACCTACTTTGTCTGCTTTAGTATTGCCGTAGCTCGTAAAGAAATCTGCAAACTTGGTTAGTTTGTCGGGTTGTGCGCTATTGAAATCTGTTACAGCATTTTCTAGACCTTTAGTAAGTATACTTTGACCTTCTGCTGCCTGAGATGATCCACTTAATATTTTTCCTAGTCCTGCTGCTTCGTTTGGTGATGTTAGACCGTATTTAACCATTTGTCGTGCCGTATCTGATCCAATTGCTCCAGCTGGTGCTTGTCCTGCAAACATCTTTGCTGCGCCTGTTTCTGCCGCTGGTACACCTTTACTAGATAAGAACGAGCCTAATCCTTTACCTATTCCACCTAGTACAAGACTGCCGCCACCACTCATTAGAGCTTCTTGCCCTACGTCTTTGAACGCGTCTTGGCCACTTGTTACGTTCTCTAAAGCTTTTCCTGCACCTGCGCCTAGTCCAGATAATGCTGAGCTTGCTAATAACGAAAGACCACCTGTTTCTGGGGCTAGTAATCCGCCAATGACTGGTGCTGCTATACTTCCGATAGTTGGTAGTAGTTTTTGAAACCAGTTCTCTTCTGGCTGTGCTTGAGCAGCTACACCACCTTGGCCGACTTTAGGAAGCTGAGATGCCTTGTATTGTTGGTATCCTTGCTCTAGTGTATTGTAGTCCATTTTAGAATAGTCCTGATATGTTAAAGTTTGGTCTACGAGTAAATAGACTACCTAGTGAGCCCAAAACATTAGTTTGAGGGTTATTGACCACTTGTTGGAATCTACCGCCAAGAGCTTGTTGGTATGCTTGCATTTCTTTTTGGACTGATTGTCGTTCTTGTGCACTAATGTTGCCTCTGTAACGATCTGATAAGTTTCTGAAGTTGTTGGCAATCTGTACTTGGTTACCCTGGTTAAATAAATCTTTGACAGTATTGTATGCAGTTTGTTCAACAGTTGTTTTAAGACTTCCATCTGGATTGCGTTTACCTGCATCAATTTCAGCTTGTACGTTTTGGTTGTACTTAAATGTACTTTGTGCTTCTTTAAGTTGTTCGGCAGCAAGTCTAGCTTGTGCGCCTGCAAGTCCTGCTTGAGCAGCTTGGTTTTTAGCTGATTGATATGCTTGTACCTGTTGAGCTGTTACATAACCTTGCTGTTGTGCAAGTGTCTGAACTTTGTTCATAGTATCACTTGATACTGCTAGAAGTTGGTTAGCTGAGCTGAATAGGTCGCTGTAGCCTTTTAGTTTTTGTTCTTGTGAAGTTAATTGGCTTTGTTCTACTAGTGTAGCGTTTTGTAATGCTTGACCCATTTGAGCTGATAGTGCGTTCGCTTGGTTCGCCTGTGCGTTTAATACACCAGTAAGGTTTCCTTGCAAGTTAGACAGAGCTTGTGCCTGGCCACCTGCCGTCATACCATAGCCACCACCTACTTGTTGTGCGGCTTGCCCTACGTTCTGGAGTGCTGTTTGAGTTTGGGCAATTTGTTGGTTAGCACCTGCAATAGCTTGTGGGTTAATACCTAACTGTTGGTATTGGCGATTAAGAGCACCTTCGGCCTGCGCTCCACCCTCTTGTATGCTTTTTAGGTAATCTTGCTGCTGTTTCTGGATATCTTGAGTAGTACCATATTGTTGCTGATACTGTTGTTGGGTTAGTGCAGATTGTTTATCAAGCTGTTGTTGTGCAGCTTGCCCCTGTTGCTGTGCCTGTTGTGATGCTTGGTCGTAATTCATAATAATAAAAAGCCCTTCCAGTGAGGGCTATGATTTAATTGCCTATTATATTGGTATTATACACTATTTGGTTAATAAATAAAATCTAGTTAGCTGATTCCTGCAAGATGAAGTATTTGTAAGATGTTTTTTGGAAGTTTTGTGTAGAACCAGATGTATTACCACCCCATCTAGCTACAATTAAACTATATTGATCAGCTATAATTTTTATTTGTGTCCAAAGACTGATTGCACCGCTAGTTGATATTTCAATTTTAGAACCAGTTGCATTGACTCCAGAATATGTATTTAAACTTGGGTCAAGTTCTGTTATTAAAACAATAGGGGTAAAACTTAAATTGTAGTTGAGTGTAAAATAATTACCATTTGATGTTGCATCTACTACGCTCAATGTTGTATTGTTTGAAATTGAAGTAAGTGGGAATGTAAATGTGCCAGTTTGAATAATTTTAAATATATTTTGATTGCTATTAAATATCAGTTGATCGTCTGTAGCCACACTTACGTTGTATCCAGTTTTAGCTACTTTGAGAGCTATACTTCCATCAGCAAATTGACCAAATTGAGCTAAAGCTGTACCGTTACTATTAAAAAACTTCAAATTAGATGTACCATCGGTTTGTTGACCGTATTGAGATATTAGGTTGCCAGCAGCAGATACTAATTTAAGACCATTACTTCCTGTAGCAGGAAATGTTCCTATGTTAACCGAAGATCCATTTGTGCCATAGAACACTGTTGAATTAAAATCATTTTTATAAACCAGTTGGTTATCGCTGGCTTGATTGACGTTTACATTAGGTTGACTTACTTTTATTCCGAAGAATTGATTACTTGGTTGCATCTTTTTAACCTTTCGTTTGAGTGCCAATAAGATATCGTGGAGTAGTTGTAGAATCATTTGCTGTTTGTACCGATGTTATTACTTGTTGTCCTGCCGAGCCACCTGCCATGACCGTGTATGGTGCGCTCATAGGGTTGCTTGCTTGTTGTTCATAGAATATAGCTTCTAGAGAAACGTAAGGGATTGTAGGGAAGCCGTCTTCCACGTTACCTAGCTTTGGTGGTCGTATCATGAAATTGCCTGTACCGAACGTTGTTGAGTACATTGTGTTCATTGATGCTGAGTTTGAACTGCTGTATAGGTTATCTGTGTCCATTAGCTTCCATCCTTTCTTAGATCTACTTCGTCTGATATTGGTTCTACTTCCATTGTAATACCTGTGATGACAAGTGGCAAGGTTGCACCTGAACTTGTGCCTATAAAACCCCATTGAATCTCTTTGAAGCGTCCTTGTGTTTGTACATCTAGGATTATATCAGTATCACCTGCTTTGGCTGAAACACTTGAATAAACTGGACTTCCATTGTCTAGTATGTAATATGGTGTCAATGTATAACCTGTTGGCATAGTTTGAAACTTTACTTTCATCCTAGTAGCTATTTTAGTCTTGTATATCACCGTACCATCGTAGATTAGCGATCGCCAGTTGAATGTTGGAGCTGGTGTTGAGAAGTTATCCACAACGTCTATTCCGTAGTATGTTTGACCACCAAGTGTGTATTGCCATGAAATGTACATTGTGTCAACAAAGTTCTGTATCGTTCCTATTTGTAAGTTGCTGACGCCAGATGTATTGTTGTTCTGGTAGCCGTTTGCTAGTGAGTATGAGTATCCGTAGCTACTTGGGAAGCTTAGTTCTACTGCACCCCATGACCAGACGCCGTAATTTAAGTTTACGTTGGTTGTGTAGCTTGGGTAACCTATCATCATCAAGTTGTATCGGGTTGTAAGCATATTTGGGTTTACGATTGTCGTGTCTACTGAGTTTAAATAGTCTGTGTTTTGGTATGCTAGTTTCCTTACCTTTAGGACTGTTTGGCCACCTGACCATGCGTATAGCGAGCCTGACACGATAAAGTAAGTTACGTTGTTAAATGTGTATATGCCGTATGGTGAGCCCATTGGTATATCTATCTTAAAGTTTGGTGCTGATGTTGAACCGTCCCAGAAGTAGAGTGCGCCCTGCTGATAGCTTCTGTTGGCGTTTGTGGATCGCTTCTCGGTTGCTATTACTAAGTATTGGTTATTCGTAGTTAGGCCACAGACTTCTTCACCAAATGAGAACTGTAGCATATGTCGTTGGAATTGTGCGTTGTTTGGCTGTAGGTCATTACCGAAGTTGTAGGTTGAAAGATATCGGCCATTTCCTATACATAGTAGTGGGAATCCTGTTCCACCAAAGTATGCTGTTGGATGCCAGCCGTTGTTTGTCTGTACTAGCCTGTAAGCAAATAGCAGGAAGTCTGCGCTGGTCATATCGTTAGCGTTGATAGTACCCACAGTGCCGTCAGCAACTGTTGATGTAAGATGAAAATGATACGTTCCAGTGTTACCTGTTTGTGAAGCATTTACTGTAGCTCTAATTTGGCTACCAAATACAAACTCATTGTATGCACCACTCGTAAGGTTTGCATTAGTTATTGTAACCGCAGCGAGTTGATTGTTAAGTGAATCGTGCAGTGTCAAAGTCCAGTTACCTGTACCCTTAGCAGCAATGTAAACAGCTATAGAATAAAACGGCTCAATGTCGGGAGAGAAGTAACAATAGCTTAAACCGCTTTCAGTTAGTGTAGTTGGTAAAGTATACGTTTGAGTTGCATTAGTTGTTACTTGTGAAGTGGAAGTTATACCTACTTGAATACCTACAGTGTTAACGGCAGTTGCGGCATTGTTACGTGCGCCACCACTCCATGAGTTTGTATAGGTACTCCATAGCTGTGTTGTTCCATTGGCTACTGATGCGCTTTTGGCAAATTGTGCTGATCTAAACACTGGGTTGCCTGGGTTACCACTGGTTACTTGACCGTATAGTGATACGGTCGTTTGGCTTGGTACATATATCTGGTCTGTTACTTGGTTGTAGTATAGTCCTGCTGCTCCGTTAGAATCTAGCTGTGCAAACTTAGATACCACGTTAGAAGTGTTAATCCTGTATAGTCCGCCGTTAGAACCGACACCGTACCTGACACCGTTGATGTCTTGGGTTAGTGCTGTAATGTTATCTTGTAGGTTGTTTGCTATAGTCCTAGCACCTGGTAGTACGCTCATCTGTGATGGTACTGATCTGAAGTCTAGGTTTTGCGCTTGGTAGAAGCTGTTTGCTATGGCAACTTTAGGGTCAATAGATAAACCACCCTCAAAGTATTGGTTGTGAATCTTGTAGCGTTGTTCGTTCTTGAAACCTGCCATGTTAATCTCCTTATCCTGTTAGGCCAGTCGGTGGAAACCAGAAGAGGCTCATTGGACCGTCTGGAACTGGTTTTTGTACTTGACCTGTGGTTTTTGATGCGTATGTTTCTTTGTATTGTGTTAGTAAGTCTTCAAAAAGGCTCTTAAATAGTGTAGCTTGTGCAGCGTCTTTTCGCTTCATGTAGAAGTTGTATGCTGCAAAGTATGCTAGGGCTAGTTGGTAGTCTTCTGGGATATCTGCGGCTTGGCCGATTGTAAATGTTTTGCTTCCACCTGATACTCCTGCGTACATATTGTTTAGCTCAAAAGAGTTTGTTGAGTTGTAGATAGCAATCTGATACCAGTTGCCGTCTGATCCGTCTGTTACTTGAAACCAGCGGCCAACCATTTGTGGGGTTATTATGTTCCCCGAACAAGTTACAGTGGTTGAACCGTTGGTCACAGTCATTGTTGTACCCGAAGTCACGTCTGTTACGTCGTCTAGTGTCATGTCTACTAGTCTTGGTTCGTAGGATACGCTTAGTCCGTTAGCATAGGTGGTTGATGGGATTGGGTATAGTCCGATTTCGTTGTTGCCTCGGATGAAGTAGAATTGTGGGAGATTGATTGTTGTTGCAGGG
>Ga0209829_10001477_pt1 | contig 18974 bp, 14 predicted proteins | sample C_140205_EF_Meta_FD_187311 | JGI IMG/M metagenome (GOLD analysis project Ga0209829, IMG submission 187311) | Freshwater microbial communities from Lake Croche, Canada to study carbon cycling - C_140205_EF_MetaG (SPAdes) (version 2) | ecosystem: Environmental > Aquatic > Freshwater > Lake...
CGAACACCTCGAACGCGATCACGACGTTTTGCTGTTTACATCGGCCGACGCATGGGAGCTGCTCTCGAAACGGTTCGGGGAGGGGCATCCGCGGGTGCGGGTCGAAGAGATCCCGGGCATCCTGTTCCAGTACACAGACGGGCGGCTCGACGTGCTGCGATCGATTGCGGCAGGGCTCGATTATCAGGCCCGCCAGCTCGGGCCCCTGGTGGATCGGCTGATGGGGGAGCTGGACGAGTTTCACGCCGACCTCGCCATCACCGATTTCGAGCCCGCGCTGCCGCGGGCAGCCAGCCGACAGGGCATCCCGTTGGTCAGCGTCGATCACCAGCACTTCCTGTTGGCCTACGATCTTGATGGGTTGCCATGGTCGCTGCAATGGAACGCCTGGTTCATGAGCCACGCGGTGTGGATGTACGTCGTGGAGGCGACCGACACCGTGGTCTCAGCCTTCTTTCGGCCGCCGCTGCGACGCGGATGGGAGCATGTCGTGCAGGTGGGGCCGCTTCTGCGCCGGGAGATCACGGAGGCGGTTCCGAGTGAAGGGGCATTCCTGCTCAGCTACCTGCGGCGGCACACACCCTTCTCGGCCATCGAGGCGCTGGCAGACTGCGGCCTGCCCGTGAAGGTGTACGGGCTCGGCCAGCGCGACAGCGTGGGGAGCGTGTCGTTTCATGCGATCGACGAGCGGCGATTCGTTGAAGACCTTGCCGGATGCCGGGCGCTGGTGAGCGCGGCAGGCAACCAGCTCATCGGCGAGAGCCTGCACCTCGGCAAACCGTTGCTCGCCCTACCCGAACGGGCGCACGCCGAGCAGATGATGAACAGTTATTTTCTCAACGCCATGGGCTGCGGCGATTTCGCCCTGCTCGAGGAGGTGACTGCAGTCCGGGTGCGCACGTTCCTCGACGGCCTTGGAAACTATGCGCCGGCTCTGGCAGGCGTGCAGGGACGCATCGACGGCACGGCCGACGTGATCCGGATCATCACCCACCGGCTGGATGTCTGTGCGGAAGCAGCCACCGCTCCAGCGCCGGAATCAGCGCCCGCATTGCCCGGGCCCTGTGGCTGATCACAGCTTTCACTGCTGGCGAGAGTTCGCCGAATGTGCGGTGATATTCCGGCACGATGAACAGCGGGTCGTAACCGAATCCGCCGGCTCCGTGGGGGTCTGTGGCGATCATCCCGCCGCACGCTCCCTTCGAGACCGCCACGATCTGGCCGTCTGGATCGGCGAGCGCGGCATGGCAGGCGTAATGGGCCGCCCGAGACGCGTTTGGATGGGCTGCGAGCCGCGCGAGCAGCAGGGCGTTGTTGGCCGCGTCGCGATCGTGCCCCGTGGAGGCATCGTCGCCTGAAAAACGCGCCGAATGGATGCCCGGAGCGCCTCTGAGCGCGTCGACCACGAGGCCGCTGTCTTCGGCGAGCACCCAGCGTCTTAGGGCCAGTGCCTGCTGGGTGGCCTTGAGCGCCGCGTTCTCTGCGAACGAGCATCCCGTCTCCTCGACCTCGACGGCCCCGGCCAGCCCGTCAAGGGAGCAGCAGGAAATGCCCAGTGGCGTCAGCAAGGCCGCCAGTTCGCGGAGCTTGCCGGCATTGGTGGTGCCGAGCACCAGCATCGGGAGGGTGTCCATCATATCCATGGGAAAAATGAGGCGGGAGAGGTGCGCACACGGGCGACCCAAGGCGGCGGCGGCCCTCAGCGGCGGCCGGTTGGTACACGCGGCACGTCGATCGGCTTGGGCTGCACGTCGAGCATGATTCCGTCGATGGTGCGCGGCATGATCTGGCCGACGGCCAGCTTCGCCGGATCTGGGCCAAGCTCCCGGACGATGCGCTTGATCTCGGGGTGGACGGCCATCGCACCGTTGGGCTGTGGAACAGCCAGTTGGTCGATGCTGCCCACGCAGACAACGCTCGAATCGCGGTCGTGAAACTCCCAGGCTTGCCAGCCGCCGCGGCGCAGCGCCTCAGTGAGCCGATGAGCCTTTTCAGCTGCTTCGACCAGGCGGCCTTCGAACTCGACTTCCTTGCCGCCATCCTTGATTGCTTGCTGGTTGAATGTCCCTGCACCGGTGAATGTCGCCACCCGCACGCTGTAGCGGCTCGGGCAGTCGAGCAGGCTGTTGGTGACGTCGGCGTTGATGTCGAGCACGAACGTATCCACCTCCTGCCGCGTGAAGAAATCCTCGGGCAGGAGCGGGTTTGGAATCACGAAGGCGAGGTGCATCGGCCCCTTGGAGGCCTGCTTATCGATTCCCATCATGCGGCGGAAATCCGAGAACGACTGACTTTTTCCGCTGCCGGCAGAGAGTGAATCGGGCTGCAGACCCTTGATCTTGGCGAGCATCTTCTGGCCACGCTGGTCATCGAAGGATGCAAAATCACCCACGAGCACCGCCACCTCGGTGACCTCTTCCGCCTTGGCGAACCGCATCTTTTTTGGGGATCCGTCGGGATTGAGACCCAGGCCACGCTGGTTGCCGGTGTAGTCGAACGACTTCTCGTGCGTGTAGGCCTTGAGTTTGTGCCGGCTGCGAAGCTCATGGACGAGGTGACGGGCATCCTCGCGGGCTCCCTCCCCTCGAAATGTCGTCGCCAGCACCAGCCAGGGGCCGTCGTTCTCGGCCAGGGGGAACATCGCCTTGGGATCGACTGCGTCGGATGAGAACCAGCTCGTGGGCAACCAGCCATTCTGGGCCTGGGCCTCGGCCGCGGCCACGGTGGCCAGCGTGGCAACCATCAGAATCCAGCGGGAAGACGCACGGACGCTCACGCGGCGGGCTCCTGATTGGGGGCTCGGGGGGAACTTCGACGACTCGTTCGGGCGGGAGGATAGCGAGAGGGGGCACCCGGCACCAGACCGCTTGCAGGCCTTTGGGGGAATGGGTGGAGCCTTGGCAACTGGTAGATTCAGGGCCTTGCAGGGGCTCACGGCGCGGCGGTGGTTCCCTGCAACGAGTGTGTCGCCACAGTGCGCAGCAAACCCGAATGCCCAAGTGATGCAGCAGAGTTCATTGCGTTGGAAACTCGCGACCGTGGCCCTGGTCGCCGTCTGGCTTGGAACACTGGTGGTGCCGCCGGTGCTCCTCCTGCGGGTGCGGCACAGCTGGCTGGAGCAACTGGATCGTCCGGAGGAGCAGGCGCACTGGGACGAGTTTCGCAGCGACATGCGGCGACAGTCCGGCCGCGACGGCCCCGTGCAGCGGAAGGTGCCAAAAAGCGTTGAGCCGCCCATGCGGGTTTGGCTTCGGGATTACGTGCAGTTGGCCCTGGTGGCGTGGGTGCTTTTCGTGGGCGTGTTGGGCGGCTTCTTCTGCCTGCTCGTGGCGGGCGTATTGCGCGGAGCAGAGAGCCGTGCCGCGAACCAGCCGTCACTTGCCCAGGATCAGTCCTGCGGTCAGCACAACGACCACAAAAAGCACGATCGTGATGCCGAGAACGCCCAGAATGGAAAACACGGTTGACCACCAGAGTGAGGAAGGAGCGGATGCCTCCGGATTCTTCCGGAGGGCGCCGCGATCGTAAACAGCACCGTCTGTGCGAACAAGACGGGCTTGCTCGCACAGACAGTGCGACTGACGGTCGTCCCGCGCCCCTGACAGTCGGGACGGCCATCGAGATCATGATCGATTTGGCATGTCGGCCTGCCGGAGTCTCAGTCCTCCGGAACCCCCCGGAACACACTCTCGGAGACCACGCACTGGGCGGTTCGGCCGACGTCATCGAGCGTGCGTCGATGGCCTACCGTGTGCCAGGCCGTCACATCCGCCAGTTCGGGCATGAGTTCCAGGATTTGCTCGATGAGCATCGACACCATTCGCGAGGTCATCGTGTCTTTGGTGCGTTCGCGGATCGCCGCAGCCGTCTTCATCAGCTTGACCATCCGTGACCGCTGCAGGACGGGACCGGAGAGTTGTCCCTCCGCCTCGACGAGGAGTTCGGCAACTGGCACCTCAAGCACGGCCTGCCACTGCATCAAATCAGACAGACGGAGGTCGCAGTCTGGCTCCTCCTGCCGTCGAACCACGGCCAGTGACACTCCCAAACGCCGCGAGACATTCCGGAGCGTCACGCCCTGAAGCCGTCGCACGTCAGCGATGCGGTGCAATCGCCGCTGCCGACGGATGGACGGACGCACGCTGCTGATCCCACCATCGGCCTCTGCACGCAGGGCATCGGAGTGTTCCGTGTCGGCGACGGCCATCGGATCGTCGAGCAAGCCGTCAGCCTCGTCGCTGTAGTCGTTTCCGCATTCGTTCCGACAATCAACTGTCGCCATGGCTGAGCTCCTCTGACCTGATGAAATAGGCGGATCAAAACCGACTTGTCGGCCCGCATTCCCTGCCGTCGGTGCGCACCGTGAGCGCCGCCGAACCGTCGGGAAATACGAGCCACAAGACAACGCATCACGTGAACACGTATCGACCGGCACTGTCTGTCGAGCCGAGCGATACTTTGCCGAACCGCTCGTCGTGCAAGCGGATCGGCCGCGGCAGATGGTCCAGCTGGGCTTGGCCCCCCGAGCCACCTGACGACCGCACTTGTGTTGCGGCTGAATCTGATACGCACCGTGCCGCGAGAGCGTTCGCGCGGCAAAAGAATTTTCTGCGGCCGCCGCGTTGAGCAGGCTGCGGATCAATTGCTTGCGGAACCGCACGATGCGGTTCCGAGTGCGCAGCACCCTCAAAAAACAGGAGGTTTTCAAGTGGAAACCATCGCCATGGACGACTTTTTCCACGGGCAGCTAGCAGGCCGTGGATTCCCACCAAGTCAAAGCTTCCGCTGGTGCGGCGATTGTGCGGTCGTGAGAGTTGGTAATCTGGGTATTCGCCCGCGTGCTTTGCCAGCAACGGGGCCTTCGCAGAGCCCCCGTCAAGCGGGACGGCACCACGAGCAGCACAACGCCATGAACAACGCCACGAACGAGTCGCCTCCCCGGCCCTCCGGCTATGACGAACTGCGGCAGACGTTGGCATGGGTCGATCTGGGCCCGCGTTCGGTGCTCACGGCCCGAGGGCCCGACGCGGTTCGGTTCATCGACGGCTTCACGACGGCGGCCGTGTCTGGCCTGTCCGTGGGTTCGGGCACCGAGGGCTTCTTCACCGATGGCCGCGGCTGGGTGCTGGCACTGACAACCATCCTGCGGACCGAAGACGGTCTGTGGATTGATGCCGCGCCCGGTCTGGCTGCTGGCCTCAGGGAGCACCTGGAGCATTACCACATCCGCGAGCGGATCGAACTCGCGGACGAGTCGTGCTCCCGAACCGCCGTGCTCGTGGCAGGGCCGCAGGCCGCAGCGTGGCTGGCAAAAGGATGTAGCGTGCCGCCGCCGGTCGGGCTGTTCGATCACGTGCAGGGCTGCCTCGGAACGGTTCCCGTGGCGGTCGTGCGGATCGACTGGTGCGGCCCGATGGGGTTTCTCCTGCAGGCCGCCGCAGCCGATCACGGTCGGCTGATTGCGTGGCTGGAGTCTGAGTCCATCCCGCGAGCGGAGCCGGCTGCGGTGGAGGCTGCCCGCATCGAGGCAGGCCGGCCGGAGCCCGCCGACATTCCGGAGAAGACCTTGCCGCAGGAGTTGGAAAGAAATGCACGGGCAATTTCCTTTACCAAAGGCTGTTATCTCGGGCAGGAGACCGTGGCCCGGATCGATGCCCTGGGGCACGTCAACCGCCGGTTGGTCGCCCTTGCCTGCGACGGACCGCGAGAGCCTGCCGTCGGGGCATTGGTGCGGGCTGGCGATGAGGTCATTGGCCGGTTGACTTCGGCCTGTTTTTCGCCTGCTCTGGGCTGTGGCCTCGGGCTCGGAATCCTACAGGCTCGCGCGATTGATGCTGCAGGCACGCTCTCGGTGAATGGCGTGACGGCGCGCGTCGTGGCCGTGCCGCTGGAAGTGTTGAAGGCGGTTCGCCCGTCGGCAACCGATGCGGCATCGCGGCAGGACGGCATGGCCCTCGAGGACGATTCTGCGGAGACAGGCACGCTGCTGCTGGAAACAAAACGTTTCCGAGTGGTGCGTGTCACGGAGCCGTGTGCCGATGGCAGCCGACGCGAACGTGAGATCGTGAGGCATCCTGGCAGCGTCGTGGTGGTGCCGCTGGTATCGCCCCGGGAGGTCTGCCTGGTGGAGGTGGTGCGGGTGGCCGTCGGCAAGACACTCTGGGAACTCCCGGCTGGCACGCTCGACCGAATCGAATCGCTGGCCGCAGCGGCGCAGCGGGAACTGGCTGAAGAGACCGGCTACCGCGCCGGCCGGATCACGCCGGCGGGTTCGTTCTGGATGTCGCCCGGGATCCTGCGAGAGCGGATGCACTTGTTTATCGCCGAAGACCTGACCCCGGGGCCGCAGGCGCTTGAGCCAGGGGAACAGATCCGATCCCACGTGGTCGCCTGGGATGAGGCCATCGCCATGTGCCTCGACGGCCGGATCGACGACGCCAAGACGATCGTCGGCCTGCTGTTGATCGATGCCCGGAGACGGTGAGCCAGGGCGGTTTGCCGTCGTCGTGTCCGTGACGCTCGAGAGGGGTGAATGTGCCGGAGCCAGGACTCGGGAGAACTTGGCTTCACGCCGGTTCTGTGAGGCGTGCGTCCGACATCAACGCCACCGACGGCTTGCGGTCGAGCAAAAACAGCACACCGCCGATCAGTCCGGTCAGGATGGTGGATAGAAACCAGAGCAGACCGATCGCCACCGCCGCGTCCATCGACACGCCGGCGGGCTGCAGCAAAAATACCAGTCCTCCCTCGCGGACGCCGACTCCGTTGATGCTGATCGGCAGCACCATCGCCAGCGCCACAAGGGGCACGACGGTGAACCACACGGGCATTGGCAACACGATGCCGATGGCGCGTGCGATGAGAGCGACGGTCACCGAACCGCCGATCTGAACGAGCAGGCTCCAGCCAATGGCTCTCGTCATCAGACTGGGCCGGAGTTTGTAGGGCAGCAGTTGGGCGATGAAATGCCTTGCCGCATAACGTTTGGGGATGATGGCCAGCACGTGGTCGAGCGAACCAACACCCAGCCAGAAGGCTGCCACCGCGGCCCCCAGGAGCGCCGCTCCCACGGCCAGTGTGGCGGACACATCCAACGCACACTCCTTCGAAATCAAGGCCGTGCCTGCCAGCACGCCCAGTGCCGCCAGTCCTGTGAGCCGGTCTGCCAGGACGGTGCACCCCGCCAGGAGGCGGCCCGAGGTGGAGTCGGCGAGTCGATACGCCTTGACGACATCGCCCCCGATCGACGAGGGCAGACAGAGGCTGAAAAATTGCCCCTCGAAAAACCGCCAGACGAACGTTTTTGTAGAAAAGGGAAACCCAATCGGCCGGGCGAGGGCTGCCCAGCGGATCCCGGCCAGCACCTGCACGAAGACGCCGATTACAAGCCCCGCAAACCACCATCCCCAGTCGCAGTGCTCTAGCAACGCGAAGAACTTGGGCCATTTGATGCCCCACAGAACCACGGCCATCAGGGCAAAAGTTGCCGCGATGCGTAGCACAAAGCTCAGCCAGCCAGGCAGGCTGCCGGAACTGAGCGGCAGAGAGATTTTGGGCGGATTCTGCATGATGCAAAACTGGGCAGGTGGTTATGGCGAGAAAGAGCCCCTGCTGACACTACCCTACGTGGCCGGCGGTTGGCAGTGGCCTGGGTCCGTGACGTGAAACAGCGGTTGGACCTCGTTAGGTTAGAATGATTGTTTCCGAGGGATCAAGCGGTGAATCCGTCGCTGCGTGCGGAGACGTTGGGAGTGGTCGGCCCGTGAAACTGTCGCCAACAATACTACAATCAAACCAGCTTCCTGTTGCCACGCCACCGCCGACGACGGCCGAATCGTGGCGAGCGCTTGACAGGGCCTTTGCGGACGACGGATCCCTGTGGGAATCGGCGAGGGCTCGCATCGATGCCCTCAGGGAGGATCTGCGGCAGCCCGATCAGCGGGAGCCCCTGATGCTGATTGCTGCGCTCACGTCGATGCTGATCATGAGTTATTGGCCTGGCCTGCTCAGCGCGCGGGCGTCGTGGAACAACCCGCAGTATTCGCATGGCTGGATCGTGCCGCTGTTCTCGGTGGCGATCCTATTTTGGTGGCGGCAGCCGGTGCCACAGCGGGGCGCTTCCGCGAGGTTGGCCGGTCTTGGACTGCTGATGGCAAGCTTCGCCATGCGGCTGCTGGTGGCCCGATACCGCATCATCACGATTGATATGTACACGTTCGTGCCCGCCCTGGCGGGGGTGTTTCTTCTGGGTGGTGGCTGGAGCCTGTTCCGCTGGGCCTGGCCACCGATCGCGTTCCTGATCTTCATGTATCCCCTGCCCGACGAGGCGACTCGCTACCTATTGGGGCCGTTGCAGACGCTCGCCACAATGGTCAGCACGTATGCGATTCAGACCCTTGGGGTCGACGCCGTTCGGGAGGGCAACCAGATTGTCGTCGGGGAGAGGCACCTAGGCGTCGTCGATGCCTGCAGTGGCCTGCGCATGCTCACGATTTTCATCGCGTTGGCGGTGGCCATCGTCATGCTGTCGAATCACGAGTGGTGGGAGAATCTCACGATCGTCGCCAGTGCTATCCCGATCGCGTTGATCGTCAATGCCATCCGCATCACGGCCACGGGGGTGATGTACACGATCAATCCGGAGATGGCGGAAAAAATATTTCACGATTGGGCAGGCTATTTTATGATGCCCTTGGCCTTGGGCATGCTCTACGTCGAACAGCAGCTTCTGGGCCTCGTGTTCGTCGCCGACGACATGGCCTCGCCGAAACTGGCTCCGGTGGCTTTCCTGGGTGCCCTCACGCCCAGGGACGGGCGAAGCGCCGCAGCAGGGATGTCGCCGCGGCTGCCCACCGATCCCGGCCGGATTCCAGGGGTTCTCCTCGTGGGAAAACCCACGGAGAGAGAACGGGCGAATCCTGGGTAGAATGTGGCTTGCCGGGGATGCTCCCGGGAGCCTGCGGCGGCAGTCGTGATTCCGTACCCAAGACGGGGCCGACTGACCACGCACGGTTTCACGACCGAATAGTACGCATGCGCTGACCAATCCATGGCCGACTCGGTTCACACCACTGAACAGACCGCTCCCGTGGCCGGAGGTCCGTCCGCAGGCATGTTGGCTGTTCGCAATACGTCGCTGGCACCCGTGTTCGAACCGCATGGGCAACTGGTCCATCCGGGCGGCCGTGAACAGCTGACGGGGGGCGTCGACTATGTGCGGGTTCTCCATGCGCTGCGCCGACGATGGCTTCCTGCCACGGCCCTGGGACTGCTCATGGCCTTTCTCTGCGCCGTCCCAGCGTGGATCTTCCTTCCTCGCGGATACGAGGCGGTGGCCTGGCTGCGGGTGCGCGACAAGGGGGGCATGCTGCGTGGTGGTGGCCGTGACAGCGCGGAGTATGAGTCGTACAAGAAAACACAGCTCCAGCTGATCAGGAGCCCTTACGTGCTCCAGGGAGCGCTCCGCAAGCCCGGCATCGAAGGGCTGTCTACGCTTCGTGAGGCGAATGCGGATCAGGTCGGCTGGCTCGCCCGTTCGTTGCAGGTCACGGCGCCGGCCGACTCGGAGGTGGTGCAGGTGCGCCTCCGTGGCAAGAATGCCGAAGACGTAGCCAAGATCGTCAATGCAGTGACGGCCTCATTTTTGGACGACATCGTGAATAAGGACCGCATCGAGCGGCTCGGTCGGCGCGATGCCTTGGAGAAGAAGTTCAAGGAAAACATGGCGGAGTTGCGCACCCGTCGTGAAACGCTCAACAGCCTGGCCCGAACCCTTGGCACCCGCGACAGCAGCGAAGTCTCCACGCAGCGTGGCTTGCTGATGGATCACGTGAGCACGCTGCGGACGCAGTTGGTGCAGACGCAGCGGGACATCGCGGCCATCGACACGGAGTTGTGGATCGCCGATGCCCGATCGAGCGGGGAAATCTCCCCGGAGGAATCGCTGCCGCAGGAAATGATCGATGCCACGCTCTTGCGGGATCCGCAGATGATCGAATTGAACGACCGACTGGCTGCCGTCGAGGAGGCGATTGCCTTTCAGGGCCAACGCAGCGCGAGAGGCGGCAGTGAGCCAGCTGTTCGGAGGCTGATGGCCCATCGCGAGGAGGTGCTTGAGCGGACGGAGATTCGGCGGCGTGCGCTGCGGCCTGCAGTCGTCGCCCAGCTCATGCTCGATACCGTGGGCCGGCGGGTGGAGACCCCGATCGTGCTCAAGAAACGACGGGAGATGTTGGTTTCTACGCTCGCGAGCACGTCCAAGGAATTTGATCAGCTCTCGAAGGAAGTGACGGAGCTGGGCAAGGCAAATGCCGACATGGACGCCCGTAAGATTGAGGTGGAGCATCTGCAGCGGGTGACCGACCAGATTGGCATCGAGCTGGAGAGCTCGGCCATCGACCTCAACATGCCCAATCGGGTGACGCTCATCGAGCCGGCTGGCGTGCCTCAGGGGAACGACAGGATGTTTCGCCTGCTGCTCACGATGTTGGCAGGAGCGGCCGGCCTCGCGCTTGGCGGCGGCGGAATCGTGTTCATTGAATACATGCGGGATCACGTCAGTGCTGCAGAGGGGCTGTCGCGACGCATTGGTGTGCGGGTGCTCGGCACCTTCCCGCTGGTGTCGAGATTGGGAAAACGCCAGGACGCCGGCAATATCATGGCCGAGTGCGGCGATGCGATCCGGACGCTGATCTCGCAGACCGGCCGCGAGTCGCCGAAGGTGATTCTCGTCACCAGCGCCGTCGAGCACGAGGGCAAAACGACGTTCGCCGCCCAGTTGGCTGCCAGCCTCGCGCGTGCCGACAATCGCACGCTGCTGCTTGACGGTGACCTGCGTCACCCCACCGCTCATATCGCCCTTTCGCTTGAGCTCCGCGCCGGCCTGCCCGAACTGCTGCGGGGCGAGTGTGGCAACGACGAGGTTGTGCAGCCCACGGCCATCGATGGGCTGTTCGTGGTGACGGGCGGAGTGTGTGACTATGCCGCGATCACGGCACTGTCGCGGCCGGAACTGTCGAAAGTCATCAAGGGATATCGCGACGCATTCGACCATGTTGTGATCGATGCCGGACCGGTGCTGGCCTTTGCCGACACGTTGATGCTGGGACAGCAGAGCGATGCGGTGATCCTCTCGACGATGCTCGACGTCAGCCGCGTGCCGCAGGTCGAAAACGCCGTGGATCGACTGCGGTCGGTGGGCGTGCGGCTGTTGGGCGTGGTTGTCAACGGTGGGCCGGCGGCACCGCCGCAGCGCCGCTACGCTATGCCGGTGTCGGCATGAGCGGTGTCGTGAGGCGTCAACGGCAGTGGTGCGGTGCCTCGCGTGCCGAAAGAAGGGATTGACGATGAAGGTCTCCAGCAACCTGACGATGGCGATCGTTGCCGGCGTGTTCATCATCGGCACGACATACCTGCACGGTCGGATGACCGATCGGTGGGGGGGGCGAGACGTGGCTGCCGAGTTGAAGCTTGCCGCTGAACTGCTCGAAAGTCGGTTTCCTCGCCAGTGTGGCGACTGGCAGGCGGATGAGGAACTCGAGTCCAGCCCCAAGGAACTCGAGCGTGCGGGAGCCGTCGGGCATGTCGCTCGGTCCTACCGCAATGCGAAGTCCGGTGCAAAAGTGTCAGTGTTCGTGGTGTGTGCCACGCCGCACAATGCGTCGGGACACACACCCGACCGCTGTTATCCTGGGGCCGGCTTCGAGATCGGCGAGACGGAGCACCGGCAGAGCGTACCGCTCGCAGATGGCCAAGCCGCGGAAGCCTTCAGCGGCACGTTCCGGAAGTCGGGCCAAACCCTGCGGGTATTCTGGACCTACGGAGTGGCTGGCCGCTGGGTCGCTCCGCAGATCGCGAGAATTGAATTGGCGAATGCCGAGGCTGTGTACAAGCTCTACGCGATCATCGATGAAACGTCTCTGCCTGCCGGGATGGGCGGGAGAGTCTGCGCAGAATTTCTGGCAGTGCTTCTCGCGGACTTCGACGCCGCCCTCGCCGAGAAGCCTCCAGCCAAGATCGCCACGTAAACGACCGGTTGTGGTGTATTGTCAATTGGATGACCGGAGCCAGCAACAGGATCACCGCAAGGTAGGAGGCCCCCGTGCCCGTGAATGATCGTCGTGCGCTGATCACCGGCATCACCGGTCAAGACGGCTCCTATCTCGCCGAACTCCTGCTCGACAAGGGCTATGACGTTCACGGGCTGGTGCGTCGGTCGAGCACCTTCGGCACGCAGCGGATCGAGCACCTCTACCGTGACATCCATGACGAGCACCGGTCCCTCGAACTGCACCACGGTGACATGGCCGACGGCAACGGCCTAGCCCGCCTGATCAGGGAGATCCGCCCGACGGAGGTCTACAACCTCGCGGCGCAGAGCCACGTCCGCGTGAGCTTTGATCAGCCGGCCTACACCGCCGACGTCACGGCTGTGGGCACGCTGCGGCTGCTGGAGGCAGTCCGGGATTGTCAGGATGCCGTCGGCTGCCAGATCCGATTTTATCAGGCATCGAGCTCGGAAATGTTCGGCAAGGTCGTGGAGACGCCGCAGTGCGAGACGACCCCTTTTTATCCGCGGTCGCCCTACGGCGTGGCAAAGCTCTACGCGCACTGGATCACAGTGAACTACAGGGAGAGCTACGGCCTGCATGCCTCCTGCGGGATCCTTTTCAATCACGAGAGCCCCCGGCGAGGGGAGACATTCGTGACCAGGAAAATCACCCGAGCCGCCGCGAGGATTCAGCTGGGGCTCCAGAAAAAACTCTATGTAGGCAACCTCGATGCACAGCGGGACTGGGGCTTTGCCGGTGACTACGTCGAGGCGATGTGGATGATGCTCCAGCAAGACTCGCCTGACGACTACATCGTGTCGACCGACGAGACGCACTCGGTGCGCGAATTCTGCGATCGGGCCTTCGGCCGGCTTGGCATGGACTACCGCGAGCACATCGAGATCGATCCACGGTATTTTCGCCCGGCGGAGGTCGAACTGCTGCTGGGCTGCTCCCAGAAGGCGCGAACAAAGCTGGGCTGGAGTCCGCGGGTTTCATTCGCGCAACTCGTGGAGATGATGGCGGACGCCGATTATGAACTGGCCCGTAAGGAACAGGTGATGCTGGCCGCTGGCCACGATGGCATCCTCCCCGGCCGATGACCCACCAGAACTGGCCCGATCGCAGGAGTGCCGTGACCGATCTTTCAACCCGGCGGATCGTCGTGACTGGAGGTGCCGGCTTTCTCGGCCGTGCCGTTCAGCGGGTGCTTCGACAGCGAGGCATTCCCGACTCGCGGATCGTGGTGCCCCGGCGGCGGGATTACGATCTCACGATCGAGTCAAACGTGGAACGGCTCTACGAGGCGGCCCGGCCAGACGTCGTGATTCACCTCGCGGCAGAGGTGGGCGGCATCGGTGCAAACATGGAGCACCCGGGACGATTCTTCTACGCCAACATGGCGATGGGGCTGCACCTGGTCGAGCATGCCCGCCGGCGCGGACTGGAAAAGTTCGTTCACACGGGCACCGTCTGCGCCTATCCGAAGCACTGCCCAATTCCGTTCCGCGAAGAAGACCTCTGGAACGGCTACCCGGAGGAGACAAATGCTCCTTACGGCGTGGCCAAGAAGGCAATGTTCGTCATGCTCGACGGCTACCGTCGAGAGTATGGACTCAAGAGTGCCGTGGTCGTGCCGGTGAACCTGTATGGGCCGGGCGACAATTTTGATCCGCGTTCTAGCCATGTCATTCCCGCTTTGATCAGGAAGTGCGTGGAGGGCAGGCTGGCGGGTGCCCCTGAGATCGTCTGCTGGGGAACCGGCAGTGCGACACGGGAATTTCTCTATGTCGACGACGCCGCCGAGGCGATCGTGCGGGCGGCCGAGGTTATGGACGAACCGGTGCCGATGAACCTGGGAGGCGGCGAGGAGATTTCGATTCGCGATCTCGTCGACAGGATTGCGAAGGCGTGCGATTTTCGCGGAAGGATTGAATGGGATGTGTCGAAGCCGGATGGCCAGCCTCGCCGCGGGCTTGATATCTCGCGGGCGCGCAGGCTGCTGGGCTGGGAGCCGAAGCAGGACTTCGGCGAGGGGCTCGCTGCGACGGTTGCCTGGTGGCGCGAGCACGGCGGAATATAAAAGAGCGGTGTTGTGCGGTCAGGCTTCCCGCATGCCTGCGCCATAGGCACACACGACAGGATGGCGTGGTGTGCGTGAACTTACCCCGTCGGCTGCAGGCTGCCGTGGCTGAGGATGAATTTGCGGGTGCCGGCGGGGCCGTCGAAGAGCACGGTGCCAACGGCACGAGGGCCGGTGCCGCTGATTCCGGCGATCACGCCCTCGCCATACTCCGCATGCCGCACTCGCTGCCCGGCCGCGTAGGTGAGCTTCGCAGGCTGCACGCCGCCCAGCCGCAATGCCAGGTCAGTCGCCCGTTCGATCGCGCCATCGAGCCCACGTGGGCGGCCGATCCCGGGCCGCGACCGCGATGTCGTGCGGGCCTCGGCGGGAGGTTCTGAATCGTCGAGTTCCAGGAGGAGTCCGTCCGGCCGCTGCGACGGAGGCGGGCTTGTCGGCCGCGTGCCGGCCTCCTCGGGAGCGTCTTCTGCGACGATCTGGGAGTAATCGTCGTCATCGCGCCAGCCCGCCCAGGATGCTCCCAGTGCCGGTGCTTCGGCCCCCGTGACAACCGTTTCGGTGCCGGTCATCTCGGTCAGAAAAAGACTCGGTGCGGAAATTCGCCGTGTTCCGCGGTAGTCGCGCATCCGGGCGGCGCTGGCATGCACCTCTTCCCGCCCGCGCGTGATACCGACAAACACCAGTCGCCGTTCCTCCTCCAACTGATCGGGATGGTCCAGGCTGCGCTCGTGGGGCAGGATGCCATCCTCCATCGCCACCAGGTAGACCACCGGGAACTCAAGCCCCTTGACGGCGTGGAGTGTCATCAGCGAGACGCGATTGTCCTGGGAGTCCCACACGTCGGTGTCGGCGACCAATGCCGTCGTTTCGAGAAATGCCCCGAGGGCGTCGTCGCCTGGGACTGCCGGCACGAAGGTCTCGTCGCATTGCCGTGCCGCCGTCAGGAGTTCCTCTACGTTTGCCAGGCGATCTTCGCCCCCTTCGTCCCCATCGTCCTGCTCAAGCATCTGCTTGTAGCCCGTCTTATCGAGCACCGCCGCGAGCAATCCCGCCACGCTGGCCGCCGGGCCGCCGGCCAGTTCCCCCAGTTCGGCATGCAGCCGCGCAAACCGCACGAGTGCCGCGCCGGCGCGGGTGGAAACGCCCGGGATCCGCGGAGCCTGCGCGGCGGCCGCAAGCAGGCTGGCACGATGATCACCGGCCCACGACATCAGCCGATCGAGGGACTGCTTGCCGATGCCGCGAGGGGGCACGTTGACCACCCGCAGCAGGGCCTGGTCGTCGCTCGGGTTTTTGAGGAGCCGTAGCCATGCCACCACGTCGCGAATCTCACGACGCTTGAAGAACTCGAGCCCTCGTACCAGTTGGTACGGCACGCTGCGGCTGCGCAGGGCCACCTCCAGCGACCGCGACAAGGCGTTGGTGCGAAACAGAATGGCGAAGTCCCGCGGAGAGCGGGAGCCGCAGGTCAGTGCGCTGGCGATTTCAGAGGCGATACGATCGGCTTCGTCGTAGCTGGACGCATCAAGCACGATCCGCACCGGTGATCCAGGCGGCGCATCAGTGATCAACCGTTTCGGCTTGCGGCGACTGTTGTGGGCAATGAGCCGATCGGCGGTGCCGAGAATGTTGGAAGTGCTTCGATAGTTGTGCTCGAGCGTCACGACCGTGGCCGCCGGGTAGTCTCGCTCAAATTCCAGGATATTGCGGATGCTGGCGCCCCGCCATCCGTAGATAGCCTGATCGGGGTCGCCTGTCACGGCGAGATTCGGGTGGTCGATTGAAAGCCCTCGCACGATGCAATACTGGACAGCATTTGTGTCTTGGTATTCGTCGACCAGAATCCATCGATGCTTCGCGTCGAGCATCCGCCGTAGATCGGCGTTATCCAGCAGCATTCGTGCCACGTGCACGAGCAGGTCATCGAAGTCGACGGAGTTGGCTTCGAGCAGCATCTGTTGGTAGACGGGCCACACCCGCTGCACGACCTCATCCACCGGTTGGCCCCAGCGGGGTTCGAACGATTCCGGTGTGGCCAGGTCGTTCTTGGCGCGGCTGATCACCCCAGCAACCCGATCAATGGGCGTGTGGGTGAGCGACAGGCCAAGTTTCTTCGCGGCGCGCTTCATGAGCGCACCAGCATCGTCGGGATCGAGAATCGAATAGTCGCTGGTGAGGCCTGCGAGGCGGGCATTGCGACGGAGCAGTCTCGCGGCAAATCGATGGAATGTGCCCATCTCCACGGCCTGCGGACCAACCAGCTCCGTGACCCGTCGCCGCATCTCGTCGGCGGCCTTGTTCGTGAACGACAGCGCAACGATCTGCGAGGCTGGGACGCCGGCCGATATGATATGGGCGATCCGATGCGTGACGACCCGGGTCTTGCCGCTTCCTGGGCCTGCTAGCACCAACAGTGGCCCCTCGACGTGCGTCGCTGCCAGTCGCTGTGAGGCGTTGAGGGTGTCCAAGGAAAAGGCTGGCACGGCAAATTTCACGAGCGCTCAGAACACAGGAACTGGAAGTGGTGTCGGGCCCCGAGCCGTTCAACGGTAGTCGATTCCAGATGGTTTCGAGTATATTGCAGCGAAATCAGTTTCGGGCACGTTCGCTCGAAGGATCGCCACTATTCATGTCGCACGGGAGGGACCCCATGCCCCGCATTCCTTACAAAAACCTGACGCATTCCGACGAAATGGCCGAAAAACTCGAAATGAGTACGGCAGAGATTGGCCTCTCGGTCCGCACGACGAATTGCCTCGAGGAGAAGGGAATCTTCACGGTGCACGACCTGCTCAACTGCACTCGCGCCGACCTCCTCTCGATCTCAAACTTCGGTGAAAAGACGCTGGAAGAGGTCTACAGGGCTCTCGAGAAGATCGGTTTTTACAGGACAAGCCCGCCGATTTCGGCCGTCTCCTCCGGGCCCCGATCACTGCGCGACGTGCCGGCGGCCGGATTCCGTGCCCCCGAGGCGCGTGAGGAAACCTGCAGCCAGGCCTGACGGCGCGGCGGTTCCGAAGTCGGGATTCTCCGGAAATGCAGGAGGCGGCGCCCCATTGATGTCACCGCACCCTGAGCTGTCTGCCTGCAGGAGAGACCGATCGTGAGGCTGCCGCGACTGTACGCGAAAAAACGCGGCCATCGGCGGACCGGCTCCCGTGAATGGGGGTCGGTGGGGGATGGTCTTTTTCACGGAACGCTCCTGCTGGGGGGAATTTTTTTCGGCGGGTTGCTCGTGTCTGGAGTGGCAGCTCCCGAGTGGCGGATCAACAACGATTTCGTCGGAACGCGTTGCACGATCCTGGCCAAGGGGCTGGCTCGCACGACTCTCGAAGATCCGCCTGGAGCCGTCAGCACGCACTGGCGGCCCTGCGTGCGGGTGCGGTACTCCGTGGACGGCGTCAGGCGAGAGTCATGGAGCTCGGGCTCGTCCTCAGACAATTCCACCGACCGTGCGATGGCGTTGGAGAGCCTGTCCCGGTGGCAGCTCGGTTCCGAGTGTCCCTGTTGGTATGACCCGGCGGCTCCTGGAATGGTCGTGCTGGAGCGGGGCTACAGCTGGTGGCTGTGGTTGTTGGCACTCCTGCTGCCTGGAGCGCTGGTGCTCATCGGGGGAACCGGACTGGTTCGGGGCCTGAGGGCGTGGGGAAAGTCCGAGGAGCATCGGGCAGCATCCCCCGGTCTCTCGGAACTCCTTGACCCGCTTGCCCAGCCTGCGTTGGAAGCGCCCGATCATCCGGCTGTTCCGTTGTGGGACGACCTGGTCAATTCGCCGGGCACGATCCTGCGATATCGCCTGCCGATTGAGAGCCCAGAAAGCTGGACGCTCGTCGGATTCGGGCTGTTTGCGTTGCTCTGGAACGCGGTGGTCGTCGTGCTCGCCATCGGGGCCGGACTCGATCTCTTGGGAGGCACGATCGATTGGTGGCTGTTTGCACTGCTGGTGCCTTTTCTCGGCGTGGGCATTGCTGGCATCGCGCTCTTCATCAGGAGGCTCGTGTTCGCGACCGCCATCGGGCCAACGCAACTTGAGATCTCGGATCATCCACTGCTGCCGGGCCGCCATTATGAGGTACTCCTCACGCAGGGCGGCTCTGGCTCTTTTCGCACGCTCGAACTCTCGCTCGAATTAGAGGAGCAGGCCACGTTTCGTCAGGGCACCGACACCCGGACCGAGCAGCGAGTCGTGTGGAGACAGCGTGTGGCAGGCTGCGACGGGGTATGCCCGTCGCCGAACTCCCGGTTTGAGACGCAGGCGCGGGTCGCGATCCCTGCCGATGCCATGCATTCGTTCACATCAGCCCATAACGCCGTGCGTTGGCGGCTGGTCGTGCGTGGCACGCCCGAGCGGTGGCCGAAATTTTCCCGCATGTTTCCAGTGGTGGTGTTGCCAGCTGGAGCCGAGGCGGCATCGGCACCAAGTCGGCTGGTGGCCGGCCGTGAGGAATCGCAATGAGCGAGCCCCAAGACCGTCCGGCGACCGCGCCGCGGATTGAAGTGCATTTCGACCAGTCGCATCGTCAGCATCAGCCGCGAGATGTGCTCGCGGTCCGCTACCGGATCGAAGGCTGCGACGGCGAGGCTGTTCGCGCCCTCGAACACTCCGTCCTCTGGTATACGGAGGGCAAGGGCGAAGAGGATCTGGGAGTGCATTTTTTCCAGCGCATCACCGACCGAACTGCGATGCCGCCGGCGGTGACGACCGGTGCCTTCACCACGCCGCTGCCGCAGAGCCCGCTTTCATACGAAGGGTTCATCGTCAAGGTGCGTTGGTGCGTCAGGGTGCGGATCTTTTTTGCCGGTGGCCGCGATTTTGTGTCAGAGCACGTGTTTGCACTCGG
>Ga0209829_10001479_pt1 | contig 18968 bp, 15 predicted proteins | sample C_140205_EF_Meta_FD_187311 | JGI IMG/M metagenome (GOLD analysis project Ga0209829, IMG submission 187311) | Freshwater microbial communities from Lake Croche, Canada to study carbon cycling - C_140205_EF_MetaG (SPAdes) (version 2) | ecosystem: Environmental > Aquatic > Freshwater > Lake...
GATTATTAACGTTAGATGTTGCAAGTGGAAACGGAATTACTGGAACTTTCAATATAACTTTCGGTGGATCAGGTAATACTACAGTTGCAGATCCAATTGATACAAGCAGTGGAACTTTAACTAAAGATGGATCGGGTACATTATTCTTAACAGGCGCTAATAATTACACAGGCGCAACAACAATTTCTGCAGGTATAATAAGAGCAAGTCACGCTTCAGCTTTTGGAACAACAGCTGGTGGCATAACAGTTGCAAGTGGAGCTGCATTACAATTATCAGGTGGAATTACAATTGCGACTGAAGCTTTAATATTAAACGGTGATGGAATTGCCTCAACTGGAGCTTTAAGAAATATAAGCGGCGACAACACTTATCAGGGAACAATTAATATTTCATCATCAGCTTCTGGCGTTAGAATTAATAGTGACTCTGGAACGTTAACATTAAGTGGAAATATCACTAATGGTTCACAACTTCTTTTAATTGGTGGAGCAGGAGATACGGTTGTTAGCGGAGTTATCGGCAGTGGAGCAGGCGCGTTTACTAAAGCAGACGCTGGTACAGTAACTTTAACAGGAACAAATACTTACACTGGCTTAACAACAATTCTTGGTGGAACTTTAGTTCTTGATAAGAGCGGCTCTACTACAGGAACGGTTATTGCAAATGCGGCTGCAATCACAATTAACGGTGGTACTTTACAATTAAACGATTTAACGGAATCAGTAGGGGCGGTTACATTAACAAGTGGATCAATCACAGTTGGAACAACTGGAAATGCTTTATGGGGAACAAGCTATAGTTTAAATCCAACTACTGGAACAAGCCATACTATTGATGCAGTATTGGCGGGAAGTGGTGTTAGATTAACTAGTCGAGGCACTTCAGGAACAGTCGTTACTTTAACTGGAACTAATACTTACACAGGCGGCACTTATATTAATTCAGGAACCTTATCTATAGGAGGAACAACAGGAAACGTTTTACCAGATACGAGCGCAGTTATATTCCAAAATACAGCTGGAGCAATTTTAAATATTAACGGCAAAACAGAAACTATTGGTTCATTATCGGGGGGTGGAGCATCGGGTGGAAATATTACACTTGGATCTGGTGGAGCATTAACGGTTAATGAATCGGGATTTACTCAGTATTCAGGAGTCATCAGTGGAGCTGGATCATTTACAAAATCAGGTGCTGGTACACTTATGTTAAGTAATGCAAATACTTACACAGGCACAACTTATGTTAACTCTGGAGATATTATTTTAGATGTTGATAATGCTTTACCAAATAGCCCACTAACCTTTACTGGAGCGGCAAACATTTATTTATTTAACGATAACCAGATTCAAAATATTGGAACTTTAACAGCGAATAATGTTACTGGAGCAAACATAGATTTATCCGGCGCTTATTCTACATTAACTATTACACAAGCCTCTGGTTCTAATACTTTATATTCAGGAACTATTGTTGGAATAGGTTCGGTTTTGAAAGCCGGATCTGGAACGTTATCATTGGCTGGAACAAACACTTATACAGGAGGAACAACTATTAACGCAGGGACATTAAAAATTGATAATAGTTCAACAGGTGACGTTTTATCAGATATTGGTTTTGTAACTTTAGCAAATGTTAATGGGGCAACATTAAACCTTAACGGCAAAACAGAAACTATTGGTTCATTATCGGGGGGCGGAGCATCGGGTGGAAATATTACACTTGGAACTGGCGGGGCTTTAACTGTTAATCAAACAACTAATACTTCATATAATGGAGCAATTAGTGGAGATGGATCGTTTACAAAAACAAGTTATGGAGTTCTAACATTAAATGGAGTCAATACTTATACAGGAGCAACCACTTTATCTGGTGGTGAAGTAGTTATAGGTGTTAGCAATGCAATTCCAAATAAATCGCTTGTATTTGCAAATGCAGCAAGACTATTATTGATACATGACGGAGTTTCAGCAGAAATTGGTTCATTAACATCTGAAGGGGTAACAGGTTCTGTAATCTGGCTTTACAACAGATCAGTATTAACTGTTAATCAATCAGTAGACAGAAACTATGATGGCAGCATTATTTCAAATGTTATGGGTTCTGTTGTTAAAAACTTATCCGGCACATTAACTTTAAGAGGAACAAATACATATCTTGGAGGCACAACTATTAATGCAGGAACATTAAGAATTGACGGTTCAAGTAGCTTAAACAACGGTGATTATATGGGAAGTATTACAAATAACGGTATATTACGTTATTCATCATCTACTCCTCAATATTTAAGAGGAACTTACAGTGGCTCAGGAACTTTGAGCGATGATACTAGCAACCTAAACTTTATATAAATTTAATTAAAAAATGACAAAAAAAAATTTTTTTTCTAAATCCATTTTAAAATATTTAGCAGTGATAATGTTTGCTTCTGTGACGAGTGCTAAAGCGGTAGATTGTTATATTGCAGCAGGACAATTAAATTTTGGACTACTTAGCGAGGGTAAAAATTTGGAGTCTGTTGGAGAAATTACCGTTTTATGTTCCAATATGAAAGGCGATGTAAACTATACTTTGATGATAGATAATAATGGCAAGCCACTAAGTTTAGATCAAAATACTAAAGATAAAATTTTTTATAAATTATTTACTTCAGCAAATAGATCTGTTGAATGGAATAAAGATAATCCCATTTTTGGAGTTGTTAAAAATATTGGCGGCAATGGTCAGGACAAGAAGCCTATTTATGGTCGCATTCTTAACTATACTAGAAAATTATCTGCTGGTGACTACAATAATGTTTCCAATGTCCCAACTGTATCAATAGATTATAAATAGTAATTTATTTAATACAAGTGAATGGCTCAGTAATCTCTTGGTCTTGTTTTTTAAAGTCTACAATAATATCAAATTCACATTTATTTTCTAACCAGGTGATAATAACGTGATTTTTTTCAGACAATCCCATTAAATAAAGCTCACCATCTTTTGCTATAATAAATTTTTCTTCGCTAGAAGCTAAGCCAGCTGAAGCACCGGCTGGAACATTCCTTCCGTCAGGTAGTTTAACATGTATTAAAAGATTTTTAGAGTAACGTATTGGAATATCTACAAATACACCGGCGCGCGCATAGGATGTTGGATAAAATTCCGTTTGTTTCACCTCTAGATCTAAGGGTAAATCTTCTTCTTTTATTTCTATTTTTGCTTTTTCATAAGGTCTTATTGGAATAACAGCTACTCCTCTGCTATTGGATGTGGCAGCAACTGAGTTTTGACTGTAAATAGGTATACCTTCAAAATTACCAACCTTAGCAATAGCAAAACTGTTAGAACCAATAGTTCGTGTTGCAAAAGCCTGTCCTTCTAGGAGACCTAAAGAACCATTCAGCCCTAAACGTTTGCCAGTGATACCTCCATTCAGTTGGCTAATATCAACAGTGGCTTGAGTTACATTAGTATTTATTATGGCATTAAATTTTAAATTATCTTCAAAATTATCATTTGTTATCCCCCAACCAAACCCTGGGCCATTCGGAGCGCCAGTGCTTATAGATGTACTTTGGGTGTTAACTCCACTTGGATCTTTAGAGTTAGAAGTTCTTAAATTATAATCTCCAAAAGAATAACCCACAGTTACTCCAGAACTCCAATTATTATTACCCGTTAATGTTTTGTTTGCATAAAACCCAAGTGATCCACCATAAGGTAAAGGAAAGCCAGAGTTTAATGAAACCCCTTTAAAAGGTTCACCACTCCATTTAGTTTGCTCTATATAGTTTATTCCAAGTGCACTTTTTATTTCTGGTAAAAATTTTCTCTCATTTATAATAATTGGGAAATATAATCCTGCATTTATTTGTTCCTTTGGTCTTGTTTCAGAGACTCCGCTTGCAAAAGATCTAAAGTCTAAACCAGATTTTTTATATGATAAATTAGTGGTAAAATAACTATTTTGATTTTGAATAGTGGCGCCATACAATCCTCCAACACCATAATCTTCGTCATTAGAAACAGCCGTTATTCCTTGTAATAAACCAAAGTTACCTAAATTGGTACTTAAACTCCCCCCAACAGCTTGTCTTGAATTTTGTAACTCAAAGCGTCCTTGAGTTGTGAATGTATTAGTTAAACCATAATTATAAGAGGATGATAAAAAAGGACTATAGTAATCCACGTTACGTGAGCCAAAATTTCTTCTAAACAAACCAGATTCAAATGAATAATTACTTTCGTCTTTTGCAAGAAAAGAGGATGACTGAAAGAAGCTTTGATTAATAATCTGTTCATTTCCTAAAAGATCTTTAACAATTAAACTAACATTTCCAGCGCCATCAGGGATAGGTAAATGAGAAAAATTAAAAGGACCTGGAGTAATTTTTTCAGAAAAAGTTTTTTGATTATTAATATATACGTCAACAACAGAAGGTAGAGCGGCAGATCCGGAAATACTATTATTTGGAGTATAGATATATCCAGGTTGGAGCGTGAAATCTTTTGCCCAACGCACACCTAAATAATGCACGGATCTGCTCCAGCCACCATCACTACTATTAGTATCTCCCACTACAAGACTGTTTAAGGTGTTAGGAAAATCTTTTTGAAAATAACTGTCTGCTCTAATAAAACTTGAAGCGCCATCACTTTGGTTTTTTGCAACTATGGAATTAGATAAAGATCCATATTTATTAAATATAATATGTTCAAAAAGACCACTGGTGCTATTAATGGTCTTTTTTTCACCATTTGAAGAACTGCTAGAATCTTGAGTTCCAAAAACACTGTAGTTTAAATATGTACCAAGAGGAGAAGGTTCTGGAATGCTTTTTGTAGAAGATTTTTTGTCATAAATATTTAGTGCAAAGGCATCATAAGGGGCCTTAATATCGAGTGAAAATTTTTCACTATCATAGACAAAAATAAAACCTAAATTTTTTTCAAGCAAATATCCCTCTAAGCAATCAGAGGTTTTTATTTTGGGTGCTTTGGTAACAATATTAAAATCTTCAAATATACTTTTTGGTAATACAAAATTTCCATTACGCAATCTTTCTACTCGAACTGGCTCAGGAAGTGTCATTAAGTTTAAAGTTAAGTCTAATAACAAAACCTCAGATTCATTTTGACAGCTGTTTTCTGCAGATGCGGTTGATTTAGCAACTTCAATTTTTTTTGTGCCATCGCCAGAATTGTTTGTGTTTTTATCTTCAATTATAGGAGCGGGAATGGGAGTTGCTTCTAATTTTTTTTCTTCCTCAGCTTTAATTGCTGTTTTGGTTTCAGCTGGTTTAAGATTGAAAGATATTTTTATAGATGATTTAGTAAAAACAAAGGAAATAAAAAGACTAATAACAAATATTACTATCGCATTAACTAAATAATAAAAAATTTTCAAAAAACTAACACTTTTTTAATTGTTTAATTAAAGCCATTATATTATTCGTTTCTTTTGTTCTAGTATTGGGTATCATTGCGGCTAACTTATATCCCTATTAATTCAATATATTAGATACGTTTTAAATATATTAAATCTATTGCGTTAAGATTTATAAGTAATATTCAAAAGAAGAAGAGTAATTCGGGCGCTAAAAATAGTTATTAAAGCTATTATTTAATACTTAATAAGTAACTTCAAAATATATATTTTTGTCTTTAATATTCGAATAGTTCTTTAAACTATTTATAGCAACGGCATTTGCGGCAACAAAACGATTATCATTTTCGATTTTTGCAGCTAATATATTTTTGTAGTTTGAATATTCATCTGCAGCGTCAGAACGTACTAAAGTAGCTGGAACCAAACTAACTAAAGAATTTTTTTCAAATTCAATTTTTTCTTTATTATTTTTAGTAAAATTTAAAGCTATACTGTTGTTTTTAAACTCTTCTAAATTTTTATTTATCAGCTTTACCATCGCACTTGTTGTGTTGCATTCAACTTTCACATTGGCTGCTAATAAAAGCACATTAGAAGTTCCATCTAATAACTTTGTATCTTCCACAATTATATTACAGCTCGTTGGTATATTCATTGTAACCTGAAACGAACCGTAGCCAGTATTTACTTCTGCATGAGCTTTATTAGTTTCAATAAATATAAAACAATTAACAATAAAGAATAAAATTAAGGAGCCTAAATTTTTTTTGATTTTACTTAAGTAATTTTGTTGCACTCATTGGCAACTATTAGATTCGCGTTGAGTATAAAAATTAATATCAGGAGATAAAGATCTGCATTGTGGATAAAAATATCTAACTTCAATAAACGTTAAGCAATTTAAGTTTTAATAATGCAACTAATGAATGTAGTTTATATTTTTGCTGGCAGAGCTTTAATTACTTCATCAAAAATATCTTTCCAACTTCCAACAGCTTCTTTTTTTCTAAAAATTTTCAATGTAGAATACCATGGAGAATAATCAGTATTTATTAACCATCTCCAATCAGCTATTGCTGACAGAAGCATAAATGTTTTTTTTCCTAGGGCTGAGCTTAAGTGCGGAATTGAAGTGTCGGTACTAACAACTAAATCCATATTCTGCACAACAGAGGCAAGGTCATAAAAATCATCAATATTTTTTCCAACAAATTCTATTTCAGGATGTGCTTTCAAAAAAATTTCATCTTCTGGTTTTATATCTTTTTGAAGTAAAAATAATTTGCCTTTGTTTAATAATGGCTCAAAAGAACTAAGAGTAGTTGAACGGTATTTATCACCTACATATTCTTTGTTTCCAGAAAAAGCAATTCCGATATTTAATTTTGTATTTGAAAGTTTAAGTTTATTTTTCCATTCATTGTCTTTGATGCTCGATGATTTTAAGTAACCTTTTTTTAATGGAATATTATCCATGGTAGTTTTGAAAAGCCAAGGTAAGCTAGCTAAGGGAATTTGAAAGTCGATATAATCTATAATAGTTTCTCCTTTCGAAATCACTTTGCATTTTAAATTTTTAGATAATAAATTGACTACAGGACCAGGCACTTGAAAGATAACTTTTGCGCCAGTTTCTATCATGCTAAAAACAAATCTTGAAAACTGTATAGAGTCCCCCAATCCTTGTTCAGACCAAATAATTACTTTTCGATCTTTTAAATCTTCAATATTTTTTGCTTTTAATATTGGCAATGTGTTGAATGGGGATTGGTTTTCAGCTTTTTTTATTTTTAAGCGATATTCATAATTTTCCCATCCTTCTTTATATTCTCCAAGTGTTAGTTCAGTAAGCGATTTGTTAAAAAAATTTTCATAAAATTTAGGATCTAATTTAATTCCAAGATTGTAAGTATTTTTAGCTTTCTCAAACCAAGCCATGTCTTTTGTTACCAATCCCATTTGGTGCTGACACAAACCATAATTCGCTATTCCAGCAACTTCATTAGGGTTTTTTTGCAGGGCTGTTTCGAAATTAATTAGAGCTTCTTCAAGTTTATCGATTCTTGTTAAAGCAGCAGCTTTTGCCATCCAGCCAGGGGCAAAATTTTTGTTTATTCGTATGGTTTGATCAGCGCACTCTAGTGCTTTATCAAATTCTTTTAACCAGAAATAACAGACCCCTTTGTTGTGCCAGCTTTCATAAGAATTTGGACTGAGTTCTATACCTTTTTGAAAAGATTTAATTCCCTCTTCATATAATTCTAAATTTTGTTCAGCTAAGCCCTTATTGTTCCATGCTTCGCGAAGGTTTTCATTTATCAAAATCGCAAGATTAGAAGCTTCAAGCGCCTCTTTAAATTTTTCCATATTAATTAATACTAGGGCTTTGTTGACCCATAATTCAGCGAGTTTGTCATTAATTTTCAAGGCTTCGTTGCAAGCATCTAACGCCTCTGTATATTTTTTTATTTTATTTAAAGCTAAAATTTTATTACAATGAGCTTCTATAAAATTTTTTCTAATTTTTATTGCCAGATCATAAGATGAGATTCCCTCATCATATCTTTCAAGGTCACACAAAAGATCACCCTTTTTGGTATACGCAGGGGCATTGCTAGAATCCGTATTAATAAGAATTGATTGTTCGTAACATTTTAAAGCCTCTTCATTTCTGTTTAATTTTCTTAAAATATCACCCTTATTATTGTAGGCCTCAAAAAAATTATTTTTAATATCAATGGCATTGTCACAGCAAATAAGAGCTTCATTATATTTAAAAATTGCAGCTAGACTTATTGCTTGATTGCTCCATGGCTCTGCAAATTCTGAGTTAAATTGAATAGAGCGTGTAAAGCATTGTATGGCATTCTGATGCTGTCCTTCGTCCATGTTAATAATTCCAAGATTCTGCCAAGCGACGGAACTTTTATCATTTAAAGCAATTGCTTTGTTCGTATTCTCTCTTGCTTCTTTATATTTTTTTGTTGCTATCTGAACTACTGATAAATTATTTAATACGGATTCTTTATCTGGAATAATTTTAAGCGAATCTAAAAAATTTTTTTCAGCCTCATCAAATTGGTTATTCTGTAATAATCGAACACCTTCTAAAAATAATTCTTTTGCTGTCTCAAGCTTATCCATAAAATATTTTTCATTGATTCATGAATGAACGATAGAACAATGTAATATTAGCTTAATTAAAATTCACAATCATTAAAGGTTGATTTTATGTGGATAAAAAATGTGCAATTTTACTTAACAAAACAGCTTAAAGGCATCAAAATTAACAATATTGCTTATAATCGCAAAGCAATGCATAAGGCGATATATGTGGCTAAATTCATATGGAATAACAAAATGAAGAAGTTTTTTTTTATATTTTTTTTAATTCCTTCAGTTGCTTTTTCGCAGACCACACCTGATGCTGGAAAAGTTTTAAAACAAGAACTTGATCGTGATAAGCGAAATGAAATACCTAAAAAAATTCCTAAAAATTTAATAGAAAAAGACAAAAAAAAAGAGATACAACCATCAGATGTAAAAATTGAGGTAAATTCCTTTAAATTAGATGGGGATATAAAAGCAGTCACTACTCAAGAACTGCAAAATCTTTTATTAGATCTAATTAATAAATCCTTAACCTTTTCACAAATTCAATTAGCTGCTGATCGGATTACAAATTATTATAATGAAAAAGGATTTTTTTTAGCTCAAGCAATTATTCCAAAACAAGAAATTCAAAACGGCATAGTTGTTATTTTAGTGAACGAAGGAAAATTAGATTCTAAAGAACCTTACAAAATAAATAAGAAAGATTTAAGAATTTCAGAAGATAAAGTGAAAGCTTATCTAGATGAATCTTTAAAAGAAAATCTTCTAAAAGATTCCATTGAAAGAGGTTTGTTAAACATTAGAGACAATCCTGGAGTTGTTGCTAATATTAATCTTGAGCCGGGTAGCGAACCAGGATCCACAAAAATTATTTTAGATATAAAGGAAGGACCTTTAATGCAAGGTGGATTGACATTCGATAATTATGGTAACCGTTATACAGGAGATCTTCGCGCAAGTATTTCAGTCGATGTTAATGATCCAAGTACTATTGGTGATCACATTAGTATACTCGGAACTAAAGCTATAGAAGGAGATCTAAATTTAAAAAAAATTTCTTATGATCTGCCAATAGGATTTTCTGGTTTAAGGGCGGGAACTTCTTATAGCGTAGTTAACTTTAAAATTGGCAAAGAATTAACGACTAATCCATTAAGCACTGGCAAAGCAGAAGACATTAATTTAAATTTAAAATATCCCATATATCGCTCGGTATCAAAAACTTTAATGACAAATATAAATTATGATAAAAAATATTTATATAATACTACAACTGGTTCTGTTACTTCAGACAAAGAAGTCGACAATTATACTTTTGGAATTACCGCACAACAAATCGATAGTTTTTTTAGTGGTGGGTTTACTCAACTAAATTATAACTTTACCCATGGTGATTTAGATCTTTCAAAGGTTGCCTCAAGCTTAACTAGCGACCAAAGTGCTACAGGCTATAAAACTAACGGAGCTTTTAATAAACAAAATATTCAATTATCTAGAATTCAACAGGTGACAGAAAAAATAAATATTAATCTTATTGCTGATGCTCAATTTGCTTCTAAAAATTTAGATAGTTCTGAAAAAATGTCTTTGGGAGGACCATCGGGTGTTAGGGCTTATCCGGTAGGTGAGGCTTCAGGGGATGAGGGCTATAAATATAGCGCTGATGTAAAATATAATTTTGCAAACAATACATTTATAGGAGATCTTTCTGGATCGGTATTTTATGATTATGGTAAAATTAAACAGTACAAAGACACTGGAATCACAAGCGTTAATAATAATAATTACTCTCTTTCAGGTTATGGAGTTAGCTTAGATTCTGTTAGCTACAATGTGTTCTCTTCCAAATTGGTTTGGGCCCATACTAATGGTAGCAACCCAGGAGCTTCAGCACTAGGTCTTGATTCGGATGGAAAAAAAGATCGAAATCGATTTTGGATTTTAGCCAACCTAATTTTTTAATAATAATATAGTTCTCTCTTTACACGAACACGTTTTAGGTGTTACAACTCTTCCGTTTACAACCTCTAATAAGTATAAAAAATATAAAATATTTTTATTTAGTAGAGTTTAAAAAAAGGGATTTAAATTGAATAAGATTAATAAAACAAAAAAAACTTTAGCTAAAAGCACAACAGCCTTAACTTGCCTGTTAACTGCAGCGATAATTTATGGCAGTTTAGAAACTGCAGAGGCAACAACAACAAGTGGAACTTTTACAGTTTCAACAAACGTTGGTCAGACTTGCAGCTTCTCAGTTTCTGCAATTGATTTTGGTGCTTACGTTCCTGCATCAAATTCAGAACAGATGGTAACTGTTTACCAGAACTGTACAGTTGATACGACAGGGGTAGTTTCTTTTCAAACAGCAAAAGACTCGGGAACAGGTGAATACAGACTTTATCGTGGAGGCACACCTTCATCAACAACCGCTGACTATCTTACAGCAACTTTTGGAACAACAGGTTATAATCAAACTTTATTATATCCAGGCGGCGCATCTTTTTCTAGATCAGGAACAGGATCATCGGATTCCATAGGAATTATTTATGCTCAAATTGCAAGTGGACAAACCGCAAGACAAGTAGGTACGTTTACTAGAGCTATAACTTTGGTTGTAACGTATTAAAAAATTTTATTATAACTATGAAAAAAATTAAAAAAATAAACAACCGATCTAGATTAAAAACCTCTACTGCTCTTACATCTTTTTTAGGAGTGTTTGTAGTCTACAGCAGCATTCATGGCGCTTACGCGGCGACTACTTCAACAGGAGTTTTAAACACTACTGCGAGTGTAGTTGCTGCATGTACAGTAACAGCGGCCAATATTACTCTTTCAGCCTTTGTATCCTCAGATATTTCAGGTAGTGGAATTGTATACCTTAATTGTACATATGGAACGACAGCGGCAATTTCATTAGATACAGCAGCAGATGCTTCTACAGCTGGTAAATACAATTTGTATCATACGACTTCAGGAACATCAGCAGCTGCAGATATTATCGAAGTAGGTTTGTATAAAGACGGTTATGCAACTGCATTAACTTCATTAACTACTCCTTGGACAGCAACTGGTACGGGTGCGGCTGAAAGTATAGGAACTATTGGTGCAAAAATTACTGCCGCAGGTCAAACTGCAAAAAGAAACGGTACATTCTCCAAAACATTTACATTACTTGTAAGTTATTAATTTTTTTTAGATATTATGAAGACAATATCTAAAAAAAACTTCTCTAAAAAAATAATATCTAAAAGTACTACAGCATTAACTTGTTTGCTTACTTTAACGGTAATTTACGCAAATCTAAGAGATGCAAATGCAATACCCGCCCCCAGTACTACTACAGGAAATTTTGTTATTACTACTAATGTTGGAAACTCTTGTTCAGTATCTCTTTCGGGCACCATAAATTTTGGTTCTTATAATCCGAGCACTTCCTCGCGAACAACAGCAACCATTTATGCAAATTGCACAACAGGTACCACAGGAAGGATAACAATTAGCACCGCATTAGACAGTGCTTATGATGAGTTCAAATTAGTTCGAACTGGTGGCAACTCAACCGTTGCGGCAGACTATCTTTGGGCTACATTTGGCAAAACAGGTTATGCAGTGAATGCATTGGGTGCCGGACATCATAGCGGTGACGATAATTATATTGATCATTCTGGAACTGGAGCAGACACAAGTGTTGCAACAATTTATGCAGAAATTGAAGCTGGCCAAAGTGGCAAAGCTGTTGGAACTTTCAATAGAACTTTGACACTGCAGGTCACTTATTAAAAAATTTTATTATAACTATGAAAAAAATTAAAAAAATAAACAACCGATCTAGATTAAAAACCTCTACTGCTCTTACATCTTTTTTAGGAGTGTTTGTAGTCTACAGCAGCATTCATGGCGCTTACGCGGCGACTACTTCAACAGGAGTTTTAAACACTACTGCGAGTGTAGTTGCTGCATGTACAGTAACAGCGGCCAATATTACTCTTTCAGCCTTTGTATCCTCAGATATTTCAGGTAGTGGAATTGTATACCTTAATTGTACATATGGAACGACAGCGGCAATTTCATTAGATACAGCAGCAGATGCTTCTACAGCTGGTAAATACAATTTGTATCATACGACTTCAGGAACATCAGCAGCTGCAGATATTATCGAAGTAGGTTTGTATAAAGACGGTTATGCAACTGCATTAACTTCATTAACTACTCCTTGGACAGCAACTGGTACGGGTGCGGCTGAAAGTATAGGAACTATTGGTGCAAAAATTACTGCCGCAGGTCAAACTGCAAAAAGAAACGGTACATTCTCCAAATCATTTACATTACTTGTAACTTATTAAAAAAAATTATATTTGATTCTCTTGAAAATAATATCAAATGAGAAATTTTATAAATAAAAATAGGCAACAAAAAATTAATGCTAGAACAACTACGGCTTTAACTTGTTTGTTAAGTGCAATTGTTATTTTTGCAAATACTACGAACCCGCAAGCAGCAACTTCAACAGCGACATTTGAAACTACCACAACTATCCTGTCCACTTGTGATACTATTTCAATTAGCACAATGTCTTTTGGGGTATATGATCCAGCCAATACCATCAGCGCGATTTCTAATATTACTCTTAACTGCAGCCCAGGAACTGGGGTACAAATTCAATTAGCAGATTCTTATGAGGACACTGAGCCTTATTTTAAGCTTATTAGAAGTGGTACTGCAGGATCATCAACAGCAGATTATTTGACAGTTTATTTTAAAAAATCTAATGGAACTTATTTATATAGTAATGGAAATTCACCAAATATTATTACTGCCACAGGAACAGGCTCAAACTTAGCAGCAGGAACCATAACCGGTTATATAGATTCCGGACAAACCGGAAGAACACCTGGAAATTTTAGGAAAACAGTCAATGTAAATTTAATATATTAATAAATTTTTATGCAAAAATTAAATTTGAGAATTATTAAAAAAAAAAAAATTAAAAATAACTGGATTTATTTTTTATCAGCTTGTGCTCTGTTTGCTGATATTACAAAAGTAAAAAGCGATACTTTGCCAACCTCTTTTCTCGCTAATGCAACTGTTAATCCCTCATGTTCTGTTTCAACTTCAACAATGACTTTTGCCACTTATACAGAAACTAGAATTACCGCTTCATCCAACGTCTTACTAAACTGTTCTAACGGAAGAAGTTACACTGTTTCATTGGCGAATTCGCCAGATTATACTGATAATCTTCGTTATAAATTAATTTTAGATCCAGGAGGAGATGCCTCTGTTAGCTCTAATTACTTGTTAGTTGGTTTTTTTAAAAATGCTGATAATGGATTAGCTATGACTAGTGGAGCCGCTTCATTTACTGGAACCGGCACAGGTAGCGCTACTACAATTGGTCAAATCTGGGGTTATATTGCAGCGGGCCAAACTGGTAAAATGTCAGGTACTTTTAATAAAGTAATGACCTTAAGTATTAGTTATCAGTAGTTTTTTTATTACTTTTTCATTCAAAAAACTGAGTCTTTATGAGGCTTCTTTATTAAATAACGATTCATTTTCAATGTTTTTTAAAAATCGAATCAATTTTGCACTTAAAATAGCTTTATTTATTAGTTTGACAAGAATCGCAAATACAACTAGCTGATTCGAATTGGTCAATTTTAATATTATTATTATGAAAAAAAAAATTGAGGTGTTAAAAAACTTACGAAATACAACAGCACTTACATTTGTGGGTGCCCTGCTAGTTTATTCAGCCGTTGGGACTATATCTGCTCAGGCAACGACTTCTTCAAGTCAATTTAACGTTACTGCATCGATATCTTCCTCATGCACATTTACAACAAACGCTTTAGCTTTTGGTACATATAATGGAACCAGTGCAGCTTCAGCTACAGCTTCAGTTTTGCCAACCTGCACAAATGGGACAGGTTATACATTTGTTCTAAGTGAAACATCAGATTCAGCGAGTGGCTATTATTACTTGGCTAACAGTGGAACCTCAACAACCAATACTGCTAACATGGTATTTTTTAAAGTAGGGTCTGATAGTGCAGTTACTAGTCCAATAACAAATGCCGCAACTCCTTCTCTTGCAGGAACAGGAAATGGAGCTCAGCAAACAGTTACTTTTTATGGAGTAATACCAGCTCAAAGTGGAAAAAATACTGGAAGTTATAGCAGAACTTTAACTTGGGTTATTTCTTACACTTAGAAATTAGAAAAAATATGATGTCTTTTTTAAAATCTTTAAGCGTCTCTTTATTCATCCTGCTAGCAGCATCAGCTGCAAACGCTGTGACGATATCCCCAACTTCTGTAGAAATAAGTCCAACTAAAAAAGTTGTGACGCTTACTTTTGTAAATGACACTGCAAGAGATATTAATGTTCAGTCTTCAATATTATCATGGACTCAAACAAATGGTAAAGATGCTTACGTGCCATCAAAAGACATAGTGGTGGTACCTGCCATTGCAACTGTTAAAGCTGGAAAAACTCAAACTTTTAGAGTTTCTAAAGTGACTTTCGACACTGCCGAAGTTGAAAAGTCATACAGATTATATCTAGAAGATGTATCTCCCGATTTTGTCGATCCTAAACAACAAGATATTGGTGTAACATTTAAGTTTAATCAAAATTTACCAGTTTACTATTCAACTTCAAAAGCTAAGGCTAATAGAGTTTTTAAAGCTGCTTCATGCGCTGCTGACAATGCTCAACAAGCTTGCATAAGAATTGATAATAATGACAGCAGAAGATTAACAGTAACTAACGTTGTATTTCAGTCTGCAACTGGCAAACCGCAAGATGATATAGATGCAGGAGTAGTTGGAACAGTTTTAGCTACTGGATTTAAGGAATTTAGATTTAACAAACCAGCAAATGCCTCTAGTTCAGTTGTTGTCAAAACAACTTTTGGCGACACTACTATTTCCATTAAATAAAGTTTAGTTACTTAAGATAATAAATTATTAAACGAATTTTATTCGGTCTTATTATTTTATGTTTAGATCAAAAAATTTTTTCAGTTATTTATTCTTAATTTCATTTACGAGTATTTGCCTTTATTTATCTTTTCCAGAAATTATTTACTCTTATTTTGTTCCAGAAGTTCAAGTTGATGATGAAAATATCTTATTTTTAGATTGGAAAAATTTAATTACAGCTCTTGAATGTCAGGCAATGGGTGTCGATGTATATAATGCTAATCCATGTGATCCTATTAGTAGAGTATACGCGTATGGGAGAATTTTATTATTTATTCCTTATATTGCAGAATATAAAAATTTTTATAACTCCTATTTCCCTTTATTTGTTAACTTTGTATTCGTTTGCGTAACAGCTGTACATTTTAAAACAAGAAGTGTCGCACAAATGTTATTATATTTTTTAGTAATTTTTAATCCATCAACTTTATTGTTAATGGAAAGATTAAATTTTGATATTTTTATTTTTTTATTTATTTTTTTATTGTGTTATTTTAGATCAAATTTATTAAATTTTTTTGTAATATTATTTTTGACCTTAGCAAAGTTTTACCCCATTTCTCTGTTATCATTATTCTTTTTCGATCATAATAAAAAATCCAGCAGAATATTTATTCCTCTTGCTTTGGTTCTAGTCTTTCTAGTTATTGTTATTTTCTTTGTATTTATAGATAAAGAAAGATATCTTGCATTATTTTCTATTACCAATCAATTTTCAGCACATCCTCAATATTCTTTTTATTTTTTAAGCTTTTTGAAATTAAAGTTAGTACAAGATTATTTTTTTTATTTTTTTTTTAATTATTTAAATATTCCAGCGCCTCATACTAATTTGATTTTATTCGTATTTTTGGCATTTTTATTATCGATATTTTTATTCTTTTTACTAAAAGTGAATAAAATTAAAAATTTAAAGATTTTTAATATTAATAGTTATGAGTCTAGATTATTTTTTGTAGGCGGAGGCGTATTAGTTTTAGTTTATTTTGCTTTTAATAATATTTTTTATCGTGAAGTTTTTTTAATTTGCCTAATTCCTTATTTAATAGAGCAATCACATGCTAATAAATTTTTCAAATTTTTGATTTATTATTTATTTTTCCATTATATTTTTTTTATTATCTCTTATTATTACTCGGCTTATCAATATATTTACGGTTTGTTCGCTATTAAACAATTATTAGATGCGATATTTTACTTATGCATCACTGCTATATTGTGTGTTGTCTATTTTAGATTTGTAAAAAAATTATTTTTGAAAAACAGTGCCTAAATTTTTTATTTTATAATCTCTCATTTTATATCCGATTTTAAGAATTCTACTTAAGAGTGTATTTTATTTAATTGTTGATATGAAATACATAAATAGTATGTTTTAAGAAGGGGGCAATTTAATCATGGATAGAAATAAAAAATCAAGACGAGATGCTTTAAAAATGGGTGCGGTTGCGGCAGTTGCTATAGGTGGCTTGTTGCATAGTAAGGTATCAGCAGCGGAACCTCAATCAACAATTAGTGTTCCAAGTTTATCTGCAAAAATGGGTTACCGAATAGCGAATTACATTCCAAATTCAGGAGGAGCTTCAAGACTTGGTATTGTTGGGGATGATGGAAAAGTATTTGATATTACCGCTGAAGCAAAGGCACAAAAAATTAAATTAGATTTTGATCCAACATCAATTATTTCATTAACTAATTCTGGAAACGCTGGTCTTAGTCAGATTGACAAAATTTTTAAAGGACGTGGCAAATCTAATTTAGCTGTTAATCAAGTTAAACTATTGTCACCTATTCCAAAGCCACAAAGCAATATTTATTGCGTTGGTTGGAATTATTTAGAACATTTTGAAGAAGGCAAACAAGCTCGCGCAGATAAAGGTGTTCAGGAATACCCTAAATTTCCAGTGTTCTTTACTAAAGGAACACAAACTATGAACGGTCCTTTTGATAACATTCCTTATGATGCTAGTTATTCAACGGCGGTTGATTGGGAAGCTGAGCTTGCGGTTGTCATTGGTAAAAAAGGTAAAAATATTTCAGAAGCACAAGCTATGGATCATGTGTTTGGTTATGCAACTTATAACGACACAACAGTTCGAGATGTTCAACAAAAGAGACATTCTGGTCAATGGTTTAAAGGAAAAAGTATCGACGGACATGGTCCAATGGGTCCATGGATTGTAACTGCTGGTGGAGTTAACCTAGATGAAACTAGAATTATTTGTAGAGTTAATGGAGCTGAAAAACAAAACGGTAGCTACAAGCAAATGTATTTTAAAATCCCAGTTATCATTTCTGAATTGTCTCGAGGCCTTACTTTGTTGCCAGGGGACATTATTGCAACTGGAACACCTCCAGGAGTTGGTTACAGCAGAACTCCTCCTGAATTTTTAAAGCCAGGAGATGTGATGGAAACAGAAATCACAGGCGTTGGAATTATTCGTAATAAAATCGCTTAACTTATTTTATTAATGTCTGCTTCTACTGCAAATGTAAAAACGCCATTTGCAGTAAAGCAAACTTTTATCAATATTACTGATAGTTCTGAGTTATTTCCAGTTAGACGTATTTATTGTATTGGCCGAAATTATGCTGCACATGCAAGAGAAATGGGTGCAGATCCAACAAGAGAAGCTCCTTTTTTCTTTCAAAAACCAACGGACGCTGTTCAAAACGTAAAAGCTGGAACAGTAGAGGATCATCCTTATCCGGCGCTTACAAAGAATTATCATTACGAAGTTGAACTTGTTGTAACTTTAAAATCAGGTGGAAAAAATATTCCAGTTACTAAAGCTTTAGATCACGTATTTGGTTATGCATTAGGTTTAGATATGACAAGACGTGATTTGCAGAAAGCATCTGCAGAACAAAAAAAACCTTGGGAAGTTGGCAAATCTTTCGATCATTCAGCACCCATCGGACCTATTCATTTAGCATCAAAAATTGGTCATTTTAAAGATGGGAATATTTCATTATCTTTAAATGGAGAAGTAAAACAAAAAGCTAATCTTAATCAAATGATTTGGTCAGTTGCAGAACAAATTGCAAACCTATCTGAAGGTAATGAATTATTTGCAGGCGACATTATATTTTCAGGCACACCAGAAAATGTAGGTTCCGTTGTTAAAGGCGATGTGATTGTTTGTAAATTAGATAGTTTGCCAGATCTATCGATAAAGATAGTTTAGTTCTTATTTTTTAAATTTAAAATAAAGCTGGTCATTTTTTCATGACTATCAATTAAAGTTTTAGTTGGAATAATATATTTTTGTCTTTTATCTTTTTTAGACACAACTCTGGTAATTAACTTAATTTTTTCAGCATTTTTTATGAGATTTATAATAGAGTTTCTACTCCCAAATTTGTAATCAATGCTATTTGAAATCGCTTCTGCAGTAATTTGTTTATTTGTATAATAACTATTCATAATATTAAATAAAACTAATGTGCCATATGCTGAAAATCTAAATGACATTATATT
>Ga0209829_10001482_pt1 | contig 18938 bp, 17 predicted proteins | sample C_140205_EF_Meta_FD_187311 | JGI IMG/M metagenome (GOLD analysis project Ga0209829, IMG submission 187311) | Freshwater microbial communities from Lake Croche, Canada to study carbon cycling - C_140205_EF_MetaG (SPAdes) (version 2) | ecosystem: Environmental > Aquatic > Freshwater > Lake...
ACAAGTAATTAATCAGCAAGCTTAAACTTATTGCCGGTCGCCTCAACGAGGTGGTCGGCAATAAGGCTTTTTAGGGCCCGCTCGCTCTGATCTGTATCACTCCACAATTTCAGCAGTGCAGATTTTGTCGCGCTCTTATGATCGCGTAAATGCTGAACAATTAAGCCGCGACACTGTCGATCTGTTCCGGCCCATGCTTGGCTCTTCTTAACAATCTCACTCTTAGGGTAATCGGCAGCTCGCCAGGCACAGATTTTCATTACTGGGCACTGATCGCAGAGCGGGGTACGTGCCGTACAAACAAGTGCGCCAAGTTCCATAGTTGCTGCCGCCCATAGCGCGCCATCACGCGGAATTAATTCAGCACGAAGTCGTCGTTCAACCTGGGAAGGTGATGCTGTCGGGGATTCGATTCCATCAATTGCGCGAGCAAAGAATCTGCGGATGTTGATATCCATGACAAGTGCGCTCTCGCCATAGGCAAAGGATGCGATTGCAGCAGCCGTGTACTCACCAATACCTGGCAGAGTTCGCAAATCTTCGAGTGAACGGGGGACTTGGTTCTCAAATTTATCTGCGATAACCCCGGCTGATTCGTGCAATCTAATAGCGCGGCGTGGGTAACCAAGACGTCCCCAGGCATGGATAGCTTCAGATTTCTTAGAGGCTGCGAGATCTGCGGGGGTTGGCCAGCGATCGATCCATTCGTGCCACTTAGGGAGAACTCGCTTCACCGGAGTCTGTTGCAACATAAATTCAGAGATCATCACGCCCCATGGGGATGTATTTCGCCAAGGGAGATCGCGTTTGTTCTTCTCGAACCAATCGAGAATCGGATCAGGCTTCATTAACCGATCTTGACGCGAGCGATCGCTTGTTCAAGACGAGCGACTTCCATGATCTCTATTCCAGTAACTTTAATTTCAGAACCGACTGGGACCATTGCACGCTTAAAGCCAAGACGGGCTGCTTCTGCGATACGTTGTTGAGCGCCAGTAACTTTGCGGATCTCACCAGCGAGGCCAACTTCACCGATAGCAACGAGATCTGCAGGGAGAGCAAGACCCTTGGCAGCCGATGCAACAGAGAGTGCGACAGCTAGATCAGCAGAAGGTTCATTCATCTTCATTCCACCAACAGTTGCAACATAGACATCGCGTCCTGAGAGACGAATATTTGCACGAAGTTCAAGGACAGCTAAAGTCATTGCAGTCCGTGGGTTATCGAGGCCAGATGTAACGCGACGTGAGTTACCCCAGTCGCGACCCTCGGCGACAGGAAGACCTACGAGTGATTGAATTTCGGCAAGTAATGGACGACGACCTTCAAGGGCAACGGTGACACAAGTTCCAGGGACTGGCTCTGTATGACGAGTAGTGAAGAGTCCGGTTGGATCTGTCAGAGATTCGATTCCGTTCTCTGTCATATCAAAGCAACCGACTTCATCGGATGCACCGAATCGGTTCTTCATCGCACGAATTAAACGTAGACGTGAGTGACGTTCACCTTCAAAGTTGAGAACAACATCGACGAGATGCTCAAGGAGTCGAGGCCCAGCGATCGAGCCATCTTTCGTTACATGGCCAACGAGTACGACGGTGATATTGCGATCTTTTGCGATACGGATGAGCGCACCGGCGATCTCGCGAACTTGAGTGACGCCACCTGGAGCGCCATCAACTGCAGATGATGCAATAGTTTGAATCGAATCGATAATGAGTAGCTCAGGTTTTACTTGATCGATATGTGCGATAACGGCACCGAGTTCAGTCTCTGCGGCGAGCCAGAGATTTGGATCAATCGCATTCAATCTTTCAGCACGAAGGCGAACTTGTGATGCAGATTCTTCACCGCTGATATAGAGCGCAGACATTTTCTGACGGGCGCTCTCGGCAGCAACTGAAAGAAGGAGAGTTGATTTACCAACGCCAGGCTCACCTGCAAGCAAGATTGCAGCACCCGGAACTAGCCCGCCGCCAAGAACTCGATCGAGTTCAGAGACACCTGATGAACGAGCTTTCGCTCTCTCAAGGCTAACCTCACCAATTGGTGTTGCAGCGGTAGTAACAGTGCCCGCGACTAATGAAAGTTTCTTTGGCGCTGCGATCTCTTCAACGCTGCCCCATGCTTGGCATTCGCCACATCGGCCGACCCATTTAGTGCTGGTCCAGCCACATTCCGTGCAGCGGAATGGATCCTTTGCAGGTGCTGAACTCTTGGCCATATCCGTAGCCTATCCGAGGCGGCTGACTAGCGTCTGCCCAGTGAGCGTTACTTACGCGCAGCGACTGTCGCTGGATGAATAATAAAGAGAGGTAATGAACGCTTAGCGGTCTCAGCTTGTGTGAGGCGGATAGCTTCAACGCGGGCATCGCAATATTTAACGAGCTCGGCATAACCAGCCGCACCCATCAAAGTTTGTAGCTCTACTTTGTTAGAGAGGTAGACCGGGTCGGCACCGACATGCGCTTCAGTATTTCCAGTGCAATACCAATCGAAATCTTCGCCGCCATCGCCCCATGCTTTACGTTCATACTCACCAATAACAATGATAGAGACGGTTTGGTCACCAACTTCACGTTGTTCAAATGAACGACGGATCGGTAACTGCCAACAAACATCTGGTTTAGTCTCAACAAAGTGAATATCTTCTTTAAGGGCAAGATGATGAAGTACGCAACCAAATGTGCCGGTATATCCAGGAGCTTCATGGCCAACGCGATTGAGAAAGATACATGAATCATTAACCATGCGAGTTTTACGATCTTTATCGAAACCGACCTCAGAGATGTTGAGCTTTCCGCCCTTCATCTTTTTATGTGCTTCATCGTAGTACTGCCACATATCTGGAGTGAGGCGTTCTGCAACTTTTAGAGTTCGGGACTCATCTTCTTCATCTGAGTAGTAGGCACCATCTGAGCAACATCCTGCATCGGGCTTATCTGCATCGATTCCACAGCAACCAGCGCCATAAATACATGTGAAGTAAGAGGTCAACCAGGTGAGATCGCATTTAAAGATCTCAAGGGGATTCGCAGGGTCTGCAAATTCAACCCAGTCGCGAGCAAAGTTCGGTGATACCTCCATAGTGGCGTAAGCCTAGTTTGATAGACGCAAAAGTAATAATTCAAATAGGCATCTGTGGAGAGGGAGGCTTTCGGTAGAGTGTCCTTATGAGCAAGTGCGTAGGCATCATTGGTGTCGGCAATATGGGAGAGGCCCTCTTAGCTGGCTTAATCCAATCCGGCCATCCTGCTTCGCAGATCTGCATTACAGATAAGCGTGATGATCATGCTGCTGCACTCGCTTCGAAATATGGCGTCACGAAGCAGAGTGCTTCGGGTATTGCTGCTGAGTGCGAAATTATCCTGGTCGTCGTTAAACCCCAAGACCTCACATCAACTCTTGAATCTCTAAAGCCAACCCTTGGGCCACGAGCTTCAATTCTCTCCTTCGTTGCCGGAAAGACGATCGCAGGTATTGAGGCGATCATTGGTGGCTCTCATGGTGTGATCCGCGTAATGCCTAATACTCCTACGCTGATCGGCAAGGGCATGTCAGCGATTTCTCCAGGAACCCACACAACTCAAGATGATCTTGGATTTGCCCGACACTTCTTAGGATCAAGTGGCAAAGTTGTTGAAGTCGAAGAGCGTTTACAAGATGCAGTGACAGCAACCAGCGGATCAGGGCCCGCATACTTCTTTGCCTTTGTTGAAGCGATGATCGATGGCGCTACAAAGCTTGGTCTCTCCCATGATGTTGCGACGGAATTGACGGTTCAGACTCTCATTGGCGCTGCTGGAATGTTGGCTGAGAGTGGTAAAGATGCCAAAACACTTCGCGAAAATGTGACGAGCCCGAATGGAACAACAGCTGCTGCGCTTGCCTCTTTTCAAGCTGCACATCTAGAGTCAATTGTTAACCAAGCTATGCATGCAGCAGCAAAGCGCTCTGCCGAACTTGCTTAATGAAATTTAAATTTAGTTCTGCGGTTCTTGTACTCACTCTTGTAGGAATCTCGACAGTTTATGCGGTCACTCCACCAAAGAGTGTGAAAATTTCGAGTAATCCCATTCTGATTGAAAATTCCTTCTTCGCTGGCAATGGTGGCGAGTGGTTTACAACGCTCCTTTCCAAGCGTGCAATCTATCTTGTGGGCACTTCAGAGCCAGCAGCGGGTCCTACACAAGGTGAAGTCATTGCCATAGACCCTCTGACAAAAGCGCAGTTGTGGGATTTATCGTTGAATGGAACAGCGGACGCGATCGCTACTGCTGCAACGATTGATACAGCTGGAAATATCTGGGTAGCTGGAAGTTCATCGACGCAAGTAGTGGCCCCAACCCCAAAGCCCACTCCAACGAATGTGATCAACCCAAGTGGTGTCGTGATCGATCCAACTCCACCGATACGAAGTGACTTAACACAGCTATCTGTCTGGCAGGTCAGTCCAGATGGCACGTTAATCGCTTCTTACAACTATGAGGCAGGAAGAGTTTTGCAGCCTCTCTCTATCAAGCTGGTGAAGAGCGTTCTCCAAATTAATGGATCGGATTTCCAAATATCGATCGACGTAACAGGGAAGTTCAGCAGCTATAGCGAAAGAACTTTTGTACCAGTCAAGGTAAGCTCAACGCAGACATTTAAAGATGGGCTTTACATTTGGAAGAGCTATCTATCCAAGAGTGCAATCCCTCACGTCACAGGGTGGAGCCCAAAGTCGGCACTGCCGGTGGTCCTTAAAGTTGGAAGTCGAACTGGGGCCATTTACTCAGCCTATAAAATCTCTGGTGAAGTATTAAAAGTTGATTTCTTAAGTGGCCTCGGTTTGGTATTAACTACTCAGAGCGCAAAGGGATATGCGATCTCACTGCTTAAATAGTCGTAGTGCTCCATTTACTCCGGCAATTGCATACTTTTGATTAGCTATTGTCAGCCACTCATATCGTGCAGAGTTTGTGAAATCTAACCCTGAGACAAATTTGATTCCTTTGTCCGCAGTGGTTGCTGCGCAGAGCCTGGTCTGACAGTTGAAGAGAACTTGTGAGCCATCAGTTCCTACTGCAGGAGTAGGCGAACCAAAGAAATCTGATGGAGTGGATGAGACCACAGGGTTTGAAGTGAGAACGGCCCATCGGACTTGATCTGCAACAGGAAGTGCGATTCCAGTCGATGCAAGCCAAGCTCCTGTAATAACACCCTTATTTTGCGCTAGCGCCACATCAAAGCCCGCGATGGAAGTTCCATTCGCTGCAGGATCTGGAGTCGAGTAGACCCAATCTTCGGGATAAGCAGTTTGGCGAGTAGCAAGGCGCATCTCTCCACGAATAGGTGTCTTATCTTGATTTACTTGTAGAACCGAGTCGTAGAGAAGATAGATAGAATTTCCAACATTCAGTGCTTTTACGTGGAATCCAACATCGCCAGTCGAGCGGCCGTTTGTATCACGATCACCATCAACTAATTCGTAACTCCACTTCCCAGCAATCTGAGTAGCCCCTAAGAGAATTCCTTGGCTTTCGTCGCGATAGAAGACTTGTAATCCAGCGCTAGTAGATACGCATGCATTCGAGACTGAGACAGTACTTGCTGTCTTTACTCGAACTGGATCTTTGTAATCGTTGACCACCGATCCATTGCCATCGACAACTTCGTAGGACCATTTCTTGCCATCAAAAGATGCATGGCGTAGATCTTTATCGATGAGATCTGAGTAGAAGATATTGAGGGTCTCAATCTTGCCAACCTTTGAGCTACATAAGGAGAGAGCACCACTTACATCATTATTAGTTTTACCCGATTTATCAGAGTTACCATCAACGACTTGGAATACCCACTTTTTACCATCATAGGTAGCCATCTTGATATCGCCATTTTTACTATCGGTGTAGACGACAATCGTTTTGCCTGCATACGTGCTTGTTGCTAAATACTTTGCATCAGAGTTGGGATCTACAACCGCGCTCTTCCAAACAGCTTGTGGAACAACATTATTTGTCGTTGCGGCAGGAGATGCACCAAATTGTTCATTAGCAGCGGTAACACTGAATGAGTAATTTCCACCATTTTTTAAGCCTGAGATCGTTATTGGACTCTCGGTGCCTGTAACGACCTGTCCGGTCTGATTTACCTTCACAGAGTAGCTATCTACGTGTGCAGTTCTCGCATTTGCTGGTGGATCAAAGGTAATAATGGCTGATTTATCAGCCACAAGAGCCTTCACATTACGAGGCACAGCAGGAGCACTAGTTGCCACACCCGCAGGTGGTTTGGTCAACATATCTTGCATCATCGCGAGTAGGAGTGAACCTGGAGTATGGAAAATTTGTGCGGCACTCAAACTTGGACACATCACAGAGTTTGCGCCACTTTTTCCAAAAGTATTTTGATCGAGGTGGCTGACTGATGAGCCTGCTTGATATGGATTTGGTGTGTAGAGCAATGGCTTAATCCCAGCATTCGCAGCAACTCCATTGGCACCAGACCAGACCAGTGGACTAATAAGCGCCTTACCTAACTCAGCCGAGGGAGATGCAAGATCAGACAAGCGTGATCCATCTTGCGTCTGGGCATATGCATCGTAGGGAGTTGGCTGATCAATCGAACCAAGTCCAAAGTAAGAGTTGTACGAATCGTTAGAGAGAAAACCGAGTCCATGTCCAAGTTCATGCAAGAGAATTGACTCAAGATCATATTGATTTGGCGGACAGAGACCATCAGTTCCTAAGTAGAAGGAGCGAGCCATCGTGGAGTTGATATGAATTTCAATCTCGGGATTAGCAGGGTCTAGATCTCGTCCGGCAAGTGCATTTGCCATCGCCGATGGATACCAGAGTTCTGAATCAGGAGCGCCCTTGAATGCATTGAAGAATTTAACCGGGGTCGCTGATGCAAGAACCGAGGTAGATGATTGACGTGTAAAGGTTGCGGTAATTGTGATTGGGACCGTTGATCTCCAATTTGCAGCCCAAGAGTCAGCAGCAGCTTGGATCGCAGGCTTTTCATTCTCAGGAACATTGACATAGGTGAGATTAAAAGTGCTGAGCGCAGTCTCAGATTTTGCGCGCGAAGGTGATGCTGGTGCGATCTTTGTGATTGATTGAGCAGTTGAAGGAGCAGCGTAATAATCGGTCCAGCCGGCCGGAGCCCAATTCACTGTTAATGCGCTCGCCCCAGAAATAGGGAGAAGTAGCCCAGCGATAAGGGCTAAGCCAGCGGTTAACTTGATCGGGGAGCGCATAATGCGAGAGCCTACCGATCTGCGAGGATAGGTGAGTAGCCCGATCGGGACTTTTGACCATATTTGCAGCAACTTTTAAGTAAGTGAGAAAGGGGTCCGAGTGAAGAAGGTGCGGCAGGTAACTATCTATTCAAGGAATGGCTGCCACCTTTGCGAAGTAGCTCATCAGACCCTTCAAGGATTGCAGAGTCAATCAGTTTTTGAGATCACCGAGATTTTGATTGATGGTCAACCGGATCTGATCGAACTTTATGGTGAACAAGTCCCGGTTATTCATATTGACGGAAAACCCCATGATTATTTTAAGGTCGACCCAACTAGATTTTTACTCGCGATTAATCAGAGGTAAGCACGTCATCAGCATCGATGATGCGATATGCATATCCTTGCTCAGCTAAGAAGCGTTGGCGATTTTGGGCAAAGTCTTGATCAACGGTATCGCGAGCAACAAGTGAATAGAAGCGCGCACTACGCCCATCAGATTTTGGACGCAAGATTCGGCCCAAGCGTTGAGCTTCTTCTTGACGTGAACCAAATGTTCCAGAGACTTGAATTGCAATAGTTGCATCGGGAAGATCGATCGAGAAGTTAGCAACCTTTGAAACAACGAGACATTTAATCTCACCCGCACGATACAAATTAAAGAGTCGTTCACGTTCTTTAATAGGAGTATCACCTTTAATTACTGGAACTCCAAGTTTTTCTCCAAGCGCATCGAGCTGATCAATATATTGGCCGATAATCAGAACTTGTTCATCTTTATGTTTATGGGCAAGTTCAATCGCAACTTGGCTCTTTGTCTGCGTGGTTGAGCAGAAGCGATATCGATCTTCTTGTTCAGCAGTTGCATAATGCATCCGCTCTGCATCTGTGAGAGTGATACGAACTTCCACACAGTCGGCAGGGGCAATATAACCCTGTTGTTCAATCTCTCTCCAAGGTACGTCATAACGCTTTGGGCCGATGAGAGAGAAGACCTCACCTTCCATGCCGTCCTCGCGAACGAGTGTGGCGGTGAGCCCTAAACGGCGGCGCGATTGAATATCAGCAGTAAATCTAAATACTGGTGCTGGAAGTAAGTGAACTTCGTCGTAGATGATCAAGCCCCAGTCAATGGCATCGAAGAGGTCAAGGTGGGCGTAAACGCCTTTCTTGCGAGTCGTCAGTACCTGATAGGTAGCGATCGTCACAGGTCGAATCTCTTTCTTTGATCCAGAGTATTCGCCAATCTCATCTTCGTGAAGTGAAGTGCGCTTTAAGAGTTCATCACGCCACTGGCGTGCTGCAACCGTATTTGTAACAAGAATAAGCGTTGTGGCCTTTGCATGCGCCATTGCGGCTGCACCGACAATTGTCTTTCCAGCACCGCACGGGAGTACAACTACGCCAGAACCACCATGCCAGAATCCTTCGGCAGCGAGCTCTTGGTACTTACGAATAGTCCAACCATCTTGGTTTAATGAAATCTCATGTGCTTCACCATCGACATAACCAGCAAAATCTTCTGCAGGCCAGCCAAGTTTTAAGAGCGCTTGCTTTAAAAATCCACGTTGTCCTGGATGGACGATGATGGTCTCATCATCGATTTGCAACCCAAGCATCGGCGCAATCTTCTTGCCGCGAGTAACTTCCTTTAATACAGCAGGATCGTGCGAGACAAGGGTAAGTCCATGAACTGGATGTGCCTCTAACCGTAGGCGGCCATACCTGGACATCGTCTCTGCAATATCAACGAGTAATGCGTGAGGCACAGCAAAACGCGAATACTTCAAGAGAGTATCGATTACATGTTCGGCGTCATGGCCTGCTGCTCGTGCATTCCATAATCCAAGTGGAGTGAGGCGATAGGTATGAATATGTTCAGGGGATTTCTCAAGTTCTGCAAATGCGGCAATTTGTCTGCGGCATTCATCGGCCAAGATGTGATCCACATCGAGCAAGATGGTCTTATCAGATTGAACAATCAGCGGACCATCGGTCACATTAATTCCTTAATAAAAGCAGTTAAGAGCGCGATTCTTGCAGGGATAGTTGAACTGAGAATGTGCTCATGCGGTGCATGCGCCCCATCTCCAACAGCACCAAGGCCATCAAGCACCTTTGCGCCAGCTGCTGCGGCGAAGTTTCCATCACTCGCTCCACCAACGCTTGCGCTTCCAATTTTGCCAAGGCCGATCTCTGCTGCCACCTTCTCTAAGGTTGCGTAGAGATCACTTGTAGCAGTTAACTCCAACGGCGGGCGATTTATTCCCCCAGTGACTTCAATGCGAGCTTCTGGGTGTTCGGCCTTTAGATCTCGTAGAGATTTTTCGACACGTTCCATCTCAGCCATTGTGAATGACCGGCTATCGATATCAAGAGTTGCGATGGCTGGCACGGTATTTGTCGTTGTCCCTGAGTGCAACGTTGTTGGAACCACAGTTGTTCCTAAATCTTTATTCTCAAGTGATTTCAAGAGAGTCACAATGCGAGCAATTTCAGATGTCGCGTTGATGCCCTTCTCGGGTTCAAGCCCTGCGTGAGAGGCGCGACCAATTACTTTGATCGAGAACATCGAGGTTCCTTTACGGCCAACCTTAACCTTTCCGTTCAGTGATGCTTCTGTCACGAGAACAGCATCTGCATCAGCGCTCACTCGCGTTATGAGATCTCGGGATGTGTGACTGCCGGTCTCTTCATCGGTTGTGGCAATGAGAGCTACGCGAGAAGCGGCATCAGGAATCTCCTTAAGCGCGTAGAGCGCCTGCAAAAAGCCAGCCTTCATATCAAAAATTCCAGGTCCAGATATTTTCTCGCCATCAACTTTCCAGAGCGGAAGGTATGAATCAATCGGCCAGACAGTATCGAGGTGGGTAAGAATGACGATGGAAGGTTTCTCGGCGCCCCACCAGAAAACCGGGCGACCGTTCTCATCAAAGACTTTTGGAGAAGTTCCTAACTCTTTTTTGGCGATCGCAGCCGCTAAGTCGATGACTCGACGACAGGCCTCAAGATCTTCGCTGGGAGATTGCAACTCAACCAGGCTCTTGAGATCGTCAAGGAAATTCATCTGCCTATTCTGCCTTACTCGCCTAGTCGCCCGCAGATTGGGCCAGGGCTACGCCTGTAATCCGGGGGATTCTGAACTGAGTCATCTCACCGGTCGCATGATCTCGGGCGATTAAGGTGCCAAGTGAAATAGAGATCGGATCGATCAAACGATTGGAGACGCCACCATTTGAATCGGCATAGCCGATCGTCAAACTTGCTTGTTCTTCAATATATTGATGGAGAAGATCGAGTGTTTCATTTGCAGTTGTGCGTGGAACTTCTCGGGGCTTGTGGGCGCTCGCCTTTTCCCCAGCCCGCAATGCGCGAACTGCAGATGTAATGAGTGTTTCAGAAGGAGCTGAATTTTCAGTCACTACTCGTGGTGGACGCGGACGACTCTTTGCTCGACGAATTGCAGGAGCTGAAATTAAAATTCCAGTCCCATTCTCCATCGCTGGCAGATATCCAGCCGCACGAAGTCCTGCCATTAATTCATTCATCTCAACTTCTGCGATCAGAACTTGTGGCGCCAATTTTCGAAGGCGCAAATCTTCTAATTGAATATCATGGGTAATTTGTTGAATCAAACCTTCATCTTCACAGCGCAGATATGAGCTTGCATGACCGACGCGTAGTCGACCATGACGCTTTGCAACATCATTAATCAGATATTCCAAAGGCTGTGGAACTGGTGTCTTTGAGGTCTGCTTCAAGAAATCTTTAATACTCTCACCGGTCTTGCCGTGATCGAGTGCACGTCTAATTGATCCTTCGGTGAAGCGGAAGACAGTTGCACCACCGCGACTCTCGATATCTGCAAGAGTTCCCATCTCATTAGCAATTTCAATTGTGAGTGGCCCAGGAGCAATTGCACTGTTATCGGCTTGGATCAAGATGTGGTCCACCGGCTTTGGGAGTGCAGATTCAATTCCAAGATCAGTCTCGTTAATGAGCGCCTTTCCAAATGAAGAGAGCGCACCTTGACCGGTGATTCCTAGCCATTCAGCTTCTCGCAGAACCCAAGCAAGATATTCGCTATTTGCGCGCGTTGGCATATCAAATTTCATGCGGTCGTGAAGTGAGCTGATTTCGGGGTCGAGCTCTGGGGAATGCAGAAGTAGGGCAAAGACCGTTTTCTTGAGGGCAGTGATACCTGTGCGGTCTAACTCTGGGCCAAGGGCTGCAACGCTCTTGGAATCACCTTTACCGACAAGCCCTGCAACTCGTGAAGTTTCGAGCCAGAGAGAGACGAGTGCGTGCCAGCGATCTTCAACGCTCTTGGTGAGCCATAGATCAAATGAGTTAGTAGGAAGTATTTGATCATCAGTATCAATCACGATTAATCCACCTAAGAAGAGGACTTCTGCGATAAAGGCGGCACAGTTTTCATCAACACCAAGATGTTCTGCAGTGCGTTTTAAATCTCGCACACCAAGTCCACCAGAACGAAGTGCTGATGGCGGCTCATCTGACCAGTTGTGAGCTAACTCTTCGGCCCAACGAATGAATGTTGAGATATTAGAAATGGCTGCAAGATCAACAGCTTTCTGCTTACGAACTACACCAGTAATTGCTGGTGCTTGCGAGATGAGTTCTTTAAATACTTTTCCACCACGTAAATGCATTCCAACTTCACGTGGGAGTAAAAGTGTTTGGAAATCGAAGGCAATCAGGAAGTTATTGTTAAGCAACCATTGGATAGTTGGGTTTGCTTTCTTGACATCAGCAACCTGTCCGCGTGGTGGACCCCAAACCATCTTGTTTAGAAGATCAAGGGAACCCTTTGGCGCTTCTTCAAGAAAGTCAAAGTTAATCTTCTTCGTGGAGATAGGGCCAAGGCCCGCTGGATTCTCTCCAATGAGAGTGCGTACATTTGTAGGAATTCGATACTTCTCGCCATCAGCGTAAATAAGTGCACGTTCTTCAAGGAGTTCTAGTACTGCTTTTGCAGATTTATCGGTGATGCGAAGTAATTCAAGCATGGTGAATGGATCCTGAAGTGAGCAGGCAGCAGTGAGAATATCGAATTGAAATTTATTGAGAGAATCGCGCGCACGCATGATGCTTGGCATAGAAGAAGCTCTTGCTGCAAGTGCCGAGAGATCGCTAGGAACTGGGGAGAGAAGATCTGGCCGGGCTGTGAAAAGACGCGTCATCGCATCATCGCTGCGAGAGCGCAAGGCATCAGTGAAGGAGCTAGACATAACTGGCCTACATTACCGACTATTTACTATGGCTTGCGACGCCTCATTCTGGGGTTGAGCGCGGTTGTCAGTGTCGCGAGGCGAGAAATAATCGGAGTAATCACCTTTTTGAGCAGCCGGGCCCGGCGAAAATCATGAATCGGCCAGTGATCCCTGAGGGCTCGAATCTGCAGGAGAGTATCTGGATTGATGACTCGAGGTTTTCCAACCGCTTCAAGCAGTGGAATGTCATGGTGACTATCTGAATATGCATATGAGTTTCGAAGATCAATATTTTGTTCTTTAGCTAAGCGATGTACGGCAATCGCTTTCTCTTCTCCATGAAGAAGGTTTCCATCAAGCTTGCCGGTATAGATCCCATCCTCGACTTCAGCAACAGTTCCAAGCGCGCCAGTGAACCCTAATTTTGAAGCGATCAGGTTTGCCATATCGATGGGAGATGCAGTGATCAGCCACACCTCTTCTCCGGCATTGAGATGATCATGAGCAATTTCAATAGTTCCTTGCCAGAGGGCAGGAGAGACATAGCGATCGTAAACTTCTTCGCCCAGTGACTCTAACTCTTTTACCTTGTGACCCTTGATAAATTCACACGCTGCATTTTGAACGCGAAGAATCTCCTCTTTATTCTCTTTGCCAGTCAATTGATAGCGAAGGTTGGCGAAGAGGAATGAGGCGATATCACGCCTATTGAAGAAGCCTCTTTGATACATCCCACGGCTGAGAAAGAAGAGGGAAGATCCCTGCATCAGCGTGTTATCGACATCGAAGAAGGCGACTCTCTTCTGTGTGAGTGCCATGTCACTACCCTAGCGAAAGCCCCTCTGCAGCACCCCGCTTTACTGCTTTATGCTTAGGCCCATGTCAATGCCACAGATGGGAATCACGGTTCACGTCATGCGCCATGGCGAGGTTTTTAATCCCGAGAAGATCCTTTATGGCCGCCAGCCTGGTTGGTATCTCTCTGAGCGTGGCAAAGAGATGGCAGAGCTTGTCGCGCAATGGTCGAAGCAATTTGATCTTGGATCCCTTCATGTTTCACCACTACAACGTGCGCAAGAGACTGCAGCCCCCATTGCAGCCGCACATGGACTCTCCATCACAACAGATGATCGCCTCATTGAAGCAGCTAATATCTTTGAAGGTGAGAAATTCGAAATGGGTAGCGGAGTACTTAGACATCCGAAATCGTGGAAGCACCTCACTCGTCCTTGGATTCCATCGTGGGGCGAGCCCTATGAGGAGCAAGTAGAGCGAATGCTCGCTGCAGTATTTGCAGCAAGAGATGGCGCTGCCGGTAAAGATGCGCTCTGTGTTTCACACCAACTACCAATCTGGATTTTACGATCTGCCGTTGAAGGTCGCCGGATGATGCATGATCCGCGCAAACGTGAATGCACGTTAGCTTCAGTAACAAGTTTTCACTTCGATGCAGATGGAATGATTGAAGGAACTTCTTATGCCGAACCTGCGAGAGATCTGCTACCTAAGAAATGAAGAGACTCATTGCGCTTGCTGTTGCGATGATCTCCATCGGTGCACTCACTAGTTGTTCAAGTGGTGGCATCTCCAAAGCAAATGAAAATGCATTTGTTTCAGGAAGTGGCGTAGCTGTATATATCAAGCCAGCTGAAAGAAAAGTTGCCCCTGATTTAATGGGACCAACTCTTTCGGGCACCTCTCTTAAAATTGCGAAGAATCAAATCATTGTCGTCAATGTTTGGGCATCATGGTGTTCACCATGCCGAGCTGAAGCACCATTACTTGCAGATTTTGCAACACGTCTTGCGGGCCAAGTTCAATTTGTAGGAATATTGACTCGAGATAACCTTTCTTCAGCTTCTGCATTTGTAAATCGCTTTAAGATCCCTTATCCAAATTTCACCGATGACTCACTTTTAGCTGGATTTAGAGGCTCGTTGCTCCCTAATGCGATACCAACCACACTCATAATCGATGAAAATAATCGAGTAGCGGTGCGTATCAGCGGTGAAGTCACCTTTGCCTTGCTTGATTCGATGATTAAAAAAGTAGCAGCGGAGCCATCCCATGCATAACTTCTTCACTCATCAAGTCCTCAATGGGAACCTACTTCTGGCTTCCATAGTTGCTTTTATAGCGGGATTGATTTCATTCTTCTCACCGTGCGTACTGCCATTAGTTCCAGGTTATCTCTCTTACGCCGCAGGAATGACTGATGTAAAAAGTAAGGGCCGAGTTGCACTCGGTTCTATTCTCTTTGTTTCTGGCTTCTCTGCACTCTTTATCTCATATGGCGCACTCTTTGGAACGCTCGGATCAAAGATTAATAACAGTTCACATTGGCTCACAGTTTTACTTGGGGCTTTAACAATTCTCATGGGAGTGATTTTTCTCTTCAATCAAAAGTTCTATCGCTCATTTAAACCAACCTGGAAATCAAGTGCTGGCCTGGTTGGAGCACCACTCCTTGGTTTTCTCTTTGGATTGGGTTGGACTCCTTGTATTGGACCGACTCTTGGTGCCGTGCAGGCACTCTCACTCGAATCATCAAGTGCCACGCGTGGCGCACTACTCAGTCTCTCCTATTGCTTTGGACTTGGATTGCCACTTGTGATTGTCGGAATTTTCTTTGATCAATCTGCAAAGTTACGTAGATCGATATCCAAGCATGGCGATGTCATGACAAAGGTTGGCGGGGGATTCCTTATTCTTATTGGAATATTGCAGGTCACTGGCCTCTGGCTCACAGTGATGAACTCTCTACGAGATTTAATCTCGGGATTTATCCCGGTGGTATAAATGGAGATTCTACGTTGGGCTTGGCGTCAGCTGACAAGTATGAGAACTGCGCTCATTCTCTTAATGATGCTTGGTCTCGCTTCTATTCCGGGATCACTCTTTCCACAGCGCAATCAGAACCCCATGAAGGTTCGAGAGTTCTTCAAAAATAATCCAACTCTTGCGCAATGGCTGGATAAAGCGAGCATCTTCGATCTTTACTCATCGCCATGGTTTAGCGCGATCTATATCTTGCTCTTTATCTCACTCATCGGCTGCGTTCTCCCACGCACATTTGAGCACATTAAAGCCATTGGTAAGAAACCACCGCTGACCCCAAAGTTCTTGGATCGCATGGAAGGCTTTGTTGAACTCGCTCGACCGGTGCTCGGCTCTCTCGATCTTGCTGAAAAGTGGTTGAAGAAGAATCGGTTTAGAGTCCGACGCGAAGAACTCTCAATATCGGCTGAAAAGGGATATTCACGAGAGTCTGGAAATCTTCTCTTTCACCTATCGCTCATACTGATTCTCTTTGCAGTCGCCGCTGGCGGTCTTTACGGCAGTAAAGGTGAGACAATTTTAAATGTTGGCGAGCGATTTATTAATACGCCAACATCGTATGACAACATCAGCTTTGCGAAGTTCCAACGCGAAGGGAATATGGCACCGTTCTCACTTCGCGTTTTAGATTTCAAAGCTTCATACGATGTTAAGACAAATGCTCCGACTGATTACACGCTACAAGTCGCTGCTGCTAACCCAATAGGCAGTAAAGAAATTTTAAAGACCATCAAAGTGAATAGTCCTCTCACATATGGAAGCACCAAGATTTATCTTCAGGCAAATGGCTATTCACCAGTTGTCGCAATTCGAGATAAGAGTGGAAAGTTAATCTTTGAAGGAGCCGTCACATTCTTGCCACAAGATGGGAACCTCACATCGATTGGTGCAATCAAGTTGCCTGATATGAATCCACAAATTGGGATGGTCGCATCCTTCCTTCCAACAGCCGATCGCTCGCCTACTCGAGGCGCATTCTCATCATTCCCAGAAGTTCTCGATCCTCGGTTGCTGGTATCTGTCTGGATGGGAGACCTTGGCCTAGATAGTGGAACACCTCAATCCGTGTATCGCGTAGACACCAGCAAGATGAAGCGCATCGGGTTAAAGGCCCTGAAATTGAACGAGACATATAACTTCGGAGAAGGCACACTTGCCTTTGAAGGCTACAAGTCGTGGGTAAATCTTCAGATCGTCGATGATCCAGGAAAGTTGTACGCACTCTTTGGCGCAATCTTTGCGATCTTAGGGTTGCTGATATCACTCTTCACACGCCAACGTAGAATTTGGATTAAGGCTGATGGCCGTGTTCAAATTGCCGGGTTGGCCAAGAATGGCGTTCCTGGCCTTGATGAGGAACTTGCAGCGCTCAAGAGAGCTTTAGAAGGGTAGGTCATGACATCACGCAATCTCGCCTATCTTTCGAACTATTCGATCTATTCTGCAATGTTCCTTTACACGATTGCATTCTTCGCACATGCTGTTGAAGTCTCATTTTCTGTGAAGACAACAGAAGATAATGAAAAGACAAGCTTTGATTTCTCACGAACAGATCGAGCTGGCCGAATCGGAACAGCGATGATGATCTTAGGATTTATCTTCCTCTTTGCTGGCGTGATTTTACGCGGAGCATCTGCTCATCGTGTGCCATGGGGAAATATGTATGAGTTCTCAATTACCGGTGCACTTGCATTCAGCGGTGCCTATCTCTTTGGGCTTATGAAATATAAGTTGCGCTGGCTTGGACTACCGGTTTCGATCGCAGTACTTCTCACTCTTGGAACTGCAGTCACAGTTTTGTATCGCCCAAGCGCACCACTTGTGCCTGCTCTAAAGTCAACCTGGCTGGCAATTCACGTATCGGCTGCAATTGTTTCTGGTGGCGTCTTCTTACTTGCAAATACGATCGCTGCGACTTATTTAATTCTCGATCGCATGGAAGAGCGTGGCGGTCGTAGCGAGTGGGCAAAGAAGTTGCCATCACTTGAAGCTCTTGATCAACTCTCCTACCGACTTGTCGCATTTGTATTTCCACTCTGGACCTTCGCAGTGATTGCCGGGGCTATCTGGGCAGAATCTGCCTGGGGACGTTACTGGGGTTGGGATCCAAAGGAGACGTGGGCATTCATTACTTGGGTTGCTTACGCTGCATACCTACACGCACGTGTCACGGCCGGATGGCGTGGACGTAAAGCTGCATGGCTCTGCCTCTTTGCCGGATCTACATTCTTATTTAATTACATCTACGTCAATATCTACGGAACAGGCCGCCACACCTATTCGGGGTTGTAACGCTTTACATATTAAAGGTTACGTAAGAAATCTGGATTATCGTCAGGCGGAATATCCTTCTGCGGACGTGGGCGACGTGGTCCTGATGAACCACCATTGCGTCTACGACCCCATGCAATCCAGACGAGTGATCCGATTAATCCAAAGAGAATAACAACGATCAACCAAGCCCACTTTGGCCATTGCACAAAACTCTCTTGTGGCTTGCGTGCGACATCGAACAAGGCATAGATCTGAACGCCAATTCCAAGAATGACGAGCAGCGCATCGAGTTTGATCATGGCTCTAGTTTAACGCCTTAACCTTTGGCCAGGAGCGCCATAGCAAGGGTGGTAGAGAGAAGCAGATGCAGCGCTCCCACTTTGCCAAGAAGAGGTATCAGCTGCGCCCCTTTTGCTCCACGCAAGACTGTTCGGCTGATTCTGACTGTGATTGGTAGCAAGAAGAGGGTAGCCAATGCCGAAGGCGTAATGAACGCTACGAGCGCAGCTACTACATGGGCTAAGACAAGCAAAGCAACAAAGAGAATTCGAGCATTTCGGTCTCCAAGACGAACAGCAAGTGTTCGCTTATTAACCAGTGCATCTTTGGGGAGGTCGCGAAGATTATTTATTGCAAGGATTGCACAGGCGAGTGCACCAACTGGGATGGAAACCAAAAGAGATTCCCATGTGATCTTCTGAGATTGAACAACATAACTTCCAATCGTTGCCACAGCACCAAAGAACATAAAGACTGAAAGTTCACCAAAGCCTTGGTAGCCATAGGGATTATCCCCACCGGTATATGCCCATGCAGCAAGAATCGAAATTACACCTACGGGAATTAGCCAAAGCGAGGAACGCAGACAAAGTATTAGTCCCGCGACTGCAGCAGATGCAAATGTTAGAACAGCTGCTCGTTTTACTGCTGCTGCACTCGCAGCTCCGCTCGCTACAAGTCGAATAGGTCCAACGCGAACAGCATCAGTGCCGCGGATTCCATCAGAGTAATCATTGGCGTAATTCACGCCAACTTGAAGTGCAAGGCTTACAAAGAGAGCAAGAACAGCATTAATAAGATCAATATGGAGATGATCTATATGGCGTAGCGATGTCCCAACGAAAACAGGTGCGATAGCTGCAGTGAGAGTTCGGGGTCTTGCGCCAGCGATCCATTTATTTGCAGCCATCAGGGCATTCTGCCAAAAAATTCAACTAACTTCTTGCGATCTGGCTTACCAATTGATGTGAGAGGCAACTCGATATTGGGTAAGAAGCGCTTTGGAGAGGCGTGCGGGCCAAACTTTGAGCGCAATCTCTGCTTCATGAGGGCTTCATCAATCTCGCCATCACTGGCGATAGCAAGAA
>Ga0209829_10001483_pt1 | contig 18937 bp, 12 predicted proteins | sample C_140205_EF_Meta_FD_187311 | JGI IMG/M metagenome (GOLD analysis project Ga0209829, IMG submission 187311) | Freshwater microbial communities from Lake Croche, Canada to study carbon cycling - C_140205_EF_MetaG (SPAdes) (version 2) | ecosystem: Environmental > Aquatic > Freshwater > Lake...
TAGGTTGGCCTTTTTGCTCAACTTTTATCGAAGCATGGAAGGGTCCATCTTCAAACGTGCAACCAAAATTTGGCGCTTTATATGCAGTGGTTTTTTTTGTTTGTGCGGAGATATCTAAACAAACACCCATAAAAATGAATATCAATAAGCTCTTTATCAAATACCCAGAAACATTTGATGCATAACTTATGCGACTGATTTGGTAATTAATATCCATTATTGACCAAAACTTTTATTTGGATTAGCCCCTAAAACATACGTGATTTTTCCACCTTTAATTAAATCCGGATGCGAAATCCAAGACTTCATCGGCTTGCCATTGAAACTCGCCTGCTGGATATACATATTTTCCTTTGAATTATTTTTCGTCTCAATCGATATGACTTTACCTGGATAAAAATCAGGATTTAATTTAATCTCAATTTGATCAAAAATAGGGCTACTTACATCATAGTAAGGCGTTTGAGCCACTCCTCCATCCATGCTAAAAATTCCAATTTTCATTAGCACGGCCAATGAACCCATGAGTCCTTGGTCTTCATCTCCACTGTACCCATAATTAGGCGAGAGACCTGAGTACACTTTTTCGATGACCTTTCGGGTCCATTTTTGTGTCAACCAAGGAGCCCCAATTTGATTGAAAATATAGCTAGTCTGAATGGAAGGCTGGTTCCCAAAGTTCAAATAAACTCTTCGATTTTCTTCCTCCGTTTCCTTATCATGGGATTTTCCGCTGACAAAATCATGGGCGGAAGCTTTTTCAAAAGACTCATTTAGTTTGGTAACCGCTTTATCATTCCCACCCATTAATGTAGCTAAACCTTTTAAATCATGGGGTACAAACCAAGTCCATTGGGCCGCATTGCCCTCTTCCCAACCATGGTCATAGCGCAAAATATCCACTGATTTCTCCCAATTCCCATCTAGGTTTTTGATCCACATCCAGCCTAATTCTGGGTTCCAAATATTTTTGTAATTCTGTGAACGCTTCATAAACAACTGATAATCATCTGATTTACCTAAGGCCTTGGACATTTGAGCTAAAGAAAAATCCTGATAGGCGTATTCAAGTGTTTGAGCGGATCCATCCATGTGAAAACCGTAGCGAGCATTGGCCAATGGATGAGGCACATAGCCGCGCTCCATATAATATTCAATACCACCGCCTTTAAAAGTCTTGTGTTCGTAGCCTGCCTTACTCATCATTCCACCGGGAAAATGATTTTTACGCATCCCTTCATAGGCTTTTTGAATATTGAATCCGCGAATCCCTTTTTGATATGCACTCACAATAAAAGGAGTAGAAGATGCGCCTGTCATCACGTAAGTGTAGTTTCCGCCAGCGGGACCCCTCGGAATTAATCCGCCATCATCGTACATCATCAACATAGAATTAATAAATGACTCGGTCACTTCAGGATACACCAAATGCCACAGCGTATTAATCGTCCATTGTGCTCCCCACATAGCGTCAAAATTATGGTGATTGAATTTCGGCTGGCCATTCGCCTTCAATGGGATTTGGCCTGCACGTGGCTTTTCCCCCGTCATATCTAAATACTTTCCATTTACGTCACTGACAATACGTCTCCCTTGTAAAGCATGAAATAAATCAGTATAAAATCGCTTCTTCGCTACCAAATCCTTCCCTTCTACCTTGATTCGTCCCAACCATTCGTTCCATTCGGATTTACTTTCTTCAACAACCCGGTCAAAATCCCAATGCGGGATTTCAGTTTTCATGTTTAAATCTGCCTGTTCCGTACTTACATAAGAGATTGCTACTTTCATCAAACGATCTTCATTTTTTTGTGTCGGAAAGCTTACATAAACCCCAATTTTTTCTCCTTGAATTTCGTTGGTAAAAGCTTCCAATTTACCATTGCGCCAAGCAGCTATTTGTTTAAAAGGTTGGTCAAATTCCACAACAAAATAAACAGGTAAAATTTTAGGACGTCTTAAAGAAGGGGACATGATGGCAAAGCCTTCAATCCTGCGATCGCCTACTTGTTTAACATAAGCACTTTGAGTATCAGAAGGTCCTAAAAAAGTAGAAAAATCAAATAATATTTGACTTTGTTCGGACTTAGGATACGTGTATTTATGAAATCCTACTCGGGTCGTAGCCGTCAATTGGGCTTTGATTTTATAAGACTCTAAAAAGACTTCATGAAAACCCGGCCTTGCTATTTCTTTGGTATGTGAAAATGTAGATCCATATTGCGCAGATCCGAGGTGACCTTTAAATTCACCAGCGGTAGGCAAAACTGGAATCCCCGATAATTGCCAATCGTGAATATGGCTAAAGCATTTTATGCTGTCCAAGCTATACCGATATCCAGCGCCCCAGTCACTTTGGACGGCATTGTCGGGACTTAGATTGACCATCCCAAAAGGCCGACTGGTCGAGTTAAAGAAAAACCACCTAGAATTAGCCGCATCTAAAAATGGGTCTACTAAATCAGAAGGGGAGAATTTTTCATGGTTTTTCAAACTTACTTTTTTAGCTAAATCTGAATATGAAATGTCTTTAAATGCTTTAGCACCTTCAATCAAAATATCCTCCGTATCAGCCCAATGAATCTCAGCAATTTGCTGGTATGGCCACACTTTATCCTTTTTAATATAAGGGACTAAAAAATCCAAGCATTTCTTCAGCGATGCACCCTCAGGTGTTTGATAATTCCATAAATCTACATTCAATTTTTGTGCAAATTCAGCCAAATAAAAGAAGCCTCTTAAATTCATTAATGAATACCCAAATGACTTGGTTCTGGCTAATTCATGGGGTTGTGATCCGTCGGGCTTCAACTGGGAAGCCATTCGAGATTTGGTGATTTCTAATTGGCGCCTGGCCAATTCATTTTGCCCTAAAAACATGGCAAAATTAACAACTTGCACATCGTAATAGGTACCGTGATTATTGTGCTCATCAGCCTCATCTTGGCCGATGGGACTTTCAATCAACCAAGTAAGGTAATCCTGAAACCATTTTTTTAAAGCAAGGTGATCCGTTTTTTTCCATGAGGAAGAAGTTTGTAATTTGTCTGCTGCATCGGTAATTTTAAATAAAAATCGAGTTTCAATGATTCCAATTCCTCGGCCTGTATTGATGCCCGGGATTCCTTGACCAAAATTTAAATTGGGGTTTTGTTTGGTTTTAGCATCAATGAACCAAGTCTTGATTAATTGCGAGGCAAAAGCCGCATACTTTTCATTTTTTGTTTTTTGGAATGCCTGTGTTAATAAATCCACATCGTCAATCAGCTCATCCATCTCGTCTGAATCGGCAATTCCCTGTATTTCAGGATTTTTTACACCATCCTTTCTGATGTAGGGTTTTCCATCTGCCTTGCTTGGATCCGGCCACCAATAAGGTCCTTGGCTCATATAATCATGCTTATCTCCACTGGGTGGAATTTGAGTTTTATGCATGACAGTATAAAGCTTATTAGATGCGATGATTTGATCGGCTTTTTTGATCAGTTCGGGATGTTCTTTTGCCTGGACAGAAATGAGAAGCAAATTAAAAAATAGGAGTAGTAAATACTTTTTCATATAGGTAAATTGGGTAATTTTTAAAGCAAATTAAAGATGATTTATACTGAATAAAATAAGCTACGTGTTTAAAAGTTTTAAGTTTTGTTTTTCAAATGAATAAACATTGGAAATTCCGATTAGTAAACTTGTTTTGGCAAAATTGAATTTCAAAGGCTGGTTTATTGATTTAAGAATGACTTTTCGATTATATGCATTTCTTTTGTAGCTATCGCTCAAGATAATACGAGGGTTTCTTTTTGAGATATTTTTAAAGAGTGATATAATTTCGGCAATGGTGGTTGGCCTTTCAGAACCAATTATTTTAATTGTTTGACCCAAGTGGTCAAATAGCATATTAGTCGTTTCTATCATTGCTTGAGCGGCATCATACGAATAAATATAATCTCGAATCGTGTCAAATGGGACATATATCGACGCATGCTGATTTTTCAAGATTCTTCTGGCAATTTCCGCAATGAGGCCCTGCCCCTTTCCATAGGCCTGACCGGGTCCATAAAGCGTAGATAAACGAGAAATAACAATTCCAATCCCTGCATTTTCTCGACCAAAAGCCAATAGTATTTCTTCTTGCTTTACTTTTTCAAACCCATATGCATTCAAAGGTAAAACCTGAGTGGATTCATTCAGAATGACTTCATTCGATCCTGCATAAACAGCACCCGCAGAGCTAGCAAAGTTGAAAAAACCTTTAGTTGACCTAAGGATTTTATTGCCATGTATAAGATGGGTTAACCTAGCTATAATTTTTGTTTCTAATAACAATTCAGGAACTGTACTATGCATCGTTCCCACTCCAGCGGCCCAGTATATGTGCCAATATTTACCTTCAGCTACTAATTTCGAGAATTCGTCAACCGATTTCTCTAACTGGGCCATGATGCTAGATTCATCAGTCCAATTAAATTTATGCGCAGGGGAATAAATTACTTGTTTTTCACGTGCCAACGTATCATAGATGGCGGAACCTAATAATCCGCCTTTCCCTAAAACCCAAATTAGTTTCATTTTATGTTTTGTGAGGGCCTTGAAGGTTTTGTAGCAATCACGTAGAGTGGTTTGCCCATGGCAATACTCATCGTTATGGCTAAATATTCTGCAACAATTCCTAAGGAAAGCATGATGGCCCCAGAAAAAAATGAAATGATAATAAATAAAGAGGTCCAGCCTTGCACAGGAACATTTCCTAAAATTTTATCATACAAAGCAATGATTGATATAAAAAAAGCAATGAGTATGGAGAAGAAACCCATCAAAGTAATTAACCTCAAAGGCCTTGTACCCGAAGTTAAAATTAATCGCCAAAAATGACTCATCAACTTGGAATAAGAATAACCAGAAGGCCTATCTTCATCTCTCAGTAGAACAGGGAAACTTCCAATTCTTGAGGAAACCCATAATAGGCCGACATCCAAGTAGATTCCATTCCCACTATAAGCAGCTAAGGTTCTGGCAATTTCCCCATCAATCATCCTAAAACTATTAAAATATTTAGACATGACATTTCCCGAAAGCTTTTGGAAAATTGACTTTGCCAAGACACTAAATAGATTTCTTATGAAACCATGAGGAGGAGGGTTTGTCGGCAGCGCGTAAACTACTTGTAATGATTTAGATACTACCTCATCTAACATTCCTGCAATATAGGAAGGGTCTTGCTGCCCATCCTCATCTAATGTAACAATCCAATCTCCCGTAGCACTTGCCATTCCGGCCATAGTAGCGGGATGCTGACCAAAATTTTTAGATAACCAAAGCGGCCTAACCTCCGCGTAGAGTTCACTTAATTCTTCAATAACCTTATCCGAACGATCAAAACCACAATCATGCACGAGAATAATTTCATTTATTACATAGGGATTCCCAAGCTTTGTCGATTGTACTTGATTATAGGCTATTAACTCGCCAACTAATTTTGGTAACGTTTTTTCTCCTTGATAAACAGGTATTACTATAGATATTTGAATAGGATTTGCCATTTATGAGCTTATCTGATTTTTAAATTGCTCCAATTACTCTTTTTTAATTTAAACTTATTTCACCAAACATTTTCACTTTCATACTAGGTAAATCTTTGTACCTAATTTCCTTAAGAAAGATAATTACTTTTTTTAAAATGACCTAAAATATGAAAACAAATGGCTATTTTGTTTAAAAAGGTGATCGAGTTATGCTCATCAAATGACAATTTCAAAAATTTATTTCACTAAATTAAAGTCACAATCTTTATATTTATTATTAAAAAACAGAATGATTGCCCAAAACCTACTTACATGAAAATCTATAAAATTCTAATTTTATTATTGTTTGCTCATTCCATTTTCGCACAAAGCCCCTTTGCATTTAAAAAAGAAATTCGAACAGAATTGAAACAAATTTTAAGTTACTGGGAAAAGTATAGTGTAGATGCCGAAAAAGGAGGGTTTTATGGAGCTGTTGATGTGAACAATGTGCCTAATACGCAGGCCGACAAAGGGTTAATTTTAAACAGTCGAATTCTTTGGACTTTTTCAGCTGCTTATCAAATGGATCCTAAAACAGCATATAAAAAACTGGCCGATCGAGCATTTAATTACCTCAATACTTATTTTTGGGACGCTAAAAACAAAGGGGCTTATTGGTCCGTAAAACCAGACGGCACCCCCTCCGACACCCATAAGCAAGTGTATGCGGAAGGATTTATGATGTATGCCTTGGCTGAATATGTTAAAATTTCAAAAAATCCTCAAGCGCTTGAGAAAGCAAAAATCATCTATCAGGTCCTTCAAACCACCTGTAAAGACTTAAAAAATGGCGGGTATTTTGAAGCCTACAATGAATCTTGGATGCCTATTGAAGATAAAACGATTACTGAAGGAAAAGCAGATCAAAAAAAATCCATGAATACCCATTTGCACCTCATAGAGGCATTTGCAAATTTATATCAGGTGTATCCCGACAAAAATTTAAAAATTGAAATTGAAAACTTGCTTTCCATTTTTTATAAAAAAATTATTGCCAATGGCAAGACGCAAACTTTATTTTTTACAGATGATTGGTCTCCAAGATCGGAAGCTGTCTCTTTCGGCCATGACATTGAAACTGCCTGGCTTTTATTAGAAACTGCGGAAACGATTAAAAATCCAATTTGGATCAAAAAAATGAAAGCATTGGCCGTAAATATGGCCATCGAAGCCGAAAAGGGGATTGATCCAAAAGATGGTGGCATGTGGAATGAGAAAAATCAAGGCCATTTGAATATACAGAAACATTGGTGGCCCCAAGCAGAAGCCATGGTCGGTTTTTACAACGCTTACCAATTAACTGGAAATAAAAAATTCTATCAACTAAGCTTGGGAAGTTGGTCTTTCATCAAATCTAACCTAAAATCTCCTACGGGGGAATGGCTTTGGGGAATCGATGAAAAAAAAGAGCCTATGATTCGCAATGGAAAAATAGGCCCTTGGAAAGGCCCTTACCACAATGGAAGAGCCTGTATGGAAATTTTAAAAAGAATCCATTAATCAAAAAATGGCACTCCTTTAACTGCATATTTGCGCATGGCTTCGATGTTGATATCGACACCCACACCCGGTTCATTAGACAATGGAATAAATCCTTTGTCTAACCATTCACCTTTGTGAATCACAATTTCTTTAAACATCGGATCCGTGTGGAAATATGCTTGCCATTCTAAAATCAAGAAATTGGGAACGGATGCGCATACATGACATGCAGCCATTGCACCTAAGAATGAAGACACCATATGAGGCGCAAAAGGTACATAATACAAATTAGCCAAGTTAGCGATGCGCTGGCCTTCACCCAAACCACCCGCTTTTTGTAAGTCGGGCATGATAATGTCAACGGCACCGATTTCCAGCATCTCCCTGAATCCGTAAGCCAAATACTGATTTTCGCCGGCACAAATAGGCGTTGAAGTGGAGTCCGTGATTTTTTTATACGCCTGGATATTCTCAGCTGGAACCGGTTCCTCTAACCACATTAAATTTAATGGCTCCATCATTTTGGCTACCTTTTCACCTGTGGGTGCATCGTATTTTCCATGCATGTCGACGCAAATGTCTATATCGGGGCCCACTTGCTTTCGAGCAGCGGCGATTTGGTCATACATTCGCCTTAATTCAGCAGGATTTGCTGTCCAGTTGTAGGCATCATATTTATTTGGATCATTGGCTTGGTCAATGTCAAACTTAATGGCATTAAATCCCATATCCACCGCCTTCTGAGCCGCCTCCGCAAAAACAGAGGGTTTAGGTAATTGGGTTTGATATAAAGCCGTATCCATATAAACACGGATTTTATCCCTAAATTTTCCGCCTAACAATTGGTATACCGGCAAACCCAACGCCTTTCCTGCCAAATCCCAAAGTGCACTTTCTACCGCCGTCAAAACAGCGACGTACATACCTGACTGAGCACCTGCGAAAAATCCGCTTTTACGAATATCTTCAAATAATCGATTGACATTCAATGGACTCTTGCCGATAATCCGTTGGCCCATCATTTTAACTAAATGGTAAGTTCCAGGAGTTGCATCAGCCCCTTCACCTACTCCATAAATTCCTTGGTTCGTAAAAATTTTAACATACAAGTGGTAACCACCACGGATATATCCACATTTAATGTCGGTAATTTTCAGGTCCGCTGGAGCTGACATTTTAGGATTATCACTGATCGCCTCATCATAACGACCGCCCCATTGAAACATAGAACCTGTCATCAGCGCCGAAGCAGCCAAAGATCCATTTTTAAAAAATTCTCGTCTATCTGATTTATTTTTCATTTTCATACGTTTCTACCAAGTCCTACCTTTCAAAAATTCTTGTATTTGCGCTTTAGGAACTGGCAATTTGTCTATTTTATCATTTAACCATTTGGAGAAATCTTTTTCGATTTCCTCACTCCAACGATTGTCAATTTGACCCGGAGTATATTTTTGCTCACGTAAACGCTGATGTCCAAACATATCCCTCAAACGAACAATTTCAGAAGTTTTAACCACTTTTTCCAACAAATGAGGTGGTATGAAAATGACTCCACCATCACGACCTAAAACCACATCTCCTGGAATTACAGTTGCTTTTCCAATACGAGTAGGTGTATTAATACCTACCAAGGTCGTATTCAACTCCCCATCTGGATTATTTAAATGATGTGAAGGATGGTAGGTGCGAAAAAAGGAGGTAAACCTACCCAATTCCTTTAAACCATTGATGTCACGCACTGCCCCGTTGTAAACAATGCCATTACCTGTTTTAGCGTAAATGGAATTCCCTAAATTATCGCCAATGGTAGGACCATCTTCGTGCGCGCCAAATTGGTCCACCACATAGACATCACCTTTGACCAGCATGTCTATAGGCCAAGAATTTTGCGATTTTATTCTTCCGTCTTTGCTATGACCTCGGTCGTCAATGACCCTTTGGATATCAGGACGACCCGGCATAAAAGTAGCCGTGAGTGCACGACCGACTAACACACTATCGGGGTTGATGGTTTGCCAACCGTCTTCATAATTATGCTTAAAATTTTCATTTTTCAGCACTGCCCAGGCCTCTTCCAATGTAACCGATTTGAGTCTTTGCAGTAAGGCATCAGAAACTTTTGGACGGCCATCTGCAAATCGCTCTCCTTTCCATAATGGAGTCAAAAACAACATTTCCTCCTTGGAAATTTGTTGGCCCCAGGCAAACGTAGACATTAGCAATAGGGCGAAAAAACCGATTATTTTTTTCATCTAGATTACCAATTTTTATCTTTCAAAATCTTAGCTAATTCCGACTTGGACATTGGGCGCTTATCAGGATTTTCATCAATCCATTTAACAAAATCAGCTTTGATATCATCTGTCCATTTTTGATCTATTTGGCCCGGTGTATATTTCCCTTGCTTCAATCGTAAATGACCGAAAGCATCGGTCATGCCGATAAACTCAGCTGTCGTGATAACTTTTTCAGCTAAATGTGCCGGAATAAAAATAACACCCTCTCTTTTTCCTAAAATTAAATCACCAGGCATGACCGTTGCACGTCCAATGCGAATGGGGTAATTAATACCCGTAAGCATTTCATTCTTAATAAAAGAGGGATCGACTCCGCGAACAAAACCCACAAATCCATCAATTTCCTCCAGGCCTTCTAAATCACGGATACCGGCGTCAAATACAACTCCTGTTTTAGATTTTGCATAAATCGAGTTTCCTAAATTATCCCCGATCAACGTACCATCTATGATCTTTCCATAGCCGTCAGCCACATACACATCATTTTCTTGTAATAAATCAATAGGCCAAGAATTAGAAGAACCTTTGCGGTTTTCTGATTTTCCCTTTTCCATGATTGGAGTATTAACATCAGGGCGCATGGGCATGTATTGCGCGGTAACTACTCGGCCAGCTAATGGCTTATTGGGATTGATAATTTGCCAATTACCTTCGAATTGACTTTCATACCCTTCTCCGCGCATCACGCCCCAAGCTTCCTCAATTGAAATGTTGGCTAATCTTTTCACTAAATCATCTGAAACTCTTGGACGACCATCTGGGAAACGCTCACCCTTCCATGCTTGAGAATAAGTCATAATCATCTCCTTTGGCATTTGGATGTTTTGCCCCAAAGACATAAAAGATAGGCTGATAGCCAAATAAAAAACTATTATTGCTTTAATTTTCATGATATAAATAGGTTTATGTATTGATAAAAAAGGGTGATGCGAACATCACCCTTGTAAAATTTAAGACCAATCGCGGTCCCATGAATCAATCTTAGTCCAATCGTCCGTAGGAGCAAAGAACATCTCACCTGATTTTAAGTGAGCCTTAACAACCTCTTCGTTCAATTCGACTCCTAATCCTGGTTTGTCTGGAACTTTAACAAAGCCCTTATTGAAAATTGGCTTATCGATTCCAGTCACTAAATCCTCCCACCAAGGAATATCCAATGAGTGGTGTTCAAGGGCCACAAAGTTCTCAGTTGCCGCAGCACAATGAACATTTGCCATGAAGCAAATCGGGGAACCAGCAAAGTGCATCGCCATAGGAACACCATTTTCCTCCGCATAATCACCTATTTTTTTCGTCTCCAAAATACCACCTGAACTAGCCAAATCTGGATGAATCATATCCACCGCATGTGCGTCAATCAACTTAATGAATTCTTCTTTCAAGAAAATATCTTCTCCAGTTAAGGTAGGCGTATTAATTGCCTCCGTAATTTGACGCCATTGATCTGTATATTGCCAAGGCACCATATCCTCTAACCAAGCTAATTGGTATTTTTCCAACGCATTGCCTAAACGAATCGCTGTATTTACATCAAAATGACCAAAGTGATCTGCTGAAAGTGGGATATCGTAACCGATCGCAGCCCGAACATTACCCACATGATTTGCTAAATGCTCCAAGCCTTTATCTGTCACTTGGATACGTGTAAATGGATGCTTGGTCCAACTATATGAACGAGCGTTACCTTTTACAGATGGGTTATTTCCCCATTGTTTCATCAAATCCCAATTCTTTCCACCTACTAAAGCACCTGGAATGTTGGCTAAAAGTTGAATACCAAAATCCATTTTCAAGAACGTCAACCCCAAGGCTTGACGTTCCTTCATTTTCTTAGCAAATTCAGCTGGGTCATCGGCCTCAGGAGTATCTCCGTAAATACGAATTTCATCACGGTATTTACCACCTAGCATTTGGTACACAGGAACGCCAAAAGCCTTTCCTGCTAAATCCCATAAAGCCATTTCAACTCCACAAACACCCCCAGCAGCTCTTCCTTGGCCTCCAAATTGTTTGATGATTTTGAAAATCTTCTCCACATTACAAGGGTTTTGACCCATCAACCTGCTTTTCAGCATCATGGCATATTTGGGACTTGCTCCATCACGCACCTCACCCCAGCCGACTAGCCCTTGGTTTGTGTCGATTCGAATCAATGGACAAATCATGGGTGCCTTGTCAATCACAGCTATACGAACATCTGTGATTTTAAGTTCTGAAGGATTACTCGATTTGTTCACTTTCTGAGTAATATACTCCATTTCCTTTTCAGGATCATGATCAAAAATCATCCCCAACGACAAGCCGCCTAAAGCAGAATTGCGAAGGAAATTTCTTCTTGAGTTTTCTTGAGCTTTGGCCTTATCCTCAGCTCTAAAACGTTTTACAAAATCTTTCATATAGGTTATAGGTTTAAATTATTCTTATTTGTGCCACCAAACTTTGGTATCTAAATCATCCGCACCTTGATTCGCAATGGCAGCCTTAACGTTCACTGAGTTCACCGAGATTTCAGAATTTGGATAGGTTAAACGGTTGATGAAATCACCTTTTATTGCCTTACCAGGGAATGGATTTGCCGTTAATTTAGGGAATCCTGATCTACGGAAATTGGCAAATGCCTCTGGACCATTTAAGAAACTAGAAATCCAATATTGTGTATTAATTTGCTCCAATGCCGTAGTAGCGTTAAATGGATTGGCTGCTAAATAAGCATCAGCAGCACTTGAAGCTACCACTGAATTTGCATCCATTTCACTTACTTGGTCCATATGTGCTCTCACTCCTGCTTCAAAATAATCCTTCGCGTTTCCTGAAACCCAGCCTTTTGTTGCAGCTTCAGCTAACAATAAATTAGTTTGTGAAGCCGTAAGTAAATAAGCTCGAGCCGTCGTTTTATTCATACGAGTTCTATCTGCTTGACTGAAATCATAAAAACTAGCTAAGCCTAATGCTTTTACAGGTCCACTGATCGAGGAGTTGTCATAACCAAAAGGCATTCCAATTTGAACTGAGGGATCAATAACAGCCTTGGCTGCTGTTTGTTGTGTTCCTGAAGAAGCTCCTACATACCGAACTGCGATCGACTTCAAGCGAGGATCATTTGTTTTCTTTAAATAATCAACAAATGGCGCCGCCAAATAAAAGTTATTAGACTCCGTAGAATTTAATAATTGGCCTATGCTATTCAAGTAATTAGCGTCATGACGAATAATCACATTGTCTGCGTTCGTGGTAATAACTCCACCGGCAACGGCTTTGGCCACCAACGATTGGGCTTGAGTTGCATCCACTTTAGATAAACGCATTCCTATACGAAGTAGAAGTGAATTTCCAAATTTCTTCCATTTCGCCACATCTCCACCGTAAAGAACATCAGCCGTCTCTTTTGTTTTAGCAGCATCTAAAGCGGCTACCGCATCAGAAACATCCTTAATAATTCCAGTGTAAACTACTTGTTGCTTATCGTATTTAGGATACACAACTTGATCTGTGTAGCCTTTTCCAGCCTCGGTGTAAGGAATATCACCATAGGTGTCCGTTAACACTAAAAAGGTATATGCCTGTAAAATCTTAGCCATATTAACCAAATTTGTTCTTGAAGGATCTTTGGTTGTGGCGATCACATCATAGGTGTTTCGAATCACAGAACGATAATACCGTTGCCAAATTTGCTGCGTATTATCACGGTTATCTTGATTAAAATTGGCCCCTGTTAGTACCCCTGAATTTGGAGATACAATTTGTTGGACTATCCCCATTTCGTAAACTACTGTACCAGAAGGAGGAGTGACATTGACAATGGCGTTATTTAAAGTAAAAACAGGATTAATGGCTACAGCCGCTGTTTTGTTCACATTCATATCGTCGAAACCTGCATCACAAGCATTGAGTCCTATTAACCCACATGCAGAAAATAAAATTATTGCTATCTTTTTCATATTATTTTTCGTTTAAAGCGAACTAAAATTTAACATTCAAATTAAATCCTAAACTTCTAGTCGTTGGCAAGCCTGTTGATTCCATCCCCACCAAGTTATCTGAAGAATATCCAAATGACTCAGGGTCAATGTTATCTACCCATTTTTTGATCATTAACACATTATTGGCAACAAAGCTCAATTTAATCCCTTTAATAGGCGATTTCGGTTTCAAGTATTTAGTGAAATCATACCCTGCTGTAATTTGACGTAGTTTCCAATAGCCACCATCATACACTACTGGCTCAATTAAAGCTTGAGAACGAATTACTTCCCAATATGGTTGAATTCCTGCCTTAACTGTGTTTTGTCCACCTTGTTCGTTTACACCCACGCCTACTATTCCATCTCTTCCATCTAGTGTCATTTTGTGTAGACCTTCACGGACTAAGTTGAAATTAGTTCCAGACAACATCATATTGCCTAATTTAAAATCGATTAAGGCCGATAAGGAAATTCCTTTGTAATTAAATGTATTTGTGAAACCTCCTACATATTTAGGAATTGCACTTCCAAAAGAAATTAAATCTGGGGTTCTAATGGCAATACCATTTGCTCCGAAAATCTTATTTCCACTCGCGTCGCGCTTAAAACCAAAGCCGTAAATTTGGCCCATTTCTTGACCCACCACCTGACGTAGTTCCCCATTAAACACGTGTGTTCCCACTGTAATTCTTTCACCAGGAGTATCAGTCAATAAACTTAACACCTTCGTGGTATTATAAGAACCATTCAAAGTTAAATCCCATTGGAAATCAGCCGTTTTAATCGGCACCAAATTTAATAACATTTCAAAACCCTTATTTTCACTTTGACCACTGTTAATTAATGAGTTAGTGAAACCTGAAGCATCCGAAATTTGAGCAGATACGATTTGGTCGCTGGTCAACTTCTGATACACGGCCATATCTAAGGTTACGCGGCTATTGAACATTTTTAATTCCAAACCGATTTCAGATTCGCGCGTTCTCATTGGTTTTAAACCTGCATTAGGCACCACAGTTCCTTGTCCTCCTCCGATGGGTTGCAAAGCCCCTGATGGGTTAGCAAATAAATTGGAGTTAATTCCATAAAACAAGTTGTTTGAATATGGAGAAACGTCCGTATCTGATCCCACTTCTGCCACGGCAGCCCTTAATTTACCGAAGGTCAACCATGATGGCATATTGTCAAATGCTTGTGAGAAAACATAACTACCTGAAATCGATGGGTAGAATATACTTCTATTCGCTGGTGAAAGTGTCGAGAACCAGTCATTACGAGCGGTTACATTTAGGAATAAATAATTTCTAAATGAAATTTCGCCTGACCCATATACCGAATTAACTGATCTTTCACTTAACCCATAGATCGGGTCCTTCACCCGACCATTCATGACTGTATATAAATCTCTAACCACAAAGTCCACAACCTGAGTACTATTCAAGTCAGAGCGACGATACATTTGGTTTCCACCCGCAGTGATATTAAAATCAAAATCACCAAAAGACTTCGAAGCCGAAATTAAGATATCGGTATTGGTTTCTCTAAATCTTCTTGATTCTTGAGTAAATGTTCCATTGACAAATCCTGCAGGTGCTGGTCCAAGAGAAGCCTGCCCAGTTGGGAAGTTATTGTAATCTTGATCACGCGACCAATAGTCTTGGCCTACACGACCTTGAACAAATAACCAAGGAAGAATATTATATTTTGCAGAAATATTTCCAAAAATACGATCCCTTCTAATATTTTGAAATTGCTTCTTCAAAGTAAAGTATGGATTCGTTCTATTCTTGAAACGAGAATACACATACTCATCACCGTTGGCATCTGTCGCTTTTTGCTCTAACAAATCAAAAGGCATCGAGTTAGCCATATTGGAAATGGCCGTAGGGATCGAGTTATCCTGATTCGCAATATTAGGAGGGTTTTTGTTGTATTCATTTGAATAGTTCACATTACCAGCAACTGAAAGCTTAGATGAAAGATCATAAGCAAATCCAAAGTTGATGGTCTTTCTATTAAATGTATTGTTGGAAACAATTCCATTATTATCCATATTGGAAATAGACATATTAAAACCGCCGTTATCACTATTGCTAGCGATGCTAACGGTATTAGTCAAGTTCATTCCTTTAACATAAAACTTGCTAATCCGATCATAAACTGGAGCATAAGGAACTGTAACCCCATCAAACAATACTTGGGTCATTCCCGGCTGAAATTTCTCACCAAAAGACCACTGACCTGAAGTTGGATTAGCAGAGGTAGGACGTACTCCGCTTTCTCCTTGGCCATATTCATACTGATAATCTGTATAGTCTAAAGGTGTTTCATTCGTATAATTCATGTTATAGGAAACTCCGATGCCCTTGGTTTTGCCTCTCGTTTTTGTCGTGATCATTAAAACCCCATCCTTAGCACGAGAGCCATACAAAGCCGCAGCAGTAGCTCCTTTTAAAACCGTCATCGACTCAATATCATCTGGATTTATACTAGATAAACCATCACCCCCATCCGAAGTATTTCCACCCCCACGCACTCCAATTGAATTGTCGGAAGCATTATTACCTGGATTTGTTGCAAAGTTGGTATTGTCTATAGGCACACCGTTAATGACAATCAAGGGCGAGTTTTGACCTGAAAAGGAAGACTGACCCCTGATACGAATTTTAGAGGTACCTGCTGGTCCAGTTCCTAAAGCGGAAATGTTTACACCGGCAATTTTACCTTGTAAAGCATTCATGAAATTAGGAGATCTATTTTCTGTAATTGCCTCAGCATTAATGGTCGTGGTCGCGTAACCTAATTTTTTTGATTCCTTTTTAATTCCCAAAGCAGTTACAACTACTTCATCTAAAGAGGTCGTTTCTTCAGAGAGTGAAACGTTGATAACAGACTGTGAACCAACGCTAACTTCTTTTTTTACAAAGCCTACGAATGAAAAAACAAGGGTTGCATTGCTTGGTGCACTGATGCTATACTTTCCACTTGCGTCTGTTAAGGTGCCTTGACTGGTTCCCTTGACGGCAACTGAAACGCCAGCAATGGACTCATTGCCCTTTGCAGAACTAACCAATCCCGTAATTTTGGATTGGGCAAAAATCAAATTTGGCAGCAAGATTGCCAAGCCTAACAATAACCTTGTTAGTTTCTTTTTGTAATTTTTTATCATAATTTTTTAAGTTTAGACCGCTAATATTCTTAATTATATTGAGAATAATTTATATATTTCCACGTTGGCGATTTTTGTAATTTTATTTTAATTATTTTCAGTTGTATTGTGATATGGTTGTGTGACTACTATTTATGATCTTATTTTAATAAAATTTTAGCTAATTTCTAGTTAAAATTGACTTAACGAATGGATTAATCTTAATTTAATATGAAAAATTTTGCATTAACATTTCCATTTAATGATTGCAGTGCTCATTTCCCTTTTATCGAGCATTTTAGCTTTCAGACCGTTGACTCAAACAAGTCAAATCCTGTTTATTTGCCCCAAGGCATTGGGATACGCTTGTTTTATTTTAAAGATGGAATTTTTGAAATTAGCATAGACGGTCAAAGACAAACCATGCTTCCCGGAGACTGCTTAGTCGTATGTCCTTGGGAAAATGTCGAAATTATTCCCAATCGTATTCGACGTTCATCCTTCTTTCACCTCATTGTTCGGACTAAATTTTTTGATGCAGAACAAGATTTAGAATTGGGATATTGGTCTAAAATATCCAAATATGACCAAATGGAAATTGGTGAGATTTTTAAAAACTACCATAAATTCAAAATCAATAAATCAGATTTTTTGGCCAAATTATTTGTGCAATTGACCAATGAAATTTTCGTGCATGAGATGAGTCAAAATGAAATGGTCATTCACATTATTGACCAAATCATGATATTATTTGCAAGGGAAGCTCAAAAATCTAGCTTGAAAACCACAGAAAATAGCCATATTAGCCAAATTATAGAACAAAATATAATCAAAGATCCTCTGCACCATTGGTCTGTGTCGGAGATGGCACACATAGTCCAACTGGGAATTACGGCATTTAGTGAACGAATGAAAATGGAAACTGGGTTAAGTCCGATTAATTTTTTAATTAAAATAAGGATTAATATTGCCATGAATTTAATGGCACACTTCAATTATAAAATAGGCGATATTGCCTACGAAACTGGTTTTTATTCTCCACAACACTTTTCACACACCTTTAAAAAAATGACGGGCGTAAGTCCGCATAAATACCGCAAAAACCTATTACAATGAAAAACAATTTTAAGTTACTTTCCATTTCAGGGGCCATAATTCTACTCATTGGGCTATTGTTTTCAGATGCTGCATGGGCTGGGATCTTAGGGATCATTGGTATTGCGCTGATTGCTTTATCTACGCACATGAAAGATTCTCTAAAAGGCTTTTCGTTTACCCTTTGGATCATCGCAGCTGTGGTTTTAACATTACAATTTCCCGCTCCATTTATTGGATATGGAGATATTAAATTCAAGATCTTGATTATTCCTTTGTTACAATTGCTGATGTTTGGTATGGGATCTACGATGGAAGTATCCGATTTCCAGGAGGTATTAAGATCTCCAAAAGCAGTAGCGCTCGGCGTATTTTTTCACTTCTCCATCATGCCTTTAGTGGGATGGACCATCACAAAAATCTTCACTTTCCCTCCAGAAATTTCAGCGGGAATCATTTTAGTAGCTTGTATGCCATGTGGCTTAGCTTCCAATGTAATGTCTTATTTGGCAAAAGCAAATGTAGCATTATCATTGACTTTGACCTCAGTTGCGACATTTATTGCTCCTATTTTGACTCCCTTATTGATGAAAAATTTAGCCGGCCAGTTCATTGAAATTGATCTTTATGCTATGATTTGGGAAATAAGTAAACTGGTTTTAATTCCTATTGTATTGGGCGTAATTTATAAGCGTGTGATTGGTGACAAATGGCCTTGGTTTCAAGAAAAATTACCCGTAATCTCCATGATTAGTATTGGTTTAATTATCATTATAATTACAGCTAATGGCCGCGATGCCTTATTGTCTGTTGGCCCACTGCTGGTTCTTGCCTGTTTCATTCAAAACATTACGGGCTTTATTCTGGGATATTGGGGAGGTAGACTCACCCGACTTCCAGAAAAAGATTGCAGAACGATTGCCATCGAAGTGGGCTTGCAAAATGCAGGTTTAGCCTCGGGTTTAGCGATGGCCATGGGAAAGGTAGCCACTGTAGGATTACCTGCGGCCATTTTTGGGCCGGTGATGAATATCAATGGATCTAGTTTGGCTAATTACTGGAAAAATAAATAGGAACTCAAAAGTTTCTAATATCAGGTAAAAAGCCTGCCGACTCATTTAAATCGGCAGGCTTTTTATTTCTAATTAAAAATTGACTAAGCCAATTTAAACTCAGAAGTAAAATGGAATTGAATTTCAGGATTATTTGTTTGGTTCATTCGTAATATCCAATCAGACTCAGCTAGAAATACATAATTGCCATCTTTATCTTGAGCAATATTTTGACCTTTTAAACGGACGAACTCTTGAAGTTTTTTGGGGTCTTCGGAGGTAATCCAACAAGCCTTCGTGACTGACATGCCATCAAAACGGCATTTAGCTCCATATT
>Ga0209829_10001487_pt1 | contig 18923 bp, 15 predicted proteins | sample C_140205_EF_Meta_FD_187311 | JGI IMG/M metagenome (GOLD analysis project Ga0209829, IMG submission 187311) | Freshwater microbial communities from Lake Croche, Canada to study carbon cycling - C_140205_EF_MetaG (SPAdes) (version 2) | ecosystem: Environmental > Aquatic > Freshwater > Lake...
GGAATTGTCGCCGGTCCCCTTCGCCCTGCCGTACGACCACGAGCCGGCGGCCTGCCCCTGCGAGACCTGCGTCCCCTCGAGCCACTCGACGTTGCGCTGGAGGATCGCTCGGTCATCCTCCGGGGAGAGCATCGCCAGGAGCATCGTCTGGAGCGACACTGAGTAGGTCTCCTCCGGCTTCTGGCGACGGATCCACTCGATGCCGCGCTGCATCTGGGCATGATCCGGCGCGACGCCGGCGTTGGCCAGAGCCAGCATCACCAGGGCGGTGGCGCCGACACGCGTATCGTCGGCCCGCATCGCCACCTGCCACGAACCGTTGGGCTCCTGCTCCCGCAGAAGCCAGTCGCGGGCCTTCTCGATCGATCGTTGGATCTTCTCCGGGGAGAGCTTCGCCCCCTCGCGGTCAGCGGCGAGGCCGAGGCGCCCCGGGATGAGCATCCCGCCGAGGAGGGCCGTGGCGACGAGGAGGGGAAGGAGGAGTCGGCGGGGAGGCATGGAGACACCCGGGGCGGTGAAGAGGGGGATGGCCCTCCCCCTCTGGAAAGTCCCCTTGAGTCTACCGGCCGATGGGGAAACCGCGGTGCCACGCGGCCGGTTTGCGGGGTTCGGTGCCCGGGCCGATACTTGAAGTCTCCCTGTCCCAGTCGCCGGTACGGGGGCCCGCCAAGGAGGGATTCGCTCCGTGTCCTCGACCCCGCGCCCGAAGTCCCTGGACGACATCCTCGTCGAGTTCAGCCAGCACCGGAAATTGATGCAGGAGGAACTGCAGAAGGTGATCGTCGGTCAGCACGAAGTCATCGAGCAGCTCTTCGCCGCGATCTTCACCCGCGGCCACTGTCTGCTCGAGGGTGTGCCGGGGCTGGCCAAGACGCTCATGGTGTCGACGCTCGCCCGGATCCTCGACGTGGGCTTCAAGCGGGTGCAGTTCACCCCCGATCTGATGCCTTCCGACATCACCGGCACGAATGTCCTCGAGGAGGACGAATCGGGGCGCCGCAGCTTCCGGTTCGTGGAAGGGCCGATCTTCACCAACATCCTCCTCGCCGACGAGATCAACCGCACGCCGCCGAAGACGCAGGCGGCGCTCCTCCAGGCGATGCAGGAGCGCGAGGTGTCGGTGGGGCAGGAGACCTACCACCTTCCCGACCCGTTCTTCACGATCGCCACACAAAATCCGATCGAGCAGGAAGGGACCTACCCGCTCCCCGAGGCGCAGCTCGACCGCTTCATGTTCAACATCAAGGTCGGCTACCCCTCGGCGAGCGAGGAGGAGCAGATCCTCATGGCTACCACCCGGTCAGAGAAGCCGGAGGTCCGGAAAGTTCTTTCCGGGCGGGCGATCGTCAATATCCAGAAGCTCGTCGGGAGTGTCGCGGTGAGCGAGTACGTCGTCAAGTACGTCGCCCGCCTCGTCCGCTCCACCCGGCCGAAGGATCCCCAGGCGCCGTCCTATGTCGCCGAGCTCGTCGACTGGGGCGCCGGGCCCCGCGCCGGCCAGTTCCTCATCCAGGGAGGGAAGGCGATGGCAGCGATGGATGGCCGCTTCAGCGTCTCCATCGACGATGTCCGGCGGATCGCCGTGCCGGTCCTGCGGCACCGCATCGCCACCAACTTCCAGGCCCAGGCCGACGGCCTGACGAGCGAGTCGATCGTCGAGCGTCTCGTCCGCGAGGTGCCGGAGCCGGAGATCCCCAAGCTCGTGAAGTGATCCCTGCGGATTTTCCGCAGGACGACGGTGCAGCCCCGGGGCTCGCGCCGCGCCCTTTTCCCTGGCGACGGACACCATGGTGCGTGCGGTTGAGGAATACCTGAAGCCCCAGGTCGTGCGCCAGATCGCGCGGCTGGATCTCCGCGCGCAGTTCATCGTCAAGGGCTTCCTCCAGGGCCTCCACGCCAGCCCCTATCAGGGGTTCTCGGTCGAGTTCAGCGAACACCGCAAGTACACCCACGGTGACGATCCCAAGGACATCGACTGGCTCGTCTACGCCAAGACCGACAAGCACTACGTCAAGAAGTTCGAGGCCGAGACCAACATCACCGGGTATCTCGCCATCGATGCAAGTGCCAGCATGGCCTACACCCACCGTCAGCAGCTCACGAAGCTCGATTACTCGATCTCGCTGGCGGCCGCGCTCTGCTGGCTCATGATCCACCAGCAGGATCCCTGCGGCCTGATGGTGTTCGACGAGAAGCTCCATTCGAGCCTCCCGGCAAGGTCGAAGCGGTCGCAGATCGCGCAGGTGCTCTCCGTTCTCTCGAAGGTGAAGCCCTCGCGGCGGACCGACATCGCGCGGAGCCTCATCCAGATCGGGGCCATGCTCCGCCACCGCTCGCTCGTGATGGTGTTCAGCGATCTGTTGGCTGATCCGGAGCCGATCCGCGACGCCCTGCTGCGGCTGCGGCACCGCGGGCACGACGTGATCCTGTTCCACATTCTCGACGAGGCCGAGGTCGCATTCCCGTTCGACGGGATGGTCGAGTTCACCGAGCCGGAGACCGAGGAGAAACTCGTCGTCGACGCCGATGGAGCCCGCCGGGAATACCTCGCGGCGGTGCAGGCCTTCCGCGAGGATTACCGGCGCACCTGCTTCCACGCTGGAATCGACTATGTCCCGCTCGATACGAGCATGCAGTTCGATCGTGCCCTGATGGAGTACCTCGTCAGTCGCCGGAACCGTTTTTAGGAATCCGCCCCCCGCCCATGGGACTGTCGTTCCTCACTCCCGCGCTGCTTGCCGGGGCCGCACTCGTGGCCGTACCGGTGATTCTCCACCTCATCATGCGGCGCAAGCCGGTGCCGCGGGTCTTTCCGGCGATGCGCTTCCTCCGCCAGCGTGCGGCTGCTAACCGCCGGCGGCTGCGGGTCAGCCATCTCCTCCTCCTCCTCCTGCGGATGGCGGCGCTGGCGGGGCTGGCTCTGGGCTTGGCCCGCCCCACGCTCCGCGGAGCGGGGTGGCTCGCCGATGGCGAAAAGCCGGTGGCCGCGGTCTTTGTCTTCGACACCAACCCGCGGATGGAACTGCGGCAGGCCAACCGCACCCGCCTCCAGGAGGCGGCGGCGCTCGCTCGGGCCTTGGCCGCCAAGCTCCCGGCTGCCAGTCAGGTCGCGGTGATCGACACCGGCGGCGGGCCGGTATCGTTCTCCCCCACCGTCGCGGCGGCGCTAACGCGCGTCGACCGTCTGGCCGTCGACACCGCCTCGCAAACGCTGCCGGCCGCGATGCAGGAGGGATTCCGGCTCCTCGGAACGGTGCCCGATCTGCGGCACGAGATGGTCGTCTTCACCGACTGCTCCCAGGGGGCCTGGGAGGGGCGGACCGCGGCTGACCTCGTCTCGGCCAATGCCGACACGGCCATTCTCTGGGTCGACGTCGGTGCCAAGGGGGCGCAGAATTTCTCGCTCGAGGCGATCGATCTGTCGACCGACCAGCCGACCGCCGGTCTGGCGTTGGGGCTCACCGTCGAGACGCGGCGCAGCGGTCCCGACGCAAATCGCCCCGTTGCGGTGGAGATCCTCGGTGCCGACGGGCGGTACGCGCGGAGGGGGGTCAAGCCGGTGACGTGGAAGGAGGGGCAGAGCGGGCAGGTGGAGTTCGAGGTCACCGGGCTTGAGCCGGGGGTGCGGCAGGGGCGCGTTGTGCTCGAAGGATCGGACGACATGGAGGCCGACAACACGCGATTCTTCACCGTCGAGGTGGGCGCGCCGTCGAAGATCCTCGTCGCCGCCCCGCAGCCGTCCGCCGACACCGGGAGATTCCTCCTCCAGGCGATCGCCCCGGCGGCGCTGCGGAAGGCGGGCAAGGGGAGGTTCGACGCCACCCTCATCGACATCGGCAAGCTCGATGCCACCCCGTGGGACGGCTACCAGGGGATGGTGCTGGCCGATCCGCCCCCGCTGGCGCCCCGCACGCTCGACCTCCTCTGGCAGTGGGTGGCCGGCGGCCGTGGGCTCGTTGTCTGGCTCGGGCCACGCGCCGCCGATGCCGGTCGTTTCAACTCCGACGCGGCGCGGAAACTCCTCGGCGGGAGGATCGTCCGCGTTTGGCGCAACCCCCGCGAAGACAATTTTCTCGCCCCGGCAAACCTTGATCACCCGATTCTCGGCCCGTTTCGCCGGGTCGGCGACGCCGTTCCCTGGCAGGATTTCCCCATCGAGCGGTTGTGGGAATTCGAGCCCAACGACCCGGCCGACGGGGCGGGGCCGGGGGCCGGGGCGGACAGCGCGGTCGACTCGGCGATCCCGGTGGTGACCTACCGCAACGGCCTCCCGGCGATCCTCGAGCATCGCGTCGGCCAGGGGACGGTCGTCACCGTGACAACGCCGGTGTCGCAGGCGGCCGACGACCCCGATGCCTGGAACATGCTCGCCACCGGGTTCGAGCCTTGGCCATTCGTGATCCTCGCCAACGAGACCCTCCTCCATGCCATCGACACCGCCGACGACCGCAACATCGTCGCCGGTGCGTCGGCGGTGCTCCATCTCCAGCGCCGCGACGTGGCGACGGCGTTCGTGAGCACCCCCGGGGGAGACGATTTTCCCGCGCCGGTTGACCAGCGCCGTGGCACCGTGACGGTGACGACGACCCAGGTGCCGGGCAACTACAGGGTGCGGTCCGGTGGAGACGTCGGCGGCATCGTGCGGGGCTTCAGCTCCAATCTCGCCGCCGATTGCATCGATGCCCGGCGGCTCGCCGACGCCGGTCTCGTCGCGGCGCTCGGCGCGGGCTACCGGCTCGCGCACAGCGAGGCCGAGCTCGTCCGCGATGTCAGGCTCGAGCGGGTCGGCGCCGAGCTCTCGGGATGGTTCATCCTCCTGGCTGCGCTGGTGATGGCCGCCGACTGGATCGTCGCCAATCGGTTCTACGCGCCGCGGGACGATGCCGGATTTGCAGGGCTCGGCGCGGGGCCATCGACGGTCCAGAAAGCACCGCCGCCGCTGCCGGGCGGCGCCGGGATGGCCGTGGGGGGGGGCGACGCATGACGCCGCTGCTGGGGCTGGTGCTCGAGGAGCTCTCGCTCGACTTCGACCCGGTCGTGTCGTGGTGGTTCGTCGCCGGGGTGACGCTGGCCCTCGTGGCGGTGCTCCTGGCCGTCGGGCCCGATCGATCGCGGGTCCCGCGGGGGCGGCGGCTCGCGCTGGTCCTCCTCCGTACCGGCGCATTTCTGGCGCTGGTCGCCTGCCTCCTGCGGCCGACGCTCGTGGCGACGCGCAAGGCCCGCCAGCAGGGGACGTTACTCGTGATCGCCGATGCCTCCGAGAGCATGACCGTCGTCGACGGGGCCGCGGGACGGACGCGCTTCGAGGAGATGACCGCGGCGCTGGCTGCCGCCCGCCCGGCCGCGGCCAAACTCGTGGCCGAGGGAAATGTCGACATCGGCCTGTGGGCCTTCGACCGGGAGGCCCGCCTCGTGGCAGGGACGGCAGAAGACCCGTTTCCACTCGGCGCCTGGCAGCGCGGAGCGGCGAGCGACCAGACGGCGATCGGTGCCGCCCTCGACGACGCGCTGCGAGCCACGGCAGGGCGTCCGCTGGCAGGGGTGATCGTGCTCTCCGACGGCGCCCAACATGCCTACCCGCCGCGCGACCAGCCGCCGCAGGGAGTCGCGCGGAAGCTCGGAGATGCCGCGGTGCCCCTGTGGAGCATCACCTTCGGTCAGCAGCGCGGAGGGGGGCAGGGGCGCGATGCGGCGGTCACGAATCTCGCTGTCGGTGAGACGGTCTATCTGAAGAACACCCTCGAAGTTGCCGGGCGGGTCCGCCTCGACGGGTTGGCCGACCGCGACGTCGTCGTCAAGCTTCTGGCCGAGACCGAGGGGGGGGTGATGGAGGAGGTGGCCCGGACGGTGGTCCGTGGCGGCCCGCAGGTCAACGAAGAGGCGGTGCGTCTCGCCTGGACGCCGAAGGCCCTCGGCGAGCGGAAGCTGTCGCTGGTGGTCGAGCCGCAAGAGGGGGAGGTCGTCCTCACCAACAACGAGCTCTCGACGTTCGTCGAGGTGGTCGACGGGGGCTTGAAGGTGCTCTATCTCGAGGGGACGCTGCGGGTCGAGCAGCGATTCCTCCGCCGTGTCCTCGCCTCGAGCCCCGACATGCAGGTCGACTTCGAGTGGATCGACGCCGCCGGCCGGCGCAACTGGCCGGTCAATCTCGGCCGCAAGCTCGATGCCGGATACGACGTCTTCCTGATCGGCGATCTCGACGCCTCAGCGCTGTCGCCCCAGGATCTCGGGGCGATCGTGGCCAAGGTCAATGCCGGCGCTGGGATCGCCTTCCTCGGCGGTTTCCACGCGTTCGAGGCGGGCGGCTGGGGGAGCACGGTCATCGGCCAACTGCTCCCCTTCGAAGCCGACAAACTTGCCCGCCAGCCTTTTGATCAGCCGATCCGGCCGGGGCTCCACCTCCCCGGTCCGCTGAAGATGCTTCCCGAACAGCGGTTCGGCGGCGTCTCGATCCTGCGGCTCGGCCCGAGCGATCAGGAGACCAGGGCCGCCTGGCAGGCCCTGCCCCCGCTCGAGGGCGCCAACGATCTCGGGCGACTGGTTCCTAGTGCCAAGCCGCTGGCCGTCACCTCCGACGGCCGGCCGCTGCTGGTCGCCCGGGAGTTCGGCGAGGGGCGCGTGCTCGCGTTCGCCGCCGACTCGACGTGGCGCTGGGTGATGCAGGGGGGAGGGGAGCAGCACCGCCGATTCTGGCGGCAGATGGTCCTCTGGCTTGCCAAGCAGGACGACTCCGGAAGCGACTCGCTGTGGGTCCGGCTGGCGCAGCGCCGGGTCGCCCCCGGAGCCACGATCCCCCTCGACACCGGTCTCTCGAAACCGGACGGCAGCGGCGTAGCCGAAGCCGCCTTCGAGGCGTTGATGACCTCCCCGGCCGGGGTGTCGCGGCCGTTGCGGCTGGCCCGGAAAGGGGAGTCGTACGCCGGCGTGCTCGCCGACTTCAACGAGCCCGGGGATTGGAAGGTGACCGTCCAGGCGACGAAGCCGGGCTCGCCTGTCGTGTCGCGATCGGCACGGTTCACCGTTGTTCGTCAGGATCTCGAGTTGGCCAGTCCGCGGGCCAACCCGCTGCTGATGAGGCAGTTGGCGGAATCGAGCGACGGGGGGGGAGTACGGTCGCCGGAGGAGATCTCCGAGATCCTCGACGATCTGCGAACGAAGCCCTCGGCCTATGACGCCCAGGAGCAGTGGTCAGCCACGCTGTGGGACAAGTGGCCGATGTTCCTCCTCATGGCCGGGCTCCTCTGCACCGAGTGGTTCCTGCGGAAACGCTGGGGGCTCGTGTAGCGATTCCCCGCTCGATTTCCCCTGTCGGGGCCCGGCCGCGGCTGCTACTCTCCCCCTCCCACGCAGGCTGCCCAGTCCGCGGCCCGCGGCGGGGATGAAACGAAGCAGACCGGGCCGATCGTGCAGGGATTGGAGTACGGAGTGCGCAATCGACGCCCCATCCGCCGCAAGCTCATGGTGGGGGGAGGGCTCGTCCTCCTCATGGTGGCGCTCCTCTCGGCGAGCAGCTTCCTCGGCACCTACTCCTACCGCAGACTCGTGCGCGGCTTGAGCAGCCGGGCGGCCGAGTTGCCGCTGGCGAGTGATCTCGGTGAATGCGTCGCGACGCTGCGGCTGGTCCACGCGCGGGCCTTGTCCGGCGATGTGACGGCCCTCGCCGCCGCGCCGGCACCCCTGCCGGTCGTTCCTCCGCCCCCGGTGCCCATCCAGAAGGGCGAGGACGAGGATGACGGTGAGGAGGAAGCCCGCGAGCTCGGCCCCTGCAGCGCTCCGTTCCTGGCGGTGCTCTCGCGCACCGAACGGGCTCTGGAGTCGTACGTCGAGGAGCTCGGGAAGGGGGAGATCGACAACGCCCCCCTCGGTGACCGGAGCCGCGAGCGCGAGACGGCCCGGCGCATCGCCGAGAGTCTGGTGAGGATCCGCGACGTGGTCGGCCGGCCTTCCGCGGGCGAGGGAGTGGAGATCGGGGAACTCCACCGCCTCGGCCCCGACCTCGGTCGCCTCGCCGCGCTCGTCGCCGCCCTCCCGACCTATCTTCAAGAGCATCTCCACGATCTCTCCAGCGACGTCCGTACCGGGTATCGGACCCTCATCGTCACCACCTGGGCGGCGGCGATGGCATCGGCGCTCCTGCTGGCGTCGCTCGGCGTCCTCACCTACCGCTGGGTGTTCCGGCCGCTCCGCCTCCTCGGCTACGGCTCCCGGCGCGTGGCCGCCGGCGACTTCGCCTTCCGGCTCAACCTCGACAGCCGCGACGAGATGGCGGAGCTCGCCGAGGCCCTCAATGACATGACGCAGCGCTTCCAGGAGGTCCGCGACGACCTCGACCGGAAGGTGCAGCTGCGGACGCGCGAGGTGATCCGCAGCGAGCAGCTGGCGAGTGTCGGCTTCCTTGCCGCGGGGGTGGCTCACGAGATCAACAATCCCCTCGCCTCAATCGCGATGTGCGCTGAATCGCTCGAGAGCCGGCTCGCCGGCCTCGTGGCCGACGACGACGAAGCCCGTGTGGCGCGCCGCTACCTCGAGTTGATCCAGGCCGAGGCGTTCCGCTGCAAGGGGATCACCGAGAAGCTCCTCGACTTCTCCCGGCTCGGTGAGGTTCGCCGTCAGCCGACGGTGATCATGGCACTGGTGAAGGATGTCGCCGAGATGCTCCGCCACGTCGGGCGGTTCGCTGGGAGCTCGATCGAGATCGACGACGGCCCCGATCTGGCGGTGATGGTCAATCCGCAGGAAATCAAGCAGGTCGTGCTCAACCTCCTGGTCAACGCCCTCGACTGCATCGAGTCGACCGGGCATGTCCGCGTGGCCGTCCGGCGGATCGGCGAGACGGCGGTCGTCACCTTTTCCGACGACGGCTGTGGGATGAATGACGAGGTCCTCGAGCACCTCTTCGAACCCTTCTTCACGCGTCGGAAAACGGGGCAGGGGACCGGCCTTGGGCTGTCGATCGTCCACCGGATCGTCGTCGACCATGGCGGGCGGATCGAGGCGGAGAGCGATGGGCCAGGGAAGGGGGCGACGTTCCGCGTCACGCTTCCCCTCGCGGCCGGTGCCGAAGGGCAGCGGCGTCCGGGAAACGGGGCGACGAGAGATCTGGATCCAGCCCAGCGCGCTGCGTGAACACAAGACCTGGAGACGTGACATGACCAAACCTGCCCGGCCGATGCGGATCCTGTTTGCCGACGACGAGATGTCGCTCCAGGAATTGATGCGGATCGAATTGCCGCGCTTGGGGCACGAGGCGACGGTCTGTCCGGATGGTCGGACGGCGATCGCGGCCCTCGACCGCACCGCCTATGACTGCGTGATCGTTGATCTCGACATGCCCGGTATCGGAGGGATGGAGGTCATCGCCCGTGTCCGTGACGTGGCCCCAGACACCGAGACGGTGATCATCACCGGGAAATCATCACTGGAGTCAGCCGTGTCGGCCGTCCGTCAGGGGGTGTTCGACTACCTCACCAAGCCGTGCAAGCTTGCCGAGATCCAGGCCGTGCTGGAACGGGTGAGGAAGAAACGCGAGCTGACGCTCCGGCTCCGGGCGCTCGAGGGGAGGGTGCGACGGGCAGAGGGAACATCGAGTCTTGTCGGCGGTTCGCCGGGGCTCGGCGCCGTGCGCCGGCTCGTTGCCCGGGTGGCCGCGAGCGATTCAAGCGTGCTGGTGCGCGGCGAAACGGGGACCGGCAAGGAGCTCGTCGCCCGGGCGATCCATGACGGCAGCCCCCGGGCCACGGGGCCCCTGGTGGCCGTCAACTGCGGCGCGCTCCCCGAGCATCTGGTGGAGAGCGAGTTGTTCGGCCACCGGAAGGGGGCGTTTACCGGTGCTGAGGAGCACCGCGCCGGCCTGTTCGAGGTGGCCGACGGCGGGACGCTGTTCCTCGACGAGATCGGTGAGCTCCCCAAAGCCCTCCAGCCCCGTCTTCTCCGGGCCCTGGAGAGCGGCGAGATCCGTCGCGTCGGTGACAACCACCCGATCACCGTCGACGTCCGGGTGGTCTGTGCTACCCACCGGTCCCTCGAGGAGATGGTGGCAACCGGTACGTTCCGCGAAGACCTTCTCTTTCGCATCAACACCTTCGAAGTGGCGATCCCGCCGCTGCGTGATCGGCTCGACGACATCCCGGCGCTCGTCGATCACTTCGTCCGCGACGCGCGCCCGCAGACGCCCCCAGGGGCCCTCGTGATCGAGCCGGAGGCGCTGGCGGTCCTCCAGGGCCATGTCTGGCCCGGCAATGTCCGCGAGCTGGCCAACTGCGTCGAGCATGCCCTCGTACTGTGCGACGGATTGCCCCTGACGATCGAGCATCTCCCGGCCCGGCTCGGCGTCGCCAAGCCACGGCCGCTGCCAGTCACGGCCGGAGCCTTCAGCAGCGGCGCGACGCCGGCGCCACCGGCAAACCTCTTGCCCCAGGCCGCTCTGTCGTCTGCTCCGCTGTCGGCCACGCCGGCCACGCCGGCGCTGGCCGCCGTGCCCGGCACGGGGATGCCGCTGGCCAGCCCGCCGCCGGCGTTGGCGAGAGATTCCAAGCCGGTCAGTCTCCGTGAACTGGAGATGGCGGCAATCGTCGAATCGCTCGAACGCAATCAGGGCCACAAGCCGCGGACGGCCGAGGAGCTGGGGATCAGCCTGAAGACGCTCTACAATAAGCTCCACCAGCGGGCCGACGCGCAGCAGGCCGCAGGCCAAGCGTCGACGGCGGTTGACGGGCCGGCAGAAGCCGCCGCCTGATCCGGTGCCGTTGGATCGCCACGGGCAGGAAGCCTGTCGGCCCCCGGTCAGCCGGTCTTGCGCACGACCCCGACGAGAATGCCGAGCACCTTCGCCTGGCGCACATAGATCGGCTTCATCGACGAGTTGGCCGGTTGGAGGCGGATCCGGTCGCGCTCCGGGAACCAGTGCTTGAGCGTCGCCTCGCCATCCTCCGTCTGGGCGACGACGATGTCGCCAGCGTGGGCCGTGTGGCGGCGGCGGATCACCACCCAGTCACCATCGGCGATCTGGGCCTCGACCATCGAATCGCCCATCACCTTGAGGACGAAATGGTCGTCCTTGTCAAAGAGCTCCTCGAAGTCGATCCGCTCCTGCTGCTCGTCAGCGGTGCGGAGCGTGCCCGCCGCCACCCATCCGGCCATCGGGAGGCCGCGGAGATGGGCCGGCTCGGTGATCAATTCGATCGCCCGGGACATGTTCTTCCCCCGGCTGATCAGCCCCTTCCGCTCGAGGGCCTTCAGATGGCAAACGACACCGTTAGGAGAACGGATGTCGAACGCCTGGCCAATCTCCCGGACCGTGGGGCCGTAGCCGCGGTTTTGGATCTTGTCGCGGATGAAGGCGTAGATCTCGAGTTGCCTTTCGGTCGGCGTATCGACGCCCTGATCGGCGACCGTATGCCTCCCCGCACCGATGATCGACGCCCCATGCGAGAGGGGGGGGGAGGAGGCCAGGGATCCGAGCGCAGCCTCCCCGCCGACGTTCGACGGCTTGGGAGTGGGGCGCCGTCCCTCGGCCGGTTTGCGGCTCGAACTAACGCGCGATCCAGCGGTCGGCTTGCCCGCAGGAGCGGGCTTGGTGACTGCGGTCGGGGCTTGCGGGGAGGGTTTCCTGCGGAGCGTCACGGGGACCTCAACGAAGAGAGGAGGAGGAACGGTCAGGGGGCAGGCATAAACATCGGTATCGTACTATACAGTCGTTCATTTTTATTGCCAAGAGGGCACCAGACCGACCCGACCCGGCGCGTCGGGTGCCGGTGGACGCCCCTCCCGGTCGATGCCGGGCATCGCCGCGGATCATTGGCTTGGGGGATCAGCACTCGGGGGGGCTTGTTCGCCCCCGATCAGCCCCCGGCGGCGGCGGCGGCGACCGCGGCGTGGAGTTGTCGCGGGGAGAGGGTCATGGCCCGGGCGAAACCGGCAATGAATCGGGCCGAGGTCGGCTCGAAGACCACGATCGAGAAATCCCCAAGTTGGAACCAATCGGCGGCATGGGGGAAGCGCCCCAGGTATGCCCGCTTGAGGGCCTCGTGCGCCGGATGTGCCGGATCGACGAACGTGGCCGTGGCCGGGAGCGACACCCGCGGCAAGGCCTGGGGCGGAGGCCCGGAGGGGTCGGTCGGCTCCGGGGCCGTGACGAGGAGGCAGACCTCGGGGGTGGCGAGCATGTCGCGCGTGTGGGGCGAGAGCCGGCTGACATGACTGACGAAAACGAGGCTGCCGGCATCCTCCGCGGCGGCATCGTCGGCATGTGGATCCCGGCCGGTGACGAGGACCGCGTAGGGGATCATCGACGCGAACGGCCTGCCCTCATGGAGCGTCGCCAGCGAGGCGACACTGCGGCCGAGGACAAGCTTTCCGAGGAGAAGGGAGGTGTCATGGTCGATCACCGGCAAGCTCCGCAAGGATCGGGAAGGATAGGGGGGGTGGAAGAAACCCAGGCTGAAAAACGAACGGGCCCGGCGACCTGTCGATCGCCGGGCCCGGTGAGTTTGTAGCGACTGGGATCCGTCGGTCTCGTGCGGGGGTGGGCGATGGCCCTCACCCGACCAAGAGCGTGCGGATCACCAAGCGAAGTGAGCAAACGCCTTGTTGGCGTCGGCCATGCGGTGGACGTTGTCGCGCTTTGTGACGGCGGCACCCTCACGCTTGAAGGCTGCGAGGATCTCCTCGGCCAGTTTCTCGTGGGTGGCGCGGCCCTTCTTCTCGCGGACAGCTTGGAGCATCCAGCGGATGCCGAGCGACTGTTGCCGAATGCGGTTGACCTGCATCGGAACCTGATAGGCAGCACCACCGACGCGCTTCGAGCGAACCTCGACGGATGGCTTGCAGTTCTCGAGGGCCCGGTTGAAGACCTCGATCGGCTCGACGTCGGTGACCTTCTTGGCCACGATGTCCATCGCGTCGTAGAAGACGTTTTGAGCGATGCTCTTTTTGCCGTCGTACATCAGGCAATTGATGAATTTGCTGACGAGGAGCGACCCATAGCGGGGGTCGGGACCGAGTTGCTCGCGGCTGGAGGTGATCTTTCCCATGACTCGTGCTTCTGCTTAACCCTTCTTGGCACCATAGAGACTGCGGGACTGCTTGCGGCCTTGCACGCCGAGCGTGTCGAGGGCACCGCGGACGATGTGATAACGGACGCCGGGGAGATCGCGGACACGACCACCGCGAACGAGCACGATCGAGTGCTCCTGGAGGTTGTGCCCTTCGCCCGGGATGTAAACCGTGACTTCCTTGGCGTTAGAAAGTCGCACGCGGGCGATTTTCCGGAGCGCCGAGTTGGGCTTCTTGGGGGTCATCGTGCGGACCTGCAAACACACGCCACGCTTTTGCGGGCAGCGGTCGAGCACGGGAGACTTGGAAAACTTGCGCTTGGGCCGACGGCGGCTGCGAACAAGCTGGCTGATCGTGGGCATACCGGATCGCTTGCGGAGGGGGCTGAGAAAACCTTTTGGGATCGCCTTGAGGCGGGAATCCCAGAGCGTAGCCGAAACCACGGGCCGGCGGAAGCGCTTCTGGCAATTCCCGGGGATCGGCCCGTTTTCGACGAGCCACTCAGCCATTTCAGCCGGTTCACGGCCGAGGTGGGTGGATGGCCCGAACGAAAAACTCCCCCCGCGCGCCGCCGACCGTGTCGCCGTGCCACTGGTTCCAACGCTCCTCGGACCAGCGACCGGGGGGAACCGTCGGCCCCCGGGCCCCCCCTCCGGCGGCCCGGAACCGAGCCGCTGCCAGGCGGCGCTCGAGCAGCGCGAGAAACGGGGGAGACCAGGTTCCGCCGGGGAGAAACGTCGGCCCGGGAGAGGGGGGGACTCCCAGCGCGATGATCGACCCGCGCCGCATCCCCAGCCCAGCGTGACGGCCGAGTTTGCCGGCCACGAGGAGCGTGCCGGCTCGCAGCTCGAGGCCGGCGCCGACGCCGCAATCGCCTCCGATGGCCACGATCCCCCGCCGCATCCGGGCGGCCGCGAGGCGTCCGACGCAGCCCTCGATCACCACGAGTCCGCCGGTCATTCCCTGTAATTGGCCGGGGAGGGCCGCTGCGGCGTCGTCGCCGGCATTCCCTTCGATCCGAACGATGCCCCCGCTGATGCCGGCGGCGAGCCACTGCCCCGCCGATCCGGCGACCACCAATTCGCCTCCCGTCATCCCGGTGGCGGCCCGGTGGCCGACGCCGCCGGCGACCTCGATTCGGCCCGAGCCCATCCCCGCGCCAAGGTTGTCGACCCGCGAGAAGTCGCCCAGGCAGTCGATCCGTCCGTCGGGAGCGAGGTTGCCCGACACCATGAACACCGCGGCGAGCGGCAGGGACTGGCCGTCGACGGCGATCGTGATTCGTTCGATCGCTGCCAGGTCGTGCCCCGCCAGCCGATCGGGCGTTACGCCGGCGAGATCGACGGTGGCAGTGGTGGGGAGGCCGTCACGCGGCCGGAGGACGAGCGGCACCGACAGAATCCCTCGCAGGAGGAAGCGAACGGGGCCTGCGGGAGGGGAATCCAGCGGGCCCGACCCCTGCCATCATACTGTCCTCTACGGCCAGCCGACGGGTTGGGCTGGTGGCTCCGGCCTTCAGGCGCACCAGACCCCCACCTCCCGCGGCTGGCAGGCCGCCAGCTTTGGGCAGACGACCGTCAGCACGCCGTTGACGAGACGGGCTTCGACCCGTTGGGAATCGACCGACACGGCGCGGCAAGCTGTGGCGGTGGTTCTGCGAGTGCCGGCTGTCAGCTTGGCAGAGGGCGAAAGTGGCTCCCCGGGGGGCTGGTGGCGAGTTGTGGGGAGGGGTGGATTCCCTATACTTCGACCGCTGTTCAAAAACTGACTGACGCGCGATCGGCTGCGTCGACTTTCCGTTGCCATGGAACCCTCATGCGTTTCACTCTGCTCGACCGCGTGACCGCCATCGACCCCGGCAAGAGCATCACGGCGATCAAGACGCTGACGCTCTCGGAGGAATACCTCGCGGATCATTTCCCGCGATTCCCGGTCATGCCAGGGGTGCTGATGCTCGAGTCGATGACCCAGGCTGCGGCCTGGACGATCCGGCTCGGGGAGGACTTCGCCCACGCGATCGTCGTTCTGCGGTCGGCAAAAAACGTCAAATACGGAGATTTCGTCGAGCCGGGCAAGGTGCTCACGGTGACCGCCGAAGTCCTCTCCCAGGACGAAACGACGACGAAGATCAAGGCCACCGGCACCGTCGGCGGTCGCACGAGCCTTACCGCCCGGCTGACGCTCGAACGCTACAACCTCGCCGATCGGGTGGCCCACGGCGACGCCCTTGATGCTCGGGTGCGCGGTGAGATGCGGAAGTTGTGGGCGGTCCTCCATCCCGCCGGGCGCGGGGTCGGCGCCGTACGGCCGGTCGTTTACGGCGCCGCTGTGGGCCCAGCGGCCGGGCCGCTGTCGCTCTCGGGGGCCGGCTCCCGGACGGGGGCAACGGTCACTCCTCCGGGCGATGTCGCGCCGCTGGCGGGGCGTTGACCAGGCTCCGCGTGGCTTCCCGGTCTGTCGGGGGAGCGTGATTCGCGCCGACCCTTCCCCGCTTTTTTTGCGGGCAAACAGTCTCCCCGCGGTGGCATGGTCAGCCCAGTCTCGGGGCCGCTGGACGCTGGTTTTCAGGGCAGGCTCGAGCCTCCGAGCCTCCGCGTTGACGGGGTTGATTTTTCCGATTGGGCAAAATCCCCACCCTTTCCGGGTTTCCACGGCGGCAGCATCTCATTAAAACGTGTCATGGTTACGCCGACGCCCCATTCCCCGTTTCCAAGGTGACACGTCGATGCCGTCCCGCGATGAAATCTTCGAGAAGGTCAAGACCGCGCTGGTCGATGCCCTCGGTGTTGATGACGACGAAGTCACTCCCGGCGCGACAATGGTCGGTGATCTGGGAGCCGAATCAATCGACTTCCTCGACATCGTCTTTCGCCTCGAGAAGTCGTTCGGCATCAAGATCCCGAGGGGTGAACTGTTCCCCGAGGATGTCCTTTCGAGCACGGAGTTCGTCTTCAACGGGAAGGTGAACGCCGCCGGAATGGCCGCGCTCAAGGCCCGCATGCCGTTTTATGATTTGACGAAGTTCGAGCAGAATCCGAGCGTGCAGAACTTCCCCAACATGCTCACCGTCGAGGACATGGTCCGCTACGTGCAGAGCAAAGTGGGCCATTGACGATTCTCCCGATGCGCTCGTCCCACGGTTCGGCGGGGTTGTTTCCCGCCGCCGAATGTCCTCCCCTGCGGTGACCGGCCTCCCGGCATAGCTCTCCATGCGCTGGTTCTGGATCGATCGGTTCGATGAGTTTGTCCGCAACCGTCACGCGGTGGCGGTGAAGAACGTCTCGCTGGCGGAGGAGCACCTCCACGACCATTTCCCCGGCGCGGCCCTGATGCCCAACTCGCTCATCGTTGAGGGAATGGCGCAGACGGCGGGGCTGCTCGTGGCCGATGCGATCGATTACAACCGCCGCGTCGTGCTCGCGAAGGTGGCGGGAGCGGAGTTTTATTTCGATGCCGTTCCCGGCGACACGATCCGCTTCCGGGCGGAGATCCTCGATCTGAAGCCGGCCGGTTCGTTCACGAAGGTCTCGAGCACCGTCGACGAGCGGCTGCAGGGGGAGGCAGAGCTTTTCTTCGCCCATCTCGAGCCGGGTGAGGGGGTGCCGAAGCTTTTCGAGCCGGACGAACTCCTCAAGTGGCTCGATCAGATGCACATTTACGACATCGGTCGCGACGAGTCGGGGCAACCGCTGCAGCGGCCCGATTGGTGAGCGGGCCCGACCGGCCCGGCGGTGGCAATGCCCGTGCGGGGAGTGACAGGAGGAGTCGACATGGAATCCGGGGCAGGGAGCGCTGGCAGCGTGGTGCACGATCCCAGCCGGCGGCGCGTCGTGATCACCGGGATCGGCTGCGTGACGCCGCTCGGCGTTCGCGTCGAGGAACTGTGGGCGAATCTCAAGATTGGGGCTTCGGGGGTCGGCTGGACGACCGTCTTCGACGCTTCGCGTTTCCCCACGAAGATCTCCGCCGAGGTCCGTGGCTGGACGATCGCCGACGAAGGCGAGCCGATCGAACGCTGGCAGCACTGTGGCCGCCACACGCGCTTTGCGGCCGGCGCGGCGCTCCAGGCGATGCGCGACGCTGGCCTGCCCAACGGGCTCGAATCCGACCCAACGCGGATGGGGGTTTATCTCGGTAGTGGCGAGGGGCAGCAGGATTTCGACTCCTTCACGAAGATGATGGCCCTGTCGATCGAGGGGGGCACGCTCGACGTCGCGAAGTTCACGCGGATCGGCCTCGAGACGCTCCATCCGCTCTCCGAAGTGGAGCAGGAGCCGAACATGCCGGCGGGGCATCTCGCCGCGATGTTCAACGCCAACGGCCCAAACCTCAACTGCCTCACCGCTTGCGCAGCCTCGAGTCAGGCGATCGGCGAGGCGGTCGAGCTCGTCCGCCGCGGCGAGGCCGACGTCATGCTGTCGGGGGGCACGCACAGCATGATCCACCCCTTTGGGGTCACCGGCTTCAATCTCCTCACCGCGCTCTCAACGCGCAACGATGACCCGACCAAGGCGAGCCGGCCGTTCGACAACGAGCGCGACGGGTTTGTTCTCGGCGAGGGGGCGGCGATGGTGGTGCTCGAGGAGCTCGAGCATGCCAAGCGCCGCGGGGCAAAGATCCACGGCGAACTCCTCGGCTACGGCTCGACGGCGGATGCCTACCGGATCACCGACACCCACCCGGAGGGGCGCGGGGCGAGCGCCTGCATCCGCATGGCCCTGGCCGATGCGGGGATCGGCGCCGACACGATCGACTACATCAACGCCCACGGCACGAGCACCGACGTCAACGACAAGGTCGAGACGCTCGCCATCAAGACGGTCTTTGGTGAGCGGGCCTACAAGATCCCGGTGTCGAGCACGAAGAGCATGATGGGGCACTTAATTGCCGCGGCTGGGGCCACGGAATTGATCGTCTGCCTCCTCGCCATCCGCGACGGGATTGTTCCCCCGACGATCAACTACGAGAATCCCGACCCGAACTGCGATCTCGACTACGTGCCGAACGTCGCCCGTGTCGCGCGCTGCGAACGAGCCCTCTCCAACAGCTTCGGCTTCGGCGGCCAAAACATCTCTCTCGTTGTCGGCCGCTACACCGGCTGATCGGGCTGGGGGACTTGCCGCTGGCGTTCACCCGCACCCCTTTAGTGCTCCATAGCGAGGGGCGATCCCGAAGCCACGTTTGAGCTAGCCGCACGGTAGCAGTCCTGTGGGTGGTTCGTCGGCGGGGCCGGCAAAAGTTTCGTCGTTCCTCGGAGGCACCTCGTCACTCCTCAAGCGTTCGCCGATCCCCGCCTCGCCTGAGCGCTGGCAAAAAAGTGTCACCCGAAACGCTCCATAGCGAGGGGTCGCCCGTGCTCCGAGAGCCGGCGTTGCCGGCAAGCGAAGCCATGGATGGCTGAGCGCAGGCGGCATCGAGCGAACGGAGGCCACGATGGCCGGAGTGAGCGTCCGGCGACGGGGCATGGGCGATCCCGAAGCCACGTTTGAGCTAGCCTCACGGTAGCAGTCCTGTGGGCGGTTCGTCGGCGGGGCCGGCAAAAGTTTCGTCGTTCCTCGGAGGCACCTCGTCACTCCTCAAGCGTTCGCCGATCCCCGCCTCGCCTGAGCCTGGGGTTCAATCGGACCTCGTCAGCGCTCCGTAGCGACGGGGCATGGGCGATCCCGAAGCCCCCCCAGCGGCCCTCTCAGTCTTGCCGGCGGCGGATCGCTGCTGCCGCCAGCCGGCGGGCGAGGGCCGGATCGGCGGCGGCCGCCTTTGCCAGAGATCGTAGCGCCCCGAGGCGGTCGCCACGCGCGAGCAGCCCGCGGCCGGCGAGCCAGTCGTGGGCGGCCTGCCAGCGGCGCGGGTCGGCTGCGGCTGTCCAGTGG
>Ga0209829_10001489_pt1 | contig 18886 bp, 22 predicted proteins | sample C_140205_EF_Meta_FD_187311 | JGI IMG/M metagenome (GOLD analysis project Ga0209829, IMG submission 187311) | Freshwater microbial communities from Lake Croche, Canada to study carbon cycling - C_140205_EF_MetaG (SPAdes) (version 2) | ecosystem: Environmental > Aquatic > Freshwater > Lake...
AGACGCTGCATCCATGCAGGCCATTCAAAGCGGCTGTCAAACATGGAATCTATACTGATTGGCCATGCCTGAAGCCACCTCTGTAGACCACGTTCCCACCATAGACCCTATTGCTAGCGCGCGTTGGTCAAAGCGGAACCACTCGGAGACTCCGTGGTTGCATGAAGAAATTGGAAGACGCATGGAAGATCGGTTGCAGTGGATACGCTTGCAGCCCAAACAATGGGTCGATTGGGCGCCAGTCAATGGCGGATTACAAACCCATGCGGCAGTGCGAGCGCGTTACCCCAAGGCTAATTGTTTGGCGCTCGAAACGTCCGAGTTGCGCTTACAAAAAGTGAAAGTTGCACTTACAAACCCGTGGTGGAAAGTGTGGCAACGCCAGGCGGTTTCGGTCTTGAGCCTCGAAAAGGGCTCCCCGAAGCAAGAATTTGCTGATTTGGTCTGGGCCAATATGGCTTTGCACACGGCGGTGGCGCCGCAGGCTTTGTTGCGGACTTGGCATAGCTTGCTGGCCACCGATGGGTTTTTGATGTTTTCGAGCTTGGGGCCAGACACCTTGCGCGAGCTGCACCCCATCTACCAACAGATGGGGTGGGGCGACCCCTCGCATGCGTTTACCGATATGCACGACTGGGGCGACATGCTGGTGCAGGCGGGCTTTGCAGAACCGGTGATGGACATGGAGCGCATCACGCTGACCTATGCCACGCCGGCAGATCTGCTGAAAGACTTACGCTTGTTAGGGCGCAATTTGCACCACCAGCGCCACCAAAATTTACGCGGACGGGGGTGGAAGCAAGCCCTTGAGAACGCTTTGTTGGCGTTGGCCAAGCCTGACAAACAGGGGCGATTGGTGCTTACGGTCGAAGTTATCTATGGACATGCCCTCAAGCCACTGCCCAAGGTGCGTTTGGCGGAACAATCCTCAGTCACCTTAGCGCAGATGAAGTCCATGCTTGGTAGATCTAGCGGGAATACGAGGCTAGAATGACGGACTGAGACGTTAATTAGGGCGAACCCTAGGGTTCAACCTCCTACAAGCTAATCAATTAAGGCATTTAAAAGTGATGAAGAACAATCTTTTCCAGAAGTTGGCTTCGGCTTTGCTGTTCGTTTCCACCTGGGCGAGTACAGCGGCTTGGGCAGTGAACGACCTGCCTGGCGGCCCAGCTAATTGGCAACTCAACTTGCAGCCTGCCGCGACCAAGATCGCCCAAGAGCAAGCTTGGTTGCATTGGTTTATGCTGATTATTTGTACAGTTATTTTCGTGGCTGTTTTTGGCGTGATGTTCTATTCCATCTGGAAGCACCGCAAGTCGGTTGGACACAAGTCCGCTAGCTTCCACGAGTCGGTCAAAGTTGAAATTGCTTGGACTGTCATTCCTTTCATCATCGTGATCTTGATGGCTTTGCCTGCCACCAAAGCAGTGGTTGCCCAAAAAGACACCTCCAACGCAGACCTGACTATCAAAGCCACCGGCCAGCAGTGGAAATGGGGTTATGACTACATCAAGGGCGAGGGCGAAGGTATTGCCATCATCTCTACTCTGGACAATGAGCAACGCAATATGTCGAACAACGGCGCCAAAGGCGTGGATGTGGACGACTATTTGCTCAAGGTAGACAACCCACTGGTTGTGCCTGTTAATAAAAAAATCCGCATCATCACAACTGCCAATGATGTGATTCACGCTTTTGCTGTCCCCTCGCTGGGCGTTAAACAAGATGCCATTCCAGGTTTTGTGCGCGACACCTGGTTCCGTGCTGAAACTGTCGGCGACTACCACGGCCAGTGCCAAGAGTTGTGCGGCAAAGAGCACGCTTACATGCCCATTCACGTCAAAGTCGTGAGCGCTGAAGACTACGCTGCTTGGGTCGGTCTAGAGCAAAAAAAGATGGCTGCCAAGATGGACGACCCAACTAAAGTATGGACATTGCCTGAGATCTTGCAACGTGGCGAAAAAGTCTATGCCGCCAATTGCGTTGCCTGCCACCAGCCTAGCGGTAAAGGCGGCGGCGCGATCAAGGCCTTGGACGGTTCCGCCGTGGTGCTGAACTCTGACGTAGGCAAGCAAATTCATGTAATGCTCAACGGCCAAAATAACGCCATGCCTGCATGGAAGCAACTGAGTGACACCGAACTTGCTGCGGTGATCAGTTACACCAAAAATAATTGGTCCAACAAGACCGGCCAGCTGGTTCAGCCTGCCGAAGTCAGGGCCGCCCGTTAATTGCAACCGTTGAATAGGAACACATCATGAGCGCAGTTCTAGATCCTCACGGCCACGCCCATGGCCACGACGAACACCACGGTGCCCCGCACGGCTGGCAGCGTTGGGTATTTGCTACCAACCACAAAGACATCGGTACTTTGTATCTGTTGTTCGCTTTCACCATGTTGATCATCGGTGGAATTTTGGCTTTGCTCATCCGTGCTGAGCTGTTCCAGCCCGGTCTGCAATTGGTCAACCCCGAGTTGTTTAACCAACTCACCACCATGCACGGTCTCATCATGGTGTTTGGCGCCATCATGCCGGCCTTTGTGGGTTTTGCGAACTGGATGATTCCTTTGCAAATTGGCGCATCGGACATGGCTTTTGCCCGCATGAACAACTTCAGCTTCTGGTTGATGATTCCTGCAGCCGTGTTGTTGAGCACCTCGTTCTTCCAACCCGGTGGCGCACCTGCTGCTGGCTGGACGCTGTATGCGCCTCTGACATTGCAAATGGGTCCCTCTATGGATTCAGGCATTTTTGCGCTGCACTTGTTGGGCGCGTCGTCCATCATGGGTTCTATCAACATCATCGTGACCATTCTCAATATGCGTGCCCCTGGCATGACTTTGATGAAGATGCCAATGTTTGTTTGGACTTGGTTGATCACGGCTTATTTGTTGATCGCTGTGATGCCAGTGTTGGCTGGCGCGATCACCATGACATTGACCGACCGCCACTTCGGCACCACCTTCTTTAACCCTGCTGGCGGTGGCGACCCTGTGATGTACCAGCACATCTTTTGGTTCTTCGGACACCCAGAGGTCTACATCATGATCTTGCCGGCTTTCGGCATCATCAGCCACATCATTCCCGCATTTGCCCGCAAGAAATTGTTTGGTTATGCGTCCATGGTGTACGCCACATCGTCGATTGCGATTTTGTCTTTCATTGTGTGGGCGCACCACATGTATGCCACTGGCATGCCTGTCACAGGCCAACTGTTTTTCATGTATTCCACGATGTTGATATCTGTGCCAACTGGCGTGAAGGTTTTCAACTGGATCGCCACCATGTGGAAAGGCTCGATGACCTTTGAGACGCCTATGCTGTTTGCAGTGGGCTTTATCTTCGTGTTCACCATGGGTGGTTTCACAGGACTGATTTTGTCCATGGCACCTATCGACACACAAGTGCAAGACACTTACTACGTGGTAGCCCACTTCCACTATGTGTTGGTGGCGGGTTCTTTGTTTGCCATGTTTGCAGGCTTTTATTTCTGGTGTCCGAAGTGGACTGGTGTGATGTACAACGAAACACGCGGCAAGATCCATTTCTGGTGGACCTTGATTGCGTTTAACGTGACGTTCTTCCCCATGCACTTCTTAGGTTTGGCTGGTATGCCACGTCGCTACGCTGACTACCCCATGCAGTTCACCGACTTCAACATGGTTGCTTCAGTGGGCGCGTTCTTCTTTGGATTTGCCCAGGTGTATTTCTTCTTCTTCATCGTTTTGCCAGCCATGCTGGGCCATGGTGAAAAAGCTGCTGCTAAAGCTTGGGAAGCCGCTGAAGGCTTGGAGTGGGAAGTTCCATCGCCTGCTCCTTTCCACACTTTCGAGACACCTCCTAAGCTCGACTCTACGGCCACCCGCGTGCTGGGTTAATTGCGATGACACCAGAGCAACGTAAACAAAACCTTCGACTGGGTCTGATTCTGGCTTCGGTCGCAGCGATCTTTTTTATTGGCTTTTTTGCCAAAGTTATATTGTTGAATCGCTGAGCATATGGTTCCCATCCGCCAAAATTTGGTGATGCTGAAAAAGCTAATCGTGGTAGCCGTGGGCATGTTTGCCTTCGGCTATGCCTTGGTACCGATGTACCGAGCGATTTGTGAATTCAGCGGCATCAATATCTTGGCCTTGGGTGAGCGTGAAGTGTTTGGTACCGGTAGTGCCCGCGCCAAGCCGACCAACACGCAAGTTGATACCTCTCGCACCATCACAGTCGAATTTGACGCCAATGCGCGTGGCCCTTGGATGTTTAAGCCAGCACAGTCGTCGATGCAAGTCCACCCTGGTGAAATGATGACGGTGATGTACGAGTTTCAAAACGTACAAAACCGCGTGATGTCTGCCCAAGCTATTCCAAGTTACGCACCACGCCAAGCAGCAGCGCATTTCAACAAGATTGAATGTTTCTGTTTTAACCAATACACCTTGGCCCCTGGCGAGAAAAAGCAATGGCCTGTGGTGTTTGTGATTGACCCGAAATTGTCGAAAGACGTCTCGACCATCACCTTGTCTTACACATTTTTTGAAGTGGGATCTAAAACACCTGCTGCTCCAGTTGCGGCTTTACCAGTCGACAAAAAAACGGGAGACGGCGCTTGAGCACGCTTCAATCTTTGAAGCGCTCGGTGGTTGCCGTCGCATGGTCGTTTTTAGGAATTCGCAAAAGCAGTGAGTTCCAAGAAGATGTCGCAAAAATTTCGCCTCTGCACGTGCTTGGCGTTGGTCTTGTGGCTTGTTTTTTGTTTGTGGCCGGGTTGATGCTTTTGGTCAACTGGGTCGTTGCGAAGTAAAGAAGGAAGAAAAATGAGTAGCACCTCACACGGCACCACGCCTTACTACTATGTGCCCGCACCCTCGCGCCACCCCGCGATGGCTGCCTTGGGCTTGTTCTTTGTGGTCTTGGGCGCTGGCCAATGGGTCAATGGCGCTGACTGGGGTAAATATTGTTTACTCTTTGGTTTGGCATTTTGGTTATTCGTGCTGTATCAGTGGTTTGGCGACACTATTGCTGAAAGCGAATCAGGGCTGTTTGGCCACAAGGTAGACCTGTCTTTCCGCTGGAGCATGAGCTGGTTCATCTTCTCTGAAGTCATGTTCTTTGGCGCATTTTTCTCTGCGTTGTGGTGGGCGCGTGTGCATTCGGTGCCCGAGCTTGGAAATTTAGAAAATTCATTGCTCTGGCCTGGATTTAAGGCGGCATGGCCGTCTGTTGTGGCTGGAGCTACTGCATCACCAGCCGGCATCATCGAGCCCTTCCAGGTGATGACGCCCTTCTGGTTGCCCACTATCAACACTGCTTTGTTGTTGAGCTCTGGTGTGACACTAACAATCGCACACCATGCATTGATTGAGAACAAGCGTGACACCACCATCAAGTTCATGTGGCTCACAGTTGCATTAGGGGTTGTCTTTTTGTTAGTCCAAGGCTATGAATACAGCCATGCCTACAGTGAAATGAACCTCAAACTGAGCTCTGGTGTGTACGGCTCGACATTCTTCATGCTCACTGGTTTCCACGGCTTCCACGTGTTCTTGGGCATGTTGATGTTATTGGTCATTACTTTGCGTTTGCAAAAAGGCCACTTCACGGCAGACAAGCACTTCGGTTTTGAAGGCGCTGCTTGGTATTGGCACTTTGTGGACGTAGTGTGGTTGGGCCTCTACATCTTGGTGTACTGGTTGTAATTCACCAGCTGGCAAAAAGGAAAAAGGCCGCGTGTGCGGCCTTTGCTTTTTGTAGCAATCTCCATGAAGGGGCCTTGAAAAATGTTTAGCGACCAGCCTCAATACCTGTTGGATGAATGTAGCCAAGCTGCCAGCCAATCAGCACACAAATGAATAGAAAAATCGAGATACCAACCCTGAGCCCTAATGCTTTGACCATGTTTTTGGATTTAGGCTGATCACTTGGGCCAGAGCGCATCATGAATATGAGCGCAGAGACCAAGCTGCCCAAGATAGCTAAAAATGCAAGTGCAACAATGAATTTCATAAACGCCATTATCTCTGTCCCGCGACAGCGCTCTTTGCTGCTATCAACGATGGCCACTGTGTTGGGTGTGGCTTTGACAGTGCGTTTGGGTTTCTGGCAGTTGTCGCGTGGCCACGACAAAGAGGCGCTGCATGCAGCCATTCTCTCGAAACAAGCGCAGCCTGCGCTAGACACGGTGACTGTTTTAAAAGATAAGGGTGTGTTGTCCCAAGTGCACCAGCGTGTGAGCCTTGAGGGTCGATGGTTGTCAAAGCACACGGTCTATTTAGAAAACCGACCCATGCAAGGACGCTCAGGATTTATTGTGTTGACTCCTTTGCAATTAGATGCAGCCACAACCGTCTTGGTGCAACGCGGGTGGATTCCGCGTCACCAACAAGACCGTACTTTGTTAGCGCCCATCGAGACGCCGCAAGGTCTGGTGAAGGTGAATGGTCGCGTTGCCTCTGCTCCATCGGAGGTGATGGGTTTGGGTGAAACAGTAGATGCAACAACAGGACAGACCACAAGGCAATTGCCTATTAGGCAAAATATAAATGTTGTTTCTTTTAGCCATGAAATCGGTGGCGCTCTCGCAGCCACTGTTTTACAAACCGACGCCAATACAGATGGGTTACAACGGAATTGGCCAGAGATCACGGCTGGCGTAGAAAAACACTGGGGCTATGCTTTTCAGTGGTTCGCATTAGCTGCAGTGCAGTTGCTGCTGTATTTTTGGTACCAATGGATAAAACCTTATCGCCATGCAAGATAAACACACACCCAACACATCACACCCGCTTGGAATGACAGTCTATGACTTGCCCATGCCGGCAGAGGTGGCACAAGCGGACGCCAAGCGCACCAGCATGGGCCGCTTCAGTATGTTGCTGGTCTTGTTAGCCTGTGCAGCGCCTGTTGTGGCGTCATACATCACTTATTACTGGGTGCGTCCTGAGGCGCGTCGCAACTTCGGTGAATTGATTCAACCTACGCGTGCTACACCAGCAATAGAGGTCGAACGCTTGGACGGAACCAAGTTGAAGTTGACCGAACTCAAAGGCCAATGGCTGTTGGTCAGCGTTGCCGGAGCGGCGTGTGATCCAGCATGCCAGCAGCACTTGTATTTGCAGCGGCAAATTTTGGTGGGTTTGGGTAAAGAGCGTCCACGCACAGAGTGGGTGTGGTTGGTCAACGATAAATCGCAAGTGTCCCCAGCCCTGCTACCCGCCCTAGAAGAAGCCACCGTGCTGCGTATAGACCCCAAAGCACTTGCGCAATGGTTGCAACCCGAAGCAAACAAAAAGTTAGAAGACCACTTGTACATGGTCGACCCCGTGGGTGAATGGATGATGCGCTTTCCTGCACAACTCAATAACGAGGGGGCGCTTAAAGCTAAGCGCGATATGGAGCGTTTGTTACGCGCTTCTACCTCATGGGATTTGCCCGGCCGATGAACGCACTTTATAACTTTGCGCCAACACTGCACCTGCTGATCGTAGGTGCTTTGGTTGCGTCTGTTCCTTTGGGTTGGATGTGGTTGCGTCAGTCCTCTGCATCTTCATCGCAACGGGTGGTGTGGTTCACACAACTGACCCTTTTCATCACTTTTGATTTGGTGTTGTTCGGCGCTTTTACACGTTTGACTGATTCTGGTTTAGGCTGCCCTGATTGGCCCGGCTGCTATGGATTTGCTAGCCCTATCGGCGCGATACAAGCGATTGACGCAGCGCAAACTGCCATGCCAACAGGCCCCGTGTCGCACCAAAAAGCGTGGATAGAAATGGTCCACCGCTACATGGCTATGGGTGTTGGAGGATGCATTTTGACGCTCGCATGGTTTGCGTGGTCACAGCGGTCACAAGGTTCAAACATCAAACTGCCAATGCTTACTTTGCTATGGGTGTGTGTGCAAGGCGCATTTGGTGCGCTCACTGTCACCATGAAGTTATTTCCGGCGATCGTCACCTTGCATTTGCTAGGCGGCTTGGTGTTGTTAGGCTTGTTAACGATACAAATCTATCAGCAGCGACTAGCCGCATCGGTTCATCTCTCAGCAGGGCTTTATTGGACTGCATGGGTCTGTTCTGGGTTACTCCTGTTTCAAATTCTCTCTGGCGGTTGGGTCAGCACCAATTACGCAGTCTTGGCGTGTAATACCTTTCCGCAGTGCCAAAACAGTTGGTGGCCTTTGATGGACTTCTCGAATGGCTTCACGATTTGGCGACCATTAGGTCTCAACGCAGTAGGAGAGGCCCTGAACTTTGAAGCATTGACCGCCATCCACTATGTGCATCGTTTAAGCGCTTACGTGATCTTCATTGCTTTAGGTGCTTTGGCATGGCGGTTGCAGTCGCTGTCGCCTGGCCATACAAAACACATTGCCAAAGTATTGGGTGCTTTGTTGCTGTTGCAACTGTTGACAGGACTCTCCAATGTTGTGCTGGATTGGCCGCTAATCGCTGCTGTGCTCCACACAGGTGGCGCAGCAGCACTGTTTATAACGATGGTGTGGTTGCTGTGCGTAGCGCGTAAACTGAAAACCGTATGACAGACAACTTCTCTCTGATGACCCGCTTGCGCCAATTCAATGCGCTCACCAAGCCGCGCGTCATCCAATTGATTGTGTTTTGCGCTTTGATTGGCATGGTCTTGGCCGTGCCGGGCGTACCGACTTGGGACGAAGTGCAATTGGGTTTGTGGTCTTGTGTGGGAATTTGGTTTGTAGCAGGAGCAGCTGCCGCCTTCAATTGCATTGTGGAAAAGAAAATCGATGCGGTCATGAAACGCACCGCATGGCGCCCCACTGCAAAAGGCGAGCTGTCAGACGTTGAGACCTTGATTTTTTCTGGCCTGATGTGCGCTTTTGGTTCTTGGCTTTTGTATGTATGGGTCAATCCGCTCACCATGTGGTTGACCTTCGCGACCTTTGTGGGCTATGCCGTTGTCTACACCGTCATCCTCAAACCCTTGACGCCGCAAAACATTGTGATTGGCGGTGCTTCAGGCGCAATGCCACCCGTGCTGGGATGGGCTGCGATGACGGGCGATGTCGGGCCAGAAGCATTGATTTTGTTCTTGATTATTTTCTTATGGACGCCACCGCATTTTTGGGCCCTGGCCCTTTACCGCGTTGAGGATTACCGCAAATCAGGATTGCCGATGTTGCCCGTGACCCACGGTAATGAATTCACCCGCTTGCAGATATTGCTCTACACCATCGTGTTGTTGGCAGCGTGTTTGATGCCTTTTGTGTATCGCATGAGCGGTTGGTTTTATTTGGTTGCCGCTGTTATTTTGAGTCTTGGTTTTTGTGGCTATGGCTGGGCTTTATGGCGCAACTACTCAGATGCGTTGGCGCGCAAAACCTTTCGCTTTTCACTCATCCACTTGAGTATCTTGTTTGCCGCCTTGTTGATAGACCACTATTTATGAACTTTCATAGCCAACGCCGTCTCTTTGCTTGGCTAGCGCTTGGCGTTGCCTTCTGCGGTTTGGCGTTAGTCACTGCATGCAGCCCAGACAAACCCAAGTTCAATGCCATCGATGTCACGGGCGCCAACTACGCGAAGGCCTTTGCGCTAAAAGACCATACAGGCCAAGAGCGCAAGTTGACCGACTTCAAAGGCAAAGTGGTGGTGGTGTTTTTTGGTTACACCCAATGCCCTGATGTGTGCCCCACCACCATGACAGAGTTGGTAGAGGTCAAACGCTTATTGGGCGCCGATGGCGATAAGTTGCAAGCCGTGTTCATCACAGTAGACCCAGTGCGTGATACAGCCGAATTACTCAATGCCTATGTCACCAACTTTGACCCTGGCTTTGTAGCATTGATTCCCACCCCCGAACAACTTGTAGAGGTGGCCAAAGAATTCAAGATTTACTACAAGCAGGTCGATGGAAAAACGCCCACGAGTTACACCATGGAGCATTCCGCCGGTAGTTATATCTTCGATCCCCAAGGCCAAGTGCGTTTATTTAGCCGCTACGGCAGTGGCGTGCAAGCGATTGCGCAAGACATCGCTGTCTTGCTAAAGCTTTAAGCGTATTGGGCTAAAGCCGCCCTCATTTTTTTCATGGCAGCCACTTCAATTTGACGAATACGCTCTGCGCTCACGCCGTACTCGGCTGCGAGTTCATGCAACGTCATACCGCCTGAGCCATCGTCTTGCACTTTGAGCCAGCGCTCTTCCACCACGCGTCGGCTGCGCTCGTCGAGCACTTCTAAGGCGGCAGCAATGCCGTCAGACGCCAAGACATCCCGCTGGTGAGCCGCCATCATTACGGTGGGTTCGTGGTTGATGTCGCTTAAATAAGCGATGGGGCCAAAAGCCTCTTCGCCTTCGTCATTGGGGGCCGGGTCGAGCATGACGTCGCCACCCGACATGCGCATTTCCATTTCCAGCACTTCTTCGGGTTTGACCTTGAGTTGCTTGGCGACAGCATCCACCTCTTGCGGGTTGAGGGTGCTGCGGTGCATATCGGAATCGCTGGCATCTGCGTCGGCTTTGAAGCCTTGCTTCATCGAACGCAAGTTGAAGAACAGCTTGCGTTGGGCTTTGGTGGTCGCCACTTTGACCATGCGCCAGTTTTTCAAGATGTACTCGTGAATTTCGGCTTTGATCCAGTGCATGGCGTAACTCACCAAACGCACGCCTTGGTCGGGGTCAAACCGTTTGACGGCCTTCATCAAGCCGATATTGCCTTCTTGGATCAGGTCGCCGTGAGGCAAACCGTAGCCCAAATATTGGCGAGAAATCGACACCACCAAACGTAAGTGAGAGAGCACTAACTTACCGGCTGCCTCAATATCGTTATCGTTTTTTAGTTTGCGAGCAAACTCTTGCTCTTGCTCTAAGGTGAGCATAGGCATACGGTTTACCGCAGAGATATACGCGTCTAAATTGCCAAGCGACGGGACTAGGGCCCAAGGGTTAGAAACAGCCAGTGTTGAACTTGATAAGGTAGTCATTTGTAGTCCTTTCGGGTACTTGAACAAAATTTTAGCACTCTACAGCTGGGAGTGCTAACTTTGTGTCTTTTTGCGCCTTATCGCACTTGGAGATAGCCAATAGAGTGCTTTACTGAAGCAAAGCCTCGGCAAATTCTTGGGCGTTAAACGTCTCCAAGTCTTCCACGGCTTCGCCCACGCCAATGAAATAAACCGGCACCACGCTCCCGCCAAAGGCAACGCGAGACTGGCCCCACAGAGCAATGGCGGCCAAAACCCCGCCTTTGGCCGTGCCGTCCAGCTTGGTCACCACCAAGCCCGTTAGCCCTAAAGCTTCGTCAAATGCCTTAACTTGCGCCAGTGCGTTTTGTCCCGTGTTGCCATCTATGACAAGTAGCACTTCATGCGGGGCGGTGGTATCCGCCTTTTGGACGACGCGTTTGATCTTCTTCAACTCTTCCATCAAGTGGAGTTGGGTTGGCAGTCGCCCGGCGGTGTCTACTAGCACCACGTCTTTGCCGCGCGCTTTGCCGGCGGAGACGGCGTCAAAGCTCACGGCAGCTGGGTCGCCACCAGCTTGCGAGACGATGTCCACCGAGTTGCGCGTGGCCCAAACGCCTAATTGCTCTTTGGCTGCTGCACGAAACGTATCCGCCGCTGCCAACAAGACCGAGGCACCGCTCTCGCTCAAATGGCGTGTGAGCTTGCCAATAGACGTGGTTTTGCCAGCACCATTGACGCCTGCCACCATGATCACGGTCGGGGTGTGTTCACCAACAGTCAATGTTTTTTGTAACGGGTTGAGCAAATCGGTGATAGCTTGCGCCAACAGCGCTTTGACAGCGGCTGGCTCGGTGGTGGACGTGTCTTTCACGCGTTGTTTCAAGTCTTTCAGCAAATATTCGGTAGCTGCGACACCGGTGTCAGCCATCAAGAGCGCTGTTTCAAGTTCTTCATACAGCACATCGTCAATACGCGTTCCAGTAAACACGCTGCTAATGCTTTGGCCAGTTCTTTGAAGGCCTTTGCCCAGGCGTTGCATCCAACTCTGGCGCGTCTGCGCGGGTGCTTGGTTTAACTCAGCCTTTATGGGCTCTTGCTGGGATTTTTTCTTAAAAAAACTAAACATGTGCTGGGGTTTCTAGAATCAAGCATTCTATGAAACCGTTTACGCGTCCATCTGCCACCAAAGACAAGCCTGCACCAGCGCACAAGGGCGCTGGAGAAGTCCGCATCATTGGCGGGCAATGGCGACGCACTAAATTGCCTGTGGCAAACAAATCAGGCTTGCGCCCAACGCCCGATCGCGTGCGCGAGACTTTGTTCAATTGGTTGGGGCAATCTTTGCTCGGTTGGAAATGTGCCGATATTTTTGCGGGCACTGGCGCATTGGGGCTAGAAGCAGCCTCCAGAGAAGCTACTTTGGTGCAACTATGCGAGCAAGATGCCATGTTGGTGGACCAACTTCAATCGCATATTGATCGACTCAAAGCAGCTGCCGTGCATGTTCAGCGAACCGATGGTGTTTCTTGGCTTGCCCGACAAGCACCACACAGCTTTGATTTGGTTTTTATCGATCCGCCTTTTGAGAGCCAATTGTTTGAACCTGCACTTAAAGCGGCAGCCCAAAGTGTTAAGTCGGATGGCTGGATTTATTTAGAAGCGCCAAAAAAATGGGATGACAACGAGTTATCGGCAATAAGTTTGCAAACGTACCGGCATTTGAAGGCAGGCAACGTACATGCCCACTTGTTGCAACGGATTGCATAATCGCTGGCATGCAGACCAAAAATTTCAGGAGCCAAAATGTCTGAACCCGTGATTGCCATTTATCCAGGCACTTTTGACCCCGTCACCTTGGGGCATGAAGATATCGTTGCGCGTGCCTCCAAGTTATTCGACACGGTGATCGTTGCAGTAGCTGCTGCGCACCACAAAAAAACCTTGCTTCCCTTGGACGACCGTTTGTCTCTGGCGCGCGACGTGTTGAAAAACAATGCAAAAGTCAAAGTGATGCCCTTTGACGGCTTGATGCGTGATTTCGTCAGAGAACAGCATGTCAAAGTGATGGTGCGTGGCGTGCGTATTGGTACCGACTTTGATTACGAATTCCAACTCGCTGGCATGAACCGCCAATTGATGCCCGATGTAGAAACTGTGTTTCTCACGCCCAGCGCCCCGTACCAATTTATCTCCAGCACTTTTGTGCGTGAAATTGTTTTGCTGGGTGGTGAAGGTGATGGCAGTAATTTAGTTTCTCCGCCGGTCTATCAAAAAATGATGGCCCTCAAAGCCGCCAACGCATCCGAAAAAAAATGACCGATTTTTTGTTGATTCGTCATGGCGAAACCGATTGGAACCGTGAACTGCGTTTCCAAGGGCGGATTGACATTCCCTTAAACGATATAGGTCAGTTACAAGCCCAGCGTCTAAAAAAACGCTTTGCGCACACCTTAGAGCAGTGGCGGGCTGACAAACGCGAGATCCATGGTGTTGTCAGCAGCGTATTGCAGCGGGCCCATCAAACCGCACAGCCTATTGCAGAACTTTTGGATGTGGAATCTGTTTTAGAGCCCGGCTTACAAGAGCAGTGCTACGGGATTTTTGAAGGCCTGACTGCGCAAGAAATCAAACACCAATATCCAGAAGCATGGACGCAATGGTTGGCATTTGATTCGCAAGTAGCGGTAGAAGGCGCCGAGAGTGCACAAGTTTTTCATGACCGGGTGATGCAAGTTATGAATAGTTTGGCTACGCGATACGTAGATGGCCACGTGGTCGTCGTCACGCATGGCGGCGTGCTCGACATGGTTTGGCGACATGCGCAGCAACACACTTTGAACGGAAGACGCGTCTGCGATATTCCAAACGCCGGTATCAACCATGTATCTTGCAAAGACGGTCAGTGGCAGGTAGAGAATTGGGCAGACACCGAGCATTTGGCAGATCTACCCCCGCAACCCGTCTACCACCAGACGCAACTCAAAGCATAAGGCGCACACATATGGCTTTGATGATCACCGACGAATGCATTAACTGCGATGTGTGCGAGCCAGAGTGCCCGAATGAAGCGATTTTTTTAGGACCTGAGATCTACCAGATCAACCCCGACAAATGCACCGAGTGCGTAGGCCACTTTGACGAACCGCAGTGCGTGCAAGTGTGCCCTGTAGCCTGTATTCCCATCCATCCACAACATGTGGAGTCGCAAGAAACTTTATGGGAAAAGTTTCGCCGCTTACAAAACCAAGCGGCTTCTTAATTACACAACTTCTGGACGTGGGGGCTTAGGCCTTGGTGGCTTTGCGGTATGCACCAATTGGGTGGCTTTCACCATATCTCCCGCCAACAAAAATGGCACTGCTGATCGGGCGCGCGATATGCAGTCTTCAATCGCACTAAGTTGATCCGATGGCGGTTTTTTGAGAACCCAATTTGCCACTTCTTCTTTCACGCCAGGGTGACCAATGCCTATGCGCAAACGCCAGTATTGGTCTGTCCCGAGTTGGGCGTGGATATCGCGTAAACCGTTGTGTCCTGCATGACCACCGCCGAGTTTGATCTTGGCTTCGCCGGGCGCAATGTCTAACTCGTCGTGGACGACTAATATTTCTTCAGACGCGACTTTAAAAAACTGCGCCAATGCGCGGACGGATTTTCCAGACACGTTCATAAAGGTTTGTGGTTTGAGTAACCACACCTGATGCCCTTGAAAACTGCTCTTGGCAACTAAGCCGTGGTAGCTGCGCTCCACATGGAAGGGTGCTTTTAAGTCGTGTGCAACCGCGTCTAACCACCAAAACCCCGCGTTATGGCGCGTGTCTTCATATTCAGGACCTGGATTGCCAAGGCCGACAAACAATTTGATCATGTAGCAAATTATCGGTGAGGTTGAAGTAGTGGCTACCAGCAAAAAGGCCCACCGAGGTGGGCCTTTAGTGATGGCAAAAAGAGTTTACTTTTTAGCGGCAGGCGCAGCAGCTGGAGCCGCCGCAGCATTGGCGGCAGCCGCTTGTTGTGGTGTTGGCTCTTCTGCTTTAGTAGCCACCACAGCGACCAACACAGGGTTGGTTTTGCCACGGGTGACAGCAACCACGCCAGCAGGCAAGGTGATGTCGTTGACGTGCAAAGAATGGCCCTTGGTCAGTTGGCTCAAATCGACTGCGATGAACTCAGGCAAGTCTTTCGGCAAGCATGAGACTTCGAGTTCGGTCATCACGTGGTTGATCAAGCACATATCAATTTTTGCAGCGGGTGAATTCTCTTCACCGCTGTAATGCAGAGGCACTTTCTTGTGCATCTTGGTATTGGCATCGACGCGTTGGAAGTCGATGTGCAGTACTTGTTGCTTGTATGGGTGGTATTGCACATCACGCAACAGCACTTGTGCATTGGTTCCGCTGAGTTCCATCTCCAAAATAGAGGCGTGGAAGGCTTCTTTTTTCAAGGCATGCCACAACGCGTTGTGGTCAAGTTCGATGAGGTGGGGCTCACCATTTCCGCCATAGACGATACCGGGCGTACGACCGGTGATTCGCAGACGGCGGCTCGCACCCGTTCCCTGCTTAGCGCGCTCAAAAGCGACAAATTTCATAGCTGACTCCTGTTAGAGCCCACCGCGACCAGTGTGGCTCCGATTAAAAAAAGGGTTGTTGCCAACCCCGCTTGCATGTTGTCTGAAAAAACCGTGTTTAAAACAACTGGTCTTGGTCAGAAAACAAACTCATGACCGACTCACCTTTGGCGATACGTTGGATCGTTTCAGCGATCAACGGTGCCACCGTGAGTTGGCGAATTTTTTGACAGGCTTGCGCCGCGTCACTCAAAGGAATGGTGTTGGTCACCACCACTTCGTCCAGCGCATCGCCTTTGGCAATACGCTCAATCGCGGGTCCTGAAAAAATCGGATGCGTGCAATACGCATAGACTTTTTTAGCACCACGCTCTTTCAAAACCTCAGCCGCTTTCACCAAAGTGCCAGCGGTGTCGATCATGTCGTCCATGATGACGCAATTGCGTCCATCGATGTCGCCAATCACGTGCATCACTTCAGACACATTGGGCTTGGGGCGACGTTTGTCAATGATGGCCAAATCGCAATGCAACTGCTTTGCCAGTGCGCGGGCTCTCACAACACCACCTACATCGGGCGAGACGACGATCAAATCTGTGTAGTTTTTCAAATTTAAGTCGCCCAACAAAACAGGCGATGCATAAATGTTGTCTACCGGAATATCAAAAAACCCTTGAATCTGGTCTGCATGCAAATCCATCGTCAACACGCGCGCGACTCCGACCGTTTGCAACAAGTCAGCCACCATCTTGGCTGAAATCGGCACACGACTCGAGCGTGGGCGACGGTCTTGGCGGGCATACCCAAAATAAGGAATGACCGCGCTGATGCGTTCTGCCGATGCCCGCTTCAAGGCGTCGACCATGATGAGCAATTCCATCAAGCTCTCGTTGGTTGGCGCGCAAGTGGACTGCACCACAAACACGTCACGCGCACGCACGTTTTGGTTGATCTCTACCGTCACTTCGCCATCTGAGAACCGGCCCACTTGGGCGGCACCTAGCTCAATGCCTAGGTGCTTGGCAATTTCAGACGCCAATGCAGGATTGGCGTTGCCGGTAAAAACCATGAAGTCAGGTGTGGGAGTCGACATATTGACGGATGACCTTCGCTTCAAAACCAATGACGCTTGCATGCCGTCACGCGCAGATAAAAGATTTGGCAGGGGAAGAAGGATTCGAACCTTCGCATGCCGGAATCAAAATCCGGTGCCTTAACCAACTTGGCGATTCCCCTACACAGGTCAGTCGCCCTAAAGCCACTAACCATTAACCGTTGCTGTCCATCCATTCGCGCAATGGATGCGACACCATATTGCGACAGATTTGCACTTGCCAGTTGTGTGGCGGGGTGTCCACCACAGTGTGCTCAGGTAATTGCGCAAAAACTGCGCTGCCAGAGCCGGTCATGCGAGGTTTCAAACCGAAGGATTGGAGCCATTGAAGGGCTATTTCGATCTCGGGACACAACGCTTGAGCCACTGGTTGCAAGTCATTACGACCAAAGTCGTATGGCTGTGCAGCAAAGTCGAAAATTGTAGCAGTTTTGGTAGCGCGCTCTAGAGCAGGAGAGCCAAAAATCCGAGCAGTCTCTATGCCTGCATTGGGTTTGATGACTACAAAGCGGCTGGAAGGCACTAAAACAGGGCTTATTTTTTCTCCAATGCCCTCCACCCACGCGTTGTGTCCATGCAAAAAGAAGGGGACATCGGCACCTAATGCCAATCCGATAGGTAGCAATTTAGAGACGGGCCAATTAAGTCCCCACAATTTATTAAGAGCCAGCAACGTACTTGCGGCGTCTGACGAACCGCCACCCATGCCAGCTTGTGCAGGAATTTGTTTGTCGATACGAATTTCAGCGCCTAGTGTGGTGCCACTGGCCGATTGCAAAGCGCGCGCTGCACGCACGATCAAGTCGTCCGCTGGTAAGGGCGTGTTCAAGTCAATGCGTTGTATGGCGCCGTCTATCTTGACATCCAAGTGCAAGGTGTCACACCAATCTATCAGCATAAAAACAGATTGGAGCAAGTGATAGCCATCCGCGCGACGGCCTGTGATGTGCAGAAATAAGTTCAACTTGGCAGGCGCTAGGACGTTGTGGAGCGATTGCAACATGGGGCTATGGCGTGTCGAGTTTGATACGAAGCACCACCAATGGTTCTGGAGATACACGCTTGGCTACCAAAGTGCCTTGATTGAGTTCCGAGAGATCAGCCAGCCATCCTGGTGACGCAGTAGCTTTGCCTTCAAGCCAATCGAACATGGCGTCCATAGGAAGCGCGGCACCCGTTGTTTCTTCCGTCAAATGGGCCATAGAGTCATAGCGGCGTTGTTGACCGCCTTGCAACCATTGCGTGGTGGTTGGGTTCCATTGCAGTGTGGCGAGGGTGGTACCTAATGGAGAGAATAAATTTAATTCCCCTTGTCGTGCATCGCCATCCAATGAAAAACCAGCACTCATATTGCGTGGTGGATCACTTTGCACGGTCACGCTGAGTCGACCTTGCCATTGTTTGTCAGAGGGTGCTTGCGCTACAGATCGAATGGGTGTGGGAGTGGCACAAGCCGTGAGCAAGACTAGAAGCCAAATGCTGGCCCATACACGCATGGTTAGAGACTAGGCTTGAAGCGTTGCAGAGTTTGTTGCAGCGTTTCGTTGGTGGGTGCAATCTCTAGCCCTTGACGCCATACAGCTATTGCATCGCTCTCGCGCTTGAGTTGCCACAGCACTTCACCAAGATGGGCTGCGATTTCGGCATCTGCGCGGTCTTTGAAGGCTCTTTCTAACAGTGCCAAGGCCTGACTAGTATTGCCTAAGCGAAATTCCACCCAGCCCAAACTGTCGGTAATGAAGGGATCACCAGGCGCCAAATTCAGCGCCTTGACGATCAATTCTTTAGCCTCTTTGAGCCGCACATTGCGATCGGCCAGAGAAAAACCTAAGGCGTTATAGGCATTGAAGTAAGTCGGATCTTTGCTGATGACCGAGCGCAAAATCTTCTCCATCTCTTCAATTTGGTTAAGTTTTTCAGCCATCATGGCTTGCTCGTACAACAAGTCGAGGTCATTGCCTGCATGTTGTGCCAGTAAATCAAAGGCTGCTTGCCACTGGCGGTATTCACGCAAGAGTTGCAACTCGGCCATCAGCCGACTACGTATATCTTCATCATTAGCGGCTGGCAGTTGCGCAATTAGCAATCGCGCTTCTTTTAGCTTGCCTTGTTTGGCCAAGATAGAGGCTCGGCGAGATTGCGCTTGGATGATGCCGCGTTGGGTGTTTTCATTGGGCGCTTTGTTGGCCATTCCGATATAGGTTTGCAAAGATGCATCCGCTTGCTTGTCTTGGCCTTGTTCAAACTGCAAAGAACCAAGCAGTAGC